>Ga0310122_10002246_pt1 | contig 12302 bp, 10 predicted proteins | sample CB6_Bottom_1051__FD_203503 | JGI IMG/M metagenome (GOLD analysis project Ga0310122, IMG submission 203503) | Marine microbial communities from Western Arctic Ocean, Canada - CB6_Bottom_1051 | ecosystem: Environmental > Aquatic > Marine > Oceanic | place: Canada: Western Arctic Ocean | collected...
CAGGCTCGAGAGCCAACCCTAACCCTTCTCCCAAAGCGCCTCAAGCACCGCGCCCGGCGACATGGGCGTCTGGGACATTCGGATGCCCACCGCCTGGTTGATAGCGTTGGCGATGGCCGGGACCGGTGGGATTATGGACACCTCTCCCACGCCCCTGACCCCGGTTGGGTGGTCGGGGTTGGGGACCTCCACGATCTGGGTGTCGATCATGGGCAGGTCCTTGGCGATGGGCATGCGGTAGTCCAGCAGACTGGAGTTCAGCATTCCGCCCTTCTCGTCGGTGAAGTATTCTTCATTCAACGCCCAGCCGATGCCTTGGACGGCCCCGCCCTGGATCTGGCCTTCTACGTACTGCGGATGAACGGCCGTTCCGGGGTCCTGAAGGGCCGTGTACCGGATGATGTCGGTCTTGCCCGTTTCCGGGTCTACTTCCACGTCCACGATATGCACGGCGAAACCTGGACTCTCCCCTCCCCAGGCGCCACCGGCCCGCCCCAACAACGGCCCTCCGGTGGTGTTCTGCCGGGCGGCCAGTTCCTTCAACGTGAGCCGCAACTCTGGGTCGGACCGGTGGGAAAATACGCCGTCGGCGATGTCCACTTCTTCCACCGGCACGTCCCAGATGAGCGCCGCCCTGGCCGCCAACTGCCGCTGCAGGTCGCGGGCGGCTTCGAAGGACGCCCAGCCGGTCTTGTAGACGGCGCTGCTGCCGGCGCTGATGGCAGTGTAGCCGATCGAGTCGGTGTCGCCCACCGAAGGGTGTACTTCCTCAGCGGTGATACCCAACACCTCGGCCACGTGCATGGCCGCGGCGGTGCGGCTGCCCGCCAGGTCGGCGGACCCTTCGACCAGGCCGACACTCCCGTCTTGTTGCAGGCTGACGACGGCGCAGGCCGGGCCGGTGATGTTGTTGCACACGGCGGTGGCCACCCCGCGGCCTCTATTCGGCCCGCCGAGGGGGGCGTTGTAGTGGGGATGGGCCTTGGCCGCCTCCAACGTCTCAACATAGCCAACTTTCTTGTAGGGGATGCCGGTCACACGGCGAGTGCCCTCTTTGGCGGCGTTCAACAGCCTGAAATCGATGGGGTCCATGGACAGTTTGGCGGCCAGTTCGTCGATCAGTGTCTCCCCGGCGAACCCGGCGGGCGGACCAAGCGGCGCGCGGTAGGGAGCGACCTTGGATTTGTTCACCACCACGTCGTAGCCTTCCGAGCGCACGTTGGGTATGTCGTAGGGCGCGAAGATGGTCATGGACGCCAGGTTGACCAGGGCCCCGGGGAAGGCGCCGGACTCGTAGACGAAATGTGCGTCGGCAGCCGTGATCCGGCCGTCCTTGGTTGCGCCGATCTTAGCCCGGATGTGGCCTCCGGCAGTGGCGCCGGTTCCCTCCAGCACCTCGGCCCGGGTCATGGTTATCTTCACCGGATGGCCGGTCTTCTTGGATAGAAGCGCCGCCACCGGCTCGACGTAGACCACCAGTTTGCCGCCGAACCCGCCGCCGATCTCCATGGGAATCACCTTAACCTGGGAGATCGGGATGCCCAGCACTAGGGCGGTGAAATCCCGAATGGCGAAATGCCCCTGAGAACTGCCCCAGACGGTCACCCGCCCGTCCCGGTCCCAGCGGACGGTGGCGCTGTGGGGTTCGATATAACCCTGGTGGACCGGCTTGGTGCGGAATTCCCTTTCCACGACAACGTCGGCCTCTTTGAACCCCTGGTCCGGGTCGCCCAGCTCATATACGAAGTGGCTGGCGATGTTGGTCGGTACGCTATCATCGTCATCGTCGCGGAGTCCGCCTGGCCGGAAGAACTCACCCTCAGAGCGGAACAGCCGGTCGTGGAGGATGGGAGAGTCCGGCTCCATGGCTTCTTTGCCGTCCAGAACGGGAGTCAAGACCTCGTAATCGACTTCGATGAGGGACAGCGCGGCCTCGGCGGTATGCACGCTGTCGGCCGCCACCGCGGCCACGGCATGGCCTTTGTACAACGCTTTGTCGGCGGCCAGCACGTTGTTGCTTAGAAACCTGGGGTTCAGGGGCGAGCCCTCGGCAACGTCCACCGGTCTGCCGGACAGTACCGGCAGATCGGCCGAGGTCACGACGGCCTTGACGCCGGACAACGCCAGGGCCTTGGCGGCGTCGATGGATTTGATTACAGCGTGGGCATGGGGGCTCCTCAGTATCTTGCCGTGGAGGAGACCAGGCATGCTGATGTCGGCGCCGTAACGGGCTTGGCCAGTGACCTTGTCCGTGGCGTCGTGGCGGATAGGCGTGGTGCCGATGACCTTGAATCCGCTGTTATTAGCCGTTGGAGTGGCAGTCATGGCGGGGCTCCTTGTTCAAAAGAATCGGGCGTTTATTCGTAGCGCAGCGCCTCGGCTGGGTAGATGCGGGAGGCCTGACGCGCTGGCATGAAGGTCGTGGCCAGGGAGAATACGTAGGCGATGGCCACGATGATTATTATCTGGAGCCAGGGGATAGCGAACCGGACGGTCTCCACCTCTTCTTGGATGTCTTTCACGATGTTCCAGGAGATTATGGTGCCCAGGCAAATCCCGATGGCGGTGCCCATGAGGACGACGAATGACGACTCGGTGAGGAAGCTCAATTGCACCATCCGCCTGCGGTAGCCGATAGCCCGCAGCACGCCGATCTGTTGGCGGCGTTCCACCACCGCCCGCAGGCTGACTACGCCCAAGGAGGCGACGCCCACCAGCAGTCCCAGACCCATGAAGCTGGTGAACAGATTGTTGAAAGCCCGGTTGGCCGCCGCGATGTCGTCCACCAATTCCGACAGCACGTCGGTCTCCATGCCGTTCTCGCGAAAGGCCGATTCCAGGTTCTTTGAGAGCGCGGCGATATCCACGCCATCAGCGGCTTTGAAGCGGAACGTCGTGGTCGGTATCCGGAAGGGTATGGCTTCGTCCAGTTCTTGGCGCGAGGCGATCATGCCGAGACCCAGCTCGCCAAATGCGTCGGTGAGCCGGTCCATGACACCGATGACCTTCAGCGGTATCACCTGGCCGGTCCGGGGCTCGCGGACCTCGATGTCGATGGCCTCCATCTCGGTGTCCTCGTAGAAGATACCTTCAAGCTCGAACGGTATCTCGTCGTTGCCAAACCCGCCGCGAGACGGCACCACCAGAGAATCGACCACCACCAAGTTCGAGTCCTCCATAACCGCGGCCCAGATGTCCTCTTGGGTTTCACCGTACTCGGCGTCAAACAATTTCAGGTTGGCCCCGGTCTCCCGAAGGTACTGGTCATCGGCGGCCCTGATGGCGTAGAACCGCCACCGCTGCTCGTCGGCGCCCACCTGCCGGGTTTCCACGGGGATGGTCGTGTACCCGCCGATGGACGTGATGTCCTCGTTGTTGAGGCCGGGCTTTTCGTCGATGGCCGCGCGGATATCATCGATGGGCGTGTTGAAATTGACCGTGGCCTGGATGTCCCAGCCGCCAGCCACTCTGTCGGAGTCGCCCACGGCGGCGCTGAAGGCCTCGGTTAGGATCGACATCACAATCAGGGTGAAGATGACCAACGCGAACATCGCCAGGGTGAGACCGGTCCGAAACTTGGCGGCCATCGGATAAGCCGCGGCAGTCACCAATACAGGCCGGAGCTGGCCGAATGGGCTGGTGACGAATGTCAGTAACTTCAAGAGCAGATCGGCGTTGTACATCACCGTCCAGACCGCCGCCGCCACCATGGCGATGCCGGAGATGAAGAACATCTCGATTCCGCCTTCGATGTCACCAAAGATCGAACGCAGGGCGCTGAAAGGCAGCACCCAGAATGCCAAGTTTCCCACACCCATGAACGTATAAGCGATGCGGTCTCCCACGTCGGCCCGGAGCCCGATGCGGTGGGAGAATGTCCTGATGGACAGTCCCACGCCGACGATCACCAGTGTGATGCCGATGCGCAGTGGGGCGGCCTCGTCGGATGACGTGCCAAGCCAGGTGAACAAGACTCCGACTACAGCCGTGAGCCACCCGTGGCTCATGGGCACCCATAGGGCCTGAATCACCGCGCCGAAAAATGCCAACGGCGATGTCAAGCCGGCCCAGACCGCCTCGAGCAACAGGCCGATTCCGCGGCTGCCGTCCAGCCTGACCAAAGCCCAGGCTCCCGTCCCGGCCAGAATGACCGGACGGCCGAACGCCCGTAGCGGTGCAAGCAGTCTGGTCCGAAATGGGGTATCCGACCGCTGGACCGGAGGAGGCAGTCCCCGGACCGCCGCCACGATGTTCAGACGGCTGACGCGGTAGGCGGATATCCCAACGGTGGCCAGCGTGATCACCATTCCCAGGCAGTAGGCGACGACGGCGCTTCGGATCTCGAAGTGGGCGAACATCGTGAAGTTCTCCGGCGCTCCGGTGCCGCCTGATTGGAAGATCCGGTTGACCGCGAAGACGATCACGGTGCTGGCGCCCAAGCCAAGCAACACTCCCACCGCGCCCGAAACCAGCGAATAGGCGGTGCCCTCAAAGATGAACATCTGGACCAGGTGCCGCCGTTTGGCGCCTACGGCCCGGGCCATCCCCATCTCGGCGCGTCGGGCCGCCGCCAGCATGACGAAGATCAAGAAGATCAGCAGCACCCCGACCATGATGGAAAATAGTCCCATGATGATGAAGATGCTGGTCACGCCGGAACCGGCTTGGTCGGCCTGGTCCAGTATCTGTTTCTTGATGTCCAACACCCGGAACTCAGCTAGACCGGCGAAGAGGGTGCTGGCCTGGCGCTCCACTTCGGGCAATTCGGCGTCTCCTACGGCGTTCAGCACCTCTTCTTGGACATCCTCATCGGCCAGCGCCCCGATGAACGCATCTGACAGCCCTGATTCCCCGAGCCCCTTGACCAGTTCGCCCAGATCGTCGGCCAATTCCCCGCCGGAAGAGAGCCTCAAGAGGTCGATCTGCTCGATGACTTCGATGCGGTTTAGCAGAGTCTGAAGCTGCGCGGCAATGGCCCGGTCGGCGAACAAGACCCTGAGTGCGTCGGTAACCTCATCGCTCACCTCAGCGCCTGCGAAGACGCCGCCCCTGTTGGAAACGGCCACGGAGTTGATCAGGCCTTCCCTCCCGAAAATCTCCTGGGCCCGGTCCAACCGCACCAGCAGTGTAGACCCCTGCCCCGCCAGTCCGCCGCTATCCACTATGCCTTGGACCCGGAACTTTACGCTGGAGCCGGCTATGAAAGTCACCAACTCATCCCCGACCACGGCGTCCAGCTCGTCGGCCGCCTCCTCGTTGATCAGTGCGTCATTCGGGCCCAGGGTCTCCAGCCGGACCTCTTGGCCGTCCGTTAGATGGAAGCGGCCGAAGCCGTCTAAGGCATCGGGGTCCACCCCGGTAACCTGCATCTGGCCTTCGCTCAACTGCGTCCTGGTGTTGATGGTGGGTGCAAACTCGCCGATGCCGGGGGCCAGTCCATCGACGGTTTCCATGTCCGCCAGCTCAACCTTCAGCTGTTCGTAGCGTTGCTCGGGGAAGTAATTGAAGCTGCCGATGGTATCCGATTCATCAGCCCGGGCCGAGACGATGATCTCGTCGATGGTCCCCAGGGCGTCGATGGCATTCTTGCGGATGGAGTAAGTGATGGAGTCGCCAGTGCCGAAGGCGGCCGCCATGATCAGAGTGCTCATCATGATTCCCACGATGATCAGGGCGGTCTGAGATTTGCGGCGCGGCACGTTGCGCAGTCCCAACTTGAACATGACGGGGTTGCGCCAGGCGACAACAGCCACGATGGCGATCACCGGCAGGAAAATCGCCAACAGGACAACCATGATGATGTCCATGGAGACGCCGAACAGTTCTTCCATCTCCTACCTGGCGCGGCCTCCTGCTCCGACTCTGAATCGACTTTCCCCGAGCAGCGCCCCCACCGTAACCCTCCCCCGTTGCGGCGGGAGAGGGGACTGGTCCTTCTCCTTTTTGGGAGAAGGTGAGGATGAGGGTGAATGTAATGCGTTAACCTAACTCGTCCCGGCAACCAACCTAAGGGGACTGCCCATTACCGTCGTCCACGATCTCGCCGTCCCGCATGCGGACGATGCGGTGGGCCCGGTCGCCAACATCCGCCGAGTGAGTCACCAATACGAAGCTCTGGCCATTCTCGGCGTTAAGTTGGCACATCAGGTCCATGATCTCCGACGCCGTCTCGCTGTCCAGGTCGCCGGTGGGTTCGTCAGCCCAGACGATGGACGGTTGGTTGACCAAGGCCCGGGCGATGGTCACCCGCTGGCGCTGTCCACCGGAGAGTTCGCCGGGAAGGTGCTGAGCCCGGTCGCTCAGTCCCACCATTTCCAAAAGATCCATGGACCTTTTGCGGGACTCCGCCGGCTTGGTTCCGGACACTAACAGGGGGAGCTCCACGTTCTCGACAGCCGACAATACGGGAAGCAGATTGTAGAGTTGGAAAACGAATCCCATCCGGCGGGCGCGGTAGTCGCTCCGCTCGTCGTCGGGTAGGTCATGTAGCACGGCGCCGTCAATCACCACCTGACCGGAGTCGATCTCGTCCAGCCCGGAGAGGCAGTTCAACATGGTGGTCTTGCCACAGCCGCTGGGGCCCATGATGGCGACCATCTCACCGCGTTCCACAGTCAGATCAACCCCCCGCAAGGCGTTCACTTTGACGGTGCCGGTGTCGTAGGTTTTATGTATACCGGTGGCGGTAATTATGGGATCGGGCATGTTTTCGCAGATATAAGGCCTGACCGCAGCCTTTCACTGCGAATCTCCCACAGCCAGTATATACGACTGCAACGGCATCGGCGGTTTTCCGTAGGCCGGATTTTCATCTGGGCCTTGATCGCCCTGCTAGAAAGGGTTGTTGGTCCTGGCTTTCACTTGTTCCAGCCACCACCACATGCGGCTCCAGACCAGCCTTCGTTCCATGTCGCCTAAACTTCGGCCGACATGCGTCCGCACAGCATACACAGCCTGTCCTGCCAGAAACCCCCAAGCGCCCGGTTCGCCCTTCATCCAGCCGACAACCTTGTCCTGGTTGCCCGTCACTAGGTCCGCCAACAAGGGGTCTATTATTTCGTTGGTTACTGATAATGACTCAGTCATAACGACGATTTTTCTACCGGTCGATCGACGACTGATAGCCACTTGAGATTTGTGTCCGCCAAGTCAGTCTGAGCCTAACCGCCGCCCACGGGCCGCACGATCTCCAGAACGTCGCCATCTTTCAATGTCAGGCCGGCGTACTCTTCCTTCCTGATGACTTCCCCGTTGTACCCAACCGCCACAAACTGCAGGTTCAGGCCGAACGACATCAGGTAGGTCTCAAGGTCCACGCTAGCATCTATGGGACGGGGTTTTCCATTCACTGTTAGATTGATCATGATTTAGACTGGCCTATCGCACATCGGCCGGGTTTTCAGACACCCGCCATTCTACGCAGATCGCTTCTTTCAACTTTGCCGCGGCGGCTTGCGGATCCTGGGCCGCCAGTATGTTGGTGATCACAGCAACCCCGGACGCTCCTGCCTTTATCACCTCGCCGGCATTCTCCGGGGTGATTCCCCCGATGCCGATGAGGGGCACGCGGGTGTCGGCCGATACCTCCCGCATGAGCCCAGGACCTGAGGGCGCTTCTCCGGGATGAGACCGGGAAGCGAACATGGTGCCGACCAATAGGAAGTCAGCACCGTCGGCCTCGGCCTGTGTCGCCGACTGCAGCGAGTGGACCGACCTTCCGATCAGGGCGTCGCTGCCGAGGGTCTTCCGGGCCTCGCTCACCGGCGGCCCAGCTTCGCCCAATTGGATTCCCTGGGCCCCGGCAGCCAGGGCCACTTCCGCGCTTTCATTCACGATCAGTTTGGCCCTCCCGCGGATGGCCTCCAGTAAAGTCCCGGCCAATTCCAGCAATCGTTCGTCGGAGAGGTCCTTCTCCCTTAGTTGCACTAGGTCAACGCCGCCCAAGACCGCTTCGGTCACTCGTTCTACCAGATCGCCGGAGGTCACGTTGCGGTCAGTGACCAGACATAGGCACGGTAGGGGCAGGGATCTAGTCACCGGATTAGCTGGTGGCCGGCACGGGCTGGGGCACATCGGTGGTGGGACTGCTGGCGATGGCCTCGCGGCGCACCCCGATACGTCCCGCCAGATAGGCGTTGCGGCCCGCCGCCACGCCCTGCTTGAAAGCAGTGCCCATCAGGCCCGGGTCCTGGGCTTGAGCGATGGCGGTATTCACCAGTACGGCATCAGCCCCCATCTCAAGCGCCTGGGATGCGTCAGACGGGACTGCCAGCCCTGCGTCCACGACCACTGGGATGTTGGCCTGCTCGATGATGATCTTGATCTCCTCCGCGGTGTGTATCCCCTGGCCCGAGCCGATCGCCGAACCCAGGGGCATCACAGCCACGCATCCCACGTCTTCCAAGTTCTTGGCCAGTGTCGGGTCGGCGTGGATGTAGGGCAGCACCTTGAACCCGTCTTCCACGAGAAGGCGGGCGGCCTCCAGGGTGGCGGCGCCGTCGGGGAACAGGTAATTTGGGTCGGGGATGACCTCCAGTTTCACGAAGTCGGTCTGGCCCACTTCACGGCCCAGCTTGGCGACGAACATCGCTTCTTCAACTGAGGCGCAACCGGCCGTATTGGGCAGTATCTGGTACTTGCTCCAGTCTATGTAGTCCAGCAGGGTCTTGCTGGTGGGGTCGTCCAGGTCCAGGCGGCGAATAGCCACCGTAATCATCTCGGTCCCGGAAGCCTCAACCGCCGCCACCATCTCTTCCATGGTTCGGTAACGGCCAGTCCCGACTATGAGCCGGGAGTTAAATGTCTTTCCGCCGATCACTAGCTCATCGGACATCAGGTCCAATCTCCTTTCGGGGGCTACAAAAAAGCCACCAGGTATCTAGCCTGGAGGCTGCTTGGTAAGTCTGCTGTTGCGTCTAATCCCTGCGCCAGTATTACCTGGGTCAGGTACAGACGGTCGGCGGCGATTTTGGCCGCCCTCTCAGCCTGGCTTACCCAAGCTCCCGCCAGAACGTATCTACCGCTCTGTTACCGAAAGAATAGCACCGGCCTCGAGGGGTGTCAACGAAGAAATCAGCCTCGAATTCCTCTTTTCTAAAGGGGACTTTACGACGCAAAAATCGTTAAAAATCGTGTGACGGCCGGCACAGAATCTTGGTGCGGCGTTGTTTTAACAGGCATTCCAGCCGATGATTGGATGAAGGGAAGATCCTCTTGAGAGGCGTCCTGGCACAAGGGATCACATCAAACAAAGTCTCCTTTTTCAAAATCTGGAAGGCTGCGCTGCTTTTGGGCGCCGGCTTCTGACAATCAGATCATCGGGTTCAACTCGATGATCGGTGCCGACGGTGGCTACTTGTTGATCAAACCCTTCTACCAAGGTGGAGATCGGCCGTTGCTGGTCTTCGACACATCTACCGAAACAGCTCAACTCATCGACACCAGATTCGTGGTCGTCGATACGCAATTGCTCTACATCGAAGGATAATAACTAGAGTTGGAACTCCCCAACGTCCGGTGATATGGTCAACTTGGCCCCGGTTAGTTGCTGCACCTCTTCGGGTGTCCAACCGGGGGCCACTTCTTTCAGTGTCAGTCCCTTGCCGTCGCATTCGATCACAGCCAGGTCGGTGACGATCAGGTAGACGCACCCTTTGCCGGTCAGGGGGAAGGTACATTCTTCGACTATCTTGGGCTCGCCGTTCCGGTCGGTGTGCTCCATGGCGACGATGACACCGGTGGCCCCGGTGGCTAGGTCCATGGCGCCGCCGACGTTGCCCACGCCCCGCTGGGGGAGCATCCAGTTGGCCAGGTCCCCGGTGGCCGACACCTGGTGTGAACCCAGGACCGTCACATCTACATGGCCGCCCCGAATCATGGCGAAGGCCTCCGCCGAGTCGAAGAACGACATCCCACCGACGCTCTGCAGGTACTGCCCGCCGGCGTTGATCAGGTCGATGTCCTCGTCCGCTGCATCCCCAGGCTCGACAACGGGCCCGCAATTCAGGATGCCGCTTTCGCTGTGGTAGAAGACGGTCCGCCCCTCGGGCACGAAGCTGGATACCAAGGTGGGGATACCGATGCCCAGGTTCACGTACGCGCCGTCGGGCAGCTCCTTGGCCACCCGCATGGCGACGATCTCTCTGGGCAGGCGTTCTTTGTCAGCTAACGAAGTCATCGATTGGACCTTTTCTTGCTCACAGATAGGCCGAGAAATCCGCTGGCCGGACGACGATACGGTCAACGAACAAGCCGGGGGTGACGATCTCTTCCGGCCCCAGTTGGCCCGGCTCCACGATCTCATCGACCTCAACCACAGTGATCTTGGCGGTGGTGGCCATCACCGGATTGAAGTTCCGGGAAGTACCCTTGTAAACCACATTGCCCAGGGTATCTGCCTTGTGCCCCCGGATGATGCAGAAATCGGCCCTAAGCCCCGTCTCCAGGATGTAGTCCTTGCCGTTGATGGTCCGGGCTTCTTTGCCTTCGGCCAATAGCGTACCGGCCCCGGTGGGAGTGTAGAAAGCCGCCACCCCGGCCCCGCCGCAGCGCAGCCGCTCCGCCAGGGTCCCTTGGGGCACCACTTCCAGTTCCGTCTCGCCCCGGTTGTAGGCCTTCTCGAAGGCGCTGGGCCGGGAGGCAGACGGAGAGACGGGGTAGGACGCAGTGGCTTTGGCCACTTGATTGTTCTCCACCAGGATGCTGTGGTCGATGATGTTGGGCGCGCCGAAGCCGCTCACCCGGGCGACGCCCGCCGTGTTGCTGATCAGCTGCAGGCCCTTAACGCCAAGGTCGCGCAGTCCGACCATCAGGTAGTGCGCCATCCCGCCGGGTCCGGCGAAGCCGTCAACGTTGATGATCGCTCCTTCAGGCACGTCCTTCAAGGCTTCCACGGCGCTGGCGTATACCTTGTCGGGGATTTCCAGGGTCGGGACCTGGAATGTCATTTCTTTCAGATCGGACGAGACGGCCAGCGGCGCATCGGTCATCGCCACGACCTCGTCAGCAGTCCAGCCAGGCGCTGTCTCCACCAACTCAAGGCCGTCTTGGCCGACGTTGATCACCGCGACATCTGTGATGATTATGTCTACCTGTCCAGCACCGTCCACCGGCAGGCTGCATTCCCCGGCGATAGTGGATGAGCCATCGGCATTTCGGTGGGGCATCAGCGCCACCACTTTCGATGCGCCGTAGGCCATATCGACGGCTGAACCTGGTGCGAATAACCCATTGGTGGCGGCGGTTGTCCAGTGGACGAAATCTCCGTTGGCGGCTACCTGTGCCGGTTGGAGAACGGCGATGTCGGTGTGCCCGCCTCGGAGAATCCCGGCGATCTCCACCAGGCCGGTGAAAGCTCCGCCGAAGATTAGGGCGACCGAATCGCCCTCTGCGTCTACCGCACTGGTGTTCGTATCCATTCCCCGAACCCCTACAACGCCGCTGTCGGCGAGAAACCATACGCCGCCGATCGGCAATCGATCGGGCAGACGGCAGGGCAACCCCGGACCCAGGGCAACGACGGCGCCGGAGAACATCTCTTGGGCGGCGCGGTGGGCCATGGCGTCTGCGTCTAGCGGTGTACCGGGCATCTGGAAAGAATCTCCTTTAATCAGGCGGCCAGGACCAAACGGTCGATAAATATAGCCTGGGTGATGACCATCTCCGGATCGATGCCGCCCGGCTCAAAGACGTCGTCGACTTCGGCCACCGTAAGAGCGGCGGCCATCGCCATGATAGGGTTCCAATTGCGGCCTGTCCCGTCATACACCATGTTGCCCAATGTATCGGCGGTCTTGGCACGGAGCAGGGCAATATCGGCCTTCAAAGCGAACTCCAGGACGTGTTCTTTGCCGTCGAAGGGACGCAGTTCTTTGCCCTCGGCGAACCTGGTCCGGGCGCCCGTGGGTAGAAAAACGCCGCCGATACCCGCGCCTCCGGCCCTCAGGCGCTCGGCCAAGACGCCCTGGAGCACGACCTCCAGTTCCAACTCGCCCGACTCCCACAGGTCTTTCACCGGACCGCCATATTCCGGGTGAAACGGCAGGGGCGAGACCATCTTCTTGACCTGACCGGTTGCGACCAGATCGGAGATCCCGAATTTGCCCGGTTCTTGGGCCCAAGCTCCCTGGCAGACCAAAGTCAGGTCGCCAACGCCAATCTCGGCTAGCCCGCGGAGCAACGTCTCCGGCACTCCGCGTCCGGCGTAGCCGGCCACCAGCACGGAAGCGCCGTCGGAGATACCTTCCAAAGCTGATTGGACGGAGGCGTAGAGCTTGCCTTTTGCGTTTGGTTTTTCGGGGACG
>Ga0310122_10002248_pt1 | contig 12300 bp, 13 predicted proteins | sample CB6_Bottom_1051__FD_203503 | JGI IMG/M metagenome (GOLD analysis project Ga0310122, IMG submission 203503) | Marine microbial communities from Western Arctic Ocean, Canada - CB6_Bottom_1051 | ecosystem: Environmental > Aquatic > Marine > Oceanic | place: Canada: Western Arctic Ocean | collected...
GCAGTCCTCGTCGGTTGTCTAGCATGTCGTCTCTCCTTGTCTTCCCCGAAGGCTGGTGTAGTGTAGCACTCTGCCGGTACTGCTCTGGCCCTCACCCCGGCCTCCTCCCAGAGGGAGCGGGAGAAACCGGCGCGTCTCTGTCAGCAACTTCCCTAGAACACGGTCATGGGTGGGCCGCCTCGCGGGAGCACGCCTACGCGCTCGGCCTGCCGGCTCAACACCTGGAGGGCAACGCGCCCCGAGTCGGCCAGGTCGGTCGTCCATTCGTTGACATAGAGATCGACGTGCTTGAACAGCACGTCGTCGGTCAGTTCCTGCGCGTGGCGCCGCATGGTCGGAACGGTGTCGTCCCGGTGGGTCAAGGCGTATGCCAGCGAATCGCGAAGCACGTCGATTACGGTCCGGATCAGCTCGCCTCCCAGGTTGTATCGTGCCAGGATGCCGCCGAGTGGCAGCGGGGCAGAGGTCTCGCGCTCCCACACCGCGCCGAGATCTTCGACTAGCGCCAGACCGTGCTCCTGCCAGGTGAAGCGACCCTCGTGGATGCAGACACCGAAATCGGCGGCGCCGGTCTCGAGCGCCGGCATGATCTCGGAGAACACGACCTGCTCGAGGGCGCCCTCGCCGGAGTGGAACAGCCGGTAGAGCAGGGTGGCGGTGGTGTGTTTACCCGGGCACAACACCCGGGCCACACGTGAGCCGTCTCCCGCGCTGACCGGGTCGCGCGGGTTGGTGTCAGGACGTGCTGCCAGCAGTAGCGGCCCCACCCCGAACCCGATCGCCGAGCCGACCGGCAGGACGCCCAGCTTGTCCGCCAGCAACAGCGCGGCGTGAAAGCTCGCCTTCGCCACGTCGAAATCGCCGGCGAACAGCCGGCGGTTCAGCTCCTCGACGTCGAGCAGCTCGATACGCAAGTCGAGCCCGCGCAGATCGACCTTCCGCTCCAGGATGCCGTGGAACGCGAAGGTATCGTTCGGGCAGGTGGAGATGCCCAGGTGGATCAGTGTCACGGCGTGGTGTCCCAGTGGCGTCGGCCGACCAGGTCGCGTACGACGAGCCACGCCGCATCCAGCGCGGTGGGGATGTGCCAGCGCTCGACATCACGATCGCCGACTTCGTTCGAGATCCCCCGCGCGATCGCCAGCGGCACACCGGCCAGCCGGCATGCCAGCGCGACGCCGAATCCCTCCATGTCTTCAGCGACCACGCCAGGATACTGTTCCAGTCGCTGTCTGGCCTCCTCGGGCGACGCGGAGGCCGTACAGCAGGTCAGCAGCCGGCCGGCGGCGGGTGGGACGGGGGCGTCGAGGACCAGCTCGTCGGGGCTGTCCGGGTCGCTCCGGCCGGCGTTCTGCCAGTGGCGAAACCCGAGGGCGGCCGCCGACACGAATGCCGACGCGACGCCGACACCGACGCCATGCAGTGCGACCCGCGGGAAGACGGCTGCCGTGCCGACCGGCAGTCCCGTCGGGTCGAACGTCCCGGCGATGCCGGTCAGAACCACGCGTTCGGGTGTGTGCCGCGCAATATGGCTGGCGGCGTGCGCCGCCGCCGCCACAGGGCCGAACCCGCACAGCTCGCACGGCGGGTCGGTGCCGAACCCCGGTTGACCGGCGAGCTGGCGTCGCTCGATCTCGGTTGGGACTAGCAGGAGCGTCTGGGGGACGCCACCGTTGAGCATCGCACCAGTGTGCCGGATACGAGGCCATGTGACAATCGGGAGTCTTTCGACAAACCGTGGCAGGGTAGGCTAGTAGCGTGGATCGTGACGAGATGCTCGCCGTCTTGCGTGCCTTTGAGGCGGTCGGTCTGGAATATGTTCTGATCGGGGCCACCGCGATGGGGTTTCACGGCGTTGTGCGAGCGACCGAGGATATCGATCTGCTGATCCGCGCCACACCAGAGAACGTCGAGCGGCTTCGGGCCGCTTTCAGAGCTGCCTACTCGGATGATCCGAACGTGGCAGACATTCGGGCTGATGACCTACTCGGTGACTATCCTGCGGTGCGGTACTATCCGCCCAGCGGTGACCTGTATTTCGACGTGATGACCCGGTTGGGTGAGGCGGCGAACTTCGACTCCGTCGATGCCGAGTACAAGGACATCGAGGGTGTCCGCGTGCGGGTGGCCACGCCGGACGCGCTGTATCGGCTTAAAAAGGGGACCGTGCGCGCACTCGATCATCAGGATGCCGCTGTGCTCCAGGAGCGCTTCAACCTGACAGAGGACGAATAGGGTGGGTGTCCAGAAATTGCGTTCGGTCGCCGAGATGAACGCCGCGCCGGTGCTGACCGGGTCGGCTGAGGGGTTCGATCGGTTTCTCCGGCACTGTGCCCGGTACTGGTCCCTCGCTCCGCGGACCTACCCCCAGGGGGTCTTCAAGTTTCAGAGTCTCGAAGCGGCACAGCGCGCTCGGCGACGAGCGCACGTTGGGCTGGTTGGAGACCAGGATCCCCGGTCAGGTCCACCCGAGTAATCTCACCCCTTGGTTTCGCGTCGAGCCACACCGGTCTCTCGTGCCGCCTTGGTCACCGCCCGCGCGACCGCCTTGACGACCTCCTTGTTGAAGACGCTCGGGATGATGTAGTCCTCGTGCAGCTCGTCGGTCGGAATGACCCCGGCGATAGCGTGGGCGGCCGCCCGCTTCATCTCTTCGTTGATGGTCGTGGCGCGTGCATCGAGGGCGCCGCGGAACACGCCCGGGAACGCGAGCACGTTGTTGATCTGGTTGGGGTAGTCCGAGCGTCCGGTTGCCATGATCCGGACGTGTGGCGCCGCTTCTTCAGGCATGATCTCCGGTGTGGGGTTCGCCATGGCGAACACCACGGCGTCGCGGTTCATCGTCTTCAGCATCGGCACCGTCAGAATCCCTGGTGCCGACAGACCCACGAAGACGTCGGCGCCTTCGATGACATCCGCAAGCGAGCCGCGTTCGTCGTTGGGGTTCGTGTGGTCGGCATACCACTGCTTCATGAAGTTCATGTTCTCGGTACGACCGCGGTAGATCGCGCCGCGGCGGTCGCACCCGATGAGGTTCTTGACGCCATAGTCCATGAAGATCTTGCTGACGGTGACACCGGCCGCGCCGACGCCGCTGAAGACGACCTTCAGGTCATCCGGGGTCTTGTTGACCAGTCGCAGTGCGTTGATCAACGGCGCAAGGGTCACGATGGCGGTGCCGTGCTGGTCGTCGTGGAAGACCGGGATCGCGAGCCTCGCTCTCAGCCGTTTCTCGATCTCGAAACAGCGGGGCGCTGCGATGTCCTCGAGGTTGATACCGCCAAACGCCGTGGCGAGGTGGCTCACAGTTTCGACGATCGCGTCGGTGTCGGTGGTGTCGAGCGCCAGCGGGAAGGCGTCGACCCCGGCGAACTCCTTGAAGAGCGCACACTTGCCTTCCATGACCGGCATGGCGGCCGCGGGACCGATGTCGCCGAGCCCCAGGACCGCCGTGCCGTCGGTCACGACCGCCACCGTGTTCTTCTTGATGGTCAACGAGTAGGCCTCCTCTGGCCGCGCGTGAATGGCCATGCAGACGCGCGCGACCCCTGGGGTATAGACCATCGACAGGTCGTCCCGTGTCCGGATCGGCGCCCGGCTCACCACCTCGATCTTGCCGCCGAGGTGCAGCAGGAACGTCCGGTCGGAGGAGTGGAGCAGCGTGAAGTCGTCGAGGGCGCGGATGCCGGCGATCAGCGCGGAGGCGTGCTCGTCGTCCAGGCAGTTGATGGTCAGGTCGCGCACCATGAGGCCATCACCGACGGACACGAGGTCGACGGCGCCGATATCGCCGCCGAGCCGGCCGACCTCGGAGGCCAGCCGCCCCAGCATGCCGCTGTCGTTCTTGAACTTCACGCGGACCGTCAGGCTGTTGCTGACGTTCGGGGTGTTACCCATGAGGTCTGTCGTCCTCTCCAGGGCGAGAAACGTGATCGCATCAGTGTAACGTAACGTCCTTTCGGGCGAACGGGCTGTAAACCGTTACCGGTGCGAGGCAGGTGGTTGTGCGCCCGCTGTCGGCTAGGCCCGCAGGTCGTAGCAGAGCAGACGGGGGCTGGCGCCGGTCAGCAGGTCCCGGCTGTTCTGGACGACGTAGAGCAGGCCGCGGCTGAGCACCGGCAGCGTCCAGGACTCGTAGGCGGCCGCGAGCCACGCCCGGGACACTTCCCGGTAGCCGTCGGGTGTCAGATCCAGCCACAACAGGTGACCGAGCTCGCCGATGGCGAGAAACTGGCCGTCGACCGCGAGCAACGATCCGCGGCCCGTTCCCAGGGTCGCCTGGCGTTGGCGGCCGGCCTGCTCGAAGGTCTCGGTCCACTGCGGCGCCTCTCGCCAGACCACGCGGCCGTCGGCGGCGTCGACACAGGCGAGTGACGCGTCGCCCTGGTTCCGCCCGTCGAAGCCGTAAAGACACCCGTTCTTGTGGATCGCCGTGTTGAAGTGCAGCGCGAACTCCTGCGTGGTCCAGACCACGTCTGGCGTGAAGTCGGGGAGCACGCGCACCAGCGCGCCGCCGGTCCGATAGCTGGCTGAGATGAATACCGAGTCGTCGAAGACAACCGGGCAGGAAGCGTTGACCGATTCGTAGGTGCGGCTGCGGAACGGAAACGCGAAGTCAATGTCGCCGTTAGCCGGGTCGATCGACAGCAGGCCTCCGGCCGGCGGTTGCGATTCGCCGCCGGCGAACACCAGTACCCGCCGCTCGCCGTGCAGGGTTGCCGGCACCGGTGAGGCGTAGCCCGGGCCCCACTCGCCGGCGCGCCATACCTCGCGTCCGGTCGCTCCGTCGAACGCGACCACACAAGGGCCACCCGGAGCGCCCACCATGACGATCAGCAGCCCGTTCTCGGCGAGCGGGGTCGACGAGGTGCCGAAGAAATCCTGCTGCACGTCATACTCGACCCGGAGGTCTCGGCTCCAGACGCTGTCACCGGTGGTCAGCTCGAAGCAGTGCAGCCTGCCCTCGGCGCCCAGCGTGTAGACGCGATCGCCGTCGATGACCGGGCTCGACCGCGGACCGTTGTTGTAGCCGTAGCGATCTCGATACGCCGTGCCATAGTGGAACTGCCAGCGGGATGCTCCGGTCTCGGGGTGCAGACACTCGACCACCTCCTTGTCGCCCACTCGGTGGAAGAACACCAGACGGTCGCGGGCGATGGCCGGCGACGTGTAGCCGGTGCCTTTCTCGAAGTCCCAGACACGCGGTGGCGGCAGGGTCCGGCTGAGGTGCGTCTCGGTGGAGACGGCGTTGTGCGTGGGACCCAGGAACGAGGGCCAGTCGTGGGTCACCGCGTCGGGCGACAGCCGCTTCGGCGGCTGGTGCCGCCTTGACTGACCCTGCGCGGTACCCACGGCCAGCGCCTGGCCGGCGAGCGCCTGCAGCATCGCCCGGCGCGTCATCGTTCCCATGGCGCGCCCATCCTAATCAGTCAGTGATTCGTGCGGTCGATGTGGAAATCGACCCAGGCACAGCTCCGCCACACCCGGCGTGGCGACAGCTGAGGTGGAGCCGACCGTTTTTGGAGGGGACAAGGTCTGTCCCCCGATGGTGCGCAGGATGCGCGCTAGCTGCCGAGCTTGACGACGTTCTCTGCGGCCGGGCCCTTCAGCCCCTGGACCACGTCGAACTCCACCCGCTCACCCTCGGTGAGGCTCTTGAAGCCCTCGCCCTGAAGCGCCGAGTAGTGCACAAACACGTCCTTCTCCCCGTCGTCGCGAGTCAAGAACCCGAACCCCTTGCTATCGTTGAACCACTTGACTGTTCCTTGGTTTGCCATCTTCTTCCTGCGTGTTGATCGTCGGAGCTCGGTCCTGCCGTGTACTGCCGACTACTTGTATGCGCGGCCACGAGCCGCACGGATGACGCCGCCGTCAGGGTGGCGCCGTTACACCAAACTTAAGCATATGCGGAACACCCGATCTCGAGTCAAGCTGATTCGGACGTCCTGTCGGATTGGCGGCCGTGGGTGGCGGAAACCACGGCCTGGCGCCGGCACGGTCGATGGACCCGGCTGGCCAGGCGGCGGCGTCGTGTGTCACCCCAGTAGGACGGACCGGAACAGGCCCGCGCGGAGTCCCGCACCGCCGGTCAGGGCTCCGCCGATGAAGCACGAGGTCCGTCGCTGGGGCAGGACAATGCCTGCCTCATCGTGGTCGGGTGGCGATATTTCGTTGAACCACCTCCGTGCCGACGATACGATGGTCCCCGTCGGCTGCGGCCCAGGGTCGGGGCGGGCGCACGGGAGGTGGTGAGACACTGACGGCTGGCCATGTGCCGCCGGATCGGAGAGACGTATATCGTGACAAAGGATGCCCCGAAAACCGCGGTCGAGTTGGTGATGGAGCGGTTGAAACAGCAGGACGTTGCGGCCGACGTCGGGACCACCGCGTTGACCGGAGACCAGAAAGAGGCGATCGCGGCGGCCCGGCGTGACTACGAAGCGCAGGTGGCGGAAGCGGACATCCTCTACCGCTCCAAGCTGGCAACCGCGTTCGACCCCGAGGCGCAGCAGGAGCTCGAGGCGAACCACCGGCGGGATCTCGCGCAGTCCGTCTCGACACGCGACCGGAAGATCGTCGCCATCCGGAAGGGAGTGTAGATCCGCGTCCTGCGGACCGGGCCCTAAGACGTGTCGAGAGTTCCCATGACGCGACTCGTCATCGTCGTGCTGACGCTGGTCAACTTCGCCCTCCTGATACCCGGCGTCACGCTGGCAATCTACAGCGTGGAGATCACGACAGTGGTCGAGGCTGCGATCATCGCCGACCCCGTGGAGGTCACGGTCTATCAGCAGACGCGGTCGATTCTGAGCACCGTCAGGGAACTGTGGCGCTCGGCTGACTATCTCGTGTCGTTCCTGATCCTGGCCTTCAGCGTCATCGTGCCGGTCACCAAGGGATCGATGCTGCTGGCGTCGATCTACGTGCGGAAAGGGACCGTCAAGAAGTGGCTGGTGTTGCTTGTGGATCTGATCGGAAAGTGGTCGATGGCGGATGTCTTCGTCGTTGGCGTTTTCCTCGCGTTTCTGGCCACGCGGGACCAGGTACAGGAGAACCTGTTCACCGTGCCGATCCTGCTGCTCCAGGTCGAGATCGGGATGGAGACCCACCTGACCTCGACCCTCGGCCCGGGGTTCTACTACTTCCTGGGCTACTGCCTGTTCTCGATCTTCTGGACCCAGGTGTTGAAGCGCCGCGGATCCGCCTGATTGGTCAGTCTGGCCCGTCCGTGAGCTCCTCCATCCGCTGTCAGATCCGGGATGCGGCCGTTCGGTGGGTCGACGATCAGCGAGGTGCGCCGATCTGCGACGACCCGGGCGCCACGGTCGAACCAGAAGTTGTTGTAGCCGCCCACGTTCCGACCGGCCGGCAGCGCCTCGGTCCGTATCTCGCTCGGCGCGTCCGCCTGGACCACGCGTTCGGCAGCGCGTGGCTCACGTGCCTTCGCCGGACACCTCGGCGTCGTCGCAGGTGCCTTCCAGGGTCCGCTCACCGATGGTTCCCCGGTCACCTTAGACGCACCGATTCGCGTTCGGTTCCGGCTCCCGACTCCCGAGTGTTGTCCCCCGAGGTGAGGCTACGATGGCTGACGTTGACGCCACGTCGTGATGTGGCGAAGTCTCTACCTCCCGTCCAAGACGCGGTTCCACTCGTCCACGTGTTCTTTCTGCGCCGCAAGAAGCGAGGCAGGGTCGCCTTCGATGACGATTTTCGTTATCACGTCATCTTGCGCGATGGCATCAACGACGTCCTGCCCGGAAGAGACTTTGCCGAAAATGGAATGCAGGTCGTCCAGGTGGGGGGTAGGCCCGTGTGTGATGAAGAACTGGCTTCCGTTAGTGCCCGGTCCGGAGTTCGCCATTGACAAGGTGCCAGCCGAGTTGTGCCGGAGCGAGGGACTGAACTCGTCTGCGAAGCGGTAGCCAGGTCCTCCGGTTCCGTTGCCGTTGGGGTCACCTCCCTGAATCATGAAATTCGCAATGACACGGTGGAACTTCAGCCCGTCGTAAAAACCCCGCTGCGCCAGGTTGACGAAGTTCGCGACCGTGACAGGGGCTTCCGCAGGAAAGAGCGTCACATGGATGTCACCTTTTGTCGTCGTGAGGACCATTGCGAGTTCGTCGGTTTGGATGGCTTCGATGGGCACCACGGCCCGACCTCCGCTGAACGCCGCGACAACCGCAGCCATAGCCAATAGCCTCATGATCTGCATTATGATGTCCTCTCTGTCGATGGTCACCCGTGCCACGCAGACGACCGCCGTCGTTGGCATCGGGATCGCGTGGCGGCCAAGTGTGCGCGGTGCACCGGGATGTCCGTTTGCCTGGCCCGAATGGTCCCTTTATACACCGGAAAGCCGCCGGGCGTACCCGACCCCGTTCCTCAGCCGGCGAAATATTATCGAATCGTCGCGGGCTGAGGGTCCGCGCAAGAATAAGTTCCCGTTTTGAGGCGTCGTACTCAGTTCTTCGTATCCCTCCGGCGAGAACCGCGCGCTGATCGGGTTCCCCTCGTCGCTGTTCATGAACATGCCGCTCGTTTCTCTTGATCGGGTCTCGATTGCCTACGGTCACCTGCCGCTCCTCGAAGACGCGACCCTGCGGCTCGAGCCGGACGAGCGGGTCTGTGTGATCGGGCGGAACGGCAGCGGCAAGTCGACCCTCCTCAAGATCCTCGCCGGCACTTTGCCACCCGATCGCGGTGTGGTGCGCCGCGAGGCGGGCGTGTGCACCGCGATGCTCGTGCAGGACGTGCCGCTGTCCTCTGACCGCCCGGTGTTCGATGTCGTCGCCGAGGGGTTGGGTGAGCTCAGCGAGCTCGTGGCCGCGTATCACCACACCGCTGTCGAGGTGGCGGCGCATCCCACGCCGGCGCTGCTCGACAACCTGGGTCGGTTGCAGCAGACCCTCGAGGAACGCGACGGCTGGCGCCTCGAGCAGCAGGTCGAGCTGGTCGTCGAGCGTCTGCAGCTGCCATCTGACACGGTGGTCGACACGCTCTCCGGTGGATGGCGGCGGCGCGTCTTGCTGGCTCGGGCGCTGGTGGTGCAGCCGGATGTGTTGTTGCTGGATGAACCGACGAACCATCTCGATATTGACGCGATCGGCTGGCTCGAGACGTTTCTCATCGACTATCCGGGTACGGTGGTGGTCGTGACTCACGACCGGGTGTTTCTGCAACGGGTGGCAACGCGGATCGTCGAGCTCGACCGTGGCCGGCTCACCGCGTGGCCGGGGGACTACGCCAACTACCTGCGGCGGCAGGAGGAGAGGCTGGTCGATGAGGCCACACGCGAGGCCAAACAGGACAAACGGCTGGTGGCCGAGGAAGTGTGGCTGCGCCGGGGGGTCAAGGCTCGGCGTACCAGAAACGAAGGGCGTGTCAAGGCGCTGCTCGCGATGCGGGCGACACGGGCCACCCGACACGCCCGTGTGGGCAGCGTGCGGCTGCAGGCGGATTGGGCGGCCCCTTCGGGTCGCGTGGTGCTCGAAGCGGAAGCGGTGTCCAAGTCGTTCGATCGTGTACCGGTCATTCGCGATTTTGCGACCCGTATCCTGCGAGGTGACCGGGTCGGGGTGATCGGCCCCAACGGCGCCGGCAAGACGACGCTGCTGCGGCTGTTTCTGGGCGAGCTGCGACCGGACCACGGTGACATCCGCCGGGGGGCGAACGTGCAGGTCGGCTACTACGACCAGCAGCGGGAACAGCTCGACCCGGAACAAACGGTGTTCGACACGGTGGGGGACGGCAACGACACGGTGACGGTCAACGGCGACACCCGCCACGTCCATGGCTATCTGCGGGACTTCCTGTTCTCGCGTGATCGCGCGAATGCACCGGTCAAGGCGCTGTCTGGCGGCGAACGGAACCGCCTGCTGCTGGCCCGGCTGTTGACGAAACCGGCCAACCTGCTGGTGCTCGATGAGCCGACCAACGATCTCGACCTCGAGACCCTGGAGCTGCTGGAGGCCCTGTTGGTCGACTGGCCGGGGACGTTGCTGATCGTCAGCCACGACCGGGCGTTTCTGGACAACATCGTGAGCAGGACGCTCGTGTTCGAGGGGGGCGGGCGGGTGAGGGAGTACGTGGGCGGGTACGAGGACTGGCTGCGGCAGCGTCCCGCCGCGCCGACCGGAGAGCTCTCGGACCGCCGCCGGTCTGGGCGCGGGGCCGGCGGTCACACGAAGGCCGCGAGTGCGGCGGTGGGGGGCACCGCGACGAAGCGGCTGTCGTATCACGAACAGCGTGAGCTGGTGGCGTTGCCGCAGCTGATCGAGGGGTTGGAGACCGACGCGGCGCAGCTCAACGAGATGGTCGCCAGTCCGACCTTCTACCGGGAATCGGCCGATACGATCACGGCGACGCTGGCGCGGCAGGAACGGCTGCAGGCCGAGCTGGAGCAGTCCTACGCTCGCTGGGAGGCACTGGAGGCCCGCCGTGGGAGCTTCCGTGGCTGACAACTGATGCGAGACCAATGGTACGGCGACAACCGCGACCTCGCGAAGTGGAGCGTGCTGGTGCACCTGGCGCGACGCGAAGCGGTGTCCGCCATCCTGCACGTCGCAATGTGTCGTCCCAGGCCGGCCCCGGCGCCGCTGGTCACGGCGCATGGGAAGGTGGACCCGCCACCCGAGGTGTTTCGCCACTTTCGCGACCTGGACGACATTCAGCGGCTGGCCGTCGCTACTGGTCTTGCGATCGAGGTCGTGAAGGAGCCGTTCACCGACCGTACAGCCTACTTTGGGCGGGTGTGCGACCGGGTCGGGGCCCCACGTGGTGGGTCGATGCTGGTGCTGCTCGACCCCGACGTCGGGCTCGCGCCGGAGATCCATGGTCCGGAGCACGTGACGTCGACCGAGGTCGCGGCGGTGTTCGCGGCGCTGCGGCCGGGGGACCTCCTGGTCTGCTACCAGCACGCCCGGAAGCAGAAAGACTGGCGTGGCCGAGCGCGACGCGCGTTCGCCAACGCGCCGGGGTTGCCGTCGTTCGAGGTCGAGGTGCTGCAGTCGGAGGTGGCCCTGGACGTGCTGTTGCTGGCGGTGAAGAAGGGCGTCGAGGAAGAAGCGGCGAATTTTGAGGCCAGGGCGGCGCAGGAGCAGCGGTAGGAGGCTGCTCTTCTGGGCTTCGGGCTTCAGGAGACAGGCGCTCGCCAAGCGCTGGCTCCTCGGCACCACCAAAGTGCCGTGGAGGGCCGACCACCTGCAGGAGTACCTCAACGAGTTCTGTTGCCGTGTCCACCGGAGGCGCTCACGGGCACGCGGGTTCAGCTTCTACCGCCTGATGCAGCTTGCCGTCAGCTCGCCACCGCTCACCCATCGGCATCTCGTGGTGAACCCCCAGTCCACGCGGCGTCGCCCCATTGCACCCCAAGGGCCGCGGCCGCAACCAGGGAGCCTGGCCCTCCCACCTGCGGGCCGACCCTGGCGTCAGGTTGCCGCACTGGAGTGAAGGGCCGTCAGAGGGGCCCCCCCCCTTGTAGACACATCCTGCCCAGGTCGCAGCAGTCGTCCGAATCAGCTTTTCCGCACCTGGCGCGGTGGAATCTGGTCCGAGATGGTCAACAGACGAGGAACCGGGGCTTGCGTGCGACCGCGTGGAATGACGGTGCCGGCGTGGTCATCGCCGACGCGGTGTCTCGTTCCGTGGTCCAGCTTGCCGCTCTGTGTGCTGGCTGCGCTGCTCCTCACGTCGGGTAGTCGTCCGCGGGCCAGCACCATCCAGACAGGCCACTGGTTTGCCCCGGAACTGAATGCCTGTCGCGTCCGTATCGACGCCTACCGTGAGGATCGTGTGGAGGGGGCGATCGACGGGGTGCTGGCGTTCGAGGTCGAGGCCATCCACGAGATCGTTGACGCCGCAGTTACCTGAACATCAGACTGACCGGCACGGACCGCGAACCGGCCGTGCACGAGCAGTTGTTTCGCGCGACGCTGGCGGTGACGGCGGACGCGACCGAGGCGGCGCTCCGGAGCTGCTAGTGGCTCACCTACGCACCGACCGGGGTGGAGTCGGCGGGGTGGCACGAGTTCGAGGTGCGGGTCGAGGGTCGCGGACGCGACGTCCAGGCGCGTCGCGGGTATTTCCGATGAATCGGGGAGGTCAGTGCGTCGGTGCGAACGGCGCGGCGCGCACCCTCAGACCGGGTCGTGTCACTTCCAGCACCGGCTGCGCCCCGGTCACCGCGTCCGATGCGTACGACACCAGATACTGGGTGCCCAGCTCTCGCCCGATGGCTGTCAAGGTGTCGCGGAGTCCGGTCGGGGTGGCGATTACCTCGAAACGGCCGCCGGTGCCGCTGGC
>Ga0310122_10002249_pt1 | contig 12296 bp, 8 predicted proteins | sample CB6_Bottom_1051__FD_203503 | JGI IMG/M metagenome (GOLD analysis project Ga0310122, IMG submission 203503) | Marine microbial communities from Western Arctic Ocean, Canada - CB6_Bottom_1051 | ecosystem: Environmental > Aquatic > Marine > Oceanic | place: Canada: Western Arctic Ocean | collected...
AATAATTTCTAAAATTTCTCTATCAATATGATCTAAGCCTAGATGATCTACACCTAAAGCTTTTAAAGTTTTATTAAGCACATCCTCATTGATAATAGAATTATTTTTAACATCTGCATAATCTCTCACACGTTTTAAAAGTCTATTAGCTATTCTTGGAGTTTGTCTGCAAGATTTTGCCAATACACCTGCATGATTCTCTGAAATATTGCAGCCCAAAATATTTGCCGACCTAAGAATTATTTTTTGAATATCAGTGTCATCATAAAAATTCAATTTAAATAAATTTCCAAATCTAGACCTTAAAGGTGATGATAAAGAACTTAATTTTGTTGTAGCGCCAATTAAAGTGAATTTTGGTAAATTGATCCTCATATTTCTTGCAGTAGGACCTTTACCAATAATAATATCTATAGCGAAATCTTCCATTGCTGTATAAAGCACTTCTTCTACAATAGGTCTAAGTCTATGAATTTCATCTATAAAAAGAACATCATTTTCACTTAGGTTAGAAATAATAGAAGCAATATCTCCTTGTTTCTCTAAAGCTGGTCCAGAAGTAATTTTAATGCCAACAGCACACTCTTGAGCAATAATATTTGCCAAAGTTGTCTTACCTAAACCAGGTGGGCCATGCAGTAAAATATGATCAATAGGTTCTTTTCGTTGTTTTGCTGCTTTAATAGAAATATCTAAATTGTTTTTGATATTTTTTTGGCCAATATACTCCTCTAAAGATTGTGGTCTTAATTTATTTTCAAATTGTTGCAAGTCTTTACTTGCTTTGGGGGATATAACACTATCTAAATTTTCTTCACTACTTTCAATCATTTTTTATTTCTTTGTTCGTAGATATATTGACGTATCCCCTCAGGGTTCGGTGCCTGCGTGAATATTATTGTAACATATGAAGAAGGACTATCAATCTTTATTGATCCATAATCAAAAATTTTAAAATGTGACCAAAATCCTCTTTCCTTGGTTTGTATATCTTGAATATCATCAAGCATTACAGCTGATTCATGTTTAACTGTTAAATATTTCCAATCAACATGAATAATTCGTAAATCAGTGATTATAATCTTATCTAACCAATATATTAAAGATAAATATATACAAAAAAGTAAAAACATTAAAAAAATTCCAATTAAAATAATAATAAGTGCTTTAGAAGATAAAACTGATTGAAATATATAAACAAGTAATAAAAAGGGTATAGTTATAAAAAGCGCCTTAATTAATTGAAAAATAAAAGGTGTAAGGTGATGGTGATAAATTTTCATTTCATGTTCGTCTTCACGAAGATGCATAAAACTATTAAGATAATAAAGTATAACTAGATTCTACATTATGAAAAAGTATTTTCAAGCTCCATGGAACTTAAAAGACGTCTTTAACATCACAATAACCATAATTTTAGTCTTTATATTGATTGTGAGTTTTTTAAATTTTATTAATTTTGAAGACTTAACTAATAATGACGAATATAAAAGCTATTTTATTAGCTTAGGGATATTATTACAGGGAATAATATCAATTTTAATCGTCTATTTTTTTAGCAAAAAAAAATATAAAAAAATAAGTTTTAAAGATTTTGGTTTTAAGAAAATAAGATTTTTTAAGTGTATTTTGGCAATTTTAAGTGCCTATTTTATCTATTTGGGTATCACAGCAATAATTGGAATAATTAGCTTTTATTTAGATATTCAAATTCCAGGTTATGAAGTTCAGGAAAATATATTGCCATTTTTTGGTGAAACTAATTTAGATTTAATATTGGCAGGAGTAGCTATTATTTTAATTGCACCAATAACAGAAGAAATATTATTTAGAGGGTTCTTTTTAAGAGCGCTTTCAAACAAATGGGGGGTATTTTACGGAAGCATCATATCTGCACTAATTTTTTCTCTTTTGCATTATCCATGGCAAAGTTTTATTCCAATTTTTATTTTAGGATTAATTATCAATAGCCTTGTCATAAGATATAAAACAATTTGGCCAGCAATAGGATTTCACATGTTTAATAATAGTTTGGTCTTTATTTTCCAACTTTTAATTCTTAAAGAAATTATATCTTTGGATAAATTTATTTAAATTTTCTTGATATAATCTTATAGCCAGAGTATAAATATTTAGCAAAATCTAAAGCCTGAGTAGCTCAGCTGGTAAGCCTTTAGCCAAATTGTATTAAAGCGCCCGCGTGAGATTGCATAGAAAAAATAAACAAAAACAAATATATTAACATCAATAAGCCCGAGTAGCTCAGCTGGATAGAGCAGCGCCCTTCTAAGGCGAAGGTCACAGGTTCGAATCCTGTCTCGGGTACCAGATGTTTTATTTTCTATTTAAAGCGATGTTAGTATCTAAGTTTAGAAAGTTTAATGATCATGCGTCATTAAGCTTCTTAACGTAGAACAAGCTTGAAATAGAAAAGTAAATCTTTACCATTGACATTCCTGAAAAAATGTATAAAATATGCGACTAATAAAATGATCTTTAACATCACAGGGTAATTATCATAAAGACAGTTAAAACAAAGCTTAGAGATGGAGTTCTTTTCCATCAAAAGATTTCTTCCCTGAGTTTTGTTTCAGGATCTGTTCTATTTTTATGTAAGAAAAATTGTCACAAATAAATGTGACGGATTTTTTTTCTAAAACAGCAGATTATTTGACAACAAGATGGTAAAAAGTCTGTTGAAACTAGCTTTAAGTTTTTCTTAGAAGATTTAAAGCTGGTTTCAATAGTTGGAGCCTAGCACACAAACACACTTGCAAAAGGGATGAACATGGTCGAAATACTGCGCATGATCTTCGGATCAGGCGAAAAAAAGAAAGCAAATAGCGAAGGGCACGATTATACCCCTGTCCGTTACAAGGATGGGGGATGGGCTCACCCTGTTTGGGTGAGGTCTCAGGATCGATGGCCTCCTCGCACGAAGTCCAATTGGCTGTTCTAAGTCTTATCAGAAGACAGGCTCAAACATAAGTTCGTGAGAGGAGGTGAAAGTATCAGCATAAAAACTGATTGCATTCACCTCCTCTCACTGGCTAACAATTTTACCATCTTGTTGTTTTTCCTATATAAAATTTTTACTTAAATACAAATTTAGCTTTAAATAAAGAATTAATGTAAGTTACATTAAAATCTCGGGGAGTATTACACTTTGGAGTTCTATTTACGTTTTTTACTTTTTTTGCCAAAAGATTGAATATCTTCCAAATTACTTTCTGTTCTATAGCCAAAAGGTAAAGCCTGGCTCAATTTATCAATTTCATAGTTGCCATTAGTATCTGCATTTACAAGATAAACTTCATCATCAGAGACTTGTGAAAACAAGGTAAGATATTGTAAGCAGGCTCCGCAACAAGGCGTTAGCTTGCTATCTACGCAGCAAACTGCACGAAAATTATAATGACCATGAAGAACAGCATTATCAATAGCACAACGCTCAGCGCATGTTCCAAGTCCACTGATAACACTTTCCACGTTACACCCTCCAAAAATTTCCCCACCAATCGTTAAAACACTGGCACCAATTTTATGTTTTGATCTATGACAAAAAGCATTCATACGAGTCTTACTCGCAACTTCAATAAGTTGCTTTATTTCTTTTTCATTTAACCACGGGTTTGAAGAAGTTTTTATTTTTTTCATAAATCAATAACTTTATAAATAGCATCAGCTACCTCTCCTCTAGTCATAGCTTTTGAAGGATATATTTTATTTGTATTGGTATCTATAATTCCAATTTCTTTTGCATAAGATATGTATGGAGCAAACCAATCATTAACATTTACATCACTATAAGGAGAAACTTTAACTTTTTTATCAATTTTTATATCCATACCATTAAATAAAATCTTTAAAAATTCTGCCAAATTAATATTGTCCCCAGGTCTAAAACTTCCATCAGGGTTGCCATTTACGATATTTTTTTTATAAGCTGTATATAAGTAATTTAAATACCAAGAGTTTTTCTCAACATCATTGAATGGGGTATTTCCTTTATATATTTTTGAATCAATACCTTCTAATATAAATTTAATAGCTTCAACTCTATTTACTGGTTTGTGCAATCCAAAACTTCCATCACTATAGCCATTAATAACATCTTTCTCTACAAGGCCATATATAGCATTAGCATATTTATGTGAATCTGGAACGTCAGTAAACTTAAATTCTTCATCTATAATTTCAAACCAATCAGAATAATAAACTTCATTATTATAAGTTATTTCGAATCGGTCTTTTCCTGTTTTTCTTAGGTCTTTAAATTTTGATTCATGAGATCCACTTTTATCAAATGACTTGTAGTTTAAAATAGTAAATTTTGGCATGAAATAACCTCTATCAGAGGTGAAGGTTAAATCTCCTTTAAATAAGCTTCTAGCATTATCACCATATTGATCTCTTAAATGTAATGAATAATTACCACCAAAGTTTAATAAATAATTGTCATCAACTTCTACAACAAATTGTAGTTTAGCTTCTTCTTTTACAATTTCCTCAACAATTTCCTCAACAACTTCCTTAACAATTTCCTCAACAACTTCCTCAACAACCTCCTCAACAACTTCAGTCTCTGTTACATATGAGCTTGCTACAACTTCAGGTTCTTCATCAACTTCTTCCACTACAAAATCTTCTTCATTAAAATTTGAATCATCCATATATTTTTGAACATATTTCATAGGGTTAATGGTCACTTGTGTAGCATTTGCTTGGCCAAGACCTGCATTTACTGCACTAAAGAAATTTAATCCAGCTTCTTGGACTTCTGACCATGTGAATGGCCAATAAGGACTCCAAGGGGCATCATCATTATCCATTTGGAAGTGTAAATGAGCTGTTGTCGCAGTTCCACTTGAACCAGATAATCCAATTTTACCTCCTTTGCTTACTACATCACCTGTGTCCACATATAAGTCACTCATATGACTATAAGATGCATAAATAGTCCCTTTTTTATTTTGATTATCTAAACTAGGAAAATTATTATGCATCACTACAATATGATTACCAAAACCAGAACTTTGTTGAGTAGATTTAACAACAGTTCCATTAGCGACAGAATAAACAGGAGTACCTTCTGGCATTTTCATATCTATAGCTGGATGTGAACCACCATGTTCTTTTCCATCAAATGTGTAATTCCCCATATAAGGGACAGAATATGTTATTTTAGCATTTCTAATTTTATCATGTGCAGTATTACCCCAAATTAAATTGTCAGTACTTGTTTGCAATTCACTAGGGTTGTAATAAGGTAAATCTATAAAGTCAGATGATGATAGTTGATTATAAGCATTATCATATTTTGCTGAAGAAAGCCCAACCCAATTAGGTGTTTTCTTTACTGGATTAACAGTTCCATCAAAAGGTTGATGTTCTGGGTAACTTAAAATACTTGTACGATAAAGCAATCCATTTATATCAAAAGAAGACATAACCGTAGTTAAAAGCATCGTAATCACTACTAATGCGCCTAGTCGTAAGCGTTTTGGATTTCTATGATGCATCATAATTCTATTTGTTTTTATTTTTTTTAATCCTATAATTATACCAAATTTTAATCTAAAAATCAAATATGTGGATTAGTAAAAATACAAAAGAAACAGAAGAAATTGCCAGTAACTTAGCAAGAAACAAGAAAAATATTAGGATATTCTATCTATATGGTGATTTAGGTTCAGGAAAAACAACTTTTACTAAATCATTTGTTGAGGCACTAGGTATTGAAAAATTTCATGTAAAAAGTCCAACTTATACTTATATCAGAGAGTATAAATTAGCAGATAAAAGTATTTATCATATAGATCTTTATAGACTAGAAGAAATTGATGAATTACTTTTTCAAGAAATTGAAGAATTAACTGAAAATCCAGATAATATTTTAATTATTGAATGGGCAGATAAATTACGTGAAAAACTAAATGGAAACAGCTTAGAGATTTTCTTTAAATATATTGATGAAAATCAAAGAGAAATAAAATTTAATCCGAAGATGCAATTATAGTATTGTTATTATCTTTTTGGACTAAAATCTTTTTATTTTTAGCTGAAGTAGCTTCTGCAACAAGTTTCTGAGTATATTCTCTAGTTGAAATAATTTCATTTAAACGATCTCTAGTTCTTGGGCCAACTAGACCTGCACCAGGAGATTCTTTATCACCAACTAAACCTTGAGATTGTTGAAATTTATATACAGAATGTTCAGTTATTGGTCCAAAGTATCCGGTTACATCAGTTCGAAAATAACTTAATATTTTTAGTTCTTTTTGTAGTTTTTGAACTTCATAACCAGCACTTCCTAGCTGTAAAGTATAACTTAATTTACTTGAGTTTGAACTAGGAGCAACACTTTTTACTGGTTTTGTTTCTACTTTTTTGTAGCTACAAGTATTAGCGATAGATTCAGATTTATCATATCCAGGCAGATAAATTTCTTCTGTAATTGAGCTGTTTACACCATAAACAATAACATCTACTGTTCTTTTCCCCCAATTTAAGGCTCTTTGAAGTCCTTTATCACCATATCCCATCCAAATATCAAGCCTGTCATATTCTCCTCTCCCACTATTTGCTGGAACTATAGCACCGCCACGGTCATGAACCGCAACAAGACCAATCCCTGAAATATCCATCTTTGTTCCAAAAGAATATGTTTTTGGTGCTGCAATCATTCCAGGATAGACTGGAGTTCCATCAGCACTATTTACACCGCTTCCATTAAGCCTAATATCTCCTTCATAGCTACCAGTGGTATATTTTTCCTGACATGGTAGCGGAGAATAATAAGCCGAAATTTTAAATGTTTTAACATATGGATAATTACCATCAAATTGATCTGCAAAAACTTGATCCGATTCGGAGTGGGTCATTGGATTTGATATAAGAATTATTAATGCCATTATTAATAGGTCGATACAAAATCTACTAAATAAAATTTTAAAAGTTTTCATTTTTGTTTTTGTTTTTAAATCCAATAATTATAGCAAAAAAGCCTTCCAAAGGCATTTATATGCTCTTGCATAAACAAATAAAAGGTTTTCTTATATTGCGCCGATTCTTCGGAGGATTTCTCTGTCTACATAGTCTCGATCACGACCATATTTAAGTCTTGAAAGTTGTTTAAATGCTTCAGCAGCTTCTTTATCACCATCTGATGTATAAGGATTAATAGGTATGATACTAAAAGGTCTACTTGGCTGTGTATCAATAGAAAGTTTCATTACAGCCTTATGTTTATCTATATTGATAAGGTCTTGTTCACTAAATACAGGTGCCATTTCTTTGGCCATATGTTCAGAATCTTGAGCACCAATTTTATAACACATCATAGTTCCCACATTACCAAAAATTGCATCTTTCAAGTTCACTCCTTTACCGCTTCTACCACCAGATTCATCCAGCTGTCCAAGGTATTGATGGGCAACATTAAGACCAAGACGATACTTACGAGCTTCAGATAAAATAGATTCAATACTATCAGTCACATAATTTTGGAACTCATCGATATACAAGAAGAAATCACGACGTTGTTCTTTCGGAATTTTCTCTCGTCTTAAAGCTGCCATTTGAATTTTTTGTACAATTATAAGACCAAGTAATTTTGAATTTATTTCTCCAACTGTACCTTTAGATAAGTTCATTAATATAATTTTGCCTTCTTGCATTGCTTGAGAGAAATTAAAAGCAGATTTTGTTTGACCAATAATATTTCTCATCATTGTGTTAGTCACAAATTGACCAAATTTCGCAGCAAAATAGGGGATCATTTCTTGTTTCTCACGTGCACCTGTCTTGGCCATTTGGTGATCCCAGAAAGAAGCAACAACAGGGTTGGTAACATGTTGTCTTTTTACTTTGGCAAAGGAATCATCAGTAAATAAACGTACAATATCGGTAAGTGCACCTCCTGCTGGATCAGACATTAAAGTAAGACAACCATTTCTAAAATAATCCTGGATACGTGGACCAAAGATCTCTTCATCAAATAATTTTATCATAATGTTCATGGAGTCTAATGCCACAAGTTCTTTTTCTTCCCACGAGTCACCCTCTAGCAAGTTTAGCCCTAGAGGCCTTTCCATGTCAGATGGATCAAAATAAATTACATCATCAGCCCTATCTCGCGGAATAAAAGGCAAAACATCTTCAATTAAGGAACCATGAGGATCAATTACACAAAGACCATCACCATTTTTCAAATCCTGTCTAATCATTACTTGCAGAGTAGAAGATTTACCAGTACCAGTTTGCCCAATAACATAAAAATGCCTAAACCTATCTTCACGTTTCATTCTAATTTCTTTTTTCTCACCTCTATGAATATTATGCCCTAAAAGAAGACCTTCTTCAGGAATATTTGGTGGAGCAGGAGCAATCTTAAAGTTTTGCCAATCTATACAGGTTTGTTTATTAAATCTAATATTTGGAATATGAAATAGACTTGCTACTTCTTCTGATGAGAGTATTGAAGTTTTCATTTTTGCAGCTTGCCAAAGTCCTCTCCTAAAATTTCTAAATATAAAATTTGTAATTAAAGTTTTATCACGATGCCAGTTAGTATAATCGAAAGAATTCCCATTAGAAGCAGTATATTGAGAAAAAGCACTTGTGATTGGTAGAAGATTAGCCTTTGCAGCTTCTTTCGTTGGGGCTGTCGATACAAGACGAATAATAGTTTCAAAACCAGATTTTGAATTTTTCTCTTCCATTGCTTTTACTTCTTCATCAGTTAGTGGAGTAGTTTTTTCTCCAGTTTCACCTCCAGGAGCAAGAGCTTCATGACCTTTCACTAAAATTTCAAAAAGATTAGCAAACCAACCGATTGGATTATACCAACTATATCCACTAGATTTTTTGTTTTGGAAAATCTTACTTGCTTCTTTTCTACCCTTGTTCTGCCAACCACCTTTTTTAGGTCTAATCATGATTTGAATTGCAGCTCCTTCATCTTTATTTATTTTTGATAAAGAGTTTACTATTCCATTCAAAGGGTCGGCATTCATATGATTGAAAGTTTTCATTGGATACCAATATTTTTTTGATGGAATCATGTAAGTTGTAGCAACTTTGCAGTCTGGTTTAAAAATATTGTAATCTTCAACTTCTTCAACGTAGGAATCTGGATAAAAAGCAGTTAATTGTTTCTCTATTAATGAAACTAGATTATCAGGGCAAACAATATAGAAGTGTACTCTGGAATCGATCACTGCATATTCTAAAGATAGGAATTCTTGATCTGTAAAAACAGATTTCAGTCTACTTGAATGAATACTATAGAGAGATTCAAAAAATTGAGACATTATGCCTCCAGTCATTTCTTTAAAATCCATTTGGCTAGAATATTGTTCTCCTTCCACCTCACGATCTTCTTTCGATTCTTTTTTAGGGACACGAATCTTCAAGAAAACCATGTTATAGGACCGCTGAAGATTAGACCTATATCTCAAATACTTTAAAAGCAGCACTGCCAGCAGTGCTAATCCAAGTATCGATGAAATAACTATAATCCAAGTATTCATTAATCTATTAATTTTACCTTTATATTATAGCACAAAATTATGGAGGTAAATAAGTTAATCCTCCTTCTCAATATCCACCTTTATACCCAACTCTTCCAACTGCTTGTCTGGCATTGGGGAAGGTGCTCCGAGCATGAGGTCTTTTGCCTTTTGATCTTTAGGGAAGGCGATAACTTCTCTGATATTAGGTTCATTAGCGAAAATCATCACAATTCTATCAATTCCCCAGGCAATACCACCATGTGGAGGTGCACCAAATTGGAAGGCTTCGAGCATATGACCGAATCTTTGCTCAGCATCTTCATCTGTTATGCCTAATATATCAAAAACTCTTTTTTGTACTTTTTGTTCATGGATTCTGATAGAACCACCACCAATTTCATTACCATTTAAGGCCACGTCGTAGGCATTGGCTAAAGCTGTTTCAGGAGTCTTTTCAAACTCTTCAATATCTTTAGGAGACGTGAATGGGTGATGAACAGCTGCTAATCCTCCAGTTTCTTCATCCTTTTCGAACATTGGGAAATCAATAACCCAGCAATAGGCAAATAAATCAGGATCGATCATGTCTAGTTTTTTGGCAACTGCCAACCTTACATATCCTAGTGATTCACAAGCAATATGGAACTTATCAGCTGAGAAGAAGATAATATCTCCTTCTTTAGCTCCAGTTCTTTTCATGATTTCGTCGATTTCTTCTTTCTTGAAGAATTTTACAATAGGGGATCTAAGTTCGTCTTTTTCTACAATTATATAAGCTAATCCTTTAGCTTTATAGATTTTTGCAACTTCAGTGAATTCATCGATTTCTTTTCTGGTAAATTTACCTCCACCTTCAACTCTTAATGCCTTAACAATTCCTCCACTTTCAGCAGCAGATTTAAATACTGAGAATTCGCATCCTTTTGCAATGTCAGTAATATCTGTGAATGGCAGATCAAACCTTAAATCTGGTTTGTCGCTTCCATATTGGTTCATTGCTTCATCGTATGTCAGAACTGGGAAAGGAATTTCTTTGATTTTTTTCTTAGGAGCAAATTTTTCAGTTAAGCCGATCAAAGCTCTTTCATTTACATCCATAACATCTTCCATCTCCACAAAAGACATTTCCATATCTAATTGAGTAAATTCTGGTTGCCTGTCTCCTCTTTGATCTTCATCTCTAAAACATCTCGCAATTTGCATATATTTATCAAAACCAGCAATCATTAAAAGCTGTTTAAGTTGTTGAGGTGATTGTGGCAGTACATAAAAATTTCCAGGATAAATCCTTGATGGAACGATATATTCACGACTTCCTTCAGGAGTTCCTTTAATTAGAATTGGTGTTTCTATTTCAATAAAATCTTCTTTATCAAAAAAGTCTCTGATAAATTTTGTAATTTGGTGTCTTAGCACAATATTACCACTGAGTCTTGTACGTCTAAGGTCTAAATATCTGTATTTTAATCTAAGTTCTTCATTTATGTCCTTATCTTGATCAATTTCAAATGGGGGAGTAGTTGAGGTGTTTAAAACTTCTAATTCTTGAACTTCTACCTCAATTGCTCCAGTATCAATATTTTTATTAGTTTGACCTTCTGGTCTAGCAGCCACTGTACCTTTAATTTTTAGAACAAACTCACTTCTAACATTATCCATTGCCTTGTGAGCTTCTGGGTGTTTTTCAGGATGTGAAACTACCTGAGTTAAACCATATCGATCTCTTAAATCGATAAAAATTACACCACCATGGTCACGTCTTCTATGAACCCAGCCAGATAGAGTTACTTCGTCTCCAACATTTTTTTCTGTTAAATCATTACAAGTTAAAGTTCTATACATATTTTATTTTAAAATCAACAAAAACAATCTTAGAGATTTATTTAAGGTTTTTCAAGATAAGAAATTTTAAACAAGAGTACTTAGAAGATATTTTGGAAAATATTTTTTTGCACTTCCAAAGTGTCCTAATCTAGTTTTTTTGTGATAAAATTGTCCACGTCCAGTATTATCAGCTAAATTCCGTACTAGATATCTCAAACCTCTATTAGTTTTTGCACCACCGCCTGTTACTACATTTAACTTTCCACCGTTTTTAACAAATTCCACTAATTTTTTTTGAGTCTTATAACCATAGGTGGAATCTAACATAGAGACACTTCTAATCTTGGATGCATATTCTTTATTGTCCAAAATAGAAGAAACAGCTCTGTAGCCGCCACTAAAAGAAAAAATATGAATGTTAGCTGGGGTAGTTTTTGTTTCTCTCCCAACAGAATTAAACATTTCACTAACTAAATTAGTGTTTCTTCTAAATTTAGACCAGTAAGGTTTTCTACGATCTTCAGGCACTATAAGTATTGCATTTACACCTCTTTGCCTAAGTCCCTCCATCTTTTTTTTGAGACCAAACAGTCTAATAGCACCACTAATACTAGGACGATCACCAGGGATAAATGTATAATATACAGGTTTCTTTCTTCTTAATTCAGGGTTGTTTGGATAGCTCATATATACACGCATACCTCCTCTTAAAGGTAATATCTTTTCAATACTATTTATTTCTAAATGTGATTTTTCTGGTAAAGCTTCTCTTGAGGGAGTTGCAACTGTCATATCATTTGAAAATTTTTCCATAGTACTTTTTCTTGTATGTTTGCTTTTAACTATTTCAGGTAAATCAATAGCTTTAGAAACTTTTCTCCTTGTTATTGCCCCAAAAATCCCATCACAACCTCTAAAAGAAATATTATTAGGTAGTCCAACTTTTTTTTGTAAATT
>Ga0310122_10002251_pt1 | contig 12284 bp, 26 predicted proteins | sample CB6_Bottom_1051__FD_203503 | JGI IMG/M metagenome (GOLD analysis project Ga0310122, IMG submission 203503) | Marine microbial communities from Western Arctic Ocean, Canada - CB6_Bottom_1051 | ecosystem: Environmental > Aquatic > Marine > Oceanic | place: Canada: Western Arctic Ocean | collected...
TTATCCCGAGGGTTATGAGAGGACGAATGTGGATAAGGTCTATGAAATCATTCAGCCCCTATTCGATGCATCAAACGTGGGAGCAGATCGTCAGGGAGAGATCTCGATGGAAATTGCTGACATGTATAATGCCACCGTTGATAATCCGGATGAAATATATAATCATGCTGAAGAGCTTCTAAAGATAGATGCAGGCTATTATGACGAGGCCGAAGAAGACTGGGATGAATATCCAGAGCAGGCACAAGCCAGCCGAGAAGCAGCCTGGGAAGAGAGGAACTACTAATGAAAATCACAAAGAGACAACTTAGAAGAATTATTAAGGAAGAGAAGCAGAAACTCATGCGCGAAACTATTGCGGATATGGCATCGACTGAAGAGTCCATAAACAATCTAGTCGCGGAATTTCAAGCTGGAATGGATGGGTTGTTTCAAGAAGATCCAGAAATGTTTGCGGGAAGATCTACTGAACAAGAGTGGAAGCGACAAGTGGATGGTGCTACCGAAATGTTAGCAAACGAGCTAGCCAAAACCGTAGAGAGGATAGAGACTATGCTGCACGATGGACAATTCGGGCGGCGGAACCAAGGCAGCGGCCGAGAGTTTATTACTCTGCGTGATCCAGAGGCGGGGTAAAATGAAAGTCTCAAAGAGGCAGCTCAGAAGAATCATCAAAGAAGAGAAGGCCAAGATCTTGCGAGAGGGCCAGACTCAAGAGGAAGCTTTGTTCACTGCCCTTGACCAGTACGTGATGGTGCTCGATGAAGAGATGGGTTATGATGTCCCACGAGAGCAGCTCAAGGCCGAGGTCCTTAATTTTGTCGATGGGTATTTCGAAGACACAGAGCAGGCTGCAGACTATGCGGCCGACGACGAATAATATGTTGCTGGGCGACCATAGGAGCACAACTAAAATGAAAGTCTCAAAGAGGCAGCTTAGAAGAATTATTAGAGAATACACCCGAGATCCCATGGAGCGTAGCTACGCTGCTACCGTCGAGAATTATGAAGCTTGGGTTCAAGAAATGGGGCATATAACTCCATCGGCTAGCTCAGTATTAGCGACATATCTCGTTGACAAAGAATTAGATACTGACGCTGAGCGAATTAGTGTTCTTACTAGCGAGTACAAACTGGATCCGCGAGATGTTAAGCATGATATAAACAGGCAACTTAGAGAGCTTGGAGTTATCGAAGAAGCCGAAGGCTCTACTAAGAAGTACGACGACGACTCTGCGCTTAAGGGCGGACAGAGCAAACTTCCTGATGGACTTCAGAAAGGCATCATTGATAAGACTGTTGAAGATCGCGAAGAGGATGAGGAGGAAGAGAGAAAAGAGAAGAATGAGTCTGTGCGAATCACAAAGCGACAGCTCAGAAGAATAATCAGCGACTCGATCCTTGTTGAAGCAGAGATGCTGAAGATTATGGATAATCCATATGAAGATCTTTCTGTGTATAATAGAATCGCCAACTATGCTCTGACTAATGATATCGCTGGAGCAATGGCTGATCCAGAAGTAAATACCGATGAGCTATATTGGGAACTCGATGATATGAAGGGATGGATCGATGATGTTGGAACTGATTCCAACGCGTTCACAGACGATTCCGTAGTTCCACCTAATTGGAATGCTGATGCTGTTTATGAGTTTATGGGTGATCTCGAGAGTGCATGGCACAAAGATCAAGCCAAAAAGGACCATGCTGCGGTTGCTGGAGATCCGGATAAGGGTTGGCTGAAGTTCATGGCTAACGAATTTCAATCGGTTATCGTCCCTAATGATCTTGAATCATTGGGCTGGAAAGAATACAAGAAGTATATTAGACTCTCACCTCCTGAATCAATATCCCATGCCGCGGACGAGATTCATATTACAAATGACGACTTTAGTGGCGGACATTCACCTGGCACTAGAGAAGAGTTCGTAGAATTTCTAACTAACCGTGCTGGTAAGACGCTCAAGAAACGCAAGATATATCGCTCACCTCCGCCACTATATGATTGAGATATTATGCCATTTAAGTCCGAAAAACAGAGAAAGTGGATGTGGGCCAACGAGCCTGAAATGGCGGAAAAGTGGGCTAATGAAGAAGATGAAATCGAGGAAGGTCTCATGAGAATTACAAAAAGGCAACTAAGAAGAATCATCAGAGAGGCGGTCGCTACACCGGCGCCGATGACTCAGCGCTCCCCGCATGGGCCGGCCCCAACTCCAGAAGCTTTTGCAGATCAGAACGACTTACAACTTGAGTTTGACAACGAAGGTCAAAAGATAATTTACTTATCTGATGAACAGGCTGATCGCTTAGATATGCCACCTGGTGTGAACTGGGATGCGCAGAGAGACCTATCTACTGATGGCTGGATTATCTACACTGGAGAATATCAATGAAAATCACAAAGAGACAACTAAGAAGAATCGTTAAGGAAGCAATTGGTGATGGCTTTGAGGAGATGAAAGCATCCCTCACTCCAGAGTCACCAAAGATTTCTGCCACGCCAACAGGACGAGTAGAAGTTGAATGGGATTTCTTTTTAGACGGCGACGAAGAAGGCTGGAACGAGCTGCCATATGAAGAACAAGAAGCACAGCAAGGTCTCTCACCCGTTATCGACATTCCTTCGGACGTGATGAATCAGTATATAGGTCTGGTTCGTAAGTACGATGAATCTCAAGCTGAACAAATGATTACTGATTGGCTATCTGATGAGAGTGGCTGGTTACACCAAGGATGGAGTTGGGTATAATGAAAATTACACGTCGCCAGATTAGAAGAATAATTAAGGAAGGGAAGTCTAAGCTTCTTGAAATCGGACCACCACCGGACATGAACGCCCCAGGATGGGGACCTAATGACTCTGAAGATGGGGAACGACGAGCCGGCTATGAAGAGCGCGAAGGGATTGAGGCTGAGAAGAAGGCATTCATGGCATCAGAGTTAACTCGCTGGTATGATGAGTTTAGCCCAGAAGATGACGGGCAGGCAGATCTCATTGAAGATCATCTATCAGAATGCTACGATGCCATATACAAGGCGCTGGTAGAGACTTGGTAATGAGAATCACAAAAAGACAGCTTCGAAGAATTATTAGAGAAGCGATCGACCCTCGTGAGATAGAAGAGCCTCTGGGTGGCTGGGCTGGTGATGCTTCAACGGGCAGCTGGGAAAGCTATCCTGCGCCTGGTGGGGAAATGGCTCAGGCTGATTATGCTGCAGGGATGCTCGACGCAAAGAGCGGCCGGCCAATGCTTCCCGACGCTAACGACGATTACGCAGCTGGGTATGAAGATGGTTTAGTGACTCTCCCACTTCAAGAGCTCGGCAAGAGGTGGTGGCTCAGCAGGGGAGAATGCGATACTCATAATATTTCGCCCGAAGATGCTGCCGAAGCCATGGCTGTATTGATAGAATTTAATTATGAGCTGGGCCTACCACCAGCTGTTGATTCGAACAACATGGCGATTAATGATGCATTAGCGGCCTATCCTGGCGAGTTCACATATGAAGACTTTGAGTGCGCCATTAGAGTGACACGTGGTCGAGGAGCATAAAATGAAAGTAACAAATAGACAGCTTAGAAGACTCATCCGAGAAGCAATGGAAGACCAGCTTCCTTACGAGGACTCTGATAGCTCAGTGCATACTGAGACTGAAATTGAAAATAGCATCATGCGCACTTTAGAAAATAAACCAGGTATCGGCGGTATGACTTTGGCTCAGAGAGTTATGGGTGAAGTCCCTGGTGTGGATCGTGATAGCGTTTTCAGTTTTCTTGATGTACTATTAGAAGATGGCCTGGTGTTCTTTGACGACGAAGAGGATGCTTGGTACATAGCCAATGACACGCCTAATGAAGTAGATAAGGAATGGGATATATTATGAAAGTAACAAAGAGACAACTAAGAAGAATAATCAAAGAAGAGAAGCGGAAGCTTCTTCGTGAACAAAAGATTTCCCCTGATGAATGGGCACGCAAACATAGGGGTGAAGTTGATTACGATGAAGAGGGTCAAAAAATCATCTATTTAAGCAAGGAAGATTACCCCAGAGAAGAGATGGTTCACGAGTATTTGCCGCGAGAATGGGATTTTGAAGATACCTACGATGAATCATCATGGGTTATATATACGGGCGAATATCATGAAGAGGCTGGCGTCTGGTCCGACGAAAGAGATTATGAAGCAGGATTCATGTCATGAAAGTCACAAAGAGACAGCTTAAAAGACTTATTCGTGAGGCACTCATGATTGAAGACAAGTCTGGAAAGGGCGCATGCCCAAAAAGCGGCTGTATCAAGAAGAGTGGCGACAAGTGGCGGATCATCAGCAACAAGACTGGCAAGATGTGGCCACAACACTATGACACGAAGGGTGATGCAGAGGATGCTTTAAAAGCTTACCACGTGAGATAATAATGAAAGTAACCAGACACCAGCTTAGAAGAATCATCAGAGAATCATTTGACGTGATTAATGCTGATACTGGCGAATTGTCTGAGTTTGCACCATCGGCCGAAGCTGCTCTTAATGTCTTTAAGCGACTTGGCATAACTCCAGTAGACATGGATTTCATGGAAGATGCTATGCTATCTGACGAGGATTGGAGTAAATATGTCGACGAGACTGAGGGCAAGAGCTATAAGCGCCATTCTGCAAAAGAAAAAGAGAGATTGGATATAGACAATCTTCTTGCAAGAGTAGATAAGTGGGCTGCTGATGCTGGGGCCGATTATTTCGCAGACAATCCAGATATGGATATGCAGGACGTTGGGCTAGACCTTGCAATGAATGCGAAATATGAGTTCCAACCAGACGAATGGGACAAGCTTGTCTGGGAATTTGACAAGGACCTGGGTGGCGCGCCAGCCGATCAAGGTGAGTGGGAATTATATGATCACATCGCAAACATGATGGTGCAATAATGAAAATCACAAAAAGACAGTTAAGAAGAATTATTAAGGAAGGTAAGCAGAAGCTCCTTCGCGAACAACAAGCTTCCCCTGAGGCGTGGGCCAACCGCGAGGTCATGAGTGCTCGGCCTGACCCTGGGGCATGGGCAAATAAACATGGAGGTGATGTTGATAGAGATGAAGAGGGTCAAACAATCATCTATTTAAGCAAGGAAGATTACCCCAGCGAGAGAGATGTTATGGGTCTACTACCACCCGGGTGGGATTATGAAGACACCTATGATGAAATATCGTGGGTTGTTTATACGAATTTATATCCCGGCGGTCGTTCGGACCCGCACGCGTAGGGAAATAAAATGAAAGTAACAAAACGCCAACTTAGAAGAATCATCAGAGAATCTAATCTGCGTGAACAGGCCGAAGATCGTATAAAATTTAGAGCCTTATTTAGATGGGATGACGATGAAGACGGCAGCCTTAACCAGTCCTGGGAAGAAGTTAGTGTCTGGGCAGAAGAGTTGAGAGATTACGCTGCGGATACTCCCATCGATTTGGCAATGGCTTGGGCCCATGATAATCTAGACGGAGCTCCATCGCTTTCAGACGTTTTGATGCATCAAGAAGACACAGCCCGGGTCTCGGCCTGGATGGCAGGCGGTACTCCAGCTACGGCTAAGGACACTCAGTCTTCCCAAGAAAAAGCAGGCGCCGGAGAATATGACGAAGAGTGGTACGGGCTAGCGCATGCCGCAGGGCACAAGGATGGTAGGGAAGGCAAACCCCAATCACCCGAGCAACTGGCCGATAAGTATGCATCCAGCCACTACAAGCGCGGATATGAACAAGGTGCTGCCGGGCAGCCCCGCAAATTTAGAGAAGGTAGAGAAATAAAAATCACGAAAAGACAACTCAGAAGAATCATTAAGGAAGAACTCCAATTCCCTGATGACGTGTTGGTTGATTCCGATTCTCAAGATTACCAACAGGGTTATGCTGACGCATATGACGGCTTAAAAATGCAAAAAAATCAATCTCAGCAATATCAAAACGGCTGGCATGACGGTCATTTTGACATCGTTAGAGACAATGCGCCATATGGCGCATAGGAATAATTAAAATGAAAGTAACAAAACGACAGCTCAGAAGACTCATCAAAGAAGAGAAGCAGAAGCTGCTTTCTGAACAGCCGCATCATCAAATGTACGATGAAGATGACGAGCTTCGAGAGCTCGGTGAAGCCATCGAGAGTCTGTCACATTGGTCTATGGAAACTAATAGGTTTATGGATAGAATGGCTGAACGATATGGAGAGCTTGCTGCACAAACCACTCGTGCTCGCACAGTGGCCAATGAAGTTGAAGAACTCGCCAACAGATACGATCAGGCACTTGATGACATATTGAGGTTTAGATGAAAATAACCAGACGACAGCTTAGAAGAATTATTAGAGAAGCCGTCCTTCGTGAAGGTAATTCTACGGATCCTCGTGGGCTCAAAGCTCTATTGGCTTCTCTGGGCGTAAAAGGCCAAGAGTTTAAATTGGTAGCAGGTGCTTTATCGACTGCCTATCATGACTTTGAAGGAGGCCCTCAGGACATGAAAGATGAGGTTGAGACTAACAGCGGTGGATTACCAACATCGACAGACGGCGAGTGGATTGATTGGCCTCTTGAAACCTATCAAGAGATTTGGGGTCTGTACAAGAAAGCTGAACAGTCTTACAAGACACCACAAGCATCCGGACCGAGGTTTTGAAATGAAAATAACCAAACGACAGTTAAGAAGAATCATTAAAGAAGAGAAGACCAGACTTCTCAATGAAGGGAATCTTGAAGCCCAACGAAGGCTTCTAAAGCTTGCCAGTCAAATTTCTGATAGGACATTAGCTTCCGAAATTACACAAGAGCTCAATCAATATTTTAATGCTGAACAGGGTTTATAATGAAAATCACAAGACGACAACTTAGAAGAATTATTAAAGAAGAGAAGCGGAAGCTTTTAAAAGAAGCCGTACGCGGACTGACTCCAGGAATTGGCTTTGCTAACTGGGAAAACAACAACCGTTCATCTCAAAGCTTTGCACAAGCGCATCATAGCACCTATGTAGATAACGTGCCGACTGCAGCGCAAGTAGCTGTTAGAAGATCAAACGGAGCTCCTCGAGCATCTTTGCAAGAAGCAATTAATGAAGCTTATTATACTCTAGAGGAAGCTCTACGAAGAGGAGATTCTCTAAGCATTGAAAGAGCTTGCACTAATGTTAGAAATCTGTTGGGTTCTAAATTAAAATGAAAATTACAAAAAGACAGCTTAGAAAAATTATTAGAGAGGCCACCGAAGAAGCCGCACCATTTGGAAGTGGCATGGAGCAGGCTGATTTAGACAAGGAAGAAAAAAAATTGGTTGGTCATACGTGACTGACACATGGCAGGATTTGGGACAAATCCTTAAGAGAAGCTCTATGTGTTATAGGGAATCCAACATTCAAGATTGTTTATCACGACCTGCAGAGAGATGGAACTATCACCTACTATAATATGCAGATTGGTAAGGAAACTTTCTTTGAGGTGCCTGCTAGCTTAGTAGAGTCTATAAATGAGCAGAAGCACGATCACGAAGAAAGGGATTAGCAAATAATCTTGTAAATTTGAAAATATGTGATTAGATTTAATTTGCTAGGAGGTAATAGCAAATGAATGAAAATCGTCACAACCGTCGGCATAAGACTAACATGGAGCGGATCTACGACTGTATGGTCGCATCTGCAAAGATTGTAGGTGCAAACCTTCGCAAGGATCCGCTTACTGCGAGAACTGAAGATACTCATAGAGTTTCTTGGAGGGTAGGTCATGACTTGCCGCCTTTGCAGGAGTTTGATCTAGACCGCTATAAGAGCGATAAGCACAGCATGTGGATTGACATGCACACTCGTAAGACAAGTGGCTCTCCATTGTCTGCGTGGTCTGAAGAAGAAAAGGAAACTATTCGTAAGTTTCTAGAAGCCATTGACGATGTTGGGACATTAGCCTATTAAGTGGCAAATAAAAAAAAGGTAATTTTCGGATTAGGTTCTGGTAGATGTGGCACTGCGTCATTAGCCTATCTCCTCAATGACCAAAAAGATGCATTTATAGGTCATGAAATGCCGCCAGTTTTACCTTGGGATACGTCTGATTTAACAGGCCTTCAGTTTAGATGGGATCAAATGCAGCATCAAAGCCATCTTTATTCAATGGTTGGAGACGTTGGCATTTATTATTTGCCTTATATCCCCACATTAATTAGAAGCCACGATTCTATTCCTTTCATTAATCAAAATTATGTGATTAAATTTATAATCCTTCAAAGGGATAGAAAGGAAGTGATCAATAGCTTTATGAAAAAGTTTATAAGGCAGAATAATAACCCTCTGCAAACTGAAAAGGCTCCAGGAACCGTTGTAGACGAATGGGATGAGTGCTTCCCTAAATATGATGGCGTTACATTAAGAGACGCAGTAGGAATGTTTTATGACGACTATTATAAAGAATCTGAAAGATTATCACTCTTGCATCCAGACATCGTAAGCATATTTCCCGTTGATAATTTGAATACGGAAGAAGGTGTGCTTCAAATTTTAGATTTTGTTGGAGTTGATGACCCTAGAATCTTGGTCTCAATTAAGAAAAACGAATCCTAATTTAATTTTATTAGAATTTCACTTTATCTTAAGGTGAGATGCCTCTAACCCCGTGCTTCCATGCGGGCATGCTATTTGTTTCATTACAACAAATTTAATTCTATCTTCGCGAGTTCACTCATTTGGTCGGGTCCCCACAGCGGATCCCACACTATCTCAACAGAAACTTCTTCGATACCATCAACTAGCAAAACTTTATCTCGAACCTCTACTGGTATGCTCTGAGCAAATGGGCAATTCGCAGACGTAAGTGTCATATCAATTTTTACATTTTTGCTCTCTTCTATTTCTATAGAATAAATTAAGCCTAGATCATACACATTGACAGAGATCTCAGGATCAAAGATCGTTTTTAAAGTCTCTATAATTTCGTCTTTCTTATTCATTCTCACTCCATTATCCTCCATCACACAATCTTGAACCCTTTGGTAAAACTGAACAGCGGTATGAGAATTTCCATTTATCCTCATCAAATAGAATAGGATATCCAAAGATTAGATGTTTTCCTTCGTATTTCTCATTTAGTTCTTTTCTGAAAGCATTTGATAGAATCGATGTAAATTCAACCGCACCATACAAGCCATAATATCCATTATCAAGAACCTTTACTGCTTCTTCTTTACTCATCTGGAAATCAAAATCGTGAATGTGAATAGTTGAAATGTTTGGTTTTTCTGGTATACCACCATCTTTGAGATACGTGAATGCAGGGGTTACTGAAGTTTCAAAAGTGAATGTAAGGTCAGGACGCTTAGGGACATCTTGAATAAACTCCTCACCAAATATTCTGCGAACCATAGGGAAAGAGGCACGTGCCAAGAAACTATTGTTTACATCTTTATGGGTAGGGGTAGATAGAATATACCTTGCTTGATTTTCAAGTAGTTGAGATATCTGAAACTGGCTTTCTTCTGGTAGATTCTCTAGTAATCCTGTTTTCTTCCACTTGTTTCTAATAGTTTCCGGGCAGTTTTTGCTCATTACTTCTACTCGTTCTTCTTTTTTTCATCTTCATGAGGCTTGTCTTCGGCGGTTTTGCGGACGAGGTTTCCGTCTTTGTCGTAAATCGCAAGCGCGTGCAACAACTCTTCCGGGGTCAACTCCTTCCCGGTCTCTGTACTAATCTTGTGAATCTTGTCAAGAGATTCCCTGATTTGGTCGGCGACTTTTTGTCGTTCTTTGTCGTTCAGCTTGTCAAGCAACTCTATAATAGCAGGGTTGGTGATGTTGATCTTAGTCATCTTTATTCTCCAACCAATTTTGTTATGTCTGCAAGGAACCTATCGAGAACAAGTATGTTCAGGTGCCCCTTCGCTTCCCTCGTATCATCGTCCAGCTTGTTTATTCGAGAGATAACCTGCTCATAGAGTGATCGGAGCGGAATATACTCTTCTTCGTTATCAAACATCCCACAATCACAAGCGTGCCAATCTTTATGCCATTTACAATCTGATGGGTGGTTATTATTGAGTGCTTTCATTTCCAGATTTAGATCATCATAGTTCTCAACATAACCGCCGTTTGTTATTCCATCGAGGCGATTAAGCAGGTTGATAGATGAAAATCCTGCTGAGTATGCCTTATCTTCTTCTGGATATTCTATTACTTTGTTGTTCTCAATGCTTTTGATTATCATATTATCTAGATCTCTTATTTCTTCTGATGCTCTTCGGCATAGTGATCGGAGTTTGATGTTTTCTTTTTTAAGATCTCGTATCAAACTATCCTCACTTGGCTCTGGGTAGATACCTTTTGTCTCTTTACTCATTTTTCTTCCCATCTTTTTTATTCATCTTCAAATTAGACACCATCATCACCTATTGCCTCAACAGGGCAGTTTTCCATCGCTTCATAGCACTGCTCAAGCTCTTCTTCATTTTCTGGTTGCTTATAAACAATATCATGATCCTCATCATCGCTAATACGAAAGTTATCAGGAGCACAATCAGAACACACAGAACATAAAATACACTCTTTATCAACATAAAAAGATACTTTCTTGCCTGCTATTATCTCAAAACCGTCGATATTATCTTCCCATTTGTCATTTGGGTCAGCCATTATTTATACCTCTTAAATTTCATTTTTTTTATTCATTTTTCACTATCTTTATCGCTTACTTTCTTCAAGCTGCGTTTAATTCTTCTAGATTAACTTATAAGTAGTACAACCACTCACCTTCAGCCCCTGATCAGTCGACTGTTCCGCTCGTTGGTGATGTAGTTCCAGGTCCACTGGGTGAGGACTACGAACCGGTTGCGGAAACCCACCAGTGCGATCAGGTGGACGAAGAGCCAGATCAGCCAGGCGAGATAGCCGGCAAATCGAAACCCACCAATCTCTGCCACCGCCAACTTCCGTCCCACCGTTGCCATATTCCCGAGATTCCGGTAGCGAAACGGCTTGCGTGGCCGGCCGCGCCCATCGTCTTGCAGGTTTCTGGCGACATGCTTGCCCATCTGCAACGCGACCTGCGCCACACCAGGTAGCGGGTCCGGATACGCGAAGTGGGCTATGTCGCCTATGGCCATCACCTCGGGGTGGCCCGAAACTGACAGGTCCGGCGCCACGACTATGCGCCCCGACTGGTCGAGCGGCATGCCCAGAGCTGTACCGACTTCCGCCGCTTTTATACCCGCCGACCACAGCACGGTGGCCGCCTCTATACGGCTGTCGCCCAGTGTCACCCCGAATTCATCGATGGCCGTCACGCGCAGTCCCGTTCGCACCTCGACGCCGATGCGCACTAGCTGCTTGCGCGCTGATTCGGGAAGATGCCCACCGAAGGTCGGCAGCACTTGGGGTGCGCTCTCGACGAGGATCACCTGGGCTTGCTCGGGGTGGATGTGGCGGAAGTCTCGGCGCAAGGTCTGGGCACCGATCTCCTTGAGCGCGCCCGCCAGCTCCACACCCGTTGGGCCGCCACCTACCACTACGAAGGTCAGCAATCTCTGACGCTCTGCAGCGTCGGTGCACCATTCTGCACGTTCATAGGCCAGCAAGATGCGACGACGGATCTCGAGGGCGTCGTCGAGAGTCTTCAGCCCGGGAGCATGGGTACGCCAGGTGTCGTTGCCGAACCAGTGATTTACCATGCCTGCTGCGAGCACAAGTGAATCGTAGGCGCGGGTGGCGTTGCCGTCTATGGTGATCGTACGGCGCCGCAGGTCAATACCTGTGACCTCACCCAGCAGCACTTCGACATTGCTCTGGTGTGCGAGGACGGATCGAATGGGCTCGGCGATGTCGCCCGGCGCCAGCGCTGCCCCCGCGACCTGGTACAACAAGGGCTGGAAGAGGTGGTGGTTCCGACGGTCGATTAACAAGATGTCCACTGCCTGTCGACGGAGCGCTTTGGCGGCCGAGAGCCCTCCGAATCCACCGCCGACGATGATCACCTGGTGTCTTGCCATATGCACTCCTCGATCTTAATGGTAAAACTTTCAGCCTTGATGTTTAGTGTTAAGAAATTACGTTAAAACCATCAAAAAAAATTTAGTTTCTGTAAAAAAGGCCTCTATTTATGATATAATAGTAATATAAGGATAAGGATAACCCCTTCACTCTGGAGCCCAACATGGCCCGTAAATCAGCTGCTCTTCGACTCTCCCAGGCTCTTGACCTCATCACGGATTATGAGGCAGTTAGCTTTGGAGACCATAAAAATTGTAGATTCGCTCGCGACATGGTG
>Ga0310122_10002253_pt1 | contig 12279 bp, 5 predicted proteins | sample CB6_Bottom_1051__FD_203503 | JGI IMG/M metagenome (GOLD analysis project Ga0310122, IMG submission 203503) | Marine microbial communities from Western Arctic Ocean, Canada - CB6_Bottom_1051 | ecosystem: Environmental > Aquatic > Marine > Oceanic | place: Canada: Western Arctic Ocean | collected...
TAAGCCCCGGCAATGCAAACCAATCCCTCCCAACTCTGGTAGCTGGTGACTACAGTTGGGGATTAGTTTCTAGCGACCTCGGTCGGCATAGTTGTGGAGTGGCCACAAGCGGAGAGGCATACTGTTGGGGCGAGAATATTTATGGCCAGATCGGTGATGGCACCACTGAGGCTTCTCATGGGCAACGCGATGTCCCCGTATTGGTTAGTGGGGGACTATCCTGGTCATCAGTTGATGTCTCCCGAAACCATACTTGCGGGGTGACGACGGCGGATGAAGCATACTGCTGGGGACGTAATTCAGTCGGTGAGATTGGTAATGGTGGAACTAGCACACATAACTGCATAAAGAATGGGGGGAGTGACGAATGTGTTGTCGTTCCCATGCCGGTCAGTAGAGGACTGACTTGGGCATCTGTCAGTGGGGGTGGGACACACACCTGCGGGATAACGACGGTAGGGGAAGGGTACTGCTGGGGATATAATGCCTCAGGTCAATTAGGTGATGGTACGACCAAATACCGTGATGAGCCTGAGCTAGTTAATGGAGGACTGACTTGGGCATCCATCCTAGGTGGTTACTTATTTAGTTGTGGAGTGACAACGGTAGGGGAAGGGTACTGCTGGGGGCAAAATGACCGTGGACAGTTAGGTGATGGCACGACTACTGACCATCTCGTCCCAACATTGGTCAGCGGCGGGCATGTCTGGAGGCAGATCGATCCTGGTGGTGACTATCACACTTGCGGAGTGACTACAACAGGTGAGGCTTACTGCTGGGGCGAGCATGGTCCGGAAATAACTGATGGGCTACTTGGTAACGGAACAACCACTGATAGTTCCATTCCACTCAAAGTGACCAGGCCTTGGTAAAATGCCCGTGGCTTCAGAATATGCGCTATCCCGATTTAGTCTGCCCCGCCCACATACCGAAGCCATAAGAAAGCTGCCAATAACGAGAGCGGAATAGCACCCCAGAAACTCAACTTTACAAAACTGTTTACGATAAACGTCAGCACGAACAACAGAGAGCCCCCATACCATATGCACCCTAGGGTAGACATCTCTTCCCCGTCTTGATCTGCCTTAGGGGTCTGTGGCCTTGCAGACTTCTTAGCCACCCCACTCTCCTTGAAGCGAGATGTACCTTGCGATAGCGCCTTCCAGCGAGATTCGTACTTCTGCAATTCTCCTTTTGGGCCTAGGAGTTGGAAATCAACACCGATCCATGAGCGATTATGTTCACCCTGAAAAATCGTCTCTAGACGTGGCAATACGTTTTGGACGTAGCTGCTTTTAGTCAGGACGCGTGCGAGGTCTTTGTTCAGATATCCGATATGTGCCGTTCTTTTTTGCCCCGAGGAGTCCTTCCATACTCCAATCACACGAATGGCATTCGGGTCATATTTATTCGACGGTTCTGGTTTGAACTTTAGGCTTTGCTTGTGACCTTTCGCAAAACGCTGAGCAGCTTTCTTGCGATGTTGTATACCCACCACTTCGAGACGTTTCTCGAAGATCTGGTATCCATCGGGTATTGGGTCCAGGAAGCTTTCTCTGTTTCCCATAACCATCCTCCAGCAAGTTTGACAGTGGTCGCCTAATTCTGCGTCCTTGTCCGATAGTATCGCAACTTATACGGATGCAAATACAATAAGTAGCCTAAGATCTACGAAGTGCTATCTTGGGCGATTCTTGAAATGAACGGCTAGGAAGAGAGGAATATGGAAACTCATACACAAACTCATACAGCTCGTGAGGGGCGATTTACGGCTAACGCTGTAAAGCTAGTAACTGCAACGGTTTCCAGGCTTTCAAGAGCCTTTGTTTCTGGCTACTGCCACAGCTTCCCAAGCTGAGGGTCGCCGGTTCGAGCCCGGTCTCCCGCTTAGCGTAAGTCAGCAAGTTCACGTCATCATCGCATTGCTGTGCTGCACCGCGTGCGCCGAGTTCGTGGTTGAGGCACCCCCAAACATCGTCCTCATCTATGTGGATGACCTTGGATGGAGAGACCTCAGTGTGCAGGGGAGCCGCTACTACGAAACACCTAATCTCGACCGTCTGGCAACCGAGGGCATGCGCTTCACTGATGCCTACTCCAATGCACCGAACTGCGCCCCCAGTCGTGCAGCCCTTCTGTCGGGGCAGTACGCTCCGAGGACGGGGATCTATACCGTCGATGCCGCCGCCCGAGGACCCACCGAATTGCGGAAGCTGGTGCCGGTTACGAATCAGACGGAACTCTCACTCGAAGTCGTTACGCTCGCTGAAATGCTGGCGGACGCCGGCTACGCCACCGGCCATGCCGGTAAGTGGCATCTCGGCGGCGAGGGGTTCCTGCCGCAGGATCAAGGCTTCACCTGGTCCGTCGCGGGAGACGAGCAGGGCAGTCCACCGGGCTACTTCTATCCCTATGAGCGTGGGCAGCACTTCCTGCGGGACTTAGAAGAAGGAAAAGAGGGTGAGTATCTTGCGGACCGGCTCGTTGAAGAGAGTATCCGCTTTATTGAGCGCCAAACGGACACACCATTCTTTCTCTACCTCTCACACTATAGCGTCCACACACCAATTCAGGGGAAACCTGAACTTGCTGCACGCTACGTCGACAAGGCCGCGGCAGACGGCCAAGACAACCCGACTTACGCAGCTATGGTGCAGAGTGTCGACGAGGGTGTAGGTCGGATCATCGATACCCTTGATCAGTTGGGGCTCGCTGAAAACACGGTCGTGATCTTCTACTCTGACAATGGCGGGTTCGGCCCAGCTACGTCGATGCTTCCACTGCGAGGCTCCAAAGGCATGCTGTACGAGGGTGGTATTCGTGTGCCCCTCATCGTGCGTTGGCCAGGATATGTGGAGCCTGGGTCAGTGACTAACGAGCCCGTTATTGGAACTGATTTCTATCCTACGCTGGCTGAGATTGCGGGTGCAAACCTAGAGAGCGATCACATCTTGGATGGCACGAGTTTCCTACCGGTGCTAAGAGAAACAGGTGAAATCCAAGCCCGAGATCTGGTTTGGCACTTCCCAGCCTATCTTGAGGCTGATCGTTCAGTTTCAGGTCCGTGGAGAACGACGCCTGCGAGCGCGATCCGACGGGGAGCATACAAGTTGATCTATTTCTTTGAAGACGGTCGCTCGGAGCTCTACGATCTCACCGAAGATGTATCAGAGTCCAACGATCTATCGCTCAAAATGCCCGAAGTCACCGACGAACTTGACGCCGCACTACAGGCCTGGTGGGAGGGAACTGGAGCATTTGTCCCCTCCGAGCCCAATCCATTGTACAACCCTTCTGGGTGAGTTTATGAACCGGCGCGAGACCTTAAGGTTGCTATTGCTCACTGCATTTGGATCTAAGGGGCTCATTAGAGCCCCTCGTCTCATTGCGCAGGAATCATCCTTCCGTAGTCTCTGGCAGGATTGGCCAGACATGCGGTGGGCTGGACCAGAATACTGGGGCAACCGACTGCAGGACTGGTCGATTCTGGATGGTGTGCTCGTCTGCGGAGTTCGGGCACCGAACCGGACACTGCACTGCCTCACCCATCGTGCTGTGGCGCCCGCATATGAGACATCGGTCTCGATCGACCTCAGCGAACTTAGCCGAAATCCAAAGGCAACGTCCCTCGTCGGTGTGCGTTTGGGGGTGAAGGGCCCCTTTGCTGATTACCGCTCCGCCGCTGTTCACGGAATCGGCATTGACGTGGGTATCGACGGCACCGGTGCCCTGTTCATCAGCGATATGCGCTCCTCAAGGCGGATCTCCCTCGCAGCACCTGTGCGGCTGCATGTGGTTGCGGCCGATTCAGGTGGCCGCAGCAGGGTGGAGCTCACAGCCCGGTCGCCAGACGACGGACCAGTGCTGGCTCGGTTGGTTCATAACCATCTCACACCTGAACACTTAGTCGGGAATCTGGCGCTCCTCAGCCACATTGAAGATGACACCTCCGGCCCGGGAGCGGTGTTTACCGACTGGTGCATAAGTGGCTCGGGGATCTTGGCTGACCCATCCGCGAGCTTTGGTCCAATCATGTTCGCGCAATACACGCTGCACCGAAGCACGCTCAAGCTTACCGCGCAACTCGCGCCGATTGAGTCCATTCGTGAGCTAGAGGCCGTTCTTGAGACGCGCTCACAGAGCGGAGACTGGGCACAGGTAGCTAGGGCTTCCATCGACGTGCTCTCGCGTACCGCTCGTTTCCGGGTCGAATCCTGGACGCCCGGCCGAGCAGTGGAGTACCGTGTTCGAGTGGTGATCCCGCTCGCCACTGGGCCGATGACTTACGAGTATCTGGGAACCGTGGCCGCCGAGCCGGCACTGATGGACCCACTCAAGGCAGCGGTCTTCAGCTGCAATGCCGATCACGGATTCCCGGACAGCGAGGTCGTACAGAACGTCACGGTTCACAATCCGGACATGTCGCTCTTCCTCGGTGACCAGTTCTATGAGGGATCAGGAGGGTTCGGGATCCAGACTGAATCGATCGAAGAGGCTGTGCTCGACATGCTCCACAAATGGTACATGTTTGGCTGGTCGTACCGAGATCTCTTTCGTCATGTCCCTGCAGCCTTCATACCAGACGACCATGACGTCTATCACGGAAATGTGTGGGGCGAAGGCGGGAAGCTAGCGCCCACGGACAAGGGGTGGGGGGCGGTAGCTCAAGATCAGGGGGGCTATAAAATGCCCGCCGAGTGGGTCGATGCGGTACAGATGGCACAGACGAGTCACCTTCCCGACCCGTTTGATCCGACGCCGGTTGAACAAGGGCTCGGTGTCTACTATACCCGCTGGGACTATGCGGGAGTGAGCTTCGCGATCTTAGAGGACCGAAAGTTCAAATCGGCTCCGGCCAACGTTCTTCCTGCTGGAGCCCAGGTCCTCAACGGATGGATCCAAAACCCGGCCTTCGACGTCCGTGAGTATCGGGACCTTCCCGACGCGTCACTTCTTGGAGAACGACAAATGGTCTTCCTCGATGACTGGACGGGAGACTGGAGTGGTCCGTCCTACATGAAGGTAGTGCTATCGCAAACGAATTTCGCTGCCGTACATACGATCCCAGAAGACGCGATGAGCGGTGAAGTCCTGCCCTCTCTGCCCATGCCCCAGCCCGGTAACTACGTCCTCGGCGACAAGATGGCAGTGGACATGGATTCCAATGGATGGCCGCAGGTCCATAGGGATGAGGTTCTGCATCTTTTGCGGGCCTGCTCGGCCTTCCACATCGCTGGAGATCAGCACCTTGCCACAGTGGTTCGCCACGGAATCGAGGAGTTCAGCGATGCCGGCTTCAGTTTCACCGGACCTGCCCTCAACAACATCTGGCCGCGTCGCTGGTGGCCACCCACGTCCGTTCGCGAGGCCCCACTCGATAGTAGTCGAGCATACACTGGAGACTTTTTCGACGGCTTTGGTAACCGGATCACGGTCCACGCGGCGGCGAACCCGCGTGCGACCGGACTGGAGCCGAGCATCATCCGAGACCGTGTGACCGGCTACGGGATTGTCATCTTTGACAAGCAAGATGAGCTAATTCGCATCGAGTGCTGGCCCCGCCACGTCGACCCATCCTCCGGTCGGGGGCAGTACGAGGGCTGGCCCGTCATCGTGGATCGTGAAGATGGAGATGGTCGCTCACCCGTGGGCTTCCTGCCAACGGTAGAGGTTTATGGCATCACCGACCCGGTTGTCGAAGTCCGGAATGCTGATGGTGCCCTCGTCTACGTGCGCCGCGTCGTCGGGCGCACCTTCAAGCCACCGGTCTTTGCTGAGGGTACACACGTCGTGCGAGTCGGTGACCCGGAACAAGGGCGTTGGCTCGAGCGATCAGTGAATGAAGAAGAGAGAGGGCGCGGCACGCTCGTTTTTGATTTCTTAAGCTGATCGCTGTAACTAGCTGAATCCCAAGTCGATCTCCCGATGCTTTTGAGGGAAGGACCGCGCTAAGTTAAGAGCGTATGGGCGGATGTGATGAAACCCATTTCGGAGTTCGTCTCTCCTAGCCATCATCCTTACGATGTTCAATCCACGTCTTACCATGCGAGCGCTGCTTGTCGTTTCTGTCCCCCTAGCTTTGGGGTCACAGTACTTCAAGCTTGACGCCCAAGAGCCCCGAGCACGGATCAGCGAAGAAATTCGGATCATCGAGACGTATCCATTCTCCGATCCGAATCCTGTGCCTATCCTGGCCAGTGACGATCGTCTTTACCCTTACCACCGCTTTGAGGGTTACGCACACCGCTCGGAACCGGTGGAGTGGAAGGTTGTTCACCTCGAAAACGAATGGATTGAGCTATGGGTGCTTCCCGAAGTAGGAGGGAAGGTGTGGGGTGCGAGGGTTAAGGAAACCGGACACGAGTTCATCTACCGTAACGAAGTGATAAAATTCCGGAATATCGCGCTTCGCGGTCCGTGGACCTCGGGTGGTATCGAGTTCAATTTTGGTGTCATCGGGCATACGCCTTCCACTGCTACCCCGGTCGATTATCGAACGCGGGAACATGACGACGGTAGCGTCAGTGTGGTTGTCGGCGCGATGGACCTCCCTTCTCGAACGCATTGGCGAGTAGAAGTTCGGCTACCACCTGACCGTGCATATTTCGAAACGAATGTTCTATGGTGGAATCCCACTACCCTAGAGCAGCCCTACTATAACTGGATGACCGCAGCAGCATTTGCCCAAGATGACCTCATCATGAGTATTCCAGGAAACTCCTACCTCGAACATCCGGGTGCTCAGCGGGACTGGCCGTTCGATTCCGAAGGTCGGGAGCTATCGGTATATGACCAGAACCGGTTCGGTAGTAATAAATCGTTTCATGTAGTAGGTGAACTGAACGATTTTTTTGGAGGGTACTACCTCGACGATGATTACGGCTTTGGCCACTGGTCACGTTACGAAGAAATGCCCGGCCAGAAGCTTTGGTTGTGGGCTTTGTCACGGCAGGGCGGTATTTGGGAGGACCTCCTCACCGACACGGATGGACAGTACGTCGAATTCCAAGCGGGTCGACTCCTAGTCCAGTATTCCCCTGGCGACGATGTGAATCCGATCTCCCAGGTGGGGTTCGATCCGGGTGCGACAGATCAATGGACAGAGACGTGGTTCCCGGTTGAGGGTCTCGGCGGACTCAGTGATGCATCACGTGACGGAGCAATGTTTGTCGAGAGAGAAGGAGGCCGTGTCCGCGTCCGAACTCATGCATTTGTAGAGACTGATGACACCATGAGAGTTTTGGTGAACGGGGTGGTATTGTTCACGGATGAGGTCTCGTTAGAAGTACTTGAGCCGATCGAGCGTGAATTCGGATCTGTTGATGCGACGGGAGAATCTCCACTGATCCCTCAGGATGCCGAGGTCATCGTTGAATTTCCTCGGCTTAGGCTCCGCTACCATTCGAAACCAGAGTCTCGACAGATATCGAGGCCATTTTCGACGGATGCTGAAGCGATACCGAGTATACCGCTGTCAGACCGAGAGGTCATGGCCGCTCGAGAGCTTGTGCAGGGCCGGCACTTCAACGAGGCTCGAAACTTATTCGAAACAGTCTTGGCTAAAGAGCCCTGGAATAGAGAGGTGCTTCTCGGCCTAGCCGATCTTGAGTACCGGCGAGGTCGATACGCAGAAGGTCTGAATTTCGCCGACCAAGTTTTGCGGCTCGATGCCTATGACCCTAAAGGCAACTTCATTGCGGGAAACCTCTATCGCGCTCTGGGGCAGACAATCGATGCTCGCGAAGCGTTCGGTTGGTCGGCTCGATCGGTAGCGTTCCGGGCTGTGTCCTACGTTCAGCTGGCTGAACTAGCTCTGGTGGGTGGTGACTATTTAGAGGCTGGTCGCTACGCTCGCCTCGCCAAGGACTATGATCGGAATAGTCTTTCTGCTAATAGGCTACTGGCGGTTCTCGCCCGTCTAGGGGGTGATGTAGCAGAATGGGATCGGATTCTTTCCTCCATATTGGAACTGGATCCGCTTCACCACTTCGCAGAGGCAGAGCTTTATCTAGCTGGCGTCTCAACAGGAGAAAATCTTGTTGAGGGACTAAGGAGTGAATATCCAGAGCAGGAGCTTCTAGAGTTTGCGATTGATTATGTGGAGCTAGGTCGGAGAGATGATGCGATAGCACTTCTGGAACTCGGTGAAACTGGGCTCGGACACCCTATGTTGCGTGTGTGGCGAGCGTACTTAACTGAAGATTTTGGAGCCCTGGATGGTGGTGTCCATCCGGACTTCGTATTCCCATACCGCCCCGAGTCGATTCCCATACTTGAGTGGGCGGTTGCGAGTGACTCTCATTGGTCTTGGGCGTACCTGCTTGGGCTCAACCTATGGGCACGAGATCGAGTTCCCGAGGCCGCTGAGCTATTCATAGGCTTAGATCAAATGCCGGATTACGGTCCGTTCTACGTCTCAAGAGCGTTGATGGCATCACATTTCGAGAATGGCGATTTGATCGACCAGATCAACTTCGAATCAGACTTTAGGCGTGCAGTCGATATGGCCCCTGACTTGCGAGCGGTCCATGTCTCGTTGATCCAGTACCTACATGGTGAAGGTCGATGGGAGGATGCATTGTCGGTCTCCGCAGATGCTCGGCGCCGGTTTCCGGAAGACTTCGATCTTGATCTACTCCACGCTCTAGCACTCAATCAAACACAACGCTTTGAAGCTTCAATCGAGCTGTTAGATGAGGCCGAGGTTCTACCCTCTGAAAACTCGAGTGTAAGTCACCATATTTTTGCAGAAGCTCATGTGTTGGCTGGCTTGCATGTACTCGATAGAGGTAACCCAACTGCTGCCTTAGATCATTTTGATATGGCAGTGACTTGGCCTGAACATCTGGGTCTCGGGCGACCCTATAATCCTGAGGAACGCATTGAACAGTACTTGCGAGGTCTTGCCCTCCGGCTCAGTGGGAATGAGTCAGAGGCGCTTACAGCCTTCGAAGCAGTCATAGCTGCGACCCCACGGGACGTTCTCGAGGGGGAAATAGGTGCGAACAGGATGGACCTACTCGCCGTAGCAGCTCTCGATGCCCTGGGACGTTCCGATCAGATACGAATTGTTGCTAATGGGGAAGAGGGTGTGTTAGCCCAGATTATTACCCGAGTGCGCTCTGCATCTGCGAGTGGATCAGATGTCCGGCAGGCACTAAGGAACGCATCCCAATCAGCTCTCAATTTGTTCTCCGACTTAACGGGACAGCTCATCTACCGGGCTTTGAATCTGGCACGCTAGGCAGCGAGGTCTGAGAGGTATGTGACCAGATCAATCTCCGGGTTTTATGATCCTGAACTGGTTCGGTGTTGTCCGCCCCTGTAGATGCATAACGAAGTAATCCCACGTGCGGCGGATCACGTAAGGTTCGTTAGCAAACCCGTGATTCCGGTTTGGCATCACAAGCAGATCGAAGTCCTTGTTATGCTCGATCAGTTCATCGATCACCATGATTGTTGCATTCGGGTGTACGTTATCATCCAATGTTCCGTACATGAGTAGAAGTTTTCCGGAGAGTTCTCCTGCAAGATTCTGGTTCGCTTGAGAATCAAAGGAATCAGTCCCGTCATCGTTATTCTCAAGGAGCCCGTGGTACTTCTCTCCCCATGTGTAATCGTAGCTTCGGTTGTCATGGTTTCCCGCACTTGATACGGCAACTTTGAAGAAGTCTGGATAGCTGAGGATCGCGTCCGTAGAACTGAACCCACCACCGGAATGACCGAATATCCCTACGTGATCTAGGTCGATTTGGGGGTATCTTCTCGCGAGTTGTCTCAGAGCCGCGATGTGATCAGGTAACCCGTTATCGCGCATGTTCCCGTAGTAGCTGTCATGAAACGCTTTGTCACGGGCCGGGGTTCCCATCGCGTCGATGAGGAAAACGATAAATCCCAACTCTGCTAAGGCGGCAGCATTACCACCCTGTCGAACTGAAGCCTGCCTACCACGGACTGCACCAACTTGGGGTCCAGGATAGATGTAGTCTACGACTGGGTATTTAGTGTTAGGATCAAAATTTGACGGGAAGAACAGGAGGCCGTGGACAGGGGTAACGCCATCCCGTCCGGTCGCTACAAAGTGAGTTGGAAAATTCCATCCCGTTGCTAATAATTCAGAGAAATCCCCCTCTTGTAGACCGAGAAGGATACCTCCACTGGAGTTTCTTAAAACTGTCGTGGGTGCAGACTCAAAGTCTCCGAACTGATCGATGAAGTAGCGACCTGATGGACTCGCCCAGATTTCGTGGTCTGCATCTTCTGGGGACAGTAACTCGATACGGCCGCCATCAAGGGCTGCCCGATAAAGATGACGGTTATATATATCGCGGCCTTCTTCTCGGCCGACTCCCGTGAAGTATACCCAGCGGCGCGTATCATCGACATGCAGTAGGTCGAGCACCATCCACGGGCCTTCTGTAATGCGGTTCTTCAATTCTCCGGTTACTGCATCGAACAGATACAGATGTCCCCAACCATCTCGTTCTGACCACCACACAACCTCGGAATTTCTGTTTATCACCCGCCAATTTGGTATACCACCAGAGCGCCCGTTGGCTTCGACGAACGTTTTGGAGTGTTCTTCGACGATCAAACGTACCTCACCGTTGTCGGTATCAGCCGCATATAACTGGAGCGTGTCATAGCTGCGGACGCTCCGTGTGAAGAAGACTTGCTCAGAATCATTACCCCATCGTACGTCCTTCCAGAGTGTGTCTATCATTAATCCACAACACGATGTGTTCATTGCTTCGAGAGGATCTATTCGAACCTGTGTAGCCGCAGGGCGGTCTATATCAAAGATATGGATCTCATAAGTCGGAATGACTGAATCCCCAGGGAGAGCTACGCGATAGCTGTGTAGTTCAGGGCGTCCTGTTTTCGCTTCGAGGAGGTGGAGTTGCTTCACGTCACGCTCATCCAGTCGATGCGTTGCAATCCGCCGTGAGTCAGGAGACCAGGTCAGGACTGGTGGAGCCTCGTTACCTTCTCGTTTCAGGGTGATAGCAGAGCAACAGCCCTCGGGTGGGACAGCATAGCCAAAATTCTCCTCACCATCGTCAGATAGACGTATTTCCTCATCATCAACAACAGAACGAATCCAAAGATTCTCGTCTCTGGTAAATGCGACCCAACGCCCGTCGGGTGACAAGCGCTCTGTATCTGGATGATCAGGGATAGGATCTGGTCCCGCGCATGTGTAGGAGGCCAGGGAGCATTCCCATCTTATTGAGTCACCTGTATGGAATTGAATTGACTGATCTTCCACAAAGTCGAATGTCTCGAAGGGTAGTTTGTTCGCGACATAGGAGGTGTCAGCCGCGATCGATAGTGCTGCAGCGAGACGGTTATGATCAAACGCAACGCCGCGCGTTCGTGAATTGGGATCGACCAGAATGAACTCATGGCCGTCGCCGATATGGCTGCGGTACCAGAAACGGTCCCCATCAAGCCATTCTGGACTCATCTCATCACCCTCGACGAGCAGGGCCGCATTCCAACTCAAGAATTGATCAGCTCTCGTGTAGTCGGTTGCGGTGGTTTGCCCAGATACGGGGATGCGTAAGGTTGTGAGTGCTATGATTTCGAGCGTTAAGATGTGTCTGTTAAGGATTGACACAGGGATCTCCTATCAAAGGAATCGACGATGCCGTGATCGTTCTGATCACAGTCGCTGAAAGAGAAGCTTCAGCAGTTTTCCTTGGGTCATGAACGTAAAAGATGTGGCTGAAGCCTGTTTTTTCGCTAGCAATGGCTGTGGATAACGAATAAAGTCCCTACTTCCATAATGTGATCTGGACCTTGGATCGAATTGCCGACAGCTCTGAATCCACCGTAGGTTCGCTGTCCAATTTATGTCGCAAAGTGAGGTCCCAGATGCGTTTACTGTGTTCTGTAGTCACGCTCATGACTTGGGCGGTGACAACGACACCGCTATCCGCCCAAGACCAGGACGAACTTCGTTGGACTCCGAGTAAGAGTCTGGAGTTTAACGTTGTGCAACAGACCGCGATTTCCCCGGACGGTAGCCGGATAGCCTATGTGGTTCGGGTTCCGTTGATTGAAGGCGAGCAATCCGAATATCTGAGCCATATCTGGTTGGTGAATTCGGATGGCACGGGAAACTCACAGTTCACGAGAGGTAAGATCTCAGCTTCTGGCCCAGCGTTTTCACCTGATGGGGAATGGCTGGCTTTTAGTAGTCAGAGAAGCGGAGCAGAAGGAGAAAGCGAAGGGGGCTCACGCACACAAGTTTGGGTGATTTCGGTCAATGGTGGT
>Ga0310122_10002254_pt1 | contig 12276 bp, 10 predicted proteins | sample CB6_Bottom_1051__FD_203503 | JGI IMG/M metagenome (GOLD analysis project Ga0310122, IMG submission 203503) | Marine microbial communities from Western Arctic Ocean, Canada - CB6_Bottom_1051 | ecosystem: Environmental > Aquatic > Marine > Oceanic | place: Canada: Western Arctic Ocean | collected...
TCTGTTAGGTCGACGTTTACCAGTTGTGCTGGTAATCCCGAAGTAATTTGTTTCACATACTTCGCATGTGAACGTCCGTAGACGATTGTTATTATTAGACATGAAAGTCTCCTGCTCTTAGAGCGTAAGACCTATGTTAATAACTTATATATTTTAATACTTCATTGTCTTTTCGCGAAACCCTTGTTTGTGTAGCCATTTTTTCCAATTTGTTATTAAACAAAGGTTATTATTACTTATAGAGCTATGATCGAGGGTACCAAATTCCTGGTTTTAACTCAAAAGTGTTTATTCTTTTTCCATTGCACCGTTTTCATGTACATCACTTCTAATAACTTTCTCAAGTTTTAAATAAGCAAGTCGTTCATTTGGAACATATCTCCAAACTATACCTCTGTCGTTTACTTTTTCAAACACAGTTTTTGTTACCCCTATTGTTATTATAACAGCTTCTTCACCATCGAGCAATACTATATCACCAGGATTAAAGTCTTTGTTTAGTTTAAATTTTAATCCCTTTGCTATTGATGTTGTCCAGTCTTTAATCATAAGTGCCAATATAATACTAATTAAAACTGTTAACCATGGCATTAAAAATGAAGTAATATCTAAACCAGTTGCTAATGTTAGTTCTTTAATGTTCATAAATATTATTTAGTATGAAGAAGGTAGCATTTTGTATAGGTAACGGTGAATCTCGTAAAGGATATGATTTACAAAAGTTACGTGATATAGGTCCATTATATGGTTGTGGCGCAGTTTGGCGTGATAATCATGTAGATAATTTAATTTGCTGTAATAAATTTAGAGCACGGGAGGCAATTCAACACGATGCTCATACACGATCTAATTTTTATACACGTAGTGATTGGATCCCATTTTTAAAAACAGAAGGTATTAAAACACTACCAACTTTGCCGTTTTTTGGATTTGAACCTCATGATCAGCCAATTAGCTGGAATAGTGGATTGTATGCTGTAGCGACCGCTATACATGAAGAAGCAGATGTAGTAATGATGCTTGGGTATGATTTTTATGGGTCAGGAAATAATCAACGTTATGTTAACAATGTTTATAAAAACTCTAAACATTATAGATCAGAAAAACAAGGACCGCGTAATCCTGCTAAATGGATAGCACAATTTGAAAAATTATTTGCTCATTATTATAAATTAACGTTTATTTTTATTAAACCAGAAGAATATCCACATCCACCAGAGTTTGACTCATGGAGATATGTTATGTTTGATACGTATGAGGGGTTAGATAGGTTTGCTAGTAAGAAATTAGACGATATACACGGTTAAGCAGGCACAACTTCAGGGTCGTTATCTTGGATAAGTTCCCCCATTGCATCTGTTGGTTGTCCGGTCTGATCAGAAGATGCTATCCATGCCCATTTTCTTAATAATGGACCTTTTTCAATTAAATTAGATAATTTTCCTTCTGCAACATAAAATCTAAATATTAAGAGCACTTCGCCCTTACTCCATTTTACTTTAGAGTTCTTTGGTGAATCTTTCTTGGCTCTAATATGTATTTCTGGTCGCGCTCTTTCTTGAGCTTCTTCGCCTCGCTTCTTTGCCGCGTCTGAATGTATTTTATATTCAGACATCTTTGCTTCAAGATCTGCAACTTTAATATAGTCGTTTAATCTATCGAAATCCAATTCTTCATATTTCCCTTTATCAAAATGAGTTGTTTTTGCCATTGGTGGCGGTGCGCCTGGACGACCAGTTTTACCTGCGTGAATATGAAGTTGACCGAAGAATTTTCTAAGCCATTTTCTTACGGTTGTTATGTCCCTTTTTGTGCCAACTTTGAGCATTGCATTTAATTGATCAGCGGCTTTTGCATAACTTATTGTGTATGCATCAAGGTATCTCATATTACGATCATCTTTTCTTAATGATTCCATCCATGTGTCGGTAAAGCCTTTTTTAGCTCGACTTAAATTAATATCACTACTCCAGGATTTCCAAAACTCTTCCTGTAGAGCCCAGCGTTTTTCAGCAATCATTTGCATGCCATCTTCTGTTTTTTCACCACCAACTGGTTTAAGCATTTTTGCAGTCACACCTGCTACTTTATATTTCTTTGCCCCACCAGCAGATACTTGGCCAAACTGTTTTACTGCTCCAGCTTTAACAGATCTTTCATACTTAATCGTATCTTGTTCTAAAGTTTCTGTATTTGTAACATGTATATCAACATCTACTGTAGATAGTTTTTCATCTATAGGCCCTTCTGCCCTTACATTAATTTGATCAATAACGTTGTTTATTCTGAGTGTTTCTCGTAATTGTATTAGATCTGAGGAATTATTAACAGCCGCCGCTACAGAATTAATATGATCCTTTAGGCCTTCAAGGGTTGGTGGATCTTTTAATGCCTGAAAGTTATTATCACTTAAATGAATTAAAAGAGCTATTCTGTCTTGTGGCTCACCAGTTGGATAGTCAATCTTGCCGCCAGGCTTCGACGGAAATGGTTTTTTATTTACTAAATCTTTTCTTAATAAAAATTTTCTTAATTCGTCTTGTTTTATTGGAGTTGCTGAATCCTTTAGTAATCTTAAATATAATCCCCCGGCAAATATACCTTCTGTAAGATTTCCCAAGTTATAACTTTTCGATGAACCTTTAACTTGTTTTGATTTATAGATCTTTCCAAAAGTTGTACTAAATTTTCGAGCTTTTGCAACTGGCCAGTTGTACTCATCAAGATCGCCTACTACTTCAATACTAATTTCATTATTCCAAATTTCTTTCCAATTGCGATTGGGCTCACCCCTATCGACTGCGGCCTTAATTTCCTCCCAAGCATTTTGAAGATCTTGCCATTCACCCTCTTTCGGTAAAAATTGCATTATATCGCCTGCTCCTGGAGTTGTTGAACTTAATTGAAGTTCCAATACAATTTCAGGATCTGCGCGGGCGGTTTTCATCATTTCAATAATATTAGCTACATACTTTGGTATGCTTTTATCTGAAGCACCAATAGCTTGGGTTTCTATAAGGTAAAATTCGTTGTATCTCACTTGGATACTCTATCTTGTACCTGGTTAACTTTTGGCGTGGGTTGTTGTGCGTTTTTTAATTTTCCTTGTAGATCCTTAGCATACTGTTTGCCAGACTGTTCTAAATTTGGATCTATTTTTCCAGTGGTAATAGTTGTTCCCACTGCTTTATTAAAATCTGTTTCAGCACTTGTATTTGCTTTATCAGGACCTTGTTCTGTATTTTGGTCTGCTTTGTTTAGCATTTGTTGCCCCATATTTTGTAAGTCTTTATTAGCACCAAACGGATTTAATGAGGGTTTTCTTTTGACAGGTGCTATAGCACTTCCAGTTGGTTTTACTGATGCTTGCGGGCCCTGTTCTTTTAAAATATCTGCAATTTTCATAATACTACCATATTAGTTTTCTATATTTATACTATTTTTAACCTTTAAACAGTTTTGCTATTATGTATATACTACAATAAACTAAATATACATAACATAGGAGCGTGATACATGGTAAGTAAATTACTTAAAGAGTTTTCTACTAATTATCAAAGTAAAAAAGAAATAGAGATAACACTAGAAGCATATTTAACATTATGTAAGAAAGATCCATTGGCTTATGCTACAGCAGCTGAACGTATGTTAGCGGCTATAAGCGTCCCAGACCACGTCGATACATCAGAAGACTCGAGATTATCTCGTGTTTTCTTAAACAGAACATTAAGAGTTTATCCAGCATTTAAAGATTTTTATGGATTAGAAGATACAATTGAAAGAATTGTAGGTTTCTTTAAACATGCCTCGCAAGGTTTAGAAGAACGTAAGCAAGTATTATATTTGTTAGGCCCAGTAGGCGGCGGTAAAAGTTCTATAGCAGAACGTTTAAAGGAATTAATGGAAATTTATCCAATATATGTTTTAAAAGCAGGAGAAGATATTAGTCCTGTGTTTGAAAGTCCGTTATCATTGTTTAATCCAGACGTATATGGTGACCAACTTGAAAAAGAATATAATGTTCCAAAACGATATCTTACAGGCTTATTAAGTCCGTGGGCAATTAAACGTTTGGATGAATTCGATGGCGTTATTACTAAATTTAAAGTAGTAAAATTACAGCCAAGTAAATTAAAACAAATAGCCATAGTAAAAACAGAGCCAGGTGATGAAAATAACCAAGATATTAGTTCATTAGTAGGTAAAACAGATATTCGTCAATTAGAATATTTTTCACAACATGATCCAGATTCATATGCATTTAGTGGTGCTCTGTGTAAGGGTAACCAAGGCATTATGGAGTTTGTGGAAATGTTTAAAGCACCAATTAAAGTGCTACACCCACTATTAACTGCTACGCAAGAAGGTAACTATATGGGTACTGAAGGAATTAGTGCAATCCCATTTAGTGGTATAATTTGCGCTCATAGTAATGAATCAGAATGGACCGCATTTAAAAATAATAGAAACAACGAAGCATTTTTAGATCGTGTTTATGTTGTTAAAGTTCCTTATTGTTTGAGAATTGATGAGGAAATACAGATTTATGATAAGATGCTAACATCTAGTGGACTCGCAGATCATTCTTGTGCACCACAAACGTTAGAAATGTTAGGTCAATTTTCTATTTTAAGTAGATTAAACGAGCATGAAAACAGTAACTTGTTTTCCAAAATGCAAGTATATAACGGTAAGAATTTAAAGGATACGGATCCGCAAGCAAAAAGTCTACAGGAGTATAAAGATACTGCTGGTGTAGACGAAGGCATGTCAGGCTCATCGACTCGCTTTGCTTTTAAAATCTTATCTCAAACATTCAACTTTGATACAGCGGAGATAGCCGCTGACCCAGTACATCTAATGTTTGTATTGGAACAAGCAATAAAACGTGAAAACTTTGGTGAAGAAAAAGAAAAAGTACTCATTAACTACATTAAAGAGTGGCTTGCACCAAAGTATGCAGAATTTATTGGCAATGAAATACAGAAAGCGTATTTAGAAAGTTATAGTGACTATGGACAAAACTTGTTTGATCGTTATATAGAGTATGCTGACCATTGGATTCAAGAGATAGATTTTAAGGATCCTGATACAGGCAATCTATTCAATCGTGACGTATTAAACGAAGAATTAGAGAAAATAGAAAAGCCAGCAGGTATTGCTAACCCCAAAGACTTTCGTAGTGAAGTAGTTAATTTTGTTTTACGTGCTAAAGCAACAAAGAAAGGTAGAAATCCAAAGTGGACAAGTTACGAAAAACTACGTGAAATTATAGAGAAGAAAATGTTTGCTTCAACAGAAGAGTTGTTGCCAATTATTTCTTTTGGGAATAAGCAAAATAAGGATGATCAACAAAAGCATGATGATTTTGTACAACGTATGCAGTCAAAAGGTTATACAGAACGTCAAGTAAGGCGCCTCGTCGAATGGTATATGAGAACTCAAAAGTCAGGATAAGGGTTCATCATGTCCAAGCATATTATAGATAGGCGGCAAAATCCTAAAGGCAAAAATCTATCTAATAGACAGCGATTTATAAATCGTTCTAAAAAGCATCTTAAAGAAAGTTTGGGCGAAGCTATGAAAAATAGATCTGTAAAAGATCTAAAATCTGGTAGTAGAGTTAGAGTCCCTACAAAAAGCATTAAAGAGCCACAATTTCAATATGATCCAAAAACTGGTGAAAAAGATTACATATTGCCTGGCAATAAAGAATACTTGCAAGGTGATAAAATACGTAAACCAGCTGGTGGATCAGGCAGCGGCGGTGGGCAGGAAGGTTCAGACGATGCATATGGTGAAGATGATTTTATTTTTTCTATTAGTAGAGATGAATTTTTAGATATATTATTTGAAGATTTAGAACTTCCTAATCTTAAAGAAAAGAAAAAGAAAAGTATAGAAGAATATGTTACACGCCGTTCTGGTTATGTAAATGAAGGTTCCCCTAATAATTTAAATCTTGAGCAAAGTATGATACGAAGTATTGGACGTCGTATTGCTCTTAAAAATCCTAAAAAGAAAAAAATAAAGGAACTTGAAGAACGATTGGCAGAACTTAACGAGGATAGGAAACCATTATTGGCTATTATTGACAAGTATTCTGATGCTAAAAAGAGGCGTTGTAAAGAATGGTCTGAGTTAAAAAATATAAATGAAGAAATTGTAGAAATAGAAGAAGAGATTGTAATATTAAAAAGACGTCGTGATGCTATTTCTTTTATTGATCCAATTGATTTAAAGTTTAATAACTTTACTAAAGTTCCCAATCCCAAAAATGCGGCAGTTATGTTTTGTATATTAGACGTGTCAATATCAATGCAAGAACGTGAGAAAGATTTGGCAAAACGCTTTTTTATTTTACTTCACTTATTTTTAAGTATGAAATACGATAAAGTAGAAATAGTGTTTATACGACATCACACTACTGCTAAAGAATGTACTGAAGAAGAATTTTTTACTAGTAAAGAGAGTGGCGGTACTGTAGTATCTTCAGCATTAGACATGGCATATAACATTATTAGAAAAAAATATGATTTAGAATATTGGAATGTTTATATAAGTCAAGCAAGTGATGGAGATAACTTTGCTACAGATAATATTGAAGTGCATAATATAATGGAAACTAAATTACTTCCGTTAGTTCAATTTTTTGCATATGTAAGTATTGTTAGTCAATCCCACCAAGTTGATAGTGAAATAGGCAGAGGTATCGGGAGTGGATTAGAAAAAGTATATAAAGACTTAATGGATACATTTCATCATATGCAAATACGCCGTGTGTTTCAATCCAAGGATATATATCCAGTATTTAGAAAGTTTTTTATACCACAGGAAGAAACCAAAAATGACTAATTTATTATACGAACCAGGTAGTGATTGGAATTTTAGACGCATTAGCGATGTATATGATGCGTGTGAAGAAATTGCGGTTAATGAATTAGGATGTGATTGTTATGTTAATCAACTTGAAGTAGTAACATTTGAGCAAATGTTAGATGCATATTCTAGTATAGGCATGCCACTATCATATAATCATTGGAGTAATGGCAAAGCATGGTCACATTATGAAAACCAATATAGAAAAGGTAGAACAAGTTTAGCATATGAATTAGTTATTAATAGTAATCCTTGTATTAATTATTTGATGGAAGAAAATACAATGACTACACAAACATTAGTACTTGCACATGCCGCATTTGGACACAATCATTTCTTTAAAAATAATTATTTGTTTAAAACTTGGACAAGTGCTGATAGTATTATAGACTATCTAGTGTTTGCTAAAAATTATATACAAAAGTGTGAAGAAAAGTATGGACAAGATGAAGTAGAACTTTTCTTAGATGCTTTACATGCGATTCGCAATTATGGTATAAACAAATATAAACGTCCTGGTAAATTAAATGCTCAAGCAGAAGCAAAAAAAGCACAAGAGCGAGCAACATATTTACGTAAACATGTGAATGAATTGTGGGATACTACAGTTATTAAAAATAAACAAGAAGCATCTAAAGATAAAACAACTGTTAATCTTAATAAGCCAGAAGAAAATATAATTTACTTCTTAGAAAAACATGCACCTAATTTAACTGATTGGCAACGTGAATTATGTCGTATTGTGCGTAAAATTGCTCAATATTTTTACCCACAAGGGCAAACAAAAGTAATGAATGAAGGCTTTGCGTGTTTTTGTCATTATTATACATTGAATAGATTATATGAGAAGGAATTAATAAGTGATGCGGCTATGTTTGAATTTCTACGTCTTCATACAAATGTTTTAAATCAGCCTACGTTTGACAAAAAATGGTATAATGGTATTAATCCGTATTCTTTGGGATTTGCTATGATGATGGACATTAAACGAATATGTGAAGATCCTACAGAGGAAGATAAGGAATGGTTTCCAACAATTGCTGGGGAGAATTGGAAAGAAATTATTTTAGATGCTGTTGCTAATTATAGGGACGAAAGTTTCGTACTACAATTTTTATCTCCCAAAGTAATACGAGATTTTAAACTATTTCAGTTAGGTGATAAAAAACAAGATCCACATTATGTAGTGAAAGCAATTCATAATAATTTGGGATATAAAAGCATACGTAAAGAATTAGCAAGACAATATGACTATAATTATCGTATCCCTGATATACAAGTAATGGATTATGATTTTGATAATAATCGAACATTATTACTACATCAATATAAAGGACCCAGTGGCAGAGAATTAAATAGAACAAGTACTAATGAAGTATTAAATTATATTGCGTATATTTGGGGTTATAATGTTGTATTAGATGTATATACTAAACAAATGTTGTATGACGAAGGCGAGCCAGTTAGTGAACAACACCAACGAACTGGTACATATAAATCTACATCTGTTGATGGTACTCAGCCGATAGCGGTTGAGAAAACAAAGAAAGATGGTGGTTGGTGGGGCTTTTAATTTATTTGATTGACAAATCAGTAGTTGTATAGTATAATTTACTTTAACTATAAATAAAAACTATAAATAAACAAACACCCGTTCAAGGGTGTTGGAACGCATATGTCTGAATTAACTAATTATAGAAATATAGGAATTTTTGCTCACGTGGATGCAGGCAAGACTACAACCACGGAACGTATCCTTAAGCTCACAGGAAAGATACACAAGATCGGTGAAGTTCATGATGGCAACGCGACCACAGACTTTATGGAGCAAGAGCAAGAGCGAGGCATTACTATACAAAGTGCCGCGACTACTTGCTATTGGAATGACCACCAGTTAAACATCATTGATACTCCTGGTCATGTAGACTTCACAATTGAAGTCTACCGTTCCCTTAAGGTGTTAGATGGTGGTATTGGTGTGTTTTGTGCTAGTGGAGGCGTAGAGCCACAATCAGAAACAAATTGGCGTTATGCTAATGATAGCGAAGTAGCACGAATTATTTATGTTAATAAAATGGATAGGGTTGGTGCTGACTTTCATCGCGTGTTAGCACAAATTAGAACACGGTTGGGTGCAATGCCGTTAATAATGACTCTACCTATAGGTATAGAAGATACATTTGTTGGTGTAGTGGATATATTAACTCAAAAGGCATGGACGTGGTCAGATTCAACGGACCCTACTTCTTATACAATAGGTGATATACCTGAGGATATGGTAGATGATGCTAAACATCATTATGATATTTTAGTAGAAACAGTAGTGGAACAAGATGATGATATGTTACTTATATGGTTAGATGACCCAGAATCTCTTAAACTAGAAGATATTAAAAGATGCATCCGCATAGGTACTATTAATTGTGATTTTTTTCCAACATACTGTGGTAGTTCATTTAAGAATAAAGGTGTACAAAATATATTAAATGGTATTGTAGACTATTTGCCAAATCCAACAGAGGTTGAACCACAGCCAGAGGTGGATGAGAAAGGTGAAGCAACTGGTAAAGTTGCTATAGTTGATGCTGACGGCCCGTTGCGAGCATTAGCATTTAAAATTATGGAAGACAAATATGGTGCTTTGACTTTTGTTAGAATATATTCAGGCCAAATGAAGAAAGGCGATTCTATATATAACAGTTCTATTGGTAAAGCAGAACGGGTTGGCCGAATTGTTGAAATGCATGCCGATGATAGAGAAGAATTGATTGGGGCTCAAGCAGGAGATATAGTTGCATTACTTGGTATGAAGCAAGTGCAAACTGGTCATACATTATGTGACAGAAAAAATCAAGCAATATTAGAACCAATGGTATTTCCAGACCCAGTTATTAGTATAGCAGTTGAACCTAAAACACAAAGTGATATGGATAAGTTAGGTATTGCAATTGGTAAGATGGTGCAAGAGGATCCTTCCTTTCATGTAGAAACAGATATAGAATCTGGACAAACAATACTTAAAGGTATGGGCGAATTACATTTAGATATTAAATGTGATATACTAAAACGCACATATGGAGTAGAAGTAAGTGTTGGTAAACCACAAGTAGCATATAGAGAAACTATTACTAAAACAGTTAGTGACAGGTATGTGCATAGAAAACAAACTGGTGGTGCTGGACAGTTCGCTGATATTGAATATACAGTCGAACCATTGGAACCTGGTGCAGGTTTTGAGTTTGTAGCTAAAGTAGTTGGCGGTAGGGTTCCACGAGAGTTTTGGCCAGCAGTAGAGAAAGGATTTGTTGGATCAAATCCCAGTGGTATACTTGCTAACTATCCGATGCTTGATTATAAAGTAACATTAACAGATGGTTCAAGCCATTCTGTAGATAGTAGTGCTGTGGCATTTGAGTTAGCGGCACGAGCTGCATTTAGACAAACAATGCCTAAAGCAGGTCCACAATTACTAGAGCCAATTATGAAACTTGACGTTACGTGTCCTGCAAATAAAGTAGGTGATGTTATAGGCGATATAAACAGACGTCGCGGCACGATTCATAATCAAGAAATGATTGGGATAATTACCCGCATAACAGCAGAAGCACCGTTGGGTGAAATGTTTGGTTATATTGGCGACTTACGTAGTCAAACAAGTGGTCGTGGCCAATTTAGTATGGAGTTTAGTCATTATGCGCCGTGTCCTAACTCGATAACGGAGGTAATTATTAAAAAGACTTAAAATCCCTTATATCTCCCTGTGAAAACACTTTAAATATTAGTGTATTGGAGGATATATATGATTAACATTAAGTCTTTACTTAAAACCATTAGTTGGAGATGTATAGCAACAGTGGATACTTTTGTTATTGCGTGGTTTATTACGGGTAAATTAGATTGGGCCGCGACAATAGCTGGATTAGAAATAATGACTAAAACTATACTCTATTATGCACACGAACGAGGTTGGAGTAAAATCCTTAAGAAGTGTAATCTTGGCAAGGCCAGTTTACGTGGTTAATAATGTTTTACCTAACATGTAATCGTGTAGGTTATAAACCTTTAGACCCTCATATTTGGGAAGTATTTGGTGGTAAGTATAATACTGAGTCTTTAGGTTTTACTAAACAGTTTTCTAAGACGAAAAAGTTTAAAGAATGTAAGCCGCCGACGTATATGAAGGTCGATGACAGTCGCGGCTTTATGGGCCATACAGTAGAATTGCCTAAAGGTAGCACTATACAAACGCATACGATAGATGATGAGTTCCCGCCTCATTTGCAAGGTCCCGAATTACATGAGATTTTCGATACAAAAGAAGATACAATCGAACAGTTATGGGATAGAGTAAAAGCATATGAAGTAGAAATGGGTGCATTAGAAGTAGAGATACAACAATTAAATATTAAACTAAAGCATCAAAAACCAAGTGGCTCAATACGATGGAAACTTACATACACTTGGTGTTATGGTACCGAAGTACATTGGGATTTTAAAACCAAAAAGCAAGCTGTAGCATTTATGGAAAACAATGTAAAAGATTTCTTTGGTGTAAAGATAGTAGAATCTATTAGAGATATAAAATACAACAAATACATATATGGACAAAGGGCAAATCAAGAATGAAATTATGCTTACATAAACTTAGTAAATATTTGGCAAAAGGTAACAGAATTAAACGTCGAGGCAAGCATCGCTTAAAAAATAAAAGCCGCAACAGACGTTCTACTACATAATTATTCTTGACTTTACCTTAAGTTTAATGTATAATAATATAATATCAATCAAAGGAGATATAATATGAGGAAACTCTTTATTGTTTTAGTAGCATTATTGCTACCATTTAGCACAATACAAGCACTTGAAGTTAAAAATAATGTTAATGTTTCTGCAGGAGACATGTTAGTTAGTTTTGATCAAAGTGGTAATGAATTCACTGTTGGGTTTGGCGCATTGTCTTTTAATCAAAGCGATACAGTTGATGTTGGTGTAGAAGTATCATTATCCTTACTGTATGATGAAAGTACTGCACTAGGTTCATCAGTTACTATGGATGGCACCGTAACATATGATTATACATCAGATGGAGACAGTGTTGTTGGTATAGAAACTCCCATTAGATTCCCGATTATTGGGTTTGTAACTACACCATCTTTAACATGGAATATAAATGACAGTGATTTTGACGGTGCTTTTAAAAATTCATTTAGTATTTTGGACGGAACACTAAGTTCTAAATTTATGTTTGATATAGATGATTTTGATTATACTGGTTCAGATTTTAATCTTGGTTATAATTTGAAATTTTCTAATGGACTTACTATAAATCCATATGTTAAAATACCTTTTAATGATGATTGGGATAGACAAGAGACAATTTCTGGCTTAGGATTTTCT
>Ga0310122_10002255_pt1 | contig 12274 bp, 9 predicted proteins | sample CB6_Bottom_1051__FD_203503 | JGI IMG/M metagenome (GOLD analysis project Ga0310122, IMG submission 203503) | Marine microbial communities from Western Arctic Ocean, Canada - CB6_Bottom_1051 | ecosystem: Environmental > Aquatic > Marine > Oceanic | place: Canada: Western Arctic Ocean | collected...
CACAAAAATAAACCTGCCGAATACAAAACACCCATCAAACCAGCGACCACCAACTGCCCACGCACAAAACGTGAAAGAACCTGGTCAATCTCAAGAACAATATCTTTGGTCTTTTCCTGAAACCGGGGGGGTATCAGCCTAAATAATTTTTCGTTGATGGAATCAAAATCGCGCAGTAAATAAAACATCACCACGGGAATGATCACCAGGTTGGCAAGCATCAGAATAATATTAAACAGGTTGGAAATCGATCCCCAGATAACTTTGCCGGAAAACTGCAGGGCTTTCATCGGCAACTCCCCAAACCGGGACAGCCCTTCATTAAGAAACTCTTCAATCCTTGCCGAATCCAATCCACTGATCAAATCCAAAACCGGGCGCAGCCACTCCTGAAAGGTTCCGACATAGGTGGGAATACTTTTTGCGAGGCTTTCCGCCTGCATACTCAAAATTGGGACCAACAATATTACAGAACCCAGCGCAAGAAAGAAGAAAGCCAACATCAAAACCAAAACGGAAAGGGTCCTTGAAATTTTAAAAGTAACCAGCCGGTCTACCAGGGGATCCAGGAAATAAGCCAGAGCAAAAGCGATAAAAAAGGGAGCCACAACGCGCCGGGAAAAATAAAGCACAACGCAGGCTCCCAGAATCACAGCAAAGGAGATGAAAAAAAGGTTTTTATTATTTTCCTGATTCATTTTCACATATCCGACATGGACATTGGTGGAGCTTCAGGGTCCTTCTTCACGGGCACCTCCACCCCCTTTTCCCGATACCGATGGAACGATGGGGCAAGAAAATCTGCAAGCTTTTTGCTGGCAATGTCAAAAGCTTCCAGTTCCGCCTGCAAAGCATGCTCATGTTTGATGGTGGAAAATTCTGTCTTCGCCGTTATCAACGAAGATTCCAGAGTCGATACCACCTTGACATTGATATTGACTTGAACGGTTTTGAGGCCATTTCTGGGATTATCCCCGCGCAATTTGGAAACAGCCGTTCCCACGATAACGATATCGGCACCTGCTTTCAACCCTATCTTCCTGGCAGAACTCAAATTTCCCTTGATCGCGCTGAGGACAGTTTTTTCAGAAATTATTTCCCGCAGTTTTTCCCGATCCATTACTTCTATTCCAGCTTCAATCAAGTTATTGGCCAGCTGGGTCTCCGAAATGGGAATGATATCCCAAAAAGAGGTAACCGGAGCGGAAGTAAAACTTTTCTCATTGATTAGAAGGGCCACTTTATTTTGACTGACCGGAACGGCAATCACTCCAATGCCTGCCAGAGCCTGGGTTACTGCGGAGGGGAAAAAACGCATTTCCAATCTTACTTCACTGGTTTTATTTACCAGGTCATCATAAGCTTCCAAAAAGTGATAGCTTTTTACATAATGCGAAGAGCGTCGCAAAATTTTCCGGAGGTCTCTCTGACTCGCTTCAAACTCCTCATCTCCTAACATTTCTTTCAACGCTACTTCCAATCCATTCTTCAAGGCTCGATTCACGGCTTTTTTCCGGGCGACTACATAATTATCTCTTTTCACCTGAACGGTTGCAAAACCCTCATAAACATCATGCATCTTTTGTTGCGCAAACACTTCGGCGTCGTAAAATCCACTAGCAATAAAGAACCAAAAACCCATCCAAAGAACCGGAGAATACCTCAATAAAATCATTTTCATGCCCGCTTCTTTCTCCGTACCTTAATGGGGTCGGGCTCTTTTGCAACAAGTTTTTTAAGCGCTTTGATTTCTTTGGGACTGAGAAACCGGCAAGCCCCCAAGGGAAGCCCTGTCAGGTTCAATCCTCCAAAATGAGTTCGCTGCAGTTTTATCACCGGGTGCCCAATATGCTCACACACTCTTTTAATGTGGCGGTTTTTCCCTTCCACCAAAGTCAAAATAAGAAAACAGTTTTTTCCACTGATCCTTTGCACCTTTGCCTCTATAGGACGGAAATGTCTGTCCTCAAGGTGCACTCCTCGTGCCAGCCTTTTCAGGGTTTTTTCATTCGGGACACCCGACACCTTGACCTTATAGGTCCGCTCCACACCATACCTGGGATCCAATAGTTTCTTTGAAAGAATGCCGTCATTGGTAAACAGCAATAGCCCCTGGGTATTGTAATCCAGACGGCCCACGGGAAAAACTCGGGCCTGCACCACCCGGACAAATTCCATCACTGTTGTTCGTCCCCGTTTGTCATCATTCGTGGTGGTTAAGCAAGAGGTAGGTTTATTCAGAATAACGTAGGCCGGTTCCTGGCCCCGGGGTATCGGTTTTCCATCAACCTGGAGGCGGTCCTTTGCCGGATCGGCCAATGAACCCAACTGGGTAACAACCTGACCATTCACACGAACCTTGCCCTGTTCGATCCATCTTTCCGCTTCCCGGCGGGAAGCAAGACCGGCATCCGCAATTATTTTTTGTAAACGAATCTTCATGGGAACGGCGAAATACTTCCGCTGGCAATGGGCAAAAACTTTCTACCTCTTCAGGGCATGATGGCAAGAACTCGTCAAGCCGAGACAACTCTTTGCTCGCCAATTAAAGCGATGGCACACTGGCCTCACGCCTAGTGGTCGTTTTCAATGACAGGCTTGGCCTCGTTGGGTGAAGAAGAGGATTCGGGAACTTCCGAGGTGGAGAATTCGATTTGAGTTTGAAGCGGAGGATCTTCCCCTTCCATCTCTTCCCTCAAATCTTCCAGGGTGGGCAAATCGCTCAAATCCTTAAGACCAAAATACTCCAGGAATTTTTGCGTTGTCCGATACATAATAGGCCGACCCGGTACTTTTTTCCGCCCCGCAGGACCGATCACCTTTTTCTCTAAAAGGGTCTTGAGCACTCCGCTTGAGTCCACCCCCCGTATGTCATCCACCTCCTGGCGGGTGAGCGGTTGTTTGTAGGCAATGATCGACAAGGTATCCAGGCTGGGCTGAGATAACCGAGATGAGCGGTCGAGCTTCAAATACTTCCGGATCCAGTCGTTGTATTCATGCCGGGTGCAAAGCTGGTAGCCATCAGCCACCTCCATGATCTGCAAATTGCGCGAATTATATTCTTCTTTCAATTCATCAAGAATGGATTGCAGTTGATTTTTATCCGTTCCATCAAGGAAAATTTTGGAAAGCTCACTGGCATTGATCGGCTGGTCTGCCGCCAAAAGAACATTCTCAACAATCGATTTTAATTCTTCACGTTCCATTTTTATCTCCCGGCGTAGCCGCCGGTGGCCCCCCTCACGGGGGAGGAAATTAGCAAGCACCCATCAAGCCGAGACAACTCCCTGCTAGCCAAATAAAGCTACTGCCCATTGCCACCGGCCGCTGGCCGGTTAGAGGGCGGAGTCAAAATATTTGCTTAAAGCCAGGCCCTGGGAGTGGTAATTGGAATTCAAGGCCAGACCATACACCTTTTCAGGCCGTTCCACCACCTTTTCAAATTTCAGACGACAGAAGGTCTGTCCGTGTTCTACCATAAAAGGGACATCGTGAGGGCGCACTTCCATCACCGCCCGGGTACCCTGATTCATTTTTTCATCGGTTCCGTTCCAGCCAAACCCGGAGTCGAAAAAACCCGCGTAATGAGTGCGAAGTTCCCCGCTATTGGGTTCGTAAGCAACCATTTCCGCCAGCCAGTCGGGCCAGATGCAAACTCTTTCCCGCGACATCATTATATAAAAACTTTCCGGTTCCAGAATCAACCGATTCTTTTTAGGTCGGTAAATCGGCTCCCAGAACTCCTCCGCCCGGTAATGTCCTATTTTGGATAGATCAATAACTGTGGAGTTGGTCTTGGCCTTGTAAGCGATGATCGATTCCGGCTGGTCCCCCGAAATATCCAGACTGATATAAACCCCACTTTCTACCTTAATCTGGTCGAAGGGGATGGCAAATCCGTTCCGGTCAAAAAGAATCGGATAGTTTTTATATTTCAATTCCAGTCCCTGTTTACCCAGCGTGTGGGACGTGACGTGCGCGAGCCGCAACTGGTTCAGAGACAACCCCGCATGGACCTTCACAGGAAACGAACGGGGAATAATTTCCAGATACAACTTCCCCCGATAACCGCGCGGGATTTCATCAAACCTATGCCCCTTATCCACAATGACGCGGGTAAACATATCCAGCCTGCCGGTCGAACTTTTTGGGTTTGCCAGGCCATACAGGGAAGACGGCAGGGACAGTTCTTCCATCAGAGGAATCAGATAAATGGCGTTTTTTTCCAATATCCCACCACCCGTAATATCAAAATCGTAAAGACTGATCTCCTTGAGCTTCGTTTCCACCGGTTCATTTTCTGGAAGGAAACTGCATTGGATGCGGAAAGCCTTCGGTCCCAAGCGCAAATCCAGGCTCACTGGCTGAATCTGGGAGTCATGGATCGGTTCCCGGGATTGGATCATCCCCTGACGAAGCACTTGCTCAATCAACTGGCAAGGAAGATATCCTGACTTCCCCTTTAAATAAGCCATCAGATCCGATACCAATATTTTTTTTTCTACTGTGGAGTTCATTAAAATTCAAGGTTTCAGCAGGCACACCCGGTTGACAGGCAGTTTGAGGCTATGATTTAATCGTATTACTCAAAATAATTCAACTTGATTATTAAGGGCACCGTTGAATTATGATGGAAAGCCTGCATAATAAGGAATAAAAATCATTCCCCAGCGATCTTTAAGCAATTGGTCTTATTAACAACGACTTCACCCTAAGCAAGGTTCCGGAAAAAACTATGAGTTCAAAAGGTTCGAAAAGTTCAAAACACAAAAATATTGAGTCTCCCAGCAGTCCCCTGAAACGCTCTCTCGTGATGTTTTCCTGGCTGAGCATGTTGGCCGTTGGACTGTGGGCCTTGATGCACTATTCCACACCTGAAAGCAACCTCGAACCCTATAAAAAGTTCCAGGAAGCCAAAGTGGAAGGTGAAAATACGGAACGGAAAAAAGCGGAACCGGAAAAACCAGGATTCACTCTCCCCAGCACCCTGGGTACAGGAAACCTGATTAAAACTGCCATGACCTCTCCGACTCCACAATCGCAACTGCCCCGGGAGACACTGGAGCATATTCAGAAAGGGATGCTGTTGACCGAGGAAGGCAAGTTCAACGCCGGCGATATGGAATTTGAAAAAGCCTCCAAAATCAGCCCCCATTCAGCGGAATTATTTTCCATCTGGGGCGCCGCCCTGCGCATGGCTAAAAAGTTTGTAGGAGCAAACAAACGTTTTGCCCGGGCACACGAACTTTCACCCGATGATGACGAGATCACTTTTAACTGGGGCATGTCTGAGCTGGAAGCGGATCACCCTGAAGAAGCCACCCGGCTGTTTGAAAAAACCGTAGCAATTTCCCCAAAAAACTATATGGCCTACAACATGCTCGGGAAATCCTATGGTCGCCAGAAAATGTACGAAAAGGAAAAAACGGCCTACAAGAAAGCCTTGGCTATCAACCCAAATTTTGCCCAGGCACATTTCGATCTGGGCATTGTCTTGAGCATCCAAAAAAACTTTGATACCGCGGCCCCGCATTTCCTCAAAGCCATTGAGATGGACAAACAGTTTGAAAAACCCTTTGTCATCCAGATGCTGACTGCTTTGGGACTTTATGACCCGGCCGCCGAAAAACCGATCAAGCCAGACACCGCCAAAACCCAGGAACCGGTTCAGCAAGCCAAAGTGGAAACGCCTCCAGCGGCCAATAAAATCGCTTATGATAAAAAGTCCGAAGGCTCCGACCATAAAATGGAAGAAGGGTCCAAGAAGGTTAAAAACACCACCACGGTAAAAGGCAATATCCGGATCAATGGCCAAAAGCCCGGCCCCAACACGCTGGTATTTCTGGAAACTAAAAACAAGCTGAGGGTTTCCAGTCAAAAAAACAAGACCCTGACCATACGCCAGAACGGCTTGAAGTTTAGCCCCCAGCATTCGGTGATACAGGTGGGGTCCAGCGTTACGTTTTCCAATGAAGACCGTGAGGTGCACAATATCTTTTCCAAGTCGCTCAGCAACCAGTTCAACCTGGGGGCCATGGCATCGGGCTCTTTCAAAACCGTTGAGTTCACACAGGCCGGACCCGTGGTACTGCGATGCAATATGCATAAAGACATGATCGGAACTCTCTTCGTGGTCCCCAATGGTTATTACACCAAGCCCAATACCAACGGAGACTACCAGTTCGACAACATCAAAAGTGAAGGCTACATCATGCAGGTATGGGACCCGATGCTGGCACCGGAAGAGGTGGAAGCTAATCTCAAATCCGCCGACCTGACAGGTGTCGACCAGACCTTCGATTTTAATATCAAGTCTGCTTCGATTCCGGGGGAAATCCATGACATGGTCGACCCGACCGACTACAACGCCATTGTTGACAACATCGAAAGAGAAATGTTCCAGGCCATCGAGGACTGGAAAAACGGCAAAAAATTTATTCCCCGCAAGCGCATGTTGATGGTCATCACCAAACATTACGATGGGGAAGGCCTGAAAGGCGCCATCGCCAAAAGCTTCAGTTCCAAACGCAGTATCCTGCTGGAACAGAAACTAGATACGATCCGCAAAGAAATTTCCGGAATCGGCAAGCCCAAAGAAAAGATCACCGAAGAATCACTGCTCAGCCAGGCCAAATTCGCCGTTTCACAACTGCGCCTGAACGTCAAAGAACTCGCCGCTAGGCGCGGGGCCGGCGGGCAATAGCGTTGATGGGCGTACAAGAAGCTGCCTCCGCTTGATAAGTCCTTTTATTAGTTTAACCCTCCACCCCATGCGGGGCACGAATTTGAATGAAGAGGATATAACTGGGGCATGAAAGCTAATGATACGGTGTCACAGCCACCGGCCGCTGGGCCGGTTGCTTCCCTCGCCAGAGGGTGATATTTTATCTGCATGAATTTAAAAATCTTCAACACCCTGACAGGAAAAAAAGAGCAATTCGTTCCTCTAAAAGAAAAACAGATCGGTATGTACGTCTGCGGTGTTACCGTTTACGACTATTGCCATGTCGGTCACGCTCGCGCCGCGATTGTCTTCGACACCTTTTACCGTTATTTCCAGTACCTCGGCTACGAAGTTCGCTTCATCCGCAACTTCACCGATATCGACGACAAGATCATCAACCGTGCTAATGAAAAAGGCGTGGACTGGCAAGAGATCACCCACAAATATACCGTAGCGTTTTACGAAGACATGGGGAAACTGAACATCGCCTCGCCCACCGAAGAGCCAAAAGCCACCGACCACATCGCCGAAATGCTCGACATGATTCAGTCCCTGGTCGATCAGGACAAAGCTTATGAATCGGATGACGATGTTTTTTACTCGATCAAATCGTTCAAGGACTACGGTTGTCTTTCCAGAAAAAATATCGAGGACCTGCAATCGGGAGCCCGTGTTGGGGTCAACGAAAGCAAACGCGATCCGCTCGATTTTGTTTTATGGAAAAGGAGCAAGCCCGGCGAACCTTTTTGGGAAAGCCCCTGGGGTCCGGGCCGACCGGGCTGGCATATCGAATGTTCGGCCATGAGTAAAAAATACCTCGGCGACACCTTCGATATCCACGGCGGCGGCAAAGACCTGGTCTTTCCGCATCACGAAAACGAAATCGCACAATCCTGCGGTTGCACCGGAAAACAGCCGGTTCGTTACTGGGTGCATAACGGATTCGTCAATATTGACAAAGAAAAAATGTCCAAGTCCCTGGGTAATTTTTTCACCATCCGGGAAGTTTGTAAAAAATACCACCCGGAAGTTTTGCGTTTGTTTCTCATCAGCAGTCATTACCGCAGTCCCATCGACTTTTCGGAAAAAAACCTGGAAGATGCCACCAAAGTGCTTTCCCGATTTTATGAAGGGCTGGCAGGGGCGCGCAGAAAAACCGCAAAACTAAATAAGGAGTCCATCCCAAACTTTCAGGAAAAAGTGAAGAACCATCCCTTGACGCAAAAGTTTGAAGCCGCCATGAACGATGACCTGAACACAGCAGTGGTGATGGCCCATATGAATGAGGAACTGCGCAACCTCAACACCGCCGTGCTGGGTAAGGGAGAATCCTCTCTGGAAGACCTTGCGGTCGCAACAACGGCCTGGGAAACGGCAGGCCAAATTCTGGGACTGTTTTTCCTCACTCCCGAAGAGTTTGAAAAGGAACTCTTCGAGATCAAAAACCAGGAGAGGAATCTGGATGTCAGCAAAATCGAAAAGTTAATCGCCGGCCGCAAATCAGCACGCCAATCCAAAAACTGGGCGGAAGCTGACCGGTGCCGGGACGAACTGACCGAAATGGGAATCCTCATCGAGGATACGGCAAACGGCACGGAGTGGAAATTGAAATGACTGCACTTTTTTCCGACGCCTACCTGAAATTCACCCATCTCTACAATCAACTGCAGGTTCGGGAAGAAGATAACAGCATCCGGGTTCCAGAAAAAGTCATCCGCTGTATCTGGAACGACCAACTGTTTTGCACGCCTTCTCTCAAAACCCGGGAGGGCCAAAATCTGGAAATCATTTATCCCGGATACTGGAATTTTGGTAAGGGCCCCGACTTCACCAGCGCGACCATCAAGGTAAACGGAAAAGTTTATGAAGGCGATGTCGAACTGCATGTCTACGCCACGGATTGGAACGCTCATGGATATTCGCGCAATCCGGACTTCGACAACGTTATTCTGCATGTCTATATGTGGCAGGGGCGAGGGAAAGTGCATCGGCCACAGGGAAAACAGAAAGACCTTCCCTTCCGGTTTGAAATTAAAAATTACCTTACAAAAGGAATCCTTGAACTCAATGGTGAACTCGATTTTGAAAACTACCCGGTCCTGAATCACTGCAATGTCGGTCTGTGCCACCAACCTTTGGCGCAACTTTCGCGAGAAAAGCTCACCCAAGTTTTGAACGCGGCGGGTGAAGCCCGGGTGTTCACCAAAATGGAGCGGTTCAACGATTCGATAATTATAGAGGGGTACGAACAGACTTTTTATCGGGGAGTTGCCGAGGCAATGGGTTATCCCGAAAATAAACAGACCTTTCAGGCACTGGCAGACACTCTGCCTTTAACGGAATTGAAAAGTCTGGTACCCGAAAAAATTCGCAAAGCAGAAAGAGTTCTGCACACCCAGGCCCTGCTCTTCGGGTTTTCAGGCTTGATGAACAACGAAAATAAAGCCGGGTTCCGTAAACTCCTGCCAATATGGAAAGCTTGCCGGGACCGGGTTCCCCGTTCACCCCTGACGAAAAAGGACTGGTGTTTCCGCGCGATCCGTCCGGCCAATTACCCTTACAGGCGGCTGGCGGGCTTGGCTCACTTGATAGGTCGTCATGAAAAAACGGGCATGTTCGCAGACTTCATGGGGTCCTATCAAAAGATTCTCACATCTTCCGGAGGTAAAATTCCGGATAAAAAAACTCTCAATTCCTTTAACGATTTCTTTTGTGTGGCCACAGATGATTACTAGGCAAACCATTACACTCCGGATGGGAAAACCCTTCCGCAACACCAATAACTTGTCGGCTCGGCGCGGTCCAGGGAAATTATCATTAACATTGGCCTACCCATCGGTCTTATATTTGCGCGGGCAGGAAAGTTCATAGATCTGGAAAAGGGACTCAACGCCCTCTTTCAAACCGGCAAGAAAACCAGCGATAACAAATTGCTTCGTTTTATGAAACACTGTATTTTTGGCAACCGGGAGGAAATGCTCCAGGTACTGCGCTCCGAAAAACAAACTCGGGGGCTGATGCAGATTTATCAAGATTTTTGCACCCAGAACCAGAATAATTGCCTGCATTGCCAGTTTCCCAATGTGGTAAAAAAATATTTTTCCTGAAAAAACCGCAAAAAGGCATCAATCTTATTGCGCGATTCCTCAATTTCCCCTAAAACCGACATCCCCCTTGATTGTATTGAACTTTCGGGATAAGGTGAATATACCCATCCATAATAAGGAATTACGGTTTTAATGGATCATTTAGACGAACTGGAAAATCAAAGCGTTTTCATCCTGCGCGAAGCCTACAAAAATTTCAAAAACCTGGCGATGCTGTGGTCGATCGGAAAGGATTCCACCGTTCTGGTCTGGCTGGCACGCAAGGCCTTTTTTGGTCACTGTCCCATTCCCCTGGTTCACATCGACACCACCTACAAGATTCCCGCTATGATTGAATACCGGGATCGGGTCGCCAAAGAATGGGGACTGAACCTGGTGGTCGGCAAGAACCAGAAAGCCCTGGATGAGGGCATGAATCATGAAAAAGGACGATTGATTTGCTGTGAAGCGTTGAAAACCCAGGGCCTGCAAGGCATCATGGAAGAACACGGTTACACCGGACTGATTCTGGGTATTCGAAGAGATGAAGAAGGCACCCGCGCCAAGGAGCGCTATTTCTCACCACGGGATAAAAATTTTGAATGGAACTTCAAGGACCAGCCTCCCGAATTGTGGGACCAGTATAAAACCAGCTTTGCCGAAGATACCCACATCCGCATTCACCCGATCCTGCACTGGACGGAACTGAATGTCTGGGAGTATATACTGCGGGAAAAAATTCCCATCATTGATCTCTATTTTGCCACTCCGGAAGGGACTCGTTACCGATCGCTAGGTTGCGCCCCTTGCACTGGCACCATTCAGTCCACCGCCAAAACGGTGGAAGAGATTGTAGAAGAACTTAAAAATAATACAACCACAGCAGAGCGCTCCGGCCGGGCACAGGATCAGGAAGACACCTATGCCATGCAGAAACTTCGAGCCCGAGGATATATGTAAATGGGCAATAACGGAAGCGCACCAGATCTTTCCAGCCGCCTTTTACGGCTGGTCATCGTCGGTCATGTGGATCATGGCAAATCCACCCTGGTTGGACGTCTCCTCTCCGACACCGGAAGCCTGCCTGAGGGCAAGCTCGACTTTATCCGCGACATCTGCAAACAACAGGGCAAAGATTTTGAGTTCGCTTTTTTGCTGGATGCCCTGCAGGAAGAGCAGGAACAAGGAATCACCATTGACACTTCACAGATTTTCTTTAGTACCGCACAACGCAAATACGTCATCATTGACGCGCCGGGTCACAAAGAGTTCCTGAAAAATATGGTAACGGGTGCCGCCGATGCCGAGGCCGCCCTCCTGCTGATTGACGCCAACGAAGGGGTTCAGGAACAGTCGCGCAGACACGGCTATATTTTAAAACTACTGGGGCTCACCCAGGTCGCGGTAGTGATCAACAAGATGGACCTGGTCGGTTATGATGAGAAGGTTTATAACAATATCAAAACAGAATATACGGGCTTCCTGGATTCCTTGGGAATTGAAGCGAAAGAGTTTATTCCCGTTTCTGCCAAACTCGGTGTAAACATCGCCGCGTTGAAAGATGAAATGTCCTGGTACAAAGGAACCACTGTTTTAAACATGCTCGACCAGTTCGAGAAAAAACCCCTGCCGGATCACCTCCCCTTCCGGTTTCCGGTCCAGGATGTTTATAAATTTGACGGGCGGCGCATCATTGCCGGGCGGGTTGAGTCGGGCCAGGTTAAAGCCGGGGACCGCGTGATTTTCTCCCCCTCCAACAAACAGGCGGTGATAAATTCCATTGAGGCCTGGAGCGTACCGGAACAACCCACTTCAGCTACTTCGTCAGAATCCATCGGCTTCACTCTCGATGAGCAGATATTTGTGGAACGTGGGGATGTGTGCACTCTCCAGGACCAGTTGCCCATCGTCTCCACCACTTTCGATGCTAATGTTTTCTGGATGGGCAAACGAAACTTGGAAAAAGGCAGGAAGTTTATCATCAAATTAAACACGCAGGAGATGGGGTGCGAAGTGCTTGAGTTTAAAAAAGCCATCGATGCCTCTACCTTGGAGACCCTGACCGGTCAGAATTATATCGCCAAGAATGACGTTGCCGAATTGACTTTGAAAACCCGGAACCCGGTGGCCTTTGACCTGTTCGGGTCCATCGCCACTACCGGGCGATTCGTGCTGGTTGATGGATACGATGTCTGCGGAGGCGGCATCATCACCACCTACACGCCGACCACCAAGACCGACAAACTCAGAGACGAAGTCCGCACCCGGGATTTCAATTGGGTCAAAAGCGAAATCACACCGGAAGAAAGGGCCTACCGCAATGGCCATAGAGCAACGCTGATCCTTATTACCGGCGAACCCGGTACCGGTAAAGGCCCGCTAGCCAGAACCCTAGAACACAGCCTGTTCGAAAATAATTTCCAAAGTTATTTGCTCGACCGGCGGAATGTTAATCTCGGGCTCG
>Ga0310122_10002256_pt1 | contig 12269 bp, 8 predicted proteins | sample CB6_Bottom_1051__FD_203503 | JGI IMG/M metagenome (GOLD analysis project Ga0310122, IMG submission 203503) | Marine microbial communities from Western Arctic Ocean, Canada - CB6_Bottom_1051 | ecosystem: Environmental > Aquatic > Marine > Oceanic | place: Canada: Western Arctic Ocean | collected...
GATGAATATTTTGGTGGAGCAACTTTATTTACAAAAGAACATTTTCAAGAACTGAATGGATACTCAAATGAATATTGGGGGGTTGGTTATGAAGATTATGATTTATTATTGAGATGTGTTATTAGGGGCTTATCAGTTAGAAGAGAATTGGAAACTCAAGTATCAAAAACTTATGGAAATTTTAATGGAACGAATTCTTACATAGAAATACCATCAGAAAACGCAAAGATTAAAAATACAACTAATAAAAGTTTTTCAATGTCTGTTTGGTTTTGTCCAGATGGAGAACCATTATTTGGTGCAGACGTAGATAATAATAAATGTGAATATTTTATATTTGGTCGTCCAGGATATCATATGGGACTTTCATATACTCACGGTGGAATGTTAAAAGCGATTATTTGGGTTCGATCCCGTAGTGCAAAAGATAAAGACCCTGTAATAGTTCAAGTACCACTAAAAACTAATTTTTGGTATAATATAGGGGTAGTTGTAGATGATAGAGAACAAAGTTTAACTCTTTATGTAAATGGTAAAGAAGTTGGGAAACAACAATATGAAGGAGAACTTATTGAGTATCTTAATAAATCATATTATATAGGAGTTGGAGATCCAAATTTAAGTGTTTGGAGAAATTTTTATAAAGGACAAATAGCTGAAGTAGGATTATGGTCAGATGCATTAAAAGATTATGAAATGGAACAGATTTTTAATAAGGGGATTACTAATAAAGGTGAATATACAACTTCTAAATTACCAGTAGGAGTTTGGGATTTTAGAGGTGGATATGATAATATTATATTTGATACAAGTGGAAATCATAATCATGCAAAATTCTATAATGTCGGATTTGCAAATAAATCTTTAAAAAGTAATCCAGATAGATATATACCATATAGAAGGAATGGTGCTTATGGTTATTTATCATCTGAAGAACAATATTTAAATCTTGAAAATTTAACAAGAACTGAACATCCTGAAATAATGACTAATCGTAATACTTTTAATAAAAAAGTTGCAAATCAAATGCAGGATATAGATAAAGATGGATTATCATCAACAAAATTTCGGATAGTTAATAGACAGAACTATCGAAAAAAACATGAAGTTATAGAAGTAGTAATATAAGGAGAAAAATTATGGCTACGAAAAAAGAAACAGAAAAGAAAACAGATGCAAGAGACGCTCTTGATTCTAATGAAAGTAGTGAACTTACTGCAATAGCAGTTAAGTCATTAACTAACTTGGAAGAAAAGATTGAGGCAATTGATTGGAAACTATGGGAAATCTACAATATAGTTAAGAACTATGTAGAGAGTAATCCAGGTGGTGGAGTATCAGTCCCACAAGTTCAACAACCACAAGCATCTGCAGCAGACATTGCAAGTGAAATTGCAAAAGCTTTAGGTTCTACACAAGAACCTGAACCAAAGAAGTCTGTAGTCGGCAAATTATTCGGTAAATAATGAGTGAAAAACTCGCAATAATAGTTCCGTATCGGGACAGGGAAGAACATCTTGCCCGTTTTGTTCCACATATGGAGAAATTTCTATCTGATAAAGAGATAGATTTCAAAATCTTTATAGTGGAACAAGGGAACGATAGGCCCTTTAATCGTGGTTGGCTCATAAATATCGGATACGATATATCATCTCAACAAGGATACGATTATTTTTGTTTCCATGATGTTGATATGTTACCAGAGGAAGATACTTGTGATTATTCTTGGGTAGATAAACCAACACATCTTGCAGCAAGACTAAGTAAGTTCAATTATCGTTTAGTTTATCCTGAATACTTTAGTGGAGTTACATTATTCAACAAAGAACACTTTGAGTGGATTAATGGTTTCTCTAACAAATATTGGGGATGGGGATTCGAAGATGACGACTTACTTTATCGTTGTAGAAAACGAGGAGTTCCATTAGATGAACAATGGACAGGAAGTTCTAAAGACAAGGCACCCCGTTACATAAGTATTATGGAATTTAATGGTAGAGATTATCTTGAAATTCAGAATACTATTTCATTAAACAAAGTAGTAAATTCATCATTTAGTGTTGAGGCGTGGGTAGAACCTTCTGACGATTTAACTCTCAATGAGAATAAAGAATATGATGAATTTCATGTATTCACTCGACCAGGACATCACGTAGGAATTGCATACACAAGTGGGCAACAATACAAAGGTGCAGTTTGGAACAATAATAATGAACAATATATGGTAGTTTCAGATAGACGAACTGATGAATGGGTCCATGTTGTTTATACAGTTGATCATTTGTTAAAAAGATTACGGATGTTTGTAAATGGTGTAGAGGTAAATGAATCACCAACAGATTATTTGGGTAAAATTAAAGAGGCAAATAATGTTCCATATTATATTGGATGTGCAAATCCACAGGCTAGATTTGAGGATAGGGGCTATTTTAAGGGTTCTATCGCACAAATAACTCTTTGGTCGAATTGTATCAGTTCAGAAGAAGCATTCTATTTGTATAATGATGGGTTTCCAATAAATGTTACTGATAATAAACAATTTGATGGTTGGAGACAGGGACAAGAAACTTATAAATCTGCAAATAAAGTTGTTGGTTTTTGGAATTTTGATAATGTTGTGGGTGATATGGTTGTCGATAAGAGTGGAAATGACAATCATGCTAAAATACATGGGGCACTCAAAAAGGAAAAAGAATTAAGAATTGGTAGTGTAGCATTAATACCAAACAGACGAGATGGAAAATATACTTGTTTGGAACACGAAGAAAACGGATGGGCACAAACTAAGTTCACTCATTGGGAAACCCGAGAAAACCAATTAAGATTTTTTAACAAGGTAAGACAAGGATTAATGGATCCATCAAAAGATGGTTTGAGTTCACTTAAATATGAAGTTATACACCAAGAGAAATTTTTAGATAAACACGAGTTTATATCAGTTACATAAAATGTATAAAGAAATAATAGATAAACTTTTACGAATTACTGATTCTATTCCTTGGTTTAAGGCGTGTGATAAGACTAATATGTTTTATGATAAAGAACTTGATAAGATTATAATTGATTTTAGTTATGAATCTCTTGATGGTAATGGAATAAAACATTTTGATAAATTTAGTGAAGAAAATGATATTCCGATAGATAAGATATTATTTTTAAATGGTAATTTGAAACACAAATATAGTTATGTGTATTCAGTTTGGTATTTTGCACATAGATTGAAAAAAATATTTAATAATGAATTACCTTGGGTAACTAATCAGGGACAAAAGTTTGGATTAGTAGATTTTAATGTAGAAAAGAGAAAAATTTATAATTGTTTTAATAATTCACAACATTCACATAGAACAACTGTATATGATTTATTAGAAGAAAATGATTTATTACAATATGGTTATGTATCATATAGAGATAAGGGTATATTTTTACCTGAAGAAGTTGAAAATGTAACTTCATTAAAATCTCCTGAAAAAATGACTGTAGATTTTGAAGATTGTGACGTTTCTTATGGAGCATTTAATCCGTTGGTTACGAGTAGAACATATTTTAATTTAGTAACGGAAACTCATTGTGAAACTGATGATTTATTTATTACGGAAAAGACATTGAAGGCTTTAATTTCTCAACCGTTTATTGTTGTTGGTAATTATGGTACATTAGAATACTTAAAAGGAAATGGGTTCGAAACTTATTCTGAAATGTTTGATGAAAGTTATGATTTAATAGAAGATCATAATGAAAGAGTTACGTTTATAATAAATGAAGTTAAGAGGTTATGTGAAATGGATACAAATGAATTACAAGAAATATACAAATCTGTATTGTGGAAAATAGAACATAATAGAAACGTTATAATGAATTGGAAAAAGGATGAGTTACTTGAAGATCTAAAAATTAGACATTTTGGATTTCCAGATCATCAAAGTTTTTAATAGGAAACAGGTAAATGAGTAAAAAATTAGCAATATGTGTTCCACATTATAAAAGAAGGGAACATCTTGCTAAATTTATTCCACACATGGATGAATTTTTTAAGGATAAGGATATAGAATATAAGATATTTATTGCCAATCAAGTCTATCCAGATTCGGTAAGTGGATTTAATAGGGGAACATCTAAGAATGTGGCCTATGATATAGCCCAAAAGGAAGGATATGACTATTTTTGTTTTCATGATATAGATATGGTTCCTGAAGATGATACTTGTGATTATTCCTATCCCGATAAAGTAGAACATTTAGCAGTTCACGTAAGTCAATTTGATTATGGTATTAAGTATATGGAATACTTTGGTGGTGCTATATTATTTAACAAAGAACACTTTGAAAAAATAAATGGTTATTCTAATGGATATTTTAATTGGGGAATGGAAGACGATGATTTGTTTTTCAGAGCAAAGAAAAAAGGATTAGCTCATGAAACTTTTATGAAACAAGAATCAGATGATCCACGAGATTTTATTACATTTAATGGTCTTTCTGATTATATAAAAATAAGTCCAACTGATAGTTTAAGAGAAGTTACAAGTGGTAATTTTACAATGGCAGTTCTTGTTCGTGCAGAGGATAGATTTGATATTCCAACTTATTTAATTGGGGACGTAGAAAACAGACAGTTTATTCATCAATACATTTTAGGACGACCAAGTTTTCAAATGGGATTAGGTTGGGACAATTCAAATGCATATTCATTCGGATTATTTAATCAAAAGAATAAGCATTCTTATATGTGGATAAAAAGACATCCTGATGTTTGGACTCATTTGATGATAACGGCAAACGTAGATGAAGGTGAAATGAGATTTTATTTAAATGGAGAAGAATCTGATTCACGATTCGGACATGGTTCAGAATCACCATTGGAATTTCAACCACCATTAAAGAGATATGGTGGAAATCCATTTTATATTGGTGTAGGTAATCCTAATACAGATAATAAGACAGATTTCTTTGCAGGAGATATTGCACAAGTTTCTATTTTTGATAGGTCGTTTGGTGATGATGAAATAAAAGATTATTATAAAACAGATTATCCAAATAGTTTAGGAAACAGCCCTAAATTATATTATGACTTTTCTAAATCAAAAGATGGAATTGTGTATGATTTAAGTGGTAATGGGAATCATGGTATTATGAGTGGTGGATATATGAGGTCAGAATCCATTGATAAAATACCGAATACAACATTACCATATAGAAATCGACCAGGAAGATATAAATCATTATCACATCCGCGTAACGACATAGTTGGAAATAGATTCGTTCATCAAAAAGATACAAGTGTAAATGAGAAACGATTTGTAGAAGATGTTCAAGGTGGATTAATAAATACAGACGAAGATGGACTTACAGATTTAAATTATAGTGTTGTTAAAAAAGAAAAATTATTTGGAACTAAACATGAAATGATAAATTTTAGATGTGAACAAGATATACCAAGTCATGTGGAGTTTTAATGATTGTTTTAGGTTATGATTTTTATGAAGATGAAAGTATTCAAAAACCAAATGGATTAATTGGCCAAAAAATTACTGCTAAAAATAAATCTGTATCTAATATTTTTAAATTATATTTACCACCTTATTTAACAGAGATGTTTAAAAGGTTTAAAATTGATTTTGAAGTTGATTCCGTTGATAATATTAAAAAACAAAATTTAAAAACGAAATGGGTTTATCTCCTTGATTGTATAGGGGACCCACGTGGTTGGTTGGGGGGTTATACCCGTGAAGGTGAGAATTCAATAAAATCATTATTTAGTGGAGTTAGTGAAACAACAATTAATCAAGTTAGAGAAGATAAGGCTGTAATTATGATTTATCAACCAATGGAAGGTTATCCTACTAACTGGTTAGGTAATGATATATATGAAATAATTTATGATGAAATAGTAAAGTTAAAATTAAATCCAAAAAATATTTTATATGTAACTGGAAATTGGTTATTACAAGAGAATTATAAAAAGTGGAAACCCAAATCAAAGTATTCTGATTTAGAAGATATAGGAGTCTATTCTTTTAATAATGAAAGGTTTTTAGATTTTAAATCTAAATGGGATTTTGCAAAACCCGATTTAAAGAAAAAAAGACTTCCAAAAAAATTACATGGAGAAGTTTGGAAGTTGAAACATTTTTTATGTTATAATAGATCACCAAGAGGACATAGATTAACTTTATTGGCGTTATTACATGGTAAGTCGTTATTATTAAATGGATATGTATCATGTTCACCAAACAATCCAACTTACTTGGAAGGATATCTTAGGGATATTTCTATGGGAATAAATTTAAGAAAACGAGTATTAAGACAAATAGAAGAATTTAATGAAGGAATGCCGTGGTATGTAGATGTTGATGAGTGGGATACGAATCATTTTGATACTTCACCTGTATGGCCATACGAAAAATCATTTTTTTCTGTTACTACCAGTACTTTATTTAATGAAAAGTCTATTTTTTTAGATGAAAAGATATGGAAACCTATATATAACCACCATCCTTTTATTTTTGTTGGATGTAGTAATTTGGGTAATGGTAGTTTAAAAGAGCTTAGGAGACAAGGATTTAAAACATTCCATCCATATATAGATGAAAGTTATGATAAACAGGGTCATCCCACCAAAAGAATGTTAATGATTGTTGATGAAATTGAAAGATTGTGTAGTTATACTTTAAAGGAAATGGAAAATTGGTATGAACAATTAATACCAAGATTAGAACATAATCATAAAAACCTTTTTGAAAATACAGGTTTTAATGATTTTATTAACAATTTTATCATACCGAGGACAAATAAAAATGAAATTTAATTTAGTATATGATAGAAGGATAACTCTCGAATTTGAAGTTACATCTTCTACGGGTCCCGAATTGGTTTTTGAATTTGAAAATAGAATAATACCAAATGGTATAAATTTTGATCCAGATGATTTTGTTAAAGAACAAAGTGAGGATGCCATGGGCAAGACTGTAATACAAGAATTCAATACTCGTGAACGTGATAATGAATTTACATTAGGATTTTTAAAGGAAGATTGTGGTTATGAAGTTAATGAAATTTTTTTAGATGAAGTAAGTGATAAAGTTCTTGATAATCAGATTAATATTTATCCTATATTTCCTACCAATCCTTTTACTTGTTTTGCTGACCAACCATTTACAGATTTTTTATCTTCAAGAGTATTAGATTTAATTAGTAGGGAAAAGTTAAAGTTAGTAATTGTAAATTCATCAGAAGCATTCGAATTTGAATTTTTGACTTCTTTATGTTATAATTTGAAAAAATGTAAACTACATGAAGTTGAAGTTATAGTTACTACTTCAGATTTAGCAGCACCAAAACAGTATGAAAGATATGTGGGTGAGTTAATAAGACATATTCATCAACAAGATTGGGATTCAACTTCTAACATAGATAATCCATATGATGTTTCCATATTTAAAGATATAAAGGAATGTAACATTCGATTCGTTTCGATTAATTATTATGGTGCTGGTTCATTTATTGATACTGATTGGATGTTAAGTATGAAAGATAAGGGTGTAATACCAATGAATAATAATTTTTTAAAAGAATTAAAAAAGAAAAAGAAGTTTAAATATCTTAATTATAATGGTGTTGGTAAACCACATAGATTTATTTCAATGAGTGAGTTATATAGAAGAAAGTTAAATGGATATGGATTAAATTCATATTTATGTTGGGATTCAACTCCAGAAGCTGATTTACGTATAGCCAAAAATATTAAAACTTCTAAAGATGTTAGTAATTATTTTTCTACTTTTAGTAAAAAACTTCCTATATTATTAGATTATGATGTTGAGATACACAAGAACGGACATAGATACAGTAACTTAGAACATATGATAGATAGTTATTTTTCAATTGTAACAGAAAGTTGTTATTTTGGATATGAACATGGTAGTATACCAGAAGAATTACAATATTGTCCTATTTTTTTGACCGAAAAAACTTATAGAACATTGTTATATCACCCGTTTATTCTAATGGCTGCACCACATTCATTAAAGTATTTACAAAAATTTGGATATAAAACTTTTCCTGAAATGTTTGATGAAAGTTATGATGACATTGAAGATACCGTTGAGAGATTACTTTTTATTATTGATGAGGTAGAACGCGTTTGTAATATGGACGATGTTAAATTACATGAAATTTATGTTGATTATACATTACCAATTATTAAATATAATCAACAGAATTTTTTAAAGTGTAATTCTAAAACTTTATATGAGACTTTTTTTACGGAGATAATAGGTGTATAATATAATATGTGATAGGAGTGACTCTTATATGGGACTTTTCCATCGAATTCAGGATGCTGGTATACAGATAAGTAGAAAAACTATTAATCAATTAGATGTTAAGCCCGTATCTCAAAACTTTTATCCACTTTGGGGTGGATGTGACAATCGACTTGATGGGGCAAAAGTAGAATTAATTAATCAAGGTAAAATGAAATTACTTTTAGTGTCAGATGGTGAAGCGTTACAGCAGATGACATTAGAATGGGTGATGAATTTAATAAAAGAATGGAATTTGAATTCTAAACAAATAATTTTTTTGTCTTATGATTTGAGAAGTAATGAGACATATAGATTATTATTAGATGATTCTACATTATTTAGGAGATATCCAATAAGTGTTATTGGAATGGATACTTATTTATTCGAATCCCATTCTGGATTTGGAGATTTACCCTTACCAACGAAAGAAATAAAACCATATAGATATATGTGTTATAATGCAAATGCAAAAGAATATAGAATGTTTATGGTTACTGAATTATTTAGGAGAGGACTTGACAAACAAGGATTGATTTCTCTTTTATTTCGATATGGTTCTCTTGATCAAATGGTTAGTGGTTTTACGAATGATTTGGGATTCGATGTTACAAAGGGATATGGAAAATTAGTTGATGATTATGCAAAAACAGAAATGGTAAAACGAGTCCCATTAGTATTAGATAGACCATTAGAATCTGTTGATAAAAATGATAGATTAGTTGATGCAAACCATGTTAAAAATTCTTATTTTAATATAATAACTGAAAGTTATATGTATAATAAAACATTACCAGAATCTCATAAAACTATTTTTGAGATGAGTGAAAAAACTTACAAGGCACTTATTTGTCAACCATTTATTCATTTAGGTAGTTATGGTGTATTGAAATATATGAGGTCAATAGGATATAAAACTTTCCCAGAATTGTTTGATGAAAGTTATGATGATATAATAAATCATACAGATAGGTTATTAGCAGTAGTTGATTCGGTAGAAAAGGCTTGTAAAATAGATGATAAAGAATTTCATGATATTTATTGTAGAGAAATTATTTCAAAAGTTTATCATAATAGAGAACTTGCCAGTTCGAAAGAACTGAAACAAAATGTTTGGAAAAAATTTATATTACAATTATTGTATTTATAAGATAAGAGAGATATTATTAATATGCAAAATGTGTATTTGTCACAAACAAATTATCTTCACGGACCTGAAAACAAAAATATGTATTTACCTTATGCAGTTGCTTGTTTGTGGGCATATTCATCAAAAGATAAATATATATCAGATAATTACATTTTAAAAGAAATTTTTGTACTTAGAGATAACATTAGAAAGGTAGTAGATAGAATAGAAAATCCATATATTGTTGGATTTTCGTGTTATATTTGGAATGAAAAATATCAACTTGAATTATCTAAACAAATTAAAAAAAGATTTCCAAGGTGTTTAATTGTATTTGGAGGACCTCAAGTACCTGATGATCCGAAGGAATATTTGAAAGAAAATCCACAAATTGATATTTGTATTAGGGGAGAGGGTGAAGAACCATTTAAGCAAATTTTACTTGGAACAGAATTAACTTCAATAAAAGGAGTTCATACTAAATTTTCCCAAGCAGGACATTCAGATAGGATAGAAAATTTAGATGATATTCCATCACCATACACTAATGGTATATTTGATAGTTTGATTGATAAATATACTAATATTGATTGGCATATAATGTTAGAAAGTAATAGAGGTTGTCCATTTAAATGTACTTTTTGTGATTGGGGTTCTTTAACTTATCAGAAAGTAAAAAAATATAGTATGGATAGGATTAAACAAGATATAGATTGGACATCCAATTATAGAAGTGAATATTTATTGTTAGCAGATGCTAATTTTGGAATATTTAAAGATAGAGATGAAGAAATAGTAGATTATGTTATAGAGTTAAAAGAAAAGAGCGGTTATCCTGAAATGTTTGCCGCGGCCTGGACTAAAAACTCCAACGAATCAGTATTGAATCTGGCCGAAAAGTTATATAATTCTAATTTGTTGAGGTCACTAACATTTTCAGTTCAGAGTATGGATGAAGCTGTATTGGATGCAATAAAAAGAAATAATATGAAGGTAAATGATTTAGATTATCTTCTACAAGAGTGTAATAAAAAACAAATACCTTATTATACAGAATTAATTTTAGGATTACCTGAAGAAACCTATGATTCTTGGGTAGATGGTATATGTAAGTTATTAACTGCAGGACAACATTCACAATTAGAGATGCATTTTTTACAGATATTAAGAAATTCTCCATTGAACAATGAAGGTAGAAATATGAAAACTGCTAAAACTAAAACTTATTTTGATGGTTCAGAGAATGTAGATGAGTATCAAGAAATTGTAAAAATAGTAATTGGAACTGAGACAATGGATTTTAATGATTTTATAGAATGTATTGTATTTAATTGGTTAGTTGTTAATTTTCATAGTTATGGGTGGACACAATTAGTGAGTAGATATCTTGTAAAACGAGAAGATGTAAGTTATAAATCTTTTTATAAGAACTTATTAGATTATGTTTCAAAAAGTAATTTTTTAAGAAAAGAAATGAACTTAATTAAAAATGAGGCAAGACATTATTTTACAAAAGGATATTTTAAAAATTTAAATATACCAGCTCAACGGCTTATATATAGTTCTCAATTTAATATGCACAAAAATTCTGATAAAGTATGGAAAGAATTGGATGAATTTTTTAATCAATATCAATTAGACGGAGATTTACTGAGATTACAAAAGTCATATATTAGAGATTTAAAAAGTGAATATCCATATAAATTAAAATTTGATTTTAATTGGTTTGAATATATAATCAATGATACAGAACTTATAAATAAACCATTTATTATGGAATTTGATGTTATGGATGAAGTGAGAACTAAATCAGACTATAGAGAAAATTTATATTATAAAAAACGACAGAATTGGGGAAATACTATAATTAGATAAAGGAGATAGGTTATGAACATAGGTTTTATAGGATTAGGAAAACTTGGTTTACCTTGTGCATTAGCAGTTGAATCAAGAGGTCATAAAGTAGTTGGTTATGATCCTTCAGAACAAGTTAAGGATATTATTGATACTAAGAAATTACAGTATCAAGAAATATGGGCCCAAGAACATTTAGATAAAAGTAAGATAGAAATAAAATCGGTAGAAGAAGTTGTTGGAGAATCTGAAATAATTTTTGTTCCAATTCAAACACCACACGGTGAAAAGTTTGAGGGAACAACAAGAATACCAGATGAGAGGGAAGATTTTGATTATTCTTATCTTAAAAAAGGCATTAAAGATTTATCAGAAGAGATTTATTATCAACAATCTAAGAAGGTGGTTATTATTATTTCTACGGTTTTACCTGGTACAATTCGTAGAGAAATAAAACCTATTATAGAGTCTAATCCATATTTTAAGTTATGTTATAATCCATTTTTTATTGCAATGGGAACTACAATGAGAGATTTTTTAAGTCCTGAAATTGTTTTGTTTGGTGTAGATGATGATTGGGCATCAAATAAAGCGAAGAAGTTTTATAGAACTTTACATCATTCACCATTTTATGATACTACTCTTGAAAATGCAGAATTGATTAAAGTTATATATAATACTTTTATTTCTACAAAGATAGCATTTGTAAATACAGTAATGGAAATGTGTCATTATTTACCAAATACAAATGTTGATGATGTTACGAATGCGTTAAAAATGTGTGATGATAGAATTATATCATATAAATATCTAAGTGGTGGTATGGGAGATGGTGGTGGTTGTCATCCACGAGATAATATAGCTTTAAGTTGGTTGAGTGATAAGTTAGGGTTAAGTTTTAATTGGTTTGATAATATAATGAAACAGAGAGAAGTTCAAACTGATTGGTTAGCAGATTTGATTGAAGAAACTTCTTTTAAATAT
>Ga0310122_10002257_pt1 | contig 12260 bp, 7 predicted proteins | sample CB6_Bottom_1051__FD_203503 | JGI IMG/M metagenome (GOLD analysis project Ga0310122, IMG submission 203503) | Marine microbial communities from Western Arctic Ocean, Canada - CB6_Bottom_1051 | ecosystem: Environmental > Aquatic > Marine > Oceanic | place: Canada: Western Arctic Ocean | collected...
AGCGTCGATGCCATCGAGGCGGAAGCCATTGATACCGTCGAGTAACGAAAGATCAAACGGATGCGGTGCCGCCAAGAGTGTGCGGTCTTCCAGCCACTCCGCCGTCGTTGCCAAGTTTCTGCGACGTTCCTTCCTCTCGGAGCGAGTCGCGCAAGCAATCCGTCGGATCAAGCCGTCTAGCCAGTTGCTCAGTTGCATGATGCTCTCGCTGGCTCGGTCGCATTGAAGGGAGAGCTAGCTCGGCATTCTGAGCATGGCGCGCTACAGTTTGCAACCCGGAACGACCGGCCGCGGCAGTTTTCATTGTCTACACGGATATAGCCCTAGCGACTGCTACCCGCCAAATCCAAGTTGCCTGTTGGATGATCGCCCGGATGGCGATCGGTGCGACGGTCTGGCAGTCGCAGCTGAATGCCCAGTAAGACTGCAACGGAGTCCATCAAGTGCTCAGGCGGCTCGAACTCCAATCTGCCAACGACCCCGATCTGGAGAGCGCGCTCGAGATGCTGAGACGCAAACGCCCAAGTGTAAGATGCTCACCCTCGGACCCCGCTCGTGTTGCCACCAGGCTCATGGGTTACCGACGGTAGGTCCAAGTTTCCCAATTGTACGACCTCACAGAGGCAGGTCCGGCGTCAGCTGCGTCGAATCCAAGACCAAGAGCGACTGCTTCAAGTCATCGTAAACGGTTTGGAGTTCGCCTGCGTCACTTCCTAACTCCTGGTCGATCGCGCCACGACCGAACTCAGTGACGATTTCGTGGACTTGATCCAGCGCTTGTTCGAGCGCACTGGCCGCCTGCCTCACCGCCTCGCGGATGTCTGCAGCCCCATCTGCGGCAGTCGGCTCTGGGTCGGTAATCGTAATGAGTGCCATAGTTCGTCTCCGTGCTGATTTGGTTCTACTCTCTACCTTCGTTCGATTTGTCGACGCGTCGACACACGCGCGAGCAACGTCCAACTAGATCCCTGGCGCCGGTTCTGCCAGTACTTCGCTGGCGATGACTGTTGCCATCCAACGAACGGTTCCAGCATTGCCATCTGCCGTAGCTTTGATTGTCAGCGAATCACTTTCTGCGCTGATGTCGATAGTCCATTCATCAGGATCTCCCGGAGTGAACGGATTGAAGTCAGTTCCAATTGGGTGGACACCCATCATCGTCGTGATAGTACCTTCGCGATGAATCAATACATGTCGAAGAAAAGACGCATGTTGAGTCGTTGGCAATACGTCAGTGCCGCCAGCTCGGGCGACGATATTGATGAAACAGCTCAAAGTCTGGTCGTCGCGGAGCTTGAATCGATTGCTGCCTCCGGCTGCCTGTCCGTTCAGAGTCAACTCCACTGGCTCTACTGGTTCACCTGGCACAACTTCAACTGATTCCTGAAAAAGTTGAGTAATCGTCGTCTGAGCGGCCCCTCGTTCTTTGGGAGAGAACGAACTGGATGATCGGGCCCACTGACCTTGCAGGTAGGCCATACTCTCGCGTCCGCCAGCATGCGACGCGTATTCTAGAGCTCGGCTACGATGCCCTTCTGCGTGCGAGCTATTGCCGAAGGCCTCTGTGAAGCGACCTTCGGCGTGTGACATACTGCCTCCAGCTTGTGCTGACCGACCTTCGGCGTGTGACACATAACCGGTAGCTCTTGATGCCCGACCCTCAGCGTGTGAGTCGACACCTTGGGCCACTGTTGCCCGACCTTCAGCGTGTGCCTCGATCCCGCTTGCGGTGGTGCCCTTTCCTTCGGCATGTGCCCGCTTTCCTGGAGCTGTGGTCATAAGCCCCTGCACATGAGAGTGACTGCCTTGGGCCTTGTTCTTTTCACCACCGGCGATAAACGAGAAATGGCCCTTGGCGACTTGGCTGTCCTTTGCGCGGCTGGTTTGCAAATCGACCGCGTTCACGCCACGCGGCCGGCCGCCGGAATCGAGTTGGTAGCCACTCGCACCGTCGAGCCCTTGGATTAGCGGCGCCCGATTACCTACGTCTTGCGAATCCGGTCCCTTGATGACTATGCCGCCGCCGCCAAACACGCGGTCCGCGATGCGCACTTGTTTCGAATTGTACACGAGGACAGTCGGTGACAGGTCCGGGAGGTCAGTGTCGTCTACGACATGCCATTCATTACCAGACACGTCGGCATCACGGGCATCGGCCAGAATCAGTTTACACTGCCTAAACGAGTTGTCTTTGATCTGAAGAGTATGATTCTTGCCGACGAAATGGACCGTGTGTCCAGCTTCGCTGGTGATGACCTCTTCGACGGTGATGGTCGTCTGGTCGCCGAGCGACGGGAGGTCGGGATTCTCGTCCACGTAATTAACTTGGGTGACTGTATACTGCGTGGCGTTCTCGGCCATATCCGTGACGCTCAATTGCGAACCTTTTGTGACGTAACTTGTCACATTCCCCTGCACGACAAGTCCTGTTCCGGCCGCGTCGAGTGATATGATCGGAAGCGCCAACTCTTGTCCGACAAAGCCGAGCTTACCCAGGCTGCCTTGACCGTTGATGGTATCTATAATGGCAGTGGACATGTAGAGCGTTGTCTCATTTGTTGCATCCGAGCCGATCCAGGGTGGCTCAGGCGGGTTCGTTGTCGTTCCAGGTCTCTCGGACGCGATAATATGAGTCCTGTTGTCATTTGCGGTACCAGTGGCAATCAGCATCCCTTTCTGGATCAAGTCGTAGCTCAAGATGTTGGCATCTTCGTCATCAGTGATATTGCCGCGAACGGTAAGTGAGCCTTCGCTAGAATCCAGCTTGACGATGTCAAGGTCCACACCCACGATCGTCAACCGACCGTCGACGATCGTGCCGTTCGGGATCGCTTCTTCCACGTTAATTGTCGTCTGACCCGCGATACCGTCGTAGGAAGAGCCGCTGCGGATCGTGTACGTTCCATCATTACCCGTCGAGTGGCAGACAATCAGGATTCCGCCGTCCTGCAGATAGTCCGACCCCTGTACTATCAAGTCGCCAGTGGAGTCAGCTGTTGAGTCTGCGGTCAAGTTGGCAGTTACTTTGAAGGCGCACTGGCCGACTGTACCGTCCCCGATGTGGATCGCCATGATCGACATGCTGGGATTGCCCTTTGCGCTCTTGAATAGAATCCTCGCTAATGAGCCGCCGGGGCCAAGACAGGTGTTGTTCTGGAACTGGACGTTCTGGCACTTGTCGACGACGACTAAATCGGGCTGCTCCAAGGCGAAAGCGGTGATGTTGACAGGAGTGATGAGGTTACCGCTCGGATTCGTTGCCGGTTCATTGATGATCTCCCACACATTGTCCGTAACTTGCACGTCGCGGGCATTCTTCAGCTTCAACCCACATCGCTTCAGATAGTTGTCGTTGATCTGAAGGCTGTAGAGATTATCGGGCTGCGCTGTCTCGAGACACAAGTCCTGTAGCATGTCGACCTTGCCATAGCACCGATTATTGGCAAAGACGAGTTCCCCCCGTAACGGCTCGGCATGATGCGTCTTCATGCACGCGTCGAAGATTCCGTCCCGACACTCTTTGATGACATTGTGCGACACCGTGAAGCTGGTGGCATCGAAGTGATCAAAGCCAGCGATTCCATACTTGCCGTCCTCCAGGTAGTTCCCGATGAGCACCACGTGACGACACATCTGGGAGAATTCTATGCAGCCACCGACGTGTCCGACATCCAATCCGCCCACCTCGTCCTCCTGATTTGTGTGGACGACTCTGTTGTTGCTGATTCGGACGTTGTCCCCGCCGGAGAAATGGATGCCATTGCCATCGCAGTACTCGATCGTGTTGTTGTCGATCACGCAGTATTGGTCGTCAGCTTGGTCGTCGTTCTTACCGCCAACCATAATTCCGTCGCCCTGAGATTCGCGAATGCGGCAGTCTCGGACCACACCCCTCAGGCTCTTGAGATTGATACTGTTGTGTAATTCCCAGCGTTTTCTCGTACGAGCGGCCGCGGGCGCCGGCGGGTTACGATTCCCGTCCAATTCCAAGCCCAAGATGTGATTGTCGGCTGTGCCGGTCGCAGGTACTTCGATTTGATTGAAACTGGTATATACAGTGCTGTTAGCGGGATAGAAGGGGGTTTGATCATTGTTATTGATGCGGGGCGAGATCGTTAACGTATTGTCATCGATTGCTCTGATTCGGTAGTTCCTCAGCTTTGCATTAGAATCGCTTTCAGGGCGAGTAGAATCGGTCAGAGTGATTTGCCATCCGACCTGGAACTTGGAGGCGTTAGCAACTTGGATTGTCGTTGTCGGTTTGGCTGACGCATCAAGATGAACTTGCGCGGTTACCGTGTCGGTTACTTCGGCCATTCGTTTCAACGTCGCCCCGTATCCCACGAGTGTCTGTCCCGTTCTCAATCGCACCGCGCCGTGCGTCTCGTAGACTGTGCCAGGAGTCATCACAATCGTGCCGTTATCACCGGCTGCGTCTATGACGCCGTCCTGCTTGGGTTCCCCTTGTGCCTGATCGCCCCAGAATGATTTGGTATCATCGGTATCAAGCGGTTCCCTAAACCAATCGACATGATATGGGCCGCCGGGCGAGATGTCTCTGATCCATCGACGATTGTTGGTTCCGTCGGTATCTCCGGCATAGAAGATAGTTCCCCGATTGCGCACTGCGGTACTCTCTTCGTTCTTGAACATCCCTTCTCGGCCAGCCTCCTTCAAATAGGCCACATCGTTGAGGTCGGGTGGTGTTAGAGCCTCAAGGTCAGCAACTGTATCAACCACGAGAATAGTAGGCATGGAATGCTAGCTCCTGGACTTTCGATCGCCGCATGGCAATACAGGTCCGATGTGAGGGTAGGTGTCGTTGTATTCACTGACGGCAGGCGGTGTTGCACTACTGTTTACATCACTCGTCGGCGCTTATGTGCTTCCGTGGAATGTGCGGTTGACGTTCGTCGGTCGACCGGCGCGTCGCCGTCTCTTGTGCTAGCGATGGTCCGATCTGATGCGGGGCTCTGTTAGTTAGTCGTTCTAGTTGTGGAAAAGGAACGCGCTTTCGGTTTGGGCTGAATCGTGCGGTGCCACGCGTGCCCAGGAGCTGGTGCTGACCACAAGAAACAACGCCTTCGGATCAGGTCCGAAGGCGTTGTGGGATAGCCGCAGGTCGAGCGAGCATCGCTGCCCAAGCGACGAGCCGGCTCTATGTCAAGACGTCTAAGAGCGACTGACACCGCCGTTCAAAAGCCGGGTACTCCGTTTCATTGTCAAACAATCGCTCAGCTTGCTTTCGCCTGATGCGATCACGAAGCGACTCTCGGAATGCAGTGATTGCGAACGTCATGTCCTGGACCGTGCCAGGACTGCTTAGGCGCGCTTCCATGGCCACACCGGCAAGAAACTCCCAGTGTACATCGGGATCGGTAAGAAACTCCTCATGGAGCAAAAGCCAGTTCTTGTTGAACCAGGAGTAATCTCCCTGAGACACAAATAGCAGTGCGAGTTCACGAATAAGCGAAGGCGAGGCGCTGTTGTTGATAGAGTACCTTGCGTCTCGGTGCTGGCTCTCCCCTTTCAGTGCCTCGTCTACGGCAAGAAATCCAGTCAGACTCAGATTCGGACGGCGACCCGTCGAGACCTCTTCAATAATAGCATCGGGCGCAGTCGTGCTTTTTGTCAGTTCCCGTCGAACCTGTTGGGGCTTTACGGGACGTCTGCGGCCACCATGTGGCTTCTCAAGCAACCTCTTACAGAAAGTGCGAACGGCCTGTTGCGCTCCTTCGCTCATTGCTGATGCGTTGAGCTGGCCTAAGAGATATTCGAACCTCTTCTTCACCAGGACCTTTACCGATCTCGACGGTGCAAATCCGAGTGGCACTCGAAGGAGGCTCTTGACTTGTATCTGCGATGTGTCGTGAGGAGGATGCCGGCACCCTTCGCGCCGAAGGTCGAGCACGTAAAAGGCAATGATCTCCTGAGACCGCGTCAGTTCGAGTAGATCTAATTGTGCGCGAAGCGTATCACCAGTCCTTATTGCCGCGTCCACAATGATCACTCCATCGCATTGATGCAAGGCTTGTTGAGCTTGTGGTGTGACGTGGAGTAGGCCCGGATCGTTGCTCTTTCCAAGGGCTATTCGCTGCCACCCCGTCGCTGAACTCAACAATTGCGCGATTCGACCTGCCCTCTTGCCTCGAGACGCAGGATAGACGAAAAGCCACCGCTTTCGGGTATCCAGAGTTCCCAGCGACGCGACGGCTTGGGAGACGATCTTCTTGCGGCACCCCTCATCCTTCAAGAGATCTAGAACGTTTATGGCGAATGGATAGACATTGCTTCCTATCCGTAGGCTCCTTTTGAACGCGCCTGTTCGCTCGATAAATGGAAGCCACTCGCGTATTTCATTGGGATTCCAAGCTACCACCCCCTGACCAGGTGGACTCTGTTCAGAAACACCGCTTACCGGATGGTAGTAGGTAATGCCTCGCATTCTTCGTTGTGCAAATGGCGTGCGAGTCTCCTTCTGCTCAAACGCAAGAGACACGAGACTGCCTACAAGCGGACCGTCGTAGTTCTGATTCACCATGGTCAGGGCGTGAATGTCGGATGGCTGATGCTTCTGGACAATGGCGCACAGTGTTTCCAAGAGTCGACCATCGTGCACAACGTCTGTGACGATGACCACGGACCTTCCCTTAACCTCAGTGGGCTTGCACAACAGACATGGCTCGTGGTATCGCTTTACGCCGACAACATGAACGTCGAGGTCATCTCCTTGTTTCTCCTTCATACGTGCTGCCATATAGAGACTCACTTCGTGCATTGCGTCGCTGAAAGCTACCAACAGGACAGCATGCCCCGGGCGGTGGAAGTCGAGTCGCCGGATTCCGGCCTCAGCAATGCGATTCAGGACTTCGTCCCTCCGCGAATGATCTAGTAAGTGACCAAATTCCCACGCTCGGTCAGCAACCGATCCATCAGGAAACACTGTGGGGCCGGGGCGGCGAAGGCCGATAGCCTCAAACCATTCAACCCAATTGCGTTCATCTATCGTGGCTACCGCTTGGCTGGCCGCTCCACAAGTCGAGTTACGCGTTTCAGCGTTCTCATGGCCGTCATCTTCAATCGTCCCACACTCCATTGCCCGAACTAGATTCGCAACTGCATACGAACAACGTTCGCAGCGGAGCAAGTGAGAGATCATACGCGTTCGCTCTTCTTGATCCTCGATGCACTCATCGGCAAAGGCCGCCAACGACTTCGGAGTATCAGAGAAGCAGGCGTCGGATGGCTCCTGATCGATCCAGGCCTCTTTTGCAACACGAGCGTTTACCGACGATGCAAGCGCTTCAATCAATGCAGTCACGTCGTCTGCTCTGCGTGACCGCAGTGTTCGACCTTCAAATCGTAGCCGGCCTTGCGTCCCCTTGGCTTTTCCATTTCCGGCGGTCATTTCCGTGCTCCCGTTGTGAGCGGACGATAGACTGCGCTATCTGGATGTATATCATGCTGTTGGGAAAGGTGCCTCATGAACTCCTCAGTGAAGTTATTCAGTGTCCGTGTAACGTCCTTCCTGTCTATCCGTAGCTTGGTCGCGATATCCGGGCGGCTCAGGCCTTCGCACAGTCTCAGATAGAGGATCGTCGGGACAACGTTGCCAGATGAGTGCGTCGCTAAGGTCGAACCGAACACGCGTGGAAGCCACTTGGTTTCGATCCGCGTTCGTAGTCTATCGCGCGTGCGTTTGGCGGCATCAACTGTCAAGTCGAGAAGCCCGGCGATCTTTCTCCAACTGATCGTGCGACCTTGGCTTCCATAGCGAAGTGCGAGGACGACTCTGTCTTTTGGCGCCAAGGTAGCGATAAGTTCTGGGATGTGCTCGTCGATGGACTGCACCCACAGTTTCAGCTCGGAATTGGCTTCCCTGTCCAGCACTTGCTGTTGTGGACTGGGGTCTGGGGAGGGAGGGTCAAGTCGTATCGACTTGCCTGTCTGTGGGTCCACTCTCGTCGGCCATACCGTCTGGTTCCTGAGCTTGCGTATCTTGTCTCTGCATTTGTTCTGAAGAACCGCCGCGAAGTACGTGCCGACAGTAGATTGTCCTTGGAATTGCAGCATGAGTCTGGGTAGATCCCCAAGAAGCTCCTGAACGACATCGTCCGCCTCTTGCTTTCCTCGCTTGACACCGCGGAGAAAGTACTTGGCTTGCTTGACAAGAGACTGGCAGAATTGCGTCGACGGCGCCTGTATCAGGCGGCCGACGTCTTCCTGGCTTGGGCTGCGGCTCTTCAGAATCCGAGCGAGAAACTGCTCCTCATCGGGCGCCGGTTGAGTCCATTCTGTCATCAAGCGCAACTCCGGACGACTCCCCATTTTTCACCTGCGGAGACATCATCCAGCCATGCAATGCCGAAGTCTGGGAAGCTCAACGAGGCTCGCGGCTCACAGCACAATGCGGGAATTGTATGTGACTGTCCATCTGAAGCCTTCGATGATCAAAGTCTGTACAGGATTGTATACCCATTTGTCGTTCCGGTTCCCGAAAAGGAACTAAGAAGAATCAGAGAAAGCGAGACTAAGCTGCAATCGGAATCGGCGTGTGCTCCTCGGCGCAGTTTTGGACCGCGGTTAGCGGGCTGCTTTCAGGCCGCGTTGGCGGCATCCGTCCGGTACCACAGCAGCGCGGGGTCGCTCAGACGCACTCGTTCCGGGGCAGAAGGTCCTCTTGGCAGCCGATTTCGTCTTTCCCTCGCCGTTCAATATCGTTTGGGCACCTCCGATTTGTTTGAATCCGGCGTGGTTGGGGACACAACCACGCTGGTGTCAATCAAGTCGGGAAACTGCTGAAGTCTCCACTTGGGCAGTCATTCGGCGGGCGGTAACTCGCTGCGACGACGGAGACGGCGACCGTTGTTCGGAACGGGCAGGCCTCTGGACTCGTGCCAGAAGGCGAGCGCCTTGGTGACGGTGTTCCTGTCGCAATCCAGTTCGTCGGCGATCTTCCACAGCAGTTCTCCGCCGTCCCAGAGGTCCTTGGCGGCATCCGCGATCCTCTGGTAGAGCGGAGGATCGACGAACTTCTGGTCGAGCCCAACACGACGAGAACGTCCATCGGGCATGGTCATGCCGCGGCTGTCGAACCAGTGGTGCAGGACCTTGGTCACGCGGCTCTTCGACATGCCGAGTTGCCTGGCGATCTCGACGTTCATCAGCCCCTGATCGTAGAGTTGCTTTGCCTCTTCGGATTGGGTGTCCAGCAGCGTCGCCTCGCGGAACACGATGACCGCCTCGGAGCCTGATGGCAGACCGGGTTTGTCGTTGCCACGATCGTGATGGGCAGGGTCAGCTGCACCAGGACAGAGAGAATCATGTCGAAGCTGGAACCGACCCTCGAAGTGATGACGCTTCCTGTCGGGGAGCCGGATCGGGGTCATCTCGATTGCTCCTCCGACCAGGTCGCGTAGCGTCAACGCCGCTGCCGGTTCGTCGGTCCGCAGAACTTCGTCGAGGTGCTTCAGTTGCTCGTCGACCCACTCAGGCGTCGGCTCCGGCGGCGTTTGCTGGTTGACTCGCTGCAGTTCGTCCAGGCGGCGAGAGAGCTGGTCACGTTGGGTCCGCCGCTGATGAAGTCGATCGGCGACTTCGGGCGGAGCGGCGCCCTCCTCGATCAGGTCGACGAGTCTCTCGATCTTTCGCTCCGTCGCCTGCAGCTCCTGCTCGACGTCACGCAACGCGGATGGCAATTCGCGTTGACGCGACTTCCACTCCTCAAGGCAATGCTCATGGATCGCCTGTCGCCATTGCTGGTCGTCGGCGATGCGGTGGCTGATCTCCTTGAGGATCAGCCGCTCGGCCATGTCACGCCGAATCGAGGTTCGGCACGCACACGTGCCATTGTGACGATTCGGGCACGCAAGGTATCTGCCACCCGTGCCACTGACGTGGAATCGGGCGCCGCATTCGCCGCAGCGGAGCAGGCCGGACAGCAGGTGCCTCGGCTGACCGCTGGCCTGGCCAACCCGCGACCCTGCCAGTTGACCGTTCGTCCGCGGCCGGAATTGCTGCTTGAACTCATCCAGTCGTTCCTGGGCCGCCTCGAATGTCGCGTCGTCGATGATCCGTAGCTCGGGGATTTCGCGGACCCACCGCTCGAGTTCGGATTGGGGACGCATCTCCTGGCGGATTCTCCCGGTGAACGGGTTGCGACGGTTCTGTCGTTTTCCCCATGACCAGCGTCCGACGTACTTTGGGTTCTGCAGCAGGCCGCGTACCAGCGTGTGGTGCCATGCTGTGGTCGTGGCCCGGTGGTCCTTCGGAGCACCGCGGCGGGTCAGTTCCTTAACGATCCACGTCAGAGACCGCTTCTCGACAACGAACCAGCGAAATACCTGCTGAACCCATTTCGCATGATTCTGGTCGATCACGTATCGCCGGTGAGGACGCGCGTTGCGACCACGACGGTTCTGCTCGGTGCCCTCGACCGGCTCCGACGTGTAGCCGAAGCAGTAGTCACCGACCGAGTAGCCTTCGAGGAGGACGCCCTCCTGGCCGCGAAGCACGTACTTGCCCAGGTCCTTGACGTACCGCTCGTGTTGGATCCCGAGAATCGTGGCCAGGAGGTCCCAGCTCTCATTCGCCGAGTCGATGCCCTCGGTGACGCTGATGACCCGGACGCCGCAGAGATGGACCAGCTCCTTGAGCAACGGCATCGAGATGACCGACTCGCGAGCCAGGCGGCTTAGGTTCTCGATGTAGAGGACCTCGAACCGCCGGCCGCGAGCTGCCTCGAGCATCGCCAGCAGTCCGTCGCGATCGGGGCGGGTGCCGGAGACGGCTGCGTCGGAGAACTCGAACTCAGGGGTAATCGTGAACCCGTCCTGCTCGGCTCGCTGCTGGCAACGGCGCTGCTGGTCAGTGATGCTGGCGGCGTCCTGCAACGCGCTGCTGAAGCGGGCGTACGAGCCGCAGACGACCGGGCTTCCTGCCGACTCGTCTTCATCGGTCGTATCGTCGTCGGACGCTCCGCGCCGCCGGCCGGCCACCGCCATCAGAGGGGCCGCCAGGCCGAATGTGACGATTTGCGACTGTGCTGAAACTGTGCTAGAAACAGTGCCAAACAGCCACAAACAACCAGCAACAACCGCAAGCAACCGCAAGTGTGGAAGTCGTGGGAGTGACAGGGGTTGTGTCGTAAATCGTGGCCACGTCGGGGGTTGTGAAATCGGCCTCGAGTCAATCCCCCCCTCTCCGCTTGAGTTCTGTCCGAGGGAATCCTGAGGGCGAGCGCCCCCCCTCTCCGCGACGAGCCTGGCCTCCTGCGACTCTCAGGACACCTCGGTCAACGGCTTGCACGAGTTCATGTCTCCGTATCCTTCGCCACTGGCCCCGGTCGGATCGGGACCAAAATACCGCTCGTCGAGCGGATCCGAGGCGGGCTGATAGCGGACGTCGCACGATAACCGTACGCGACCGATGGCCGAGTGGTTGTCGAGCGAACCGTGCAGGGTGTTCATCCCGAAGACCAGCAGGTCACCGACGGATAAGTCGGCGGACAAGAGTCGTGCTTGGCGTCGGTTCGTAAAGGCGATCGCATCCTGGTTCCACTCGCCGTCGAACGCCACCTGGTTGGCGGCTTCCGGAGAGCGGTTGACCAGCTCGTTCTTGTCATGCATCGATCCGATCAAGTCCCGAAACCGGTGCGAGCTTTCGACCAGCATCAAGGGACCCTCGGCGAGTGGAATCTCACCCAGCGGGATCCAGGCGGTGCAGACGTTCGGGCTGCCGCGAGCGAAAAACGGGTGATCGTAATGGAGTCCGGTTGACCAGCCGACGCCCCGGGGCCGCAGCCACAGGTAATCCTGCGGCCGTGGCGACTCGCCGAAGATCGACTGTAGGATGGCCCGCACCTCTCGACCGTGACTGACCTGCCGCAGCGCCGGTCCTTCACTGACGGAACGCCAGAAGGCGACCAGGTCGTCTGCCAGTTCGCGGCGATTGCTCTGGCCCGTCGCGATCCCCTCGATCGCCGGGGACTGGATTTCGCCAACATCGACCAGCCGCGAAAACACTTCCTCGCGGGCGGCCAGCACGTCGGGGGTGTCCAGCACTCCCCGCAGGAATACGTAGCCATCGTCGAGGAACCGCTGCCGCAATTCGTGAGGCTCTTTGACGTCCGTGCTGTCTCGGAACCCGCCGACGAGATCGCGTGGGACTCGAACACCGCCGACCCTGAAGTCGTCGTGTTCCAGGAATCGCACGTCGTTGGCTGTCATCATGTTCCGCCGGCGGGCGCTGGGCTACCGGTC
>Ga0310122_10002258_pt1 | contig 12257 bp, 10 predicted proteins | sample CB6_Bottom_1051__FD_203503 | JGI IMG/M metagenome (GOLD analysis project Ga0310122, IMG submission 203503) | Marine microbial communities from Western Arctic Ocean, Canada - CB6_Bottom_1051 | ecosystem: Environmental > Aquatic > Marine > Oceanic | place: Canada: Western Arctic Ocean | collected...
ACCGGTCCAGTGTTCTGGCATTGCCGAAGCGTAGGCGGGTCAGGGCGTCGGGTCCAATCGCGAACGCTATGCTCAATCGAATGGTGGATTGGACGGTGGGTCGAGGTCCATGGGTTCCCGTCCGGGTACGGGCAGGGTGTTGGGGGGCAGATCTGCGATGACAGTTCAGATTGAAATGCCACAGCTCTCCGAGGAGGACGAGGGTGCGACACTCGCGACCTGGCTCGTGTCGGTTGGCGATCGCGTCGAAAAGGGCGAAGTGATTGCCGAAGTCGAGACCGACAAGTCGACGGTAGAGTTGGAGGCGCCCGCCTCGGGAACGATCCTTGAATTCCTGGTGGAGGAGGGCGCCGAGGGCATCATGCCCGGCGCCGTGCTCGGAACCATCGACGCCGAAGGAGTGAGCGCAGATCCGGACCCCACGCCGAACGAAAGATCCGGAGCGCCGATCGAACCGAGTCCGGCTGCGGCGACGGCACGCGAAACCCCGACCGAGGGAGACGCCGCAGCGAACGATCATTCCCTCCAATCGCCGGCCGCCGAAAAATCATTTCTTCGAGACTCGACGCCGCTGGCGCGACGTGCTGCCGTGGATCGGGATGTGGACCTCGCGAGCCTCGCCGGAAGCGGTCCGGGTGGTCGAGTTCTCGAGCAGGATGTGCTGCGATCCGCCGACCGGATACCGCAGACGATCGAGGCCGGACCGGGGGCGCGCGAAGTGGATACGCGAGCGCCCTCGAGTGAGCGAACGGACGGTATTCAGATCGTGCGTTTGAGCGCCATGCGCAAGACGATCGCGCGTCGAATGACCGAAGCGAAGCAACAGGTTCCGCATTTCTACCTTCGGGTACGATGTCGAATGGATGCGATCTTCGACGTTCGTACGAATCTCAATCGGGATCTCGCCGACCAGGGTCGCGATGTGAAGATCTCGGTCAACGACTTCGTGGTTCGAGCGGCAGGCTTGGCACTGCGAGCGGTGCCCGAGGCGAATGTCCGCTTCGCGGGCGACGAAATGCATGCTCTCGAAGACGTCGATATTGCCGTGGCGGTGGCCACCGACGGCGGTCTCGTTACGCCGGTCCTCCGCGATGTCGACCAGAAGGGACTCGCGACGCTCGCCACCGAGATCAAGGAACTCGCGCAACTGGCGCGCGCAGGGAAGCTCCGTCCGGATCAGTATCAGGGTGGCAGTTTTACGATTTCGAATCTCGGTATGTATGGAGTCGAGACGGTCTATCCGATTCTCAACCTGCCTCAGGCTTGTATCCTTGGGGTCGGAGCCGCCGAGGAACAGCCCGTCGTCAGCGACGGCGAGATCACGATCGGAAGGGTTGCGTCATTCACGCTGGCAGCAGATCACCGTGTGGTCGACGGAGCCGTCGCTGCCCTATTGTTGGCTGCGCTCCGCGAACGACTGGAGGACCCGCTTTGCATGATGCTCTGACTCGTGGTGGTCGGGGAGGGCGCAGCGGCGCATCAATTTTGTTAGTCGAAGGACGTCGGCCAAGGGGCCGATCGCTCTGATAAATCGAAGATGAGGAATGATCGATGAGCAACGAATCATATGACGTGGTCGTTATCGGTGGCGGCCCCGGCGGCTATCCCGCCGCAATTCGGGCTCGCCAGCTCGACCTGACAGTGGCGTTGGTGGAGCGTGAGAATCTCGGCGGAGTCTGTCTTAATTGGGGATGCATCCCGACCAAGGCTCTGCTTCGAACGGCGGAGGTTCATCATCTGGCCTCGCGTGGAAGCGAATTCGGCCTCACGATCGGAGAGATCGGAATCGACCTCGAGAGTATCGTAAAACGCTCGCGCAAAGTCTCGAAGCGCCTCCAGACGGGCGTGAAACATCTGATGAAGAAAAACGGCGTCGATGTCTATGACGGCTTCGGGCGATTGGCGGGGGCCGGTCGGGTGGAGGTCGGCGGCGAAGGCGACGCCACGACCGTTCTCGAAGCGCGAAACATCATTCTCGCGACCGGCGCGCGGGCTCGCGCGCTTCCGGGCCTGGAACCGGATGGCGAACTCGTGTGGACCTATCGCGAAGCCATGGTGCCACCGATCATGCCAAAGCGGTTGTTGGTGGTTGGTTCGGGCGCGATCGGGATTGAATTCGCCAGCCTCTATCGCGATCTCGGAGCCGAGGTCACGGTCGTGGAAGCCCTGCCGAGAATTCTTCCCGTCGAGGATGCCGAGATCTCGGAGTACGCTCACAAGCAGCTCGTCAAGCAGGGCTTCGAGATTCATGTAGGAGCAACGGTGTCCGCGCTCGAAAAGGGCGACGACTCCGTCACGGCCACCATCTCCATGGAAGAAGGCGAGAGCAAGACGGAGATTTTCGACCGTGTCATCCTGGCCGTCGGGATCGTCGGAAACGTCGAAGGGCTCGGTCTCGAAGGGACGGGCGTTGAGGTCGACCGGACACATATCGTGACGAACGAGTGGACGGAAACCGGCGAGCCGCATGTCTATGCAATCGGTGACGTCGCGGGGCCACCCTGGCTTGCCCACAAAGCAACGCATGAGGGCATCTTGTGCGCCGAGCGAATCGCGGGTGAAGAGAATCTCCATCCGATCAAGAGCGAACGGATCCCGGGTTGCACGTATTGTCGACCCCAGATCGCGAGCGTCGGACTCACGGAAGAGGCCGCGACCGAGCAGGGTCGCGAGGTCCGGATCGGGCGGTTCCCGTTCGCGGGCAACGGCAAGGCCATCGCGCTCGGCGAGGTCGATGGCCTGGTGAAGACCATTTTCGATGCCAAGACGGGTGAACTTCTCGGCGCGCACCTGATTGGCGCCGAGGTGACCGAACTGATTCAGGGGTTCGTCATCGCGATGAATCTAGAGACGACGGAAGCGGAACTGATGCAGAGTGTCTTTCCGCATCCGACGCTGTCGGAAATGATGCACGAGTCGACACTCGAGGCGTACGCACGAGCGATTCACGTCTAGGCGGTCGAGCAAGACCGAAGAGGGCGTCGAATGCCCGGGAGCCAATCGTTGGCGGATACGTTGTTGAAAATCGAGGGACGTGAGACGGCGGCCGCCGAGCTTCCGCGCCCACCCTGGATTCGAATCCGGCTCTCCGCGGATCCCGTCGTCGATCAGACGCGACAGCTCATGCGTCGGCTCAAGCTCAACACCGTTTGCGAAGAGGCCGCCTGCCCGAATTTGTCGGAGTGTTGGTCCCAAAGACACGCGACTGTCATGATCTTGGGATCGATTTGTACGCGGGCCTGCGCATTTTGCAACGTCGATACGGGCAAGCCCGGCGATGTCGATACGGGGGAGCCCGAACATCTTGCCGCGGCCGTCGCCGAACTCGGACTCGAACATGTCGTGATCACGTCCGTCGATCGCGACGATCTGCCCGATGGGGGCGCCGCGCAATTCGCAGAATCGATCGAAGCGATTCGTCGGCATGGCAAGGAGAGGGGACGCGAGACGAGCGTCGAAGTTCTGACGCCCGACTTTCGTCGAAAGCCCGGCGCGCTCGAAGTCGTCGTCGCAGCGGCGCCCGATGTCTTCAATCACAATCTCGAAACCGTTCCGCGTCTGTACAGGCGGGTTCGACCCGGAGCGGATTATCGACATTCACTCGCACTTCTTGCCGAGGCCAAGCGACTTCGCGCGGAGATGTTCACCAAGAGCGGGATCATGGTTGGCTTGGGTGAGCGGCGGGGGGAAATTCTGCAGGTCATGGACGATCTTCGAGACGCCGAGGTGGACTTTCTCACGATCGGCCAATATCTGCGGCCGACTCCACGACACGCCTCAGTCGAGCGGTATATGCCGCCAGAGGAGTTCGAAGGCCTGGCGAGCGAAGCACGGACGCGAGGCTTTTTGCTGGTCTCGTCGTCGCCGCTCACGCGATCGTCCTACCACGCAGGAGAAGACTTCCGCAAGCTGCAAAGCGCCAGGCTCGAGAAATTAAACACGCACATCGACGCGTAACGACGAGAATCAACCCGCCCGCATCAACGTCGATTTCAGTCGGCAGCCCGCTGGCGTCTCGCCGACTGATTTCCGGATTCTGTATGCCTTTGCCCTTCTACGCGGGAACGGTTTCGCCGAAAGCAGGCTCCTCCCTGGGTTGGGTCTCGCCGGTTCCTCTCGCGCGGCTGATTGAACCCGATTCTGCGCCGATCCCTCCATTGGCTCGGCGGAGATCCTCTGGACTCGTCGGTGGCAGGCCGGCTTCCGACGCCCGTTTCTGGCAGGCGATGTAGATCGCCTGTTCAGAAAGTCGGCGGCGTTCGATGCGACCGCCCTTGTTGACTGGATTGAAGAGGGGGCCGAGATCGGGACCCCGCACCGTGATCCATCGTTCGAGGGCGCGTCGCGCATCGTCGTTGGCCGCGAATTGTTGTTCTTTGCGGCTGCCCGCACTTCGTACCCGGAGTCGACCGGTCGCGAGATCGTAGTCCGTGAGTTCGAGTGCGACCGCCTCCGAGCGCCGAAGGTTGGCGCCGTAGAGAAGCGCAAGCAGCGCTTCGTCGCGTGCGCCAGCCGGACTCTTGTCCCCTCGGCAGGCCTGCGCGAGTCGGCGAAGTTCGAGTGCACCGAGGGGATTCGTCTTTCGAGGCGAGGCACCTCGGGCCGGCGGAAGGTCGATGGCTCGTTGATAGGCTTCGGCCGACATCTGGCCTTCGCGCCAACACTGCTTGAGTACACCACGCAAGGCGGCGAGATGTTTATTGGCGGTCGCCGGAGCCAATTTGGAAACGAGACGCGTTCGCAGTGCTGCCGTATGTTCGATTCGAAGCAAATGCCAGGGCAGGTCGTGGGGCTCGCAGCGTCCCTCTGATGACCAATCGGCGAGCTTCGTCAGTGCTTCGCGCATCGTGCGCCGCGATCCTTGCCCGAGTTGAGCGAGATAGGCCGCAGCGGGATCGAAGCTCTCGCTTGCCGGAGTCTCTTGCGCATCCCCGTTGATCCCGTTTCCGGTGGAGCCTCGCTCCGCGTCCGGGGCGTTCGTGGCCGGGTCGCCGGAGGTGATCGGTCTCTGGATCCATCGCTCGATTTCTGCGGACATACACGTCTCCTGTGTCTGACGCCACCAGCGGAACAAACCGGGGTCCCTAAGAGTCGTCGACCCGAGGCTCGGTCGGCATCGGGAAAAGTGTCTAAGTCTGCTGTCGAAAAGCGTGCAGCTGGGTCTCAGGGTTCGATGGCGCCAAGCCGATTATCGGAGGCATGCGTACCGGTGCCTTTCAAGCGGGAATGATCCTGGCCGCCCTCATCATGGGAACCTTCGTCGCTCTCGAGGGTGAAAACATCGGCAAGAGCATGGGACTCGTCGAAGAGGACCCAGTGCTCGTATTCGTGATTCCCCATCCCGAGAATGCTGCGCGGATCCGTTCGGTGGTCCCAAAGGAACGCGTGCTCTGGGAAGGGGATGCTGGATTTGCGCTGGTCGGAGACCGCGTCATCACCACCAGCTTCGAAGAGGCCGGCAAGGTCATCCAGGGTGCCGGCTGGATCGATCGTCCGATCCAGATCGTGACGCTCACTGCGGATCCGGATGAAAAATCGGATGCCGAAGGCGGGGCGGGTGATCCGGCGTCGCGAGAAGCGCGCAGCAGACGCCTCCTCGAGCTCGTTCACAAGCCCACGCTCAGTCGCGGCAAGCAGATGTTCGTGTTGTCTGCGATGAACGACGGAATCGAGATCTAGCTCTCGGGATCACTCGTGCGCGCGGATTTGAGTGCGCTGTTTTCCTGGTACCAGTCGATCGTGTTTTGCGCTTGGGATCGTTCCCCTTCCAGGAAATTTTCGATGGCGGCGTCCAGTCTCGGGTCGGCGAAGAAATGTGCACTGTAGGTGGGACTCGCGTCGAAACCGCGCATCTGCTTGTACTCGCCCCCGGCCCCGGGTTCGAAACGCGCGAGTCCGTGATCGATGCAATATTCGACAGCCCTGTAATAACAGACATTGAAATGTAGATGGCGGACCATCCGGGTGGCGCCCCAATAACGCCCATATAACGCGTCGCCCTTACGGACGTTGAATGTTCCGGCAATTTTCTCGCCGTCATGTTCGGCGATGACGAGGACCAGGCGATCTCGAAAACGCTCGATCAGCAGCTCGAAGAGACGTCGGTTCAGATACTCGCGCCCCCAGGCCCGTCCGCGAATCGTCGAGAGATAGAACCGATACATCGGTTCGACCAGCTCCTCCGAGATTTCATCACCCGAATACGTCTCGATCGTGACCGCCTGCCGCTCCATTTCCCTGCGCTCGCGGCGGACTTGATTGCGCCGTTTGCTTCGAAAGGCGCCGAGGTAGTCTTCGAAGTCGCCGTAGTCGTGATTGTGCCAGTGATACTGCAATCCGATTCGGGTATGAAACCCGAGCCGGCCGAGCACTTCGGCTTCTTCGGGTTGGCAGAAATTGACGTGAACACTCGAGAGATCGTTGCTCTGACAGATCTCTCGAAGCGCCGCGCCCAGTCGCTCGATCCAGGTCTTGCGATCCGCATCCGGGTGCACGAGAAATCGCGCGCCGGAGACCGGGGAAAAGGGAACACCGACCAGAAGCTTCGGGTAGTACTCGATTCCAGCGCGGTAGGCGGCGTCTGCCCAGCTGAAATCGAAGACGAATTCGCCTTCGCTGTTGGTCTTCAGATAGAGAGGGCAGGCCGCGACGATGCGCCCGTTTTCGCGAGCGACCAGAGGTTTGGAGCTCCAACCCGATGTCTCGCCGAGCGTTCCGGCTTCCTCGAGCGACGCCAGGAAGGCCCATTCGAGAAAGGGCGAACCCTCGGACACGACGGCGTTCCATTCGTCTGGGGGCAGGCGCGCGACGCCGTCCTCGATTCCGATCTCAAAATGGTTGGCTTCGGCGGGCATGCGTTTTCAGTGTAGCCGGCGCGATGTCGTGTAGCGGAGCATTCGATGCTGCGGCCGACCATCTCCGCGAGCTATGATCACGGCGATGGCTTCCGCAGAGCACTTCGATCCATTGCGAATGGCTGGCCCCCCGGGCGGCAATGATGACCCGCCGCCCTTCGATCCCTCCAAAGAGCGCCACCGCGATGTGGCGACGAAAGAGCGCTCGAAGGCGGCCCGACCGCCAAGATTCAAGGTGATTCTCTACAACGACGATTACACCCCCATGGAGTTTGTCGTGCAGATTCTCGAGAAGGTCTTCGGAAAGGGACCGTCCGCGGCGACCGCGATCATGTTGCAGATTCATCGGGGTGGCATGGGCGTCGCAGGTGTTTACGTTCTCGAGATCGCGGAAACGAAATCGACGACTGTGCAGCGGATGGCCGAGGAACATGGCTATCCGCTTCGCTGTGGAGTGGAGAAGGAATGAGTTCGATCGGTCGAGACCTTGAATTGACGCTTCAGGCTGCTCATCGCGAAGCCGTTTCGCGCCGCCACGCCTACCTCACTGTCGAACATCTGCTCTACGCGCTGATTCATTCCGAGGATGGCGCACGAATCCTCCATCATTCGGGCGCGGACGTGAATCGCCTGCGACTCGAGATCGAGCGCTTCTTCGACGAAGACCTCGAGGCCGTTCCCGGCGACGAGCCGATCGAGACGATGCAGACGCTTGCCTTTCACCGCGTGATCCAGCACGCCCTCGATCATTCCGACAGTGCCGAGAAGGAAGAAGTCGAGATCGCAGATCTGATCGTCGCGCTCTTTCAGGAACCCGACGCCCATTCGATGACGCTGTTGCGCGCGCAGGGTGTCTCGCGGCTGGATCTACTCCGCTACATCAGTCACGGCGAGTCGAAGCAGGGCGAGTCGGGAGGCGAGAGCATCGGGGGAGGCGCCGCGCCATTGCTCGGAGGCGAAGAGAGCGAGGGGGTCCCGGCCGATCCGCTTGCTGCGTTCACGACGAACCTGACGGAGCGTGCGGCCGCGGGCGAACTCGATCCGCTGATCGGCCGGGGTGCCGAACTCGATCGGGCCATCCACATCCTGGCCCGGCGGCGCAAGAACAATCCGATCTTCGTGGGCGAGACCGGTGTCGGGAAGACGGCGCTGGCGGAGGGGCTCGCGCTTCGCGTGCATGAGGGACGGGTTCCCGAGGATCTCGAGAGGACCGAGATCTTTTCCCTCGATCTCGGCGCCTTGCTCGCGGGAACCCGCTATCGCGGCGACTTCGAGGCGCGCTTCAAGGCGCTGCTCGGAGCCTTGAAGGAGCGGGAGCGTTTCATCCTGTTCATCGATGAGATCCATACGATTCTCGGTGCCGGTTCAGCCCAGGGGACGACCGTGGACGCTTCGAATCTGCTGAAGCCGGGTCTCGCAGACGGGACGCTGCGCTGCATGGGCTCGACGACCTACCAGGAGTATCGACATTTCGAGCGCGACCGTGCGTTCTCGAGGCGCTTCCAGAAAATCGACATCGAGGAACCCTCGGCCAAGGAATGTGTCCGGATTTTGCAGGGGCTCGCGCCCCGCTACGAGGCACACCATGGTGTTCGCTTCACCGGTCCTGCGCTGAAAGCTTGCGTCGATCTCGCGATTCGCCACATCAACGATCGCTTTCTGCCCGACAAGGCGATCGATGTCATGGACGAAACCGGTGCCACTGTTCGACTCCGACCGACTGGGAAGAAGCGTCGAACGGTCGGGGTTCGCGATGTGGAGCGCGTCGTTTCGAGCATCGCGCGCGTACCCGTCGAGACCTCGACGTCCAAGGATGCCGAGCGTCTCGAACGGCTGGAGTCGGATCTCAAGGCCGTCGTCTTCGGCCAGGCGTCGGCGGTCGAGGCCGTGGCCAGCGCCGTGAAGCGTGCGCGGGCGGGGCTGTCGGGAACCGAAAGACCGACAGGGTCCTTTCTGTTTTCGGGTCCGACCGGGGTCGGCAAGACCGAACTCGCCAAACAGCTCGCCAAGACCCTCGGCGTGCCCTTCCTACGTTTCGACATGAGCGAGTACATGGAGAAGCACTCAGTGTCACGGCTGATCGGCGCGCCGCCCGGCTACGTGGGCTACGACCAGGGCGGGATCCTGATTGAACAGGTGCGAAAGAATCCCTATGCCGTGCTCTTGCTCGACGAAATCGAGAAGGCCCATTCAGACGTCTTCGATATTCTGCTTCAGGTGATGGATCACGCGACGTTGACGGATAATCAGGGCCGTGAAGCCGATTTCCGACACGTGACCTTGATCATGACGTCGAATGCCGGAGCGCGGGAGATGGCGAGTCGTGCGATCGGCTTCACGGAGGCGCGACGCGGCGATGGGAACCAGGAGATCAACAAACTCTTCAGTCCCGAGTTCCGAAATCGGCTGGACGAGATCGTTCACTTCCAATCCCTCTCAGAGGAAGTGATGGAGCGCGTCGTCGACAAGTTCGTGACCCAGCTCGAGGTTCAATTGGCGGAGCGGAAGATCCGCATCGAGATTCGCCCGCCGGCGCGCAAGCGTCTCGCCAAAAAGGGCTATGACCCGGATTTCGGTGCGCGGCCGCTGGATCGCCTAATCCAGAAGGAGATCAAGAACCCGCTGACGGACGAAGTCCTCTTCGGTCGGTTGAAGGGCGGGGGACGCGTCGTCGTCGACGTGGACGACGGGGATGGGTTCGCCTTTTCTTTCGACGACTAACGTTGCCCGGCAGCGATCATGGTCGATGGGGATCCGGCAATTCGCTCCAGCGCCCGCGAACGAAACTGAATCCGAGCCAGAGCGCCCTCGAGATGTGATCGAAGATCAGGGTCGCCCAGATCCATACGATGTCGAGTTCGAACACGCCGCCAATCAGGATCGCGACGGGGACGCGGATTCCCCAATTGCCGATCAGCGCGCCAATCAGCGGGGTGATCGTGTCCCCGGCTCCCTTGTGCGCTCCCGCCAGAGTAAAATGCATCTGCAGAAAGGGCTGGGCTGCAGCCAATGCGAGCATGAACGGCGAAAGCGCCGCGATGACGGCAACGTCGTCGGTGAACACTTCGGCCAGAGGAACACGGAAGAACGCGAAGAGGATTCCGAGAGGAATCGCCGTTCCCACCGCGAGACCCACGGATCGCCGGCCCGCACGAATGGCGACGTCGCGATCGCGAGCGCCGAGCGCCTGGCCAACGACCGTCGAGCAAGCCTGCGCGTAGCCGGTCCCGGGAATCCACGAGAAGGAGAGCAGCGAAATTCCCACCGTGTAGGCGGCGACGGCCAGGGTCCCGTACCAGTTGCTGAGAATCCAGAAATAAGAGAGCAACCCCATATTGAGAACCATGCGTTCTGCGACGCCGGGGACAGCGATCCGAATGACCTCGCGGGCGATCGGGTTTCGCCGAAGGAGATCGCGGAAGCGAAGGGCCGTCGGCGCGTCTCGTGGCAGTCGCAAGAAAACGACGACGAAGAGAGCGAGCCCCAGTGCTTGACTGATGGCGGTAGCCAACCCGGCGCCCACCAGGGCGAGTCGAGGTGCACCGAAGAGGCCGAAGATCAAGATCGCGTTCAACGAAAGTTTGGCCGCGGTCACCACCAGTGCAATGAACATCGGGGTTCGCATGTCGCGGTTTGCACGCATGGCACTCTCGAAGATCAGCGTGAACGAGAGCATGAGAGACGCCGCGACGGTGAGTTCGAGATACGGTGCCGCCAACCTGACGACCGACTCTTCGGCCCCCAGAAGGCGAAGCGCTTCTTCGCTGAAGAAGTAAAGCCCGGAGGCGTAGACGAGGGTGATCAAGACCGAGACCTGAACGGATCCGGCGAAAGCATGGCGCGCGGTTTGCGGGTCGCGGGATCCGATCGCTCGGGCCATCAGCGCGACGCAAGCGAGGCCCACGGCAAAGAGCGTGGAATGCACGAGGTGAAAGAGTTGGGTCGCGTAGCCGACCGCCGCGAGCGGGACCGCGGCGTTACCGTCTTCCGCCAGTCGCCCGATCATCATGCGATCGATCAACCCTGTCAGGTTCAGCAGAACCTGGCTGGCGATCACGGGCCACGCCAATCGAAGAATCTCCCGGGTCGAGCCCCCGGCCGCCGGTGCGCGCAGGAAATCCCGAGGAGAAAGTGCACTCGCGGCGACCGCACTCGCCGGGACCGGGGGACCGATCTCGGGATCGCCCGGCGACTCGAGCAATTCGCGAGCGGCCTCAGCGGTTTCTTCGAGGGAATCGAGACCGTCGCCAGAATCCCGTGATCTATTCTCGCTCAACCGTGGACTCGTTCGAAGGACCGTTCTCTCACGCGTTGCGGAGTTCACGGGGTAGTTTGAAGCGGACGCCCTCGTCGATCTCGGGAAGCGAATCGAGAGTCGTTCCGTCCGTGGCGAGCATCTCGAGACGCTGAATCACGGCCTGCACCAGAATGTCGGGGGTCGAAGCGCCGGCAGTCACGCCGACACAGCCGACGTCTTTCAGCCATTCGGGATCGACGTCGGCTTCGGTCTGGATCAGATACGACGGGACACCGAGCCGGGCTGCGACTTCGACCAGCCGATTGCTATTCGAAGAAGCCGGGGCACCGACGACGAGTACGAGATCGGCCTGTTCGGCCAGATCCTTCACCGCATCCTGGCGGTTCTGCGTCGCATAACAGATATCATCACGCTTGGGCAGCGCGATCTGTGGGAAGCGCTTGGCCAGAGCCTCCATGACGTCGCGGGTGTCGTCGACGGAGAGAGTCGTCTGGGTGACACAGCCGAGCCGGGATTCGTCTTTGACGGCGAGTCGGGCGACATCTTCGACCGTCTCGACGAGGTACATTGATTCCGGAGCCTGCCCCATCGTGCCTTCGACCTCGACATGCCCCGCGTGGCCAATCATGATGATCTCGAAGCCCTCGTCGACCATGCGTCGGACCTCGTTGTGGACCTTCGTGACCAGCGGACATGTGGCGTCGATGGTCGTCAAGCGCTGCTCGGCTGCGCGGCGACGGATTTCGGGAGATACGCCGTGAGCCGAGAAGATCAACACGGATCCGCTGGGCGCGTCGCCGGGATCTTCGATGAAGATGGCCCCCTGATCGCGCAATCCATCGACGACATGGCGGTTGTGGACGATCTCGTGACGAACGTAGACCGCGGTCGACTCCTGGGAGCGCTGCCTTGCAAGCGCCAGCTCGACGATCTCGATGGCACGATCGACTCCGGCGCAGAAGCCGCGCGGACTGGCAAGTAGAATTCGCATGATGCGGCGCATACTAGCGTTCTCTCACTAGGAGCCTGACCCAAGACTCGTCGCGACGCCCATGCGCCGATCCATCACCGCTGCGTGCGTTGCGAGACCTTGCTGTAGCTCGCTACAGCTGCGGCCCCGCGCCTTCCCAGCGGCGCGTCTCGAC
>Ga0310122_10002262_pt1 | contig 12251 bp, 8 predicted proteins | sample CB6_Bottom_1051__FD_203503 | JGI IMG/M metagenome (GOLD analysis project Ga0310122, IMG submission 203503) | Marine microbial communities from Western Arctic Ocean, Canada - CB6_Bottom_1051 | ecosystem: Environmental > Aquatic > Marine > Oceanic | place: Canada: Western Arctic Ocean | collected...
ACCTGTGTGCGATTCTCGCAGAGGCCAATCCCTCCATGCCGGATGCGAGGGCAGCGGCCCGCATCATCAACAAACTCGACATGCTTCTTCCAGCGATTCACCTTGACACCGAACCCCTGCTTGAAGAGGCTGAGCGCATCGAGGAGCAGATCAAGGCGATGCTTGCACACCAACTCTCAGCCGCCGAGGAACGGGGAGAAGCGGACAGTTCGCCTTCGGCGATGCTCTACGGATGATTCGATTCGTTCTATCCCTAACCGACGCCGCTGAGCTCGGCGAGCGCTTCCTCCGAGAGAATGTTGACGCCGAGCCGCCCCGCCTTGTCCAACTTGGAGCCGGCGCTCTCGCCCGCCACTAGATGGTCGAGTTTCCCGGACACCTGGGTGACCACCTTGCCGCCAGCCGCCTTGATGCGCAGCGCCACCTCCTTGCGCGGTCTCGATAGAGTTCCGGTGATGCAGAATGTGAGACCGGTCAGTGGTCCAGTCTCATCGGCCACCGCCTCTTGCTCGGTGATTAACAATACCTCGTCCAAGCCTGATACCACCTCGGCTCGAAGCCCTATGCCGTCGAGGAGTGACAGTGCCACTGTGGCGCCAACACCTTCGATAGCAACCAACTCACCAACCGCGGGATTGTGCTTCAACTTCTTTCCAGCCTCATCCTCGCCAGCGACCTCATCCTTCGCTGAGACCAGCGCCAGCAGCGCCTTGAGGGTGCCAACCCGACCAGCCACGGAGTGAGCAAGTTCGGGCCCTATTCCGGGAAGCCCGAGGGCGTGGAGAAACTGACCGAGGGTGAGGTTGCGGTTCGCCTCAACCTGCGTGAGCACATTTCCGGCCGACTTCTCAGCCATCCTGTCAAGCCCGACGAGGTCTTCAAGCGTCAACCGATAGAGGTCAGGAAGCGTTTTCACAAGGCCGGAGTCACACAGTTGTTCGGCCAACTTCTCGCCGATTCCGTCCATTTCAAGCGCCCTGCACCAGTAGATGAGCGAGCGGATCACCCTCGCCGAACAGTCGAGATTCGTGCAGCGCAGGAAGGCACCGTCAACCACCAATTTCGTGGCACAGACCGGACATTCCGTAGGGGAGACCACCTCTTTTGTGGAAGGCATTGATTCGGTGAACGGTTCACCGTCAGAGTGGCTTCTGCCCTCCATATCGACCGCCTTCGCCGGCCCCATACTCTCTATGACCTTCGGGATGACATCACCCCGCCTGACGATTCGCACCTTGTCTCCGATTCGAATTCCGAGCCTCTCGACCTCTCCGGCGTTGTGCAAGGTCGTGTTCTCAACCGTGACCCCTGAAACCCTCACCGGAGCGACCCGGGCCACTGGGGTCACCGCCCCTGTCCTGCCGGTCTGCCACTCAACGCCCATCAGCACGGTGGTCGCCTCCTCGGGGGGGAACTTCCAGGCCAACGCCCACCTCGGATGGTGTGCCGTGGTACCGAGCAACCTCCGCTTCTCAAAGTCGTCGAGTTTGAAGACCACGCCGTCGACCTCCCACTCAAGGGAATCGCGACTCGCTGCGTAGTGTGTTGTCAAAGCGACCATCGCCGAGCACACCTGCTCGTCGTCATCGCCTTCCATCAGGTGCTTTCCAGCGACCTCGATTCCCACTGACTCCAACCATTCAGCAGCCTCCAAGTCACCCTCAAACCAGTGCGGTTCGGGGCTGTCGGGATGTCTGTCCTCGGCCTTGGTGAACCTAACATCGTAGGCGAGGAAACTGAGGTGCTCAGCCTTTGCCTTGCCCTTATCGATGTGCTTCTGGCGGAGTGCGCCTGCTGCGAGGTTGCGCGGATTCGGTGCGACTTCTGCGTACCGTTCACGATAGATGGTGAGCGGCATCACCACCTCGCCCCTGATGTGACAATCCCCCTCCCATGAGAGTTGGAAGGGGATGTTGGGGATTCTGCGGGCGTTGGCGGTCACATCCTCGCCCCGCTCACCACTTCCTCTGGTCGCAGCCCTGACTAGACGCCCCCTCCGATACTCGAGGGAGAGGGCGGAGCCGTCCAACTTCGGTTGGGCGAGGAATCTTCGGCCATGGGCGGTGGTCTCTGCCACGAAGTGGAGGATCTCCTCCTCCGTGGTTGCCTTGTCGAGGCTCTTCATCGGGAAGGCGTGAACCACCTTCACAGAGCCTGGAGCCGGGTCCGCACCGATCCGGGAGAGTTGAGGGTGGTCGGGGGCGAGCCGGCCCAGCTCGTCCCACAATTCGTCGAACTCGGCGTCTGAAATCTCAGGCGCTGCTCGATTGTAATAGAGGTCGGAATGATGGGCTACGAGTGCTGCCAACTTGTCGATGCGGGTGAGGGTGTCCGCTGCCGCGGCACCGGTCTCTACATCGGACTCTCCCTCGCGTGCGCCCATCGCGAAGCGATGGGCAGCACCCCCCTTGAAGGTGCCGAGCGCCCCTCATTCCTCCTCATCAGTGACGAAAAGTGCCCATTCGTCGCTCTGCAGCGCCTCGATGCGCGCCGCTGCCTGTTCCAAGTCGGATAGGGCCCCACCAACGGGAAGCGGTGCGAACATCCACCACCCCTTGCGCTGCAACACCAGACGACTGCCTCCACTCCACCCAGTCGAGCGCAATCCGTCCCACGAATACTGAAATCCGTCAGCGAACAGGTGCGTCTGGGTGACCGCATAGCGCTTGGGAACCATCAGCCAGAGGCAGTGCAACCCCAACAACAGGTCAAACACCAGGACTGCAGAGGTCGGTGTCTCACTACTCTCGGCGAGGAGCCAGGGCAGAGCCATCATGATTCCGAGCGCCAACAGTGAGGTGCCATTTCGAATCACCTCTCGCTCAGAGTCCGATTCCCACGCCCAGCCACCGTTGCGCAGCTCACCGAGCATCGGAACCTCGGCTCGCATGCGCCGCAACCGATAGCCGTCATAGAGCACAACCGCAGCGACCAGAACGACCACCGCAGTGGACACCGCTGCCGATGATAGCGAGAGCATCGCCATCACACATCCTCAGGGTTCCGCACCAAGTCTGTCCGAGCCTCGGACGAAGATGAAGGCTATCACTGCCAAGATAATCAGAATCGACAGTATCACGGCCGGCGAGAGCAAGCCACCACCGGACTCTGTGCTCTCCGGAGAACCGATTGTCGGATTGAGCGGGTCGGCATCCTCAGAGTCAGGTACGCCGTCATTGTCGTCGTCATCATCCTCGATGAGGTCGGTTTCGCAGTTCGGAAGGAGTGAGTTGGGGAGCCCGTCGAGGTCGTTGTCGGAGTGCGCACACGCATCGAACGGGAAGGCGTCTCTGACATCGTCAATTCGGTCATTGTCGTCATCTTCGTCGTACACGTCCGGTCCACACTTTCGGTCTTCCTCCATGTCGTACCAGGCGTTTGGTCCGTTGATCATGCAGGTATCGATGAAGTCACCGTCAGCGTCGTCGAGGAGCACGGTTATCGTCAACGCATCCTGCCCGACTCCGCCCCACGGGTCGGTCACCACCACGGTCACGATGTAGATCCCGACGCTACTGATGCTGTCCAACCTGCCCGACTCTCCGATGAAGATCTGTGGCCCGGGTCCGTTCTCTCCCTGCTCCCTGAAATGCCATGAGAAGATGAGTTCCTCGCCCTCGTCCGTGCAACCATCACTGAGGCAATCAGAATCCTGAGCAACCGCACTGAAGTTGATACCCTCACCCTGCTGGACGGTGATTGAACCGCTCGGCTCGACTATCGTGACAATCGGGTCCTGATTTCGGTTGAGTTGTGCTGAGAAGAGCAGAGGAGCTGATTCACCGATTGAAAAGGCGCCACTGCCGGCGACATAACCGGTTGCCGTGGCGCGCCAGAGTGCGGTCGTGCTACTCGATTCACCAGCCTCCGACCATGTCCGGTAGAGGATTGGAACGGATGCCCCTGCTTCGCCCGTTGGGCTTGAGATGACCTGTTCGGGCACCGAGCCACCAAAGGTTTCGACCGTTATGTCAACCCACGCATCGGTCAGTGGAATTCCGGCGTCACCCAGCACTTGGACCGTCCAGGTCGAGCCGCTCACGAGGCCCGCCTGTCCGAATATCGAGATGGCTGTCGAGTCAAATTCGACCGGGTCCCAAATCTCAGCGAGGTAGGACTTTCCTCCACCGAGGCTGATTTCACCGCTCAGAGTATCTCCTCGCGATTCAAAGCCGAAGCCGTTGGCGGCGTAGGCGACGGTTGCATCGAACTGGTTGCCCGTGAATAGTGGTTGGTCATTCTCGACATCACCTTCGTCACCACTCAGAATGACCGCAGTGTCGTAGTTTGAGACCGCACAGTCAGTGACGGTCGTGCGGTCAGCCCGTACACCATTCACCTCCAATGCGACACCTCCACCGTCACCGTGAAACACGATTCCAGAGAGTGTGCCGGTGCTGTTGGAGAGGGTGATTCCCGGTGAGCCGTGAATGTCTGAATCGGAGATTGTCGCCTGCTCACTCCACTCCACCATCAAGGCCGCGGCACCGGTGCCAGCCGTGATGTTGAGCCCCTCAAGGATTAGACCACCATCCACCATCTCAAGGTGAACTGCAGACTGAGGGCCGTCGTGGGCGGTAGCGTCGAGGTTGGTGACAGTACCGGAGCCACCCCGCAGGTGCAACCCCTTCTCATTGCCCGGACCCAGCGTCACATCCTCAATCGAGATTGTTGACTGAGTCAGGAGGGCTGCGCTTTGGGAGCACGATTGAATGGTGGTTCCGCTGAGAGTGATTGAGCCACCATTGGCGAAGATGCAGTTGTCGCTCTGATGGAGCAGACCGTCGTTGACGAGCAAGTTTCCAGAACCACTCACCATGATGGGGGCCCCGTCAACCACCATGTTGGTCAGGCTCGCGGTTGCTGAGGCAGGACCGACCGTTAGTGGGCCACCAATCAGATGACCTGACTCAAGATTGATGACGCCGCCGCCGGAGGTGGAGATACCATCCCAGTCAGCACCGGTGATGGTAGCCTTGGTCGACTCCAACACGCCATCCACGCGGATCCCCGCTTCAGATTTGACGGTCAGACTGACAAATTCAAGCAGTGTCATCGTCGTCCCTGCCGTGACGATGAGGTCACCCTCGAGATAGTAGGGCGAGAAGGTCTTCTCCAATCTGAGCCAGCCGAAGGTCGAGCCGCCATCAATGGTGGACATCATGAAGTCGAAGGAATTCGGAATACTGGGGTCCCAACTCTTCACCTGACTGTGCCCGTCCTTCAAGACGTAGACTGCGAGCACACCGGTGGAATCGTCGAATATCTCCGTCACATTTCGATAGGTTGCAGTATGCACCGCAACCCCCTCTGAGTTGGTCGTGACCTGATTCCCCTGAACTGTCACCGTCGCCCCCTCGACCGGCACTCCCCAATCGACCACGCGCACGAGTGCAGCATTCTTTAGGGCGAGATAGCCACCCATCGAAGGGTGGATTATTCCGTCGATGGACCCATCATAAATCGATAGACTGCAAGTCTGCTCAAGATAGAAGTCACCTTCGACATTGACCCCACTCCATGCGAGTTCCTGCAATTGACAACTGGTGTGGACATCGTTGAAAATGGTCAGGCCGGCGCCGGACCCCATCAGTGACTGACTCGAATTTCCGTAGACCACTGCGCTTGTCGAACCGCCATCGCCCTGCAGCGCTCCCGTGCCCTCGATGACGATGTCCCCACCGGGCACCTCGAGATGGGCGTTGATCAGGATCACCTTCGCTGAGGTTGAGATGGTCACATTATGGCCTGCTGCAGTAGTGAAATTGGCCCCGTAGAGCCGGGCCGTGACTCCAACCGGAACCACCCACGGCCCGGAGGTGGGAATCAATGGGAGTTGAATCTCTCCGCTCGGCGGCGAGAGTGTGGTGGTGGCACCATAGGTGCCATCATTCGCGGTGACCTCCGAACCAGCAGAGATGAGAGGTAGAGTGACCTCGCCCTGTCCATTGGAGAGTGCGTTGAACCCATGCGCCTCGACATAGACTCCAGAGAGGGGATTCTCAGATAGGTCGGTCACGGTGATCGTCGACTCGGTGAACTCGTATGCCTCGGTCACATCGACTCGAGCGTTGGCACCTCCAAAGTAGAGAGTTCCCTCACCCTCGGCGTCCCAGAGTCCGTTGCTGCTTGAGGCAGGCAGGCTCCTGACCACCGCGCTCTGTTCTGAATCAATCTGCAGAGTCGCGGCCTGGTGTCCGGAAGCTGTCCAAGTGCCAAGATGCAGGTTGCCGTCAACGAGATGGACACCGTGCTGGGAGTTCCCGGTGGCAAGCGAATCGAGCGCTACTGAGCCGCCATCGACTAGAACTCCGCTGCCAGAGAGCAAGCCCCCCAACTGAGAGGTCAACGAGGTCCCCGAGATCGAGCAGTCAGTCCTGCATTGGAGCCCGTCAGACCACCCTTCAAGGGTCAGCCCGTGGCTCTCGACGTCGGCCCAGGTGACCGCAAGTCCGTATGAGGTGGAATCGCTGCCGAGGAAGGCGCGAGAGAGTGTCACCGATGTGAATACATGCTTTCCGTCTATCAGTTCCAAACCATTCGATGAATCGCCTCCTGTGAAGGTTGAATCGGTCCAGAAACTATCCAAACTCGAGACATGCCCAAACTCCTGCCCGCTTGAAAACTGGGAGTCGGAGACATCCAATCTACCCGAGCCAGTCGCATCGAGAAGAGTTCCGGAGGTGGTCAAATCAACTGCATCAAAGGTCTGAACGCCAAGTCCGCTCAGCCTCAACCCCTGCGAGAATCCGGAGAGTGTCGAGTCGCGCAGAGTGAACTGGCCTGATGTGGCAAGGGTGAGAGCCCAACCGGATGCACTAGTTCCGATGAGTGCCAAGTCAGAGAGGGTGACGTCGACCAAGTCTGAGCCGATGACCACCAAATCCACCTCTCCGGTGACATTTGAGAGGCTCGCCCCGTCGCTGCCGACGCCGTCAAAGAGAAGCCCGACTCCTGTGACTGAAAGCGAATCGACGGCAACAGATGTCGCACCACGGCTGATGATGGCTGTCGATGTGTCAGAGATGTCCAAAGTGTCTACGTCCCCGGTTGAGCCGTCATTGAGAATCAAGCCGATGGAGCCATCTGACACCGACATGGAATCGAGGTCCAGATGGCCGTGGTTCTCGACGGTGATTGCCGAATCAACCGAAGTCAAACCGTCGACTGTCGAAGTCCCACTCTGCTTCACCTCGATGCAGGTGAAGTCTATTCGTACACAGATGAAATCGGTCGCGGTGACTACCCCGCGCGTGCGGATTCCCATGTAGGAGTCCTCGACGGTGACTGAGGCCAAGTTAGCGGTTCCGTTGACATCGAATGCGGCGCGCGCATTTCGCAAGACTAAGTTATTGGCCACCAAGGCGCCGCCCACCTCGACGAAGATGCCATCCCAGAGACCGGTCAGACCTCCCTGCCAAACTGGGGTGTGATTACTCCAAATGACGACTGGGTCGTTTCCAAGCCCTTGGACAAGCAGGTTTCCATGCACGGATATCGAATAATCTCCCGTCACTGTGACATTGGCTCCCGCCTCGATCGTGAGAGTCACTCCAGCAGCTATGGATATGTCCTCGGAGAGTACGAAATCACCCGACCAACGCTCGTCAGACGAGATTGTTCGACCCTCAACTCCACCGATGAATGCCAATAAAATCGATGTCATCATCAGAAAAGTGAGAGCCACTGCCCGTCCAACGCTACCGCTCATGAAGCATCCATGAGCGCCGCGTCCTTTCAAGTCCTTCCCGCCCGAGTCAGCAGGCGCTGGGGCACAAACCGCCACAATGGTGGAACTGACAACTAAATGCTAGTCACTGACTGACAATAACGAAAATCGCTCCAAGTGGGCCCGTCCGGATTTGAACCGGAGTCTAACGGCCCCCAGCCGTCAAGTATAGGCCAAGCTAACCCACGGGCCCGTGAGAATCCCCTCACGGTTTGCGAAAGACGCTGAAAGGTGCAACTTCGTCAATAAGTTCAACGTGGGAGATAAACATTCTGCGGCAGCAGTAGCGCTCAACACCGAGGTCGGTCAGAACCTCGCCGGCATCCTCGCCATCATCTCCTTCGGTCCGGGTCTTGTAGTCCTCCCACAAGTGACCGATTACATTTCCACAACTAAAACATCGTACTGGAATCAACATTTTCATTCACCTCTCATCTGTAGCTCTTCTGCCACTTTGCACGAGCCCCGCGACCAAGTTGGTGCTTGGGCTCCTTCCTGCGCGGATCGTTCACCAGCAGGCTTCGGTCGAATCGGAGGTACTCCTTGTAGAGTTCCTCATCATCACCCTCGGCTCCGCCGTTGTACTTGACTAGTCCACGAGCGATTGCAGTCCTGATTGCATCAACCTGACCCATCACTCCGCCGCCCTGCGTATCGACATTGATGTCGACCTTTGCGGTGCGGTTCATCGCCTCAGCGATTACGAGTGGTTCCATCGCCTTGCGGCGAGCGATTTCGGGCTCGAAGATTTCGATTGGCTGGCTGTTCACGCGGACTCTGCCCTTGCCGGGCTTCACCACGGCGCGGGCAATCGCCGTCTTGCGCTTGCCGCTGGTCTCGACTGCCAACTTCTTGTGCTTCCTGCGTGCCATCAATATTCACCTCGGATTCTGTCCATCGGCGCACCGAGATTCTCAGAAATCTTGCCGAGTTTCATGAAGCGCCCCGGAAGAGGGCGAGTGACCCCCGAAAGGTCCCCCATCTCATGACCCTCAGGAAGGGAATCCCCTGAAAGGTGGCTTGGACAGCCAATCAGGACACGCAGATTTCGCGATGCAGCACGGCCTGTGGAGTTCTTCTGGTAGGGTAGCATTCCCCTGACTGTCCGCTTGATGATCTTGTCGGGCATGCGTGGAAAGAAGGGACCCTTGCGGGCGTGGTTCAACTCGTACTTCTTGCGGTAGGTTGCCATCACTGCACGCTTGGTGCCTGACACGATTGCGCTCTCCGCATTCAAGATGATGACTCTGTCAAGGGTACCACTCCGCTGTCCGCTCAAGAGAATCTTGGCGACATGGCTGGACAGTCGTCCGAGCACCTGGTCGGTGGCATCGAAAACATAGGTTGTTGGCTCCTCATCCAAGGATAAACACCCCCGTTCCAGTTGGGTTCTTCTCCATCAATTCAGCGATGCTCATCACTTCGCCTCCGGCTGCCTCGATCTTCTCCTGTGCGCCGCTGCTGAAGCTGAACGCGGCTACGGACGGCTTGCCTGCGACCTCGCCGCTTCCAAGCAACTTACCGGGAACGAGGACCATGCCCTCGTCCGCGGCGTGGCGGCTCAGTCGGCTCAGGTTGGGCTGCGACCAATTGCTACGACTCTTCTCAAGCCGTAGCGCCACGTCTCGCCACAGTGCTACACCAGTAGAACGAGACTGGGCCTTCAGTTGGTCGATGAGATCGACCAAGGCTTCGTTCGTCTTAGCGGAGCCCCTACGGGTCCGTGAGCGAGAATGGTCCCTCTGCTTACTCATATGACTCCCTCGACGTTTTGGGCGACCCGCCGACCTGCCGTCCCGTTATGAACCCACCGCGCAGGAACAGCGGGGCCCCTACGGGGCCGTGAGCGAGAATGGTCCCTCTGAGAAGGTGATTGAGGCGTGATGTCGACGGCGCAGCCGTGGATGGCGATTGCTTCAAGTCGGATGGGTGATGTTGGCGGCACGATAGAGATGTCAGACTGGCGCACCATCATCGACGAAGCACTCGGTAGTGACGGGGATGACCCCATCGCACTTTACAGGAAGTTCGGGGAGGCTGCGGATGCCGCGATCGAGGAGGCGCAATCCAGACTGAACGACTCTTGGACCGAGCCGAGCCAGATGATGGAGACGGTCTACGGAGCGATGGTCGCCTATGCCAACCAAGTGTTGGCCCGGATGCAGGCGGAGGACGTCGAGGCTGGCAGCCTTGACCACGCGTTCAGGACCGGTCAGGCGTATGGCGTCTCGTGCGTGCTCAACCACATCATTGACCGGCTGCGCGACCCCTCATCGGTCTCCCAACTCGAAGCGCTTGACGCGTTCAGTGACAAGATGCATGACGGCATCCTCGAAGACGTCCGCGAAATCGGCCTGACCATCGAACTGCTCGATGCCAAGGGCAAGACCCTAGACACCTGAACGGCTCAACTCCATCCAACATGGCGCCATCATCGGAACGACCGACGCCGAGCGTGAGCCCGACTGTCGACCGCTCGTCATTTGCAATCAAAGGCTGAAGTCGTTGGCTTCGGGGCTGTCGTCGAGACCCGCCTGCTTCACCGTGCCATCAGCGGTCGTGAACTGACCCGCCTTCACCTGCTCGCCGTGGATGGTCGCATCATGCTCCGCACTGCGGCTCAACTGTTGCTCACCGAGTGCCAGCGAGATGCTGGTGGTGATCGCCTGCAGCGTCTGAATCGCCTTGTCCCTGTGGGACACGGTAATCTGGTGGTCGGAGTACCGAGCCTCTTCGAAGATGGAGAGGAAGGCGTCCAACTGGTCTGCCGTGACGATGCCTCGCATAGCCTGCCTGACCGCCCACTCGAACTCGCGAGTGGTCTCGTAGACCTTCTTCATGAAGCCGTGCTGGCGGAAGAACCGTACCAAGTCCTTGTAGCAGTTGAAAATCACCTGCACATATTCGTTTGCGGCTTGCAACTGCATCATCGTGTCCGTCAGGATACCCTTCAGAATCTCGATTCTACGGCGCTCAGCATAGCGCTTGTACATCACAGCACCAATGATCATGCTGAACAACAGCGCCAAAATCACCGGCAGCACATACTCGGGTTGAGTCCACCATGCCGCCCCTTGGGTGTCACTCCGTGGGTCTCCGAGGAAGACCTCGCCTTCGAGGTTCTCGCCACCTACGAAGTAGGCGGACTCGGGGAAGGTGGCGATGATTCGCCACAGACCCTCACAATTCTCGCCGCCGCATTCGGTGCCCGTGTACTCGTATGAGAAGTTGGCAATTCCACGGTCGTTGGTCGTCTCAATCGACACCGAGTCGTCAACCCAACTAGAACCATTCCAATACTGGAACACGAAGTGAACCTGCTGACCTGCTGCCGCAGCCTCGATTCTGTTGCGCAGAACCGCTACGCCGCCGGTGACCTCGTCACCTGGTCGGTATCCGTTGACTCGCTCCCACGGGTCGTCAAACTGCATGTCCACCTTGCTGCGAACAAGCACCATGATGTCCATGTATGAACCGTTGACCACGGCCGAACTCTCTCGGTCGCATCCCTTGGATACATCCTTGTCAGGCTCGTAGGCCACTCTCAGAATTCGGAAGCCCTCCAACTCGCTGCCCATGGGTTCCACACCCTTTCTGGATGGGTTCTGCTCTGGGTCTCCACTGAACCAGGTTATGCTACCATCCTCGTCGTTGGTGTAAGCGGTTGCAATCGGTCGAGTGTTCTGTTCTGGATTGAGATAGATGTTGACACATCGGCCACCGAGTTCCTGTCCGTTGCTCTGCTTTAGGAAGGCCTCGATGTGGAAGGACTCCTTCAGATAGAGCACCGGGTAGCTGGTTCCGTTCGGGAAGGTGAACCGGTCTACGTCGGTCTGGTAGGGTCCAACTTCAGTCAACTCGAGGGTCGAGTTGCTGAACACCGGGAACAGATGGGTGACGCTGGCGTTCTTGTAGCGGTTGTTGTCGTTGTTCTCGTAGGCATTGAAGGAAACCGTGACTCTCGCCTGTCCGGCGAGTACGCCCTGCAGCGGGCAGGTGATGTCGAAGTAGCCATCCATGTCCGTGGCGCCCGGCAGGCAGGCGACCGGTCCTTGGTCGGTGCCCTGCATCTCGTAGTGAATGCGAATCTGTCTGTTTGTCAGATTGCTTCCCAACTCGTCGAGCAGACGGCCGGTGACGACCATCGGCTTCTCGATGACTTCACCGGTGTTTGGGTCCGTCTCCGAGGTGTAGACGATTTGCTGGTCTACGTCGAGCGTGGTTCGGCCGATTAGGCTGAAGCCGTCGACATTGTACTGCATGACCCTTCGGTAGTGGTTGTTGCCCGGTTGCGAGGTGCATGGGTCCCATGCTCCTGGCAGGCTGAGGTGGTACTCCTCGAGTTCGATCGTACAGCCTTCGTTGGGTAGGTTCTCCTGGAACCTCAATATCACGTTGACCGGGCCGAACCCTTCGGGAAGGAAGGAGGCTGGGTCGAGCCGCAGTGACTGTGGGTCGAGGCTTCGCTCATAGTGGATGACACCGGCGTTGGGAACCAACACCGCGACCACCTGACGGTGGT
>Ga0310122_10002263_pt1 | contig 12250 bp, 6 predicted proteins | sample CB6_Bottom_1051__FD_203503 | JGI IMG/M metagenome (GOLD analysis project Ga0310122, IMG submission 203503) | Marine microbial communities from Western Arctic Ocean, Canada - CB6_Bottom_1051 | ecosystem: Environmental > Aquatic > Marine > Oceanic | place: Canada: Western Arctic Ocean | collected...
TGGACCGCCGGCAAGCGCTCACGCCCGTAGGGCACGCCCTCGAGTGTCGGGTGTATGCCGAGGATCCCGATGCTGGGTTCATACCGGCGCCTGGGCGCGTCACGGCGATGCGTAACCCGTCCGGGCCAGGTGTCCGCAACGACAGTGGCGTCGAGGCCGGGTTCGAGGTGCCGGTCTTCTACGACTCGATGATCTCGAAGGTCGTGGCCTGGGCGCCCGACCGTGCCGGTGCCATTGCCCGGATGCGGCGCGCCCTGACGGAGTATCAGATCGGCGGTATCACCACCGCGATCCCGGCGCTGCTCTGGGTGCTGGCTCAGGAGGCATTCGCAAGCGGTCGGTTCGACACCACCTTCCTCGACCGCGCGCTGGTGGCACGCGACGGGCAGTCGTTCATCGAGCTGTCGGCCGAGGAGACGAATCTGGCGGTGATGGCCGCCGCGCTGTTCACGCACTTTTCCGGCACCGATAGACTGGAGCAGAATATGGACGATGCTGGGCTGACACCGTGGCGCCAGGCCGCGCGTCTGGATGGGCTGCGACGCTGATGGCGCCCGCGGATCGCGGTACGGCGCGGCTGTATGTCGAGGTGGCGGGGGAGCAGCGACTGGTGACGGTCGAGCCGGTCCACGGTGACGGGTCGCGTTTCAGGCTGAGCTGGGACGACACGAGCTACGAGGTGGACGTGTCTCGTCTTCACTCGGGTGCGTTGTCCCTGATCGTGCCATCGGCCGGGCACGCGAGTCACGAAGTGACCTGCGACGAGATGGCGCCGGGCGATCTGGCGCTCGGGGTCGCTGGTCGGCGTGTCCGCGCCCGCGTGACCGATGGCCGGCGTCCGCGCGCGGTGGCGGCGGCGCAGGCCGACGGCGATCATGCGGTGGTGGCGCCGATGCCGGGCCGGTTGGTGCGAATGCTCGTTGCGCCGGGCGACACGGTGGCCGCGGGGCAAGGACTCGCCGTCGTCGAAGCGATGAAGATGGAGAACGTGGTTGCGTCGCCGGTCGACGGTGTGATCGCCGAGGCGCGCGCCGCGGCGGGCGACTCGGTCGAGTCTGGTGCGGTGCTCGTGGTGGTGCGCCGCGAAGGGCAGTACTAGCGGATATGACTGAGAACACACCCGACACGCCGGCGCCGCGGGGCGATGCGCCACTGCTGCGGACCGACCCGGTCACGGCGACGGAGCCACAGGACGGAGCCGTCGAGACGCCGGAACAGGAGGACGTGGTCGCGCCGCCGCCGCCGGTTACGCTCCGCGCACGTCTGCGACGCTGGACGAACAGTCCGGTGCGCCGCTACGTCGGCTGGGGCGCGGCGGTGGTGGCGGTCGCGATCGCTGTGGCGATCATGGCGACGATCACCATCGACTTGGGGCCTGGGGTGCGCGCGCTGGCGGAGGATGGGGCGTCGGGGTATCTGAACCGCGAGGTCACGATTGGGAAGGTCAGCGCCTACATCCTGCCAGGGAAGTTTCTCGTCGAGGACCTCGTCATTGGCAGTGTCCACTCGGGTGACAGGCCGTTTCTGACCACCGGACGGATCAGGGTGTCTATCGCCTGGCTGGAACTGCTGCACGGGGTCCTCCTGGTCGACGCGGAGATGACCGACTGGCAGATGTTGGCCGAGTTGTTTCCCGACGGGAGTATGAGCTTTCCCGCCTTTGTGCCGCGACGTGACGAGGAGCCGGTCAAGCCACCCGCACCGACCGAAGAGGACGACGGCTGGGGGCTGGTCTACAGGTTGAACTATCTGCGCGCGCATCGGGGTGAGTTCGTCTTGGATGACCACGGTGCGAACTTTGGCGTCATCTGCGCAAACCTCGATCTGACCATCTCTAATATCCTCGATAGCTACAGGGGGCAGGCGTCGTGCTCCGCGGGGACCATCCGGATCGGCGACTATGAGCCGATGTGGATGAACATGAAGACTGACTTCGAGCTCGATGGCGCCCGGGTGCATCTGACCCGGGTCAACCTCGAGACCGACGGCGCCAGTACCGTGCTCGAGGGGGACGTCGATGCGGCGAACCTGCCGGAGATGACCTTCCAGCTGGAGTCAGACATCGACCTGCCCCGCATGCGCGAGATCTTCTTCGCCGACGACCCCTTCACGGCGTCTGGCGAGGCCCTCTTCACCGGGTCGTTCCACAAGTTCGAGGGCGGGTATGACATGCAGGGGTCGATCACCAGCCCGGTTTTCGGCGTCGACTACCGTGGCACACAGCTCCAGTTCCCGACGTTCGGCGGACAGCTGTTGTGGCAGCCGGACCGATTCGACATGTGGGACATGACGGCGACATTCCTCGGGGGCGGGGTGCGGGCCGAGCTGTCGACCCTCGGCACCAAGGACCCGTGGCAGGGGATCTTCGACGTGCGCGTCCAGGACGTCGAGGTGGCGCAGTTGGCGGATCTCGCCGGGCTGACAGGCATCGACCCGGTCGCCTGGGCATCGGGTCCCAACCGGCTGGAGTGGCCGATGGAGTCGGGCGGGGTCCGGCTCACAGGGGCGATCCAGCTCGAGCCGCCCGAGGGCGTCCGGCTGGCAGCCGCCAGAGTGCCGCCTGGCGCAGCCGCGACTGCCGCCGCCAGGGCGGGGCAGCCACCCGACCTGACCACCCGAGCGTTCCCACTTGGTGGCGCGGTCGACTACGCATACGAGGCCGGCTCGATCGAACTGACATCGGGGTACTTTGCCACCGAGTCGACCCACGCCACCTTCGACGGTCACACCGGGTCCGGTTCGGATACCCGGATTCCGTTTCAGGTCACCAGCACCGACTGGCAAGAGAGTTTCCGGCTGATGACGTCGGTCATGACCGCCGCGGGGGCTGACACCGATCCGTTCGAGGTGGACGGAGTCGGCACCTTCGTCGGGGTGTGGCTCGGCGATCTGGCCGAACCACGCATCGAGGCGAAGTTTACCGGTGAAGCCCTGCGGGCCTGGAACGTCGAGTGGGGGACCGGTGGCGGCGATCTGGTCGTGGACGTGCACAACTCGTATCTCTACATGACCAACGGCATGTTTCGTCACGACGAGGCAGAGCTCCACGTCGACGGCAAGTTTTCGCTGGGCGGGGTGCGGGACGACGGTGGCGAGGAGATAGACACCCGGTTCAGCATGGCGTCGTTCCCGGTGGCGACGATCCGAGCGGCGTTCGGACTCGAGGATGGCTACGACATCGAGGGGCCCGCGACCGGCGAAGCACACCTCTACGGTAACTACGGGCGTCCGTTCGGGGTTGGTCGACTGACGCTCGACCACCCGGTTGCCAAGGGCGAGCCGTTCGATTCGGCCACCGCCGGTCTGCGCTTCGAGGGTGACGGCGTCTGGTTCGACGGGTTCGAGGCGCGCAAGGGTGATGGCGTCGTGACCGGCGCCGTGTATATCGAGTGGGCCCAGGGCCCCGAGACGTGCATACGTGCTTCCTGCGATGCCTCGTACTCGTTCAATTTGGACGGTCGTGAAGTCGCCGTGGGGTCGATCGCGTTCATACCGGAGTCGCCGGACCCGTTGTCGGGCACCCTGCAGTTCAATTGGTCTGGTGTCGGGAGTTTCGACAACCCTCGCTATGAGATCCAGGGGACGATCACCGACCTGTTCATCGGCGATGAGGAGTTGGGGCAGGCCACTGGCTCGCTCAATGTCCGCGACGAGGCGCTGAGGTTCGACATCGAAGCCGCGTCGTCGACCATCGAAGTCTCCGCCTCCGGGCGGGTGGCGCTGACGGGTGGGAACGATGCCGATCTGACTTTTCTGGCCCAGAACGTGCTGCTTGACCCCTACGTCCGGGTGTTCGCGCCGGAACTGTCCCCCTATCTGACCGCGGTGGTCCATGGCAGATTGAGGGTCGTCGGTGAGCTGTATACGCCCCCGGGCGCCGACGGTGTGCGGGCGGTGAACTGGGACCATCTGCATGCGGAGGCGGACATCGAGCAGGTCGACCTCAGTCTGTTCGACTACGAGATTCGGAACGATGGTCCGGGCCGCCTGACACTCGACCGGCAGGTAGTCGACATCGAAGGGTGGCGATTGGTGGGGAAGGGGTCGGCGCTCGAGCTGTCTGGGTCGGTCGGTCTCGCGACTGAGGAAGTGGCGCTGCAGGTGGACGGCACAGCCGACCTTGGGGTGCTCCAGACCGAGATGCTCCAGACTCTTTTCCCGGACCTTCGGACCTCCGGCGACGCCATCCTACGAGCCGAGGTGACCGGGTCGTATCGTCAGCCTGTGCTGACTGGTCAGGCTACGCTGTCTCATGGTCGGATTCGTCACATCTCGCTGCCGCACGGGTTTGACGAGATCGACGGGCGGTTTGTCTTCGAGCGGGGCGGCATCCGGCTCGATGAGGTGTCGGCGAGGATGGGTGGCGGAGCGGTCCAGATTGGCGGACGTGTGGGGCTGACCGGGTTCACGCCGGGAGAGCTGGACATCACGCTGACGGGGAAGGAGATGCAGCTGCGATACCCCGAAGGGTTCCGGTGGCTCATCGACGCCGATCTGGACGTGAGCGGTGACGCGAGCGCGCCGGTGCTGGGTGGCGAGATCACCGTCCTCAACGCACTCCTGTTCGACGGGAGGGATCTCGGCGCCGGGCTGTTCGGCGTGGGTGGGGACGAGGACACCGTGGTGGGCTCCGCCGCGGAGGAACCGGCGGTGCCGTTGGGTTTTGACATCCGGATCTTTGCCCCGGGCACTCTCAAGATCAAGAACAACACGGCCAACGTTGTGGCCAGCGCGGAGCTCACGCTGCAGGGCACCGCCGACCGGCCACTGCTGTTCGGCACTGCCGAGATCGACAGCGCCGATGCGTTCTTTCTCGGTATCCGGTATCGGGCGAACTATGGAACCATCGATTTTGCCAACCCGACACGGATCGAGCCGTTCGTCAATATCGGGCTCGAAGCAGACGTGCGTGTGACGGGGCAAACGTATCGTGTGGAAGTAGAGGCGAGCGGCACTTTCGATCGATTGGTGCCAACCTTGACCTCGGACCCGCCGTTACCAGAAGGCGACATCATCTCTCTCCTGTGCGGCGATATCCGCGACCCCAGGGGTGCAGATCTGCGGGCGGCGCGCGCCCCCGAGCTGGCTCAGCAACAGCGGTTGCAGGCCTGCGCAGCGCAACAGTTCACCAGCACGGTGTCGTCCGGTGTTGGACGCGCGGTCAGGGAGTCGTTCGGGGTGGACACCTTCCAGATCACGCCGTCGTTCGGCGGCCTGTCCTCGCAGCAGTCGGCGCAGCTCAACCCCACCGCTCGTGTGCTTATCGGCAAGCGGATCTCCGATCGGGCGCATCTGACTCTGTCGCGCGCCCTGAGCGGCGCCAATGACGATCTCCTCGTGGTTCTCGAGTACGACCAGAGCGGGCGCTTGTCCTGGATTCTGTCGCAGAACGAAGACCGCACCTACGCCCTCGACTTTCGGGTGAGGCACGCTTTTTGAGCCGAGCGCTCTCTCGGGGTGCGGTCATCGTGGTGTTGGTGCTCGCCGCGTCGCCGAGTCGCGCCGCCGAGGTCGCCGACTTTGTCGGCAAGGTGGTCGTCGATGTCCAGCTGGTCCGGGACGGTCGGCCCGTCCAGGACCGGTCGACCCTGGACCTGGTGGAGACCCGGCTCGGCCAGCCGCTGTCGATGCGCCAGGTCCGCGAGAGCGTGACCCACCTGTTCAGTCTGGGTGAGTTCACCGACGTGCAGTGCCGTGTCAGCGTGGCCCCCGATGATCCGGGCGGGGTGGTACTGCGATATGACCTCATTCCCCGACCGGTCGCTGTCGAGGTCGACGTCCGTGGGGTACTGGGTCGGTCCCGCCAAGCGCTGCTCGATCTGATCGACCGGCGTTTCGGGCGTGCGGTGGGGGTTGCCCAGATACAGGACGTGGTGACCTACCTGGAGGATCTGTATCGGGAGTCGGGCCGATACGCGGCCCGCATCACGCCCCCCGCCGGGCCTGAGGGGCGCCGGCTCCTGTTCGAGATTGATCAGGGACCGGCGGCGCGCGTCGGTCGCGTCGACCTGCTGGGGGTGCCGGACGGCGACGAGGTCGGTGTACTCGCGCGTCTCGGGCTCGGGGAAGGGGCGGCGTACGACCCGGTTGAGCTCGAGCGCCGGCTCGCCGAGTACGAAACCGACGTGCGAGCACGTGGCTACTACGAGGCCCGTTTCCGACACGATGTGACGCCGAGCCCGGAGGGCCGGACTGTGGACCTGGTGCTCGAGGTCGAGACCGGGTCACCGGTGACCATCCTCTTTTCCGTTGACGGCGCCCCTCCGCTGGCCATGGAAGCCGACCCAGTGCCGGAACTGCGTCTGCCCGAGTTGGTCCCCCTTGCGCGTGAGGGCTCGGTCGACGAGGACCTGCTCGAAGACTCTAGTCTGCGTGTTGAGAATAGTCTGCGCCTCCTTGGACATCGGAACGCCGTGGTCACGCACGACCGGCGGCCCGAGCTTGGCGCGCTGTCGATTGTGTTCACAGTGGACCGGGGGCCCCAGTTTCTTGTGGTGGAGGTCCGGTTCGAGGGCGATCGGTTGGTCGCAGAGCTGGGTACGCTGTTCGGGATGGCGGCCGCGATGCCGTTGGTGATGGCTGACGTCGACGCGGGTGTCGCCGCGCTGACCACGCGATACAGGCAACTGGGGTACCGGGCCGTACAGGTGACTGCGACGGTCCTCGAACGGGAGCCCGTCGACGCCGGCGGGCCGTCGACGATTGTGCCGGTCAGCCTCCTGGTCGAGATCGTGGCGGGACCGTTGACGACGGTCGGTGCGATCACCTTTGACGACGCCGATACGGTGTTCAGCGCGGCCGAACTACGCACGGTCGTGGCGTCGGCGAGCGGTCAGCCCTTCTATGCGCCACTGGTGGCGGCTGATGGCAATGCTGTGCGGGCTCGGTATCTCAACGAGGGGTACGAGTCGGTCCAGATCGACGTGCAGTCCATCCTCGACGAGCGCGGCACGACTGCCACCCTCACCTTCGTCATACACGCGGGCCCGCAGGTGATCGTCGAGCACGTGTTGGTCGTCGGCAACCGCCAGATCGGGACTTCCAGCCTGCTCGAGGAGGTGGCGTATCGGCCCGGGGAGCCGTTTGGGCTCGACCGACGCGATGAGACGCGCCGGCGGCTGACCGCCTTGGGAATGTTTCGGGGGGTGATCGAAATTCGGGAGTTCAGTCACGGCGACCGCAATCGGCGCGACGTTGTGGTCTATGTGGAAGAGGCGCCGGCGACCACCGTCGGCTACGGCGGCGGGCTCGAGCTCAGTCAGCGGCTGCGAGCGAGTGAGGGCGGCGTCGCCAGCGCGCGGCTGGAGCTCGCGCCACGGGGCTTCTTCGAGATCGGCCGGCGTAACCTGTGGGGCAAGAACCGTTCGCTCAATCTGTTCACGCGGGTCAGCGTCCGTCGGACCGATGATGTGGATGCCGAGGTGCCGCAGTCCAGTCTCGGGTTCAACGAGTATCGGGTCTTGCTGAACTTCCGCGAACCGCGGGCCTTCGGGCAATTGAGCGATCTGTTCGTGTCCGGTTTCATCGACCAGGCCATCCGCCCGAGCTTCGATCTCTACAGCCGTGGTGTCAACGTCGAGCTGCGGCGTGCGGTCGGCTTCACCATGACCGGCAGCGTCGGCTACACCTACGGGCAGAACCGCGTGACGAACAACCAGATACCGGCGGAGGACCAGCCGCTGGTTGACCGGTTGTTTCCGACGGTTACCTTGTCGAGCGTCTCGGGTGATCTGGTCAGGGATACGCGGGACGACCCGCTCGACCCGACCGACGGGTCGCTGTTGGCGGTCGACGGGACGATGGCCTTTCGGCGTATCGGGTCCGAAGTCGGGTTCGCCAGAGTCACCTTCCAGGGACGCTACTATCGGCAGCTCCCCGGCGATCTGGTCTTCGCGACCGGGGTGCGTCTTGGTCTGGCGCGCGCGTTTACCCGCACCGTGGCCGACTTTGCGCTGCCGATAAGTGTCATCGATGACGATGGGGTCGTGCGGAGTGTATCTGACGAGGGGGACTTCACGCTGCCGGCGAGCGAGCGGTTCTTCACCGGTGGCGACACGACGGTGCGTGGGTTTGCCCTCGACCGACTGGGTGATGCACCGACGATCAATGACGCAGGGTTCCCGATCGGCGGCAACGCTATGATCGTGCTGAACTCCGAGCTACGGGTGCCGGTGACCGGCGCGCTCCAGGTGGTCGGTTTCCTCGACGCGGGTAATGTTTTCGACTTTGTCAGCAGCCTCAGTCTGTCCCGCATCCGTGGCGCCGCCGGGTTCGGTGTGCGGTATCGTTCGCCCGTCGGTCCGATCCGCGTCGACCTCGGTTTCAAGCTGGACCGGCTGGAGTTCGCCGGTGAGCGGGAGCGCCTCACCGCCCTCCACGTGAGCATCGGCCAAGCCTTTTGAGACAGATGGCTGTACGAGGACTGGGGCTCGCGCTCGTCGCCGCTCTGATCCTGGGCGCGCCGCCGCCCCTGCTGCTCGCGCAGCCGCGCCTCACACCGACGGGCGCAACATCGGGTAGCCTCGCGAGTAGCGGCTTTGCTTACAGACGACCAACAACGTGCTTCCCGGGTCCCGGTGTCGCCGGTGGAAGAGGTCTCGCGAACGCGCAGCCCCCCGGTTCTGGAGCCGTCATTGACCGCGTCCTGGCGATTGTGGATACGCACGTCATCTTGCTGTCGGACGTCCGGGCTTTTCTGGAGCTGCGGCTCATCGAGCCGCCCGACGCGGTCGACTCGACCGCGTCGGTTCTGACCGCGCTGATCGAGCGTCGACTGATGCTGGAAGCAGAAGTGCGCTATTCCCCCGAGGCGCCGCCCGACGACGACGTGGACGCCCGGCTGGCGGATGTCGTGCGGCGCGTTGGCGGAACAGAGGTGTTCAGCGAACGGCTACTCGTTGTCGGTTTCACCGTCGACGACGTCAGGCAGGAGCTGCAATACGATCTGATGATCGAACGGTATCTGACCCGGCGGTGGGGGGCGGCGAGTCAGCTGATCGAGAGTGATGTGGCGGCGCGTCAGGCGTTGATCGACGACTGGGTGGCGTCGCTGTATGCCCGCGCGGAGGTGCGGATGACGCGGTGAGAGCTCGAGTCTTCGTTACCCCCCGTTCGCACGATAGGCGATCAGGATCTCGACCAGATTGAAGATGGCATGGCAGATGATCGGGGCGACGATGCTGCGACGTCGGAGATAGACGCTGCCCCAGAACGCGCCGAGTAGCCCGGTCACGATCGCGGCGTCCCAGCCTTGCAGCACGTGCCCCAGACCGAACGCGACACTGAAGACGACGAGCCCGGTGATGCCGCCACCGAGGTGCTGTTCGAAGCGCCGGAGGATGAATCCGCGTTGCACCTCCTCGCGGAGCACACCGAACACCACCGCAACCAGACCAAACCAGACGGCGTCTCCAGGCGACTGCAACAGGGCCTCGAGCGGGTTCTTCTCGACGTTATGCAGCCAGGGGGCTACCTGTAGAATGACGCTGAAGGTGACGGCGACGAGGACGAACACTGCGGGTACGAGCGCCAGGCCCAGGAGCGCTTCGCGCCCGGCTGGGCGCGGGCCACAGAGCGTGCCAAGGACGGGCTCATCGTGCGCGCGGAGCAGCAGCCAGACCAAGAGCAAGACCAACGCGGCGTCGGCGAACGAGAGCACGACAATATACGGCAGCGACAGCTGTCCTCCGGCGGTCTGCGGGGAGGCCCCGACCAGGATGAGCACCGCACCGAGTCCAAGCTGGGTCGGGAAACCGGAACAGAGTGTCACCTCCGCGATGGCCACGAGTCGGGCTGCGAGCAGTGTCGGGGTGGGCGCCGCGGGTGCAGGTTTCTCGATGGGGGGCGCCGCCACGTCAGGTGCCAGGTCGGGTTGAGACGGCTCGACGAGCATGGTCGGACTGTATCATGGGGCCTGGGGACGGGTCGTCTTGTGACCAAAATCACAATATCTTGTGATCGATCCACAGGACAGACACAACATCTTGTGGTTACTTCTTGACAAACCCCTATATCTGGACGCATAGTAGGCGCCCTGGGGATGTGACGTCGGCAGTGGAGGTTCCCCAGCGTTTCACCCGCGGCAGTTACCCCGGTCACCGGGAATATTCCCCGCTTTCGTGACACACTCGCGTGTCCCCGTCGGAAGGAGTTGCAACATGCCGAGAGGCACTGCCGCTGAAACAGAAGCCGCTGAAGTACGCAACCTGCCCGTGAACACCCCGGTGGCTGCCCAGCCCGGTCTCGATTTCCCTCGGTTCTTTTCTCGCGAAGGCTCGGATCCGTTCGATGAGATTGAGTGGGAATCGCGGGTGGCGCTGATCGGTACCGAGCAGGGTGAGGTCGTCTTCGAGCAACGCGACGTCGAGATTCCTTCCTTCTGGTCACAGCAGGCGACAAACATCGTCGTATCCAAGTACTTCCGCGGGGCGATGGACTCACCGACCCGCGAGCGGAGTGTCAAGCAGCTCATCGGGCGCGTCGTCGACACGCTGACGACATAGGCCCGGACGCAGCGCTACTTCGCGAGCGAGGACGATCTACAGGCGTTCAGTGACGACCTCAAGCATCTGCTGGTCTTCCAGAAGGCGGCCTTCAATAGCCCGGTCTGGTTCAATTGCGGGGTCGAGGAGGCGCCGCAGTGCTCAGCCTGCTTCATCAACTCGGTCGATGACACGATGGAGTCCATCCTGACCCTGGCCAAGACCGAGGGGATGCTGTTCAAGTTTGGGTCTGGAACCGGGACCAATCTGTCGTCGATCCGGTCGTCGCGCGAGCTGCTCGGTGGCGGCGGCACCGCGTCCGGTCCGGTGTCTTTTATGAAGGGCTACGACGCGTTCGCCGGAGTCATCAAGTCCGGTGGCAAGACCCGCCGCGCCGCAAAAATGGTCGTGCTCAATGTCGATCATCCAGACATTGTCGACTTCGTCAACTGCAAGGTCGACGAGGAGCGGAAGGCATGGGCGCTGATCGACGCGGGCTATGACGGGTCGTTTACCGGCACCGCCTACTCGTCGGTGTTCTTCCAGAACTCGAACAACAGTGTCCGCGTGTCGGACGACTTCATGCGGGCCGTGCTCGATGACGGCGAGTGGCACACCCGGGCGGTCACGGATGACCGCGTGATGGACACCCTCAAAGCGCGCGAGCTCATGGGGCTGATCGCCGAGGGCACCCATGTGTGCGGCGACCCCGGGATGCAGTTCGACACGACGATCAACGACTGGCATACCTGCCCGAACACTGACCGTATCCGCGCGTCGAATCCCTGCTCCGAGTACATGTTCCTCGACGACTCGGCCTGCAACCTGTCGTCTCTCAACCTGATGAAGTTCTTGGTGAACGATGACGACGCGAGGAGAGGGTTCGACAGTGAGGCATTTGCGGCCGCTGTGCGGACGATGATCACGGCTCAAGAGATCATGGTCGACAACGCGAGCTATCCCACCGAGGCGATCGCGCGCAACAGCCACGACTACCGGCCGCTCGGGCTAGGCTATGCGAATCTCGGAGCGCTGTTAATGTCGCGAGGCCTCGCGTATGACAGCGACGAGGGACGGGACTGGGCGGGTGCGCTGACCGCGCTCATGACCGGCGAGGCCTATGCCCAATCGGCGCGGATCGCACGGGACCACGGCGGGCCGTTTCTTGGCCATGCCGCCAACCGGGAACCGTTCCAGCGGGTCATGGGCAAGCACCGAGATGCACTGCGGGGCATCGATACCGACCACGTGCCCGAGACACTGTTTGCCGCGGCGACGCAGTCCTGGAACGACGCGGTCGAGCTGGGCGAGGCGTTTGGCTACCGCAATGCGCAAGCGACGGTGTTGGCGCCGACCGGGACCATCGGGTTCATGATGGACTGCGACACCACCGGGGTCGAGCCGGATATCGCGTTGGTCAAATACAAGAAGCTGGTGGGTGGCGGTCTCATGAAGATCGTGAACCACACCGTGCCGATGGCGTTGCGCAACCTCGGCTACACGCCGGCGCAGGTGGATGCCATCGTCACCTATATCGACGAGCACGAGACGATCGAAGGGGCGCCTCACCTCGACCCGACGCATCTGCCGGTGTTTGACTGCGCCTTCAAGCCGGCCCATGGATCCAGGTCGATCCACTATATGGGGCACATCAAGATGCTTGGTGCGACCCAGCCGTTCATCTCGGGCGCCATCTCGAAGACGATCAACGTGCCAACCGATGCGAAGGTCGCGGATATCGAACAGGCATACATCGACGCGTGGCGGCT
>Ga0310122_10002265_pt1 | contig 12241 bp, 11 predicted proteins | sample CB6_Bottom_1051__FD_203503 | JGI IMG/M metagenome (GOLD analysis project Ga0310122, IMG submission 203503) | Marine microbial communities from Western Arctic Ocean, Canada - CB6_Bottom_1051 | ecosystem: Environmental > Aquatic > Marine > Oceanic | place: Canada: Western Arctic Ocean | collected...
TCACCAACAAGATGGCGAACACGATCAGTGTGAACAAGACGATGTAGAGCCGGTTGTACGTGAGTGAGAAGGCATCGTTGAACTGCAGTGTGCCGCTCATCCATGTTGGCGTCACCACCGGGCGATTGTTCGCCGAGAATACGGACCGCACGAACTGTTGCAGCACCAGGCTCACCCCGAACGTCGCCAGCAGCGTCTCGAGCGGTCGGCCATAGAGAAACCGGATGATTGTCCGCTCGATGAGCACGCCCGCCGTACCGGCCACAATGAACGCTGCGGGAATAGCCACCAGAATCGAGACATCGATGTGATCCGGCATCGCGAGCTGTACGACGTACGTCGTATAGGCCCCGAGCATCAACAACTCGCCGTGGGCCAGATTGATGACGCCCATGACGCCGAACGTGATGGTCAAGCCGATCGCCACCAGGGCCAGCACGGACCCCAGGCTGAGACCGAAGAACGCGGTCTCGAGAGCCGCATAGAAACTGCGCGCCACATCAATGCGGCGCACGGCCTCGGCGGCGGCGAGGCGCACGTCCTCATCACCTTCGATGAAGCTCCCATCTTCGTCACGCTCGAGTAGCGCCGACAGGCGATTGTAAACGTCTGGATTCAACCGGTCCGCAAGCGTGGTAACTGCAGCGATTCGCGTGCTCGACTCATCTTCTTCGTCGAGCGCAGCGAGCGCGAGCGCAGTGTCGATTTCATACGAGACGCGGGAATCGGTCTCTTCGGCAGCGCGCTCACGGAGAAGCTCGATGGACGCGGCGTCGAGCGAACGAAGCATTTGCTTCACCGCATTGACCCGAATGTCCGCATCAGGACTGGACAGCGCGAACGTGGCAATAGTTATTCGCAGGAATCTCCGCAACCGGTTGTTGGTGATGACTCTGCTCAACTGGTCCGGCTCGGCCGAGCCGGCGTCCTCGAGCGACACCGGGTCGACGAGCGCATACGCCGACAAGTTCTCGTCCGTTGATTCAACGATGAAGGCCTGCTGATCCTGCTGACGAAAGAAAAGCCGGCCTTCAAGCAAGGCCGCGAGCACAGCCCTGGCACTGGCGTGCCCGGTATCGAGCAGCCGTTCGGCGATCGACTCCTTCTCGCGGAAGTTGGCGTCGCCAAGCTCCGCCACCACAGCCCGAAAGCCGTCGTCTGTCTGGGCTTGGACCGAGACAGGGAACCCGAGAACGCACACGGCGAGCAGCAGCCAGACTGGCCGCCACTCGCCGGATATCGATATTCTCACTGGTAACACTTGCCTGAGTCGCCGCTCTTACTGGTAAGCGGTTCCGGAACACACGTTGGTCCGAATGTTGTAGTTTCCGCATTTCCGCGTTACCCAGTCCCCTATCGTGTCCTCGCTGACAGGCAGATGGTCGGACCACGCGTCTCCCTCCACTGTGCCGTCGGTCTGCCAGACCACATCGAACTGGCCGTTCGCCCGCACCTCTCCAATGTAGACCGGTTTGGTGATGTGATGATTCGGGAGCACCCGCGCCACTCCGCCGGTCAGGTTGGGTGTTTCGGTGCCGGGAAGCGCGTCAAGCACCGCGTCCACATCGGTCGTCCCAGCCTTCTCTACTGCCTGCACCCAAAGGTTGAAACCGATGAAGTGTGCTTCCATCGGGTCGTTCGTCGTCCGGTCTGTATCGTTGACGAACTCCTTCCACGTAGAGATAAATTCGGAGTTCATGGGCGAACTGATGCTCTGGAAATAGTTCCACGCAGCCAAGTGACCGACGAGCGGGGTGGTATCGAGACCCGACAGCTCTTCCTCACCGACCGAGAACGCGATGACTGGGATGTCCTCGGCCGAGACCTCCTGGTTGGCGAGCTCCAGGTAGAACGGTACGTTGGCGTCCCCGTTGATCGTGGACACCACCGCGGTCGCCTTGCCGGCGGACCCAAAGCGCCGGATGGCGGACACACGCGTCTGCCAGTCCGAGTGACCAAACGGCGTGTAGTTAATGGAGATGTCCTCCTCCGCCACACCCTTCTGCTTCAGGTATGCCTCGAGGATCCGGTTCGTGGTACGGGGATACACGTAGTCGGTGCCTTCGAGTATCCAGCGCTCGATACCCACCTCGTTCATCAGGTAGTCGATGGCCGGAATCGCCTGTTGATTCGGGGCCGCGCCGGTGTAGATGACGTTCTTCGATGATTCCTCCCCTTCGTACTGGACCGGATAAAAGAGGAGTCCGTTGAGTTCTTCGAACACCGGGAGCACCGATTTCCTCGACACGGACGTCCAGCACCCGAAGACGACGTCAACCCGCTCCGACTCGAGCAACGAGCGCGCCATCTCGGCAAAAAGCGGCCAGTCCGACGCCGGATCGACAACGACCGCTTCGAGTTGTCTTCCGAGTAGGCCTCCCCGCTTGTTCTGCTCCTCGACCATCATGAGGATCGTGTCTTTCAACGTCGTCTCGCTGATGGCCATCGAGCCCGAGAGTGAGTGCAGGACGCCGACCTTGATCGGGCCCTGCGCCCCGGCGGACGCCGGCAGCGCCAGCCCGACGGCCAGACAGACGATGAGACACGCATACGTGAGTTTCATGGTTCACTCTCCTGTTGTGTAGGAAACGAGTTACATCTGTATCTGCAAGCCAACCCCGACCTGAACGTCGTCGACACGAACAGCGCTGTAGTCCGTCTTCTTGAAAAAGATCATCAACCGTGCGTTGAACTCGTTCAGGATGTAATTGAAGTTCACCTCGCTCGTTTTCTGGTCGAAGTCTGGATACACCGCCGACCTGTCTTGGCTAAAGGTCGCGATGCCGAACTTGCCGAGAATCTCGAACTGGCCAGGCCCCGCCGTTTCCGGGAACAGATAGGAGGCCAGCAAGTACCCGCCAGTCAGAGTCTGAAACTGTGCCCCGGGAACGCTCGGGTAACCGCCCAGCCCGTCGTAGCGTACCACCTCTGCTTCGATCGACACCGCGCTGCCACCGCCGGTCATGCGCTCGAGCAGAAAGTCAAAGCTGGAGGCAGTTTTCGTGGTCAATTCGTCGATCGGCGTTCCATCCGTACCGATCACCGAGGTCACCGGATCCCCAGATTGCGTCTGAGCGGCGAGGCCGATGGCCAGGAGATTCCGCTGACCGTAGTAAGTTCCGTTCAGGTAGTACCCCGGCTCCGGGTCCCAGAAATCCACTTGCACGCGCCCAGCTCCGATCAACGAACTGCTGCTGTTGCCAATTTCCGTAGACGAGCCGTCGAACGCGCCCAGGGACAGTTTGACTTTGCCGAACTGGCCCCAATACGCCGCCCCGTTTTGGCGCCCCTGGAAGATGAACGGATAGCCGTCCTGCAGGCTGTCGCTGAACACGGCCCAGTGATGGGAATAGTATGGACCGTAGAGGTTCGCGCGGTCGCTCGGCGGCAAGAACCGGCCGAACCAGATATTAAACTTGTCCGACACTCCGATCTGGGCCACCGCATCGAGGATCTGCACCTCGTTTCCCTGGTTCCCGTAGCCGGCCTCGCAGGAGCTACCTTCGGGACAGACGAACAGCGTGCCCCCGTAATTGATGTCGGTGTTGATCATGAAGCTGATGTTGTCGGACGCCTGACCGTTCACGTAGAAGCGCAAGCTATTGAGCCTGAAGTTGTCCACCGAGTCCCCTTCAGCGGGCCGGTGGTGCAGAAAGCTGGTCTGCAATCCCGCACCCAGCGTGACCGCCGGGGTCTCGTCTTCCTGGGCGTGCAGCGGCGCCACGACCGCCCACACAAGAAGCAACGCCAGCATCACAGGCGTCCAACTCGAACATCGTTTGATAGTTACAGCGCCCTTCCGACTCCATTGAGTGAACACAATCAGTCCTTTCCGCACTGTGTAGCGCAGTGCCGTGGCTCCCCGCGATGTCGACCGAGCTTCAGTGCGTACCGTGGCCGATAACCGACAAGGTGTGACCCTTCCCCAACCAGTGCATATCCCAGTAGCACATCCCGTGCCAAGCTCTGGCCAGGCTGAGACGCCCAAGGGGTCGGGCTGTTCGACCCAGTGAAACCGGAGTCGGATCGGGTGCGCCTGCTATCTGGCCATCATCGCGATAAATCGCGGGATCTACGAAATTGTGGAGGTGGGGAGATCGATCCGACGTTCAGGTAGAACGGCCGGCCTGGGCCACAGGTCGCCGCTCACAGCAGTCCGTGGTGAAAGTCCAACGTTGCACCGAGACAGGTGATGCGCCCGACTGCCAAGGCGCGACGAGGGAAACTACCGACCGCATTTGACCGAGGAGCAACGCAGGCAGCCGGAATGCCGCGCCTGTCGAAATGCGGCTGGACTGCCACCACGGGCTGCCTGCCCACGGTGACCAGTTACGAATCAGGCTGGTCCACCAGGTGTTTCAAGACCGTCCTCTGGTAGCTGTGGCGGGCTTTTCGGAAACTGGATCCATTCTGTGCGAGGAAACGGCCGATCATGAGTCGATCGAACGGTATGTCAAGGCTTGATGCGACAGTTTCGTCCATCGAGGTGATGTCGGAGCGGATGGATTCGAGGCGCGCCGCGTCGATGGACGGATCGTACGCGATCGCGGTCGCCAGGTACCCATGCCGATCCATCGCCCATCGCCTCGTCGGTGACTGGTCCGAGGGGTGCAGCTCAAACCGGTCCAGATAGGCGAGCTCGGCGTCTACGAAGACCGCGGTCTCCGAGCGTAGTTCGGCGAAGCGCCAGCTCTCCCCCCTGCGGACGCGGCCGGCCATCAGGCCATCCCAATAGTAAAAACGGGCACCGGGGCTCAGTTCAACCCGGATGTCCTGACACAGACGGCTGTCGGCAAATGGGATGATGGGGTCGACGTAATAGTGCAGCTCGCCGCCGGTCTCGACTGCGATTCGAAGCGACTGGCATGCGGGCGCGATACCGGAAGGATGCACCTTCGTTGCAGCCTGCGAGGTGACCAATGCCCGGGCCCCAGCCTCGACGTGAATCCGCGCCTCCAGCCGGTCGCCTCCGAACAGGCCGGCCGTCGAGTGCATCACGATGAGTCGAGCCAGCGAGGAGGCGGGCGAATAATGCACCCGGCACACCTTGAACGGAGCTTCGTGATACTGGTGGCTCAGGACGGTACGACCACGTCGGGCGCTGAAGCGGATGTCGAGACGGCCGGACCGCCCGACGTCTCGAACCGGGAGTGGGCTGACGTCACCCTCAGGTGCTGGAGATGGAAGGGGAAAGGTCAACATCTGCGAAAAGAAGTTCGCGCCGGATCCAGGACACAACGCCGTCGACTCCTTCCTGCGTCTTCAAGTTTGTGAACACAAACGGGCGATCTCCACGCATCTTGCGGGAGTCCCGATCCATGACGTCCAGATCCGCGCCGACATACGGTGCCAGGTCGATCTTGTTGATGATGAGGAGATCGGAGCGCGTGACGCCCGGGCCGCCTTTCCGGGGCACCTTGTCGCCACCCGACACGTCGATCACGTAGATCGACGCGTCGACCAGCTCCGGCGAGAAGCTCGCCGCAAGGTTGTCGCCGCCGCTCTCCAGGAAGAGAATCTCCAGGTCTGGAAACCGTGCAACCAGCTTATCGATCGCCTCGAAGTTAGACGATGCGTCCTCGCGGATTGCCGTGTGCGGGCATCCGCCGGTCTCGACCGCCATCAGCCGATCCGGTGTCAAGGCTTTGCTGCGAACGAGGAATTCCATGTCTTCTCGGGTGAAGATGTCGTTCGTGACGACTCCCAGCTGGTACTCCTCCCGCATCCGCTTGCACAGACAATCCACCAGAGCCGTCTTGCCCGATCCAACAGGGCCCCCGATGCCAACGCGGACAGGTTTTCGCATTCCAAGACCTCTCGGATTCTCAAGATCGGAACAACCGGCTGTAGAGATACCGGTGCTCCATCTGGCACACGTCCAGCGTCGGCGCAAACGATGTGAGAGGTTCTGCAGGACTTTCGAGGATGTCGTCGACGACCTCGGGAACACGCGCCAGCGCACCCCTGAGCACCCGCTGCATCTCTTGCTGTCCGACCGGCGCCAACCTCAGCGCTGCCGACACGGCACCCGACAACCGAGAATAGGCGAACGTCAGCAGCGCCTCCCGCTCACCGATACGCAGAACGCGGAACACGACCCCGTGAACGACCGCAACATTGCCGTGGCACCGGCCGGACTCGATTCGCTCGAGCAGGTCTTCCAGACCCAGACCGGGATAGAGGGCCACGCACGTCTTCAACAGACGCCGCCCCAATGAGCGGCTGCTCGCACGCGTCTCAGAAGAGGGCCGGAGCGCGGTCAATTCGTGATCCAGACGCTCGAGCCGTCGCCAGTCGGCGGGAAAAGCACGCATGGCCTGCATGAGCGCCGGCCCTTCGGAATCCCCAAACACCGTGTCAACGTAGTGCTCCAGCCAGAGACGAACATCCTCCCCGCTCGTGACCTCTTCCCGCTGAACCGCCGTCTCCAGACCATCGGAGAACGCAAACGCCCCGATCGGAAAGAGCCCGTCACTCAACTGAAGGATCTGGAGGATGCGATCTGAATCCAAGGTTGTTACCGCTCGGCTCGCTCCGCTCAGTGCCGATGATGTCCCGAGGCCACCGTTGCCGGTGTAAACGGACGGGTGTCCTCTGTGTAGTCCACCTGCAGTTGTTCAAACAGGCTCCGGACGGCCGGGTCCTGCAAACAGACCAGTTCCTGGTCGGTGATCATGAGTTTTTGATGCCGGTTGCCGACCTGGTACGCGTAGTACGCCCACCCCTGTTCGGACCGTGGCCGGACGACGTACACCGCCTCGGCGGCTTCCCGTACGACGACCACAACCCGCTCCTCCTCCAGGAGCAGGCAGTCCCCGTCGGCGAGCGTCAGACCGGGCTCAAGTGAGATCGCGAACTCGAGTCCATCGTCGGACCGCCGCCGGCCGTGGGTCTTCTGACGGTCTTCGAGTGGGAGCGTGATCGTGGTCCGCCGGTAGTCGGCCGGCTCTCCCTGCAACGCGTCCTCGCGTACCACGTGTTCAACGACCGTCATGTCAGAAGAGAAAGTAACGCTGCGCCAAAGGAAGTATCTCGACAGGGTCGCACGTCAGCAGCTCCCCGTCGGCGCGCACTTCGTAAGTCTCCGGGTTGACCTCGATCTTGGGTGTCGCGTCGTTCCACTTGAGATCCCTCTTGCCGAGTGTACGACAGCCGCTGACCGGATCGAGTCTGCGGCGCAGCCCGTCGAGCGCGGCGGACTCCACGCCGGCCTGTGAGACAAAATGCACGGACGTCGAATCGAGCGCCTGACCGTAGTGCCCGAACATCGGCCGGTACACGTAAGGCTGCGGCGTGGGGATCGACGCGTTCCCGTCCCCCATGGCCGCCCCGGCGATGAACCCGCCCTTCACGATGACCTCCGGCTTCACGCCAAAGAAAGCCGGCTTCCACAGAACCAGATCCGCCATCTTCCCGACCTCGACCGATCCGACGGTTCCGGCAATGCCGTGTGCGATAGCCGGGTTGATCGTGTATTTCGAGATGTACCGCTTCGCCCGGACGTTGTCGTTGTCGCCGGTCTCGTAGAGCCGGCCGCGCTGCTTCTTCATCTTGTCGGCTGTCTGCCACGTCCGGCAGATGACTTCACCGATCCGGCCCATGGCCTGAGAGTCGGAGGCCATCATGCTGAACGCGCCCATGTCGTGCAGGACGTCCTCGGCCGCGATCGTTTCGGCGCGAATCCGGGAGTCGGCAAAGGCAACGTCTTCTGGGATGGATGCCGACAGATGGTGACACACCATCAGCATGTCCAGGTGCTCGTCCATCGTGTTTCGCGTGAACGGCATCGTGGGATTCGTCGACGACGGCAGGACGTTCGATTCGCCGCAAAGCCGGATAATGTCGGGAGCATGACCGCCGCCGGCACCTTCGGTGTGATAGGTGTGAATCGTCCTGCCTTTGAACGCCGCGATCGTGTCCTCGACAAACCCGGTTTCGTTGAGGGTGTCGGTGTGGATCGCGACCTGGACGTCGAAGCGGTCCGCGACGGCGAGACACTGATCGATCGTTGCGGGCGTCGTTCCCCAGTCTTCGTGGAGCTTCAAGCCGAGGGCGCCGGCTCGGACCTGCTCTTCCAGAGCTCCAGGCATCGAAGAGTTCCCCTTCCCGAGATAGCCAAAATTCAGCGGGAACGCCTCGGCGGCCTCATACATGCGCCGGATGTTCCATGGGCCGGGCGTGCAGGTCGTCGCGCTCGTGCCTGTCGTAGGTCCGGTACCGCCGCCGATCAGGGTCGTGACGCCCGAATAGAAGGCCTCGGGAATCTGATTGGGCGATATGAAATGGATGTGGGCGTCGATACCGCCGGCCGTGATGATGCGTCCCTCGCCCGCAAGAATGTCCGTGGATGCACTGATCGCCATCCCTTCGGTCACCCCATCCATGATGTCGGGGTTCCCGGCCTTGCCGATGGCGGAGATCCTGCCGTTGCGGATGGCGATGTCGGCTTTGAAGATACCCGTATGGTCCAGCACAAGGGCGTTGGTAATCACCAGGTCGGGAGCTCCGCTTTCGTGAGATGCCGACGGAGACTGTCCCATGCCGTCGCGGATGACCTTGCCCCCGCCGAACTTGACCTCGTCGCCGTAGACGGTGTGGTCCGACTCGACCTCGATGAACAGGTCGGTATCCCCGAGCCGCACCGCGTCGCCGGTGGTCGGTCCGAAATGCTCCCCGTAACTGGACCTGTCGATCTTCACTCCGGTTTCCTTTCGAACGAAGCGACCGAGTCGAAGGCGCGCCGCTTCACGTCGGCATCGTCCAGCTTACCGTTCACGAGACCGTTGAACCCGTGCACGACGCGGTTGCCGGCCAGCGCAACCAGTTCAACGTCGCATGTGTCACCCGGTTCGAAGCGCACCGCAGTTCCAGCGGGGATGTTCAAGCGCATCCCGTAGGCTTTCTGGCGATCGAACGCGAGCCACCGGTTGGATTCGAAGAAATGGCAGTGGGAGCCGACCTGAACGGGTCGATCGCCGAGGTTGGAGACTGCCAGCCGCACGGTATCCCGGCCCGCATTCGCCTCGATCGGCTCGTCCCGAAATCGGTATTCGCCTGGAATCATCGGGAATTGCCTCAGGTGATCGGGTCGTGGACCGTAACCAGTTTCGTGCCGTCAGGGAAGGTTCCTTCGACCTGAATCTCGCCAATCATCTCGGGCACGCCTTCCATCACGTCTTCGGCCGTCAGGATCATACGGCCGAGCGCCATCAACTCGGCGACCGTCTTCCCGTTACGGATCTCTTCCAGGATTGCAGACGTGATCAGCGCCACCGCCTCCGGGTAGTTGAGTTTCAGCCCCCGGTCGCGGCGCTTGCGCGCGACCTCCCCGGCCGTAAAGATCATCAGCTTCTCGATTTCCCGTGGCGTCAGATGCATGGATCTCGTCGAACGTGTGAAATGAGTCGAACCTGTGGAATGAAGTGTGGATACTAGTCATGTCGCGGGCGGGAATCAAGCGGTGGGGTGACATCGTGGCTCCGCCGGTATCCCGACTGACGGCGTTGCTCCTCGGCGCAATACTGCCGGTATTCTCGCTCGTCGCACCTAGTCAGCCAGGCGCATCGCCAGTCTCGGTGCAACGCAGGACTTTCACCACGAACTGCTAGGAGTGCCCCAGCACCACGTGTGGGGTGTAGAGCGCTTCGAGAAACACGCACTCCTCGTCATCCAGCTCGACATCGAGCGCGGCCACCAGTTGGTCGAGCTGCTCGATCTGTGACACCCCGACGATCGGGGCGGTGACACCGGGCTGACGCACCAGCCAGGCCAGGGCGACCTGCGCGGGCGTCACGTCACGCCGGGTGGCCAGTTCGGTGACCCGCTCGACGATCTGGAAGTCGCTCTCCGAGTAGTACAGCGTGTGGGCGAAATCGTCGCTCTTCGCCCGAGGGGTCGTCCCCCACGCGTCCGCTTCCGGTTTCCGTGTGCCAGCCAGAAACCCGCGCGCGAGCGGGCTCCACGGGATGACCCCGACCCCCTCCGCCCGGCACAGCGGGAGCATCTCCCGCTCCTCCTCGCGGTACACGAGGTTGTAGTGGTCTTGCATCGTCACGAACCGGGCCCAGCCGTGGTGATCGGCCGTGTACAGCAGCTGCGCGAACTGCCAGGCATACATGCTGGACGCGCCCAGATACCGCGCCTTGCCGGCCCGCACGATGTCGTTGAGCGCGTCCAGTGTTTCCTCGATCGGCGTCTCCGGGTCAAGACGATGGATCTGATACAGGTCGACATGGTCCAGCCCGAGACGGCGCAGCGACCCGTCGATGGCATCGAAGAGATGCTTGCGCGACAACCCCCGATCGTTGGGGCCGTCACCCATCGGGAAATGTGCCTTGGTAGCGACGACCACCTGGTCGCGCTGCGTCATATCTTTGATGGCACGCCCCAGAATTTCTTCACTCACCCCGAGCGAGTACATGTCGGCGGTATCGAAGAAATTGATGCCGTGTTCGAGCGCTCGCCGGAAGAACCGACGGCCCTCCGCCTCGGGCAACACCCAGTCGCGCCAGCTCGGTGACCCGTAGGTCATCATGCCGAGACAGAGCCGGGACACCTTCAGGCCGGATCGCCCGAGTGAGACGTAGTCCATGGCGATTGGCTGATGGGTCTGCCGGCACCGTCAGGCGGCGGTCCACCGGCGCCCGAAGGATTGAGGTCGACAGGCCGTCTCTGACGCGAAGACTGACGAAGCCCTCCGGCCTCCTCCTGACCTTCTGACTCCTGACTCCCGAGGTTTTCGCGTCAGTGACAGTGAGGCTGTGGGCTTCCATCGTGCCCGGGGTTCCACACCTGGCCGGGCGGACACCTGGCGTCGGTGGGCGCGGTAGTGGTCGTGAAGCTGAGGATGAACGCGACCACCACGGCGAGGAGCACACCGACAATCGCCATCCAGGCCGTCGGGCTCAACGCGTGCGTCGTACGCTCGCAGCACTGCTTGTATTTCTTCCCGCTGCCACACGGACAGGGGTCGTTTCGACCAACCTTGCCAGCACTTGCCACCGCCACGACCTCCTGGTGCAGGTGACTTTCTGTTCCCTCACCCTGCTCCGCTCCCAGGGGGAAAGGGAGATGGCCGGATCGCTTTCCGCTCCGGCCATCTCTAGCCGCCCGTGGTGAAAGTCCAGCTGCATTCGACCGGCGCTGCATCCCGCCTGGCGTGGCGCAGGCCTTCAGGCCTGCGAGGGCACGGCTAAAGCCGTGCCCCACAACCTTGCTCCTCGGCCGAATACTGCCGATATGCTCCCTCGTCGCGCCTTGCCAGCCGGGCGCATCACCGCTCTCGGTGCGACGCTGGACTTTCACCACGGACGGCTAGGGGGCCAGTATACTGCAGGAGAGGAATATTCATCGTCCGTCGGAGGACATGATCAACGACGCACACTGTCACTTCTTCTCCTCCCGGTTCTTCGCGACGCTCGGGAGCCAGACGACGCACCGCCTGCCCGGCGACCCCGCCGTCGCGATCCCCGAATGGCTGGGCTGGCGGCCGCCGGGCGACCCCGAGGCACTGGCCGACCGGTGGGTCGGCGAGCTCAACAGGCATGGTGTCGCCCGCGCCGCGGTGATGGCCAGTGTGCCGGGAGACGAAGCATCGGTCGCCGCCGCCGTGCGCCGCCACCCCCACCGGCTTGTCGGCATGACCATGGTGGACCCGACGGCACCCGACGCGGGCACGCGCGTACCCCGTGCGCTGGGTGCGGACGGGCTCCGGTGCGTGTGTCTGTTTCCAGCGATGCACGGCTACCCGCTGGACCACGAGAGCGTCAACCAGGTGTTCGCGCATGCAGCCGAATCGGGCGCCGCCGTCTTCATCCACTGCGGAGTGCTGACCCTCGGCGTCCGACGCAAGCTGGGGCTCGCGACCCGCGTCGACATCAGGCTGGGCGACCCGTTGGCGATCGTGCCTCTTGCGTCCCACTACCCAGGAGTGCCGGTGGTGATCCCGCACTTCGGGGCCGGGTTCCTCAGAGAAACGCTGATGGCGGCCGACCTCTGCCCGAACATCCATCTGGACACCTCCAGCTCAAACGCGTGGCTGCGATACCTGCCGGGGCTGACGCTCGCCGACGTCTTCCGGCAGACGATCGCGACGCTCGGGCCGGACCGTCTGCTGTTCGGCACCGATTCGTCATTTTTTCCGCGTGGCTGGCAACAACCAGTCTACGACACGCAGATGTCGATTCTCGATGACCTGGGGATCGACGACGCCGCTCGTGCGCAGATCCTCGGGAGCAACTTC
>Ga0310122_10002269_pt1 | contig 12233 bp, 12 predicted proteins | sample CB6_Bottom_1051__FD_203503 | JGI IMG/M metagenome (GOLD analysis project Ga0310122, IMG submission 203503) | Marine microbial communities from Western Arctic Ocean, Canada - CB6_Bottom_1051 | ecosystem: Environmental > Aquatic > Marine > Oceanic | place: Canada: Western Arctic Ocean | collected...
ACCCAGGTGTGACCAGAACCGGCGGATGAACTTCTTGAGCTGGATAACGTTTCCACCCCCGAGATTCACGATGGCGGATCCGTGTACCCGGCTGATCCGCGCAATCCCCTCCGCAACGTCACCGACATAGATGTAGTCGCGATAGTGCTCGCAGGGCGACAGGTCGAGCGCGGTTTTCTCCGCAGAGCTCTTGAACAACTGGTTGATTAAGGAGTTGTGTTGCTGGCCGGCGCCGAAGGTGTACGAGAGCCGCACATGCAGAAACGTCCGGTTGAGCCGTGCGGCAGCCTCGAACCCGTGGGCGGCCAGCGCCAGCTTGCCCATGATGTAGTTGTTTAAGGCGCCTTCGGGTGCGAGGTCCTCCGAAAGCGCACCCACGCGTTCGCCGTATTCGGACGAGGACCCGATCACGACAAAGCGTTGGACACCTCGCTCGAAGCACGTATCCACAAGGTTGATGCCGTTCTGGACGTTCGTGGTCAGATGATCCGGAGACTGCGGCTGGTAGACGTGGCCCCATCCCAAGTGGAGAAAGGTTTCGGGGGGACCTAACCGATCAAGCGTTTCCCGCATCTGGTGCCGGTCGGCGAAATCTAGGTAGACCACACGCTCGTCGGACTGCGATGTATTCGACACGCACGTGAGGGCATAACCAGCGCGACGTAGCCAACGAACCAGATGGGACCCGACAAACCCCCTGGAGCCGGAGACCCAGACCGTTTGATCCATTAGGGCGCGTGGTGATCCGGAGCACTGGATGAGACCGGCAGGTCCTCGATTAGCTCCAAAATGACTCCGTCGGGGTCGTGGCAATAAAGAATCTTAGCCTTGCCGCCCGGCGCGAGGAGTGGCGCGGACTTACAGGTGTACCCCTGTCGAATCAACTCGTGATATAGGGCCGACAAGTCTTGCACGGTCAGCGCGACATGGGAACACCCGAGCTGATCGGAGGGGGCCGGAGCCGGTGGCATCGATGCTGCTGGAGCGAGAGGCGCATGGTACTGCAGCAGCTCAATCAACCCGCCCTGCGGAATGATGAGCTTGACCCACTCCAGTTTGACGTGGGCAATACCCGTGAGGCTATCGATGAACTCGCCTTCTTCGACGTGGCGCATGTAGATGGCGAGTCCGAGCAGGCCGCAATAGAACTTCAGGGATTCGTCTAGGTTCCTGACGACGATCCCCACATGACGGATTGACGAAATCATACAGGATACTTCGCGTTGCACTTCAGGCAGAGGTCCCGGTATCTCGTGGCTTCCTCAGGTGAATTCATGTCGCGATAAAGCTGAGCAATCAGGTGGAACGACCTGTAGACTGCACGCCAATCGGCATTCAGTTTCGACGAGATGCTCTTCAGGACGGCCAGGGCCTCGCTGAGGAGCCCTTCGGACTTGAGCAGCTTCCCGTACTCCAGCGCGATCTTGTCGCTCGGGCTGTACCGCCAATTCTGGACGATTTCACGGGCGTACTTTGTGCGACAGGACGACGGCAGGAGTTCGTCGATCAATTCCGCCGCCGGATTGGCCGACGTAAGATAGACTTGCGTTTCCTGAGAGACGCCCGTCAGGGCCGCCGAAGCATCCTGAAGACAGAAGACACGGTACAGGGGCTCAAGGTAATCCCTCGGCAACACCTCACGCTCCAGGCCTTTCTCATACTCGTCGATCCACTGCGCTTCCTCATTGGCGAGCGCCCGGGTTTCCTGGCTCAGCGTGGCGGTGATGCACATACCGCTTAAGGGCCTTTTCTCCTGCCACACCGATGCCCGGTAGGTCTCCAGGTCGGCGACCACATCGATGTTCTCGAATCCGAGGATCGTCAGATTCATGATCAACGACTCAGCCGACGGAACATTGACGATCGTGGCCGACTTGGCGGATCCGTCGTGGTACCCGGACTCAAATTTCTGAGCGGTGATACCGCATTGCTTTTTCCTGAATTGATAGACCAAGTCGCGCATTTCGATCTCGTCCATCAACTCTTGGGTGATGTACTTGGACGACACGCAGCGCGACTCGATGAAGACCATCCTCTTGCAGGAGGCTCGAACGTTCCGAAGCGCGACTGGTATGGATTCTACGTGATACAGGACGCCGGCGCAGATCACGATGTCAAAGACTTCCTGTCCTAGCGATTCGATATCGCCGACGCGATAGTCTACCCTATTGTGCAGCTTGAGGGTTTCTCGGACATGGCGGCCCTTGGCAATGTTCTTCTCCCTCGGTTCAATCCCCACCATCTGGGCAAAGGGCAGGTCGCTCAACTCATGTAGGACCCAGCCGTCGTTACAGCCGATATCAAGGATAGAGAAGGATTTGAGTTCCTGGAGGGAGAAAGCCTTCAGGATCTCCTGGCGAATCAATTTCGTGAAGTAGGCGCTGCGGCCCCTCAGGCCCTCCTCGTTCCCGACCGTGACGTCTCCCGACTCCCACACAGCCATGCTGTACGGTCCGTGGGCATTCAATTCCTCTATCTGCTGAGCTGACAATGTCGTGCCGTCGTGTAACCGCATACGTTTCCTTTCGATCAGGGTAACCTGCGCGACTTCTGAGTTGCCCCTTCTGAGTTGCCCACGACCCATACGGAGTGTGCAAACAGTAGATCGGGCGTGACCGTCTTGATCAGTGGCAGCGTGCCGCACTCAAGGAAGGAGTGGTCATCCTACCAACGGAGCGTCGGGTCGAGTTGTCCCGACTCCGATAGATGTTTGAGTTGCGCGAGCCGATTGGTCATGCGGCCCCGGAAGTGGGCTTCGTTGAATCCTGTGCGGCGGAAGAACGTGACGAGTTCCGTGCCACCGCTGTCGAGGTTCCAGGCAGGGCGATACCAGTCACGGAGTTCAGTCAGAATTCGCGTGAAACTGACGCGGTAGGTGCGGGAATCCGGACCGTGTTCACCTGTATAGGTGATCGTGCTGCCCGGTACCACCCGGCCGGCGGCTTCGGCGAGATCGCGGACCGAGAAATTCCCGTTGGCGATTCCCACGTTGTAGGAGCGCCCCGCCACGATTGAAGCGGGAGCCTCGACGCCGGCGATGAAAGCCGCGCAGACATCGCGCACATGAACGACCGGCCGCCAGGGCGTGCCGTCACTCTTGATCTCGATTCGGCCGGTCGTGTAGGCACACGCAACCAAGCTGTTGAAGACGATGTCGCACCGGAGCCTCGGGCTGGCACCGAATACTGTCGACGGACGGAAGCAGACGACGACGAATGTATCCGTCCCGAGTGCTTTCAGGGCGAGTTCAGCATCCCACTTGGTCCTGGCGTAGGCCGTGATGGGGTTCTTTTCGCTGTCGTCCTCGTCGAGCTCGGCATCGGTATTCGAGACGCCGTACATGCTCTGTGACGACGCATACACGAATCGAGAGACGCCCGCGTCACGGGCCAACTTCGCGAGCCGAATGGTCGCGGACAGGTTGATCTCTTCGGTCAAGTCGGGCGAAAGCTCGCCGAGCGGGTCGTTCGACAGGGCGGCGAGATGAATGACCGCGTGCACGCCGCGGAGGTCCGCGGCGGTGACGTCGCGCGTGTCCCGCTTCAGCAAAGGGTACTGCGGTCCCGGCTCGCCGAGCAGGCAGTCGGCGTAATAGCCCGTGTCCAGACCGGTCACGGGGTATTCGCGCTCCAGCAGGAGTGTGGTCAACACGGACCCGACATACCCCTTGTCACCCGTGACAAGAATCGTCTTCGGTCGAGTCACTGCTCACCTCCTCCGGTCCCCGCCGCGATGCCATCCACGCAGGCGAGCAACCAAGACTGATGCACGGTCTCGACGATGTTGTAGCTGCGGCTATTCACCCACAGGTTCTGATGCCCGAGCGCACGGAGGGGATTGTTGGTGTCGAACCCAGACAGCGTCAGCACCGTGAGATTGCGATCCCTGGCACAGTGTGCGGCGTTCACGATATTCGGGGACTGCCCGCTGCTACTGATCAACACCGCGACGTCACCGGAATCCCCATAGGCTTCAATCGCCTTCGCCAACCAGTGCTGGTAGCCGTAGTCGTTTGCGAAGCATGTGATCAGGTCCGATTCGTTGAACGAGACCGCACGCACGCCAGCCGCCTTCGTGAGATCGACGGACACGTGACTGGCAATCGCCGCGCTGCCGCCATTGCCGGCCACGATCACTTTGCGCTTGCGTGCCTGCGCGCCGACGAGTGTGTGGCAAAAGCTGTCCAACGCCTGGGGAGAAACATCGCGTAGGCGTTCCGTGATGTCGACGCAGAAACTATCGAAAAAATGCACAGGTTTATGCCTCGGCTTGATAGGCATCGGTGACCTCAAGCGTCCCGCCCCCTATCTGGCTGTCGGCCATGACCGCGCGCAGAGCAGCCTCCACCTGGGCGAGCGGATCGTCCGGTAGGCGACAATAGCGCTCCATGAATTGCTTGACAGCGCCCTGCACTGCGGGACTGGTCCACCACGCATCGACATCGTCCCAGATGGCGGCGACGTGGCGCGCGGCAGAACCGGGAGTTTCATGAAAGACGGCGACGTGCTTGAGGTCGTCGAAGTATGGAATGGCGGAGTCACGCAGTTCCCAGTGATGCGGGTTCCAGAAAATGACCGTGGGCACGTCGAGTGCAATTGACTCCAAGTACGTCGTGGCGTTGTAGGTCGCAATATACAGACGGGCCTGACGCATTAGGTCCGCGATAGTGGAACGGCCGTCATCGAGGCGCAAGCCGGGGAAGCACTCGCGCCATCTAGCGGCCTGATCCCAGCCGCGGTCCGGGGCATGCAGGCGGACGGTCAAGGCATCTTGGATCCGCCCGGGGAGAGTCTCGACAAACTCACATTGATCGCTGAAATAGTCGAGCCATTGGCTCGACATCGTCGCACTGAACATGGGCACACTCTGGCGTGGCACGGCGACCGTGACCAACAGTGCACGCGATTGCTCCCCATGTCGAACGCCCAGGGGCCGCTGAGGGTTCAACTGCCCTACGGGTTTGACCGTGGGTTGCCCCTTCTGGTCCCAGCCCCAGGTCAAGTAGCAGTCGCTGATGGCAATTTCGTGGTCTTCTGGGAACGAGCAGCGCCCCACCCCGTAGTGCCCACCATGCTGGCCAATCACCAACGGCGATCCCTGTTCGACCTTCTCTCCCGCCCAGGCCTTGAAAACGTCGTCTGCGCTGAAGGCCATGCTGGTCCATATCAGTTTCGGTCGCCTGGGCCAGGAAAGGCCTCCGATCTGTTGAAGCAGTCGGCCATAGCCTTCGAGATAGGCGGTAGGTATCTGTTGGGGGATCAGGGCACGGGCGCACGTCTCAAACTCAGATCGGTCTTCGCCGGTGACAACCCACTGCCGCTGGCTGTCATCGACGGCGACCCGAACCGGTGCGACTGAACGCCACATCTGGGGAATTTGCCCCAGGCGTCTATGTAGGGCCATCTCATCTCGAAACCACATGCGAGTGGACAGCAAGAAGGCGTCCCGATCCCTTGACAGGGTACCGGCGACCCGGCCATAGCCTGCCACCAGCGTCCGCTTGATGCGCTGCTTCCAGGTAACGGCCGTGGCCCCTTCGTTCGGTCCCGCGTCCATACCCCGTTGCACCCGAGTGATGCAGGGCACCGCGGTGAATCGCCGCAGGATGGAGGCGTACTGCTGATGGTTCCATGCGTCCTCTAAATAGAGCCGATTGAAGTCCTCCATGTCGTTCGGCACCAGAGGTCCGTTCTGACTGGTCAGGACGATGGTGCCGGATAGATCGAACTGGCTGACCGCCTGCTGGACAGAGGTCCAGCGATCGAACAATACCTGCACAAAATAGCCCAGCCATGGCCCAATCAAGATGCGCCAATAACGCAGACTGTGGTCGACTCCGTGAAGCTGATTGAGCTGGCCTGTTAAATCCTGCAAGAGCCGCTCGTGGAAGAGTCGCAGGTACTTGTAATCGGCATGGAACTGAGTGCGATCGTCCCAGTGGTAGGGCAATACCACGGCGTCTAGCGCCGACCAGCGATGCTTCCTTGAATACCGCCGGCACCATTCTCCCAGGAACAGCACGGGCGCGTCATCACGCCATGTGGGCTCGAGCGCGGTGGTAATCAGAAACCGTTTCACCAAACCGAGCGCCCGCCGTCCATGACTATATTTTGTCCATTCAGATAGGCTGAGGCATCGGAACACAGAAACTGCACGGCAGCCCGGTATTCGTCTCTGCTGGCCATCCGCCCCAACGGAATCAGGGAGGTGAGGTTCTGGACGAACTCCACATCCTGGCCGTCCGAGACGCCACCCGGCGACAACGCGTTGGCCCGCACTCCGCGGTCGGCCCAGTAAGTGGACAGGTAGCGGGTCAGCCCAATCAACCCAGCCTTGATGACCGAGTACGTTACTGGCTTGACCGGCTGCATTTCGTCGGCCAAGCCCGGCTTCCGATAGATGCGCTGATCGGGCGAGAACACGGAAAGGTCGGATGCAATGTTGAGAATCACACCGCCTCGGCCATCCTGGGCCATGGCGCTGCCGAAGACCTGGCTGCACAGGAAGGCACCGGTGAGGCCAACGGCCAGTTGCGCGCTCCATTGGTCGAGGGGGAAGTTCTCCAGGCGGGATGTTTCCACGACGCCCTGATCACCCTTCACCTTGGGATCGATGGCGGCATTGTTGACCAGGATGTCCACGCGCCGACCATCGGACGCCAGTTCCTCAGCCACGGCCTGGATGGCCTCAGGCTGACAGACGTCCATTGGACGCGCAAGGATCCGCGCCGGATCCGCGGTGCCCGACAGGGACACACTGGCCGACGCAAGACTTGCCTCGCCAAGGTCGGTGAGCACCACGGTCGCCCCACTCTCCAGCAGGGCAGCCGCGTGTTGCACGCCGAGGAGCCCCGCCGCACCCGTGATTAGCGCGGTCTTCCCCGTGAGGCCGAATTTTTCCAATGCGTTACCCACAGACTGCGGCCTCCTGTTGTTCGCTCACGAACGTAATTGTCCGCCATCGAGCGGCCACACGCCTCCCGTGGCGAACCCGGCTCGCGGCGACGCGAGGTAGGCAACGAGCTCGGCGACCTCACGCGCGGTGCCCAGGCGGGAAAGGGCCACGTCGCGCTGCAGCATCGCCTCGACCAAACCCGCATCCTCAGCCAACTTGCGCGACCAAGTCGAGTCGTCAAACAGGATATTGCCGGGAGCCACCGCGTGGATACGAATCCCCCGTTGGCCCAGGGGACGGGCGATGCCTCGCACGTAGGCATGGAGGGCGGCCTTGGCCGCGGAGTAGGTAACCGGCGCGCCGGGCACAACTTCGAGCCCGCAGATGGAAGACACGCAGATAATCACGCCGTTGGGAGCCATGACGTCCCAGGCGGCCTCGATGATGTTCGTCGTGCTCCAGAGGTTCAGCGCGAAGACCCGCTGCCATTCGTCGTACGTCTCGTCGCCAGGCGGGACCGAGTGGCCGCCGCCCACATTACACACAAGTATGTCCAGACTGCCGAGAGCAGCGACGCATGCCGCCACGAGGCGCTGGGCATCGTCTGGCCGCGTGACATCCCCGGCCACGGCGACGGCGCCAGGCAGATCCGCCGCCGCCGCCGCGAGGTCCTCCTCCGTGCGCCCATTGAGTGCCAACTTGCAACCTTCGCCGTGCAACACTTCGGCGATCGCCCTGCCGATGCCTCGGGAAGACCCCGTGACCAGTGCTGTGCGGCCAGACAGTTCAAGCTTCATGGCGACCCAGCCACTCCAGGGTCATGTCGCGATAACGGCACAAAACGCCCACATGATCGTCGTCAGCGGCGCGGGCCGTCTGGAGGACGTAGTGGCCGGTGTATCCGACTCGTTGCAACCCGCCGAAAACGGCTTCAAAATCGGCCGCGCCCAAACCAAGCGGGACGGTGCCGCCGCCAAGCGCTCGGTCCTTGACGTGAACACCCAGAATGCGGCGCCCGTAGGCGGTGATCTCCTCCGCGGGACTGAAGCCCAGAGCGGCACTGTTGCCGATGTCGTAGTTGATGCCGAACAGGTCCGGGTCCAGGCGCCCGATGAAACGGGCCAACTCGGCCGGACCGAAATCGGATTCGAACACGACTTGAACACCCTCTCCCTCCAAGAAGCTTGACTCCTGCTGCAGGAAGGTCACGAGGGTGTCCTCCTGTTCGGAATTTTCCAGCCGTCCGTTGTCCACCAGCGGCACGACGACCATCGTCACGCCGCCTGCTGCACAGGCTCGGACCACCGCCAGAAAGTCTCGCTGGAGGGCTCCTCTTTCGATCCCTTCCGTCTTCCAGAACGGTGCCTGCATGAAACAGTCGCCGGTCAGCGAGGGGACAGTGAGCCCATGATGCCGGGACAACGCGCCGATCTCAGCTTGGCCGGCCGGTTTGAGCAGTGGATTCTCATGCAACCGGTGCTGATCGAGAGTCCACTCCATGAGGTGAAAGCCATTCCGCTCGCCCATCGGGAACTCCGCCCGCCAGCACGACGACGGAAAGGCCTGGATTCGGCCGTCGATCAGGGGTGACAGACGCCCCTGCAGGAAGCCGATGCGGTCACTCACTTGGACTTGAACCGGTACGGGGTCGGGGCCTCGCTACTGCCAACGGCGTCCCCGCGTGCCGCGTCCCACGCCCCGATCTGGGCCGCGACATCGACGCCCGTGTTCTTGCCCCATTGATTGAGCAGCCGGGAGAACACCGGCCCGACATCGCCGGTCCCAATCGGATTACCATTCAGCGCGGTGACCGGCAGCATGCAAAACGGTGTGCCGGTCATGAACGCCTCATCCGCCGTGTAGACGTCGTACGGTTCGATGTTTGTCTCAATGGCCGGCAGCCCGAGCTCGACACATAATTCCTCGATCACATAGGCGCGGGACACACCGCGGAGAACGTTCCTGCCCTCCGGCGTGATCACTGCGCCGTTCTTGACGATGAAGAAATTGTCTCCCGTGCCTTCAGCGATGAAACCATCCGGGTCCAACAGCAAGGCCCAGTTGTTGTCGCCTTCGATCTGGGACGCCTCGATGTTCGCCATTAGGTAGTGAACCCTGCTGCGGTTCTTGATTTTCGGGTCCAACAAGCTGGCCGGGATGGCGCGTTGCGCGGTGATCACCGCATTGATCCCCCGCTTGAACAACGGACCCATCCCGGCCACCGTCCAACGCAGTGGGAAGTCGGCGATGATGACATTCGGGCCCACGTGCACCCCCTCAATTCCCTCGTAGATGCCGAGTAGGCCACGGGACACATCAATCATCAGGCGATGTTCATCGTCGTCGGCAAACAGATGCTCGTTGGCATCGATTGTCTCATGACACGCCTGCTCCATCTGTTCAGGTGTCATCGCCAGAGGAATACGCAGGATTTTGATCCCCGTGTAGAGACGGTCTATGTGCTCGCGCAGTTTGAACTGCCTCTTACGAAACGACCTTGTCATCTCGAAGACCATGTCACCAAACATCAACGCAGAATCATAAATGGAGATGCGCGCTTCAGCTTCCGGAATCAGTCGTCCGTTGCAGTAGACGACACGGCTTTGTGTTTTCATTGTGATATCACCTGATGGGAACACCTTGCCAGCTCGGCTGGCCATGCGAGATCACTGTTCCGGCTCTGCGGACCGCACGACGTCGTCTAATCTTTTGGAAAATGCCGGATCCCGCAGAAGAGACCAGGCGTATCTATTGTAGTTCTGTGTGGAGTCGTTCAGGCTCTCATAGCTTGGCACGTCCATGTGCCTATCCTTTTTGGCTTCAACGATGAGCGAGGTCAGGGGATCTCGGTCGAATCCTGTGACTTTGAAGGTGATCTCATAATGGCCCGACTCATCATCATAGCGATGCACAAGGTTGTGCTTTTTATAGAATGCCTGATTAAAGTTTTCCCACACGGGATTGAGCCCTTGGACGTGGAGTGGCTCTTCGTAGTCCGGGTATGATGATTGGCAGAACTCCATCTGCCGGACGTCACCAAAACCGGTGCGTTCGAGAAGGATCTTCATCATCGCGAAGTCATAGGAGTACAGGTGCGCGTACCCGGCGATGAACTGATTCAAACCTCGGTTCATGAGGGCCGTGTCCTGTCCCGGTGACACGATAAAGTTCATGAACATCCCGCCGAACCCCAAGTCGGTGCGTAGAGATTCGTCTTCATCTTTCGCCTCACGAAAGAACTCAGTATCGCCGTTCACATAGGCTTGAGCGACCTTTTTGAGATCGGGGAGCAGCACCCGCAGCACTCCATCCGGGCTAAGAACCCGATTGAACTCAAGGAGAATCTCCTCGAGCCGTGTATGCGGAATATGTTCGAACATGTGGCTGCAGAAGACGGTTTCGCATGAGAGATCAGGCACGGGAATGGCCGCGGCGTCGCCCCCGAAACTGTACTGTGATTGTTCCCTGACTTTGTGGTCCAACGTATGCCAACCCGATTTTTCCCATATCGGGCTGGCACCAACATTGAGTTTAATTAAGTCCATGTGTCTCTCCGAGTGGTGCCCGTGCATCCATGCCGGCCGTAGTCGTTGTCATACCAGCGGATGATGTCTGTGATGTGGAAGTTCGGGTTGCGGGGGTACAGGTCTTCGTAGAGTTGTCGCGTAAACTCGTACTGTTTCTGAGTGTTGACGTCCAATACGAGGTCTGGACGTCGGAATTCTACAGGACACTGTACGGTGCTGATGGGACACCAAGCCGCATCTACCGCCGTCTGCATCGTGTAGTCGAAGAAATTTAAGTGCACGTGCTCACGTTGGCGCGGCGACGTGTGCCGTTCGCGAGCTTCGGCCAACAGAGAGATGTCGAACACCTCGGCGCCGATCCCATCCGGGTACCCTGAGTTGTTAATGACCGACAAGTTCGAGGAAAAACCCCGTCGGCCCAACGACAAATGGTGGTCGACGATCCGGTCAATTTCCGCTGGCTCCGGTGTGGCGTTGTCCGCTGGCAGTCTGCCCACCACGTCGGCATGGCTCGCCGTAGCCGCCTGGTAGTAGCGCTCGACCAGATCATTCTCGGAACCGGCGAAGACAGTCACGCCATAGCCGTCACCCAGTCGCCCGAGCACTTGGTCATGGCGTGTGTCGGGAATGGCCAGGACGATCTCGTCGACGCGCTCGCAGCGTTTGACCCGCTCAAGAATACGACCGACCAACGGCGCTCCGGCCAAATCCATCAAAGATTTGCCGGGGAGCCGGGTCGAGCCCATGCGGGCCTGAATGATTAAGACAACGCGCTTGGCCATGGCCATAACTACCGATCGGGCACGTCCGCTCGCAACTTCTCTCGGACCGCCAGTTCGGCTGGAGAGATCGTCCGTTTGCCATCGCCCATGATGGAAGGGATGATCCGCATCGTTTCGACGAACCCTCGGAGGACATGGGCCTCAATCGAAGCCGCCTGGTCGGAGCCATACATGGCCCGATCCAAGGTGATGTGGCGTTCGAGCGAGGTCGCACCTAGCGTCACGGCCGTCACGCAGACCTTGATCAGAGAGCTTTCGTGGCCCGAGTAGCCCACATCACACCCGTAGCGTGCTTTGAGCATGGGGATGCAGCGCAGGTTCGCATCTTCCTCCCGCATCGGATAGGTACTGTTGCAGTGAACCAGCTCAAACGGGCAGTCGGCTGCACGGAAAAGGTTCACCACTTCGTCAATCTCGTCGAGCGTCGCCATGCCGGTTGAAATAAAGGTCTTCTTTCCCTCAGAGGCGATTTCGCGCAGCAGCGGCCTGTGGCCGAGCATGGCCGACGCGACCTTGTTGAACGACACGGCAAAATCGCGGATGAACAACTGCGCATCCACATCCCACGCCGAGGCGCTCCAGGAGATCCCGCGTACCTGGCAGTGGCGGTCGATTTCCTGGTACTGCTCGCGACCGAATTCCAGCCCCATCTTCTGGTCGCGCTGCGTCGTCCCCCAGGGGCTTTCGCGCGGGCTGTCGAGCAATTCCTTCGTATAGACCTTCTCGACGGTGCGCTTCTGGAATTTCACCGCATCGAAGCCAGCGTCAGCCGCCGCGTCGATGAGCTGCTTCGCGATATCTAAACTCCCGTTGTGGTTGATACCGATCTCAGCAATCAGATATAAGCTCATCGATCTCCTCCGGAGACAATTCGTTGATTTTGAGCAGCCGTTCGATGAACTCCCGGACGAATCCCTCGCCGCCGGGACGCTCAACGATGAGTTGAGCCACGCTCCTCACCAAAGGGTGGGCGTCGGCTGGCGCGACTGCATAGCCTGCGTGCCGCATCAACGGGAGATCGTTCAGATCA
>Ga0310122_10002270_pt1 | contig 12228 bp, 10 predicted proteins | sample CB6_Bottom_1051__FD_203503 | JGI IMG/M metagenome (GOLD analysis project Ga0310122, IMG submission 203503) | Marine microbial communities from Western Arctic Ocean, Canada - CB6_Bottom_1051 | ecosystem: Environmental > Aquatic > Marine > Oceanic | place: Canada: Western Arctic Ocean | collected...
GGCGACGGGTTCTGAAACAGAAGGCAACAGAGGAAACGAAGATTTCAATCGACTCCTTTTCTTTGTTTGCTCTGTTGCCTTCTGTTCAATGTGGTTTGAAGCGAAGCTCTTGGCTCTTCGTACTGACGCTCCACTGCTCATGACGGGAGACTGACGATGGATTTGGCGTTGCAAGACCGAGTTGTATTGGTGACGGGTGGTTCGAAAGGAATCGGCCAGGGCATCGTGCGTTCGTTTCTGGCCGAAGGTGCCCGTGTGGCGAACGTCAATCGCAGCGTCGAGGAAGGCCAAGCGATGCAGGCCGAATTCGCTGCCGAAGGCAAAGAGTGTGAGTTTATTCAGGCCGATCTGTGTGATGTTGCCGCGTGCAAGAGTGCTGTCGAGCGGACAATCGCCCGGTTCGGACGCATTGACGTGTTGGTCAATAATGCCGGAGTCAACGACAGCGTCGGACTGGATGCCGGACCGGACGAATTTGTCGCGTCGCTGCATCGAAATCTAACGCATTATTACACGATGGTGCATCACGCTTTGGACGAACTGAAAAAGACGCGAGGCAGCATCATCAACATTGGATCGAAAGTCAGCGTCACGGGCCAAGGAGGAACTTCGGCTTACGCGGCCGCGAAAGGCGGCATCAACGCCCTGACGCGTGAATGGGCGGTCGACTTAGCTGAGCACGGGATCCGAGTCAACGCCGTCATTCCCGCTGAAACGTGGACTCCGCTTTACGAAAACTGGCTGAACACCATGCCGAACCCGGCGGAAATGAAATCGAACATCGAAAAGATGATCCCGCTGGAATCGCGGTTCACGACGTGCGAAGAGATCGCCGACATGGTCGTTTTTCTGGCATCACAACGCTCGTCGCACACCACCGGCCAAATCATTTTCGTTGATGGCGGCTACACACACTTCGACCGCAAATACACCGCATTGAGTCCAACGGAATGAAATCAACTTCTTTGCGGGCCAGCAGGAAAATCGAGGACAAGAAAAAACAGTCCCTCATTTTTCTGCCCTACATCTTTCTGTCGATTGGCCGCACGGCGACTCGCACAACATCGGGCGCTTGAGCACGCTCGATCGCCTGATTCACCTCGACAAGAGGAAACTCGGCATCAACAAGTGACGCGAATGGATATTGTTGGTGAACCTGTTTCAAGAATTGGAACGCAGTCTTCAGATCGGCCGGAATATAATTGTGAACGCCTTCGATTCGCAGCAGTTTTCGCACGATCTGCTCGGGATTGAAATCGACGGATCGAGTCGGAAATACGGAACCCACCAACACCAGACATCCGTTGACACTCAGCATCCCGATTGATTGTTCAATCGCCTCGGGGCTGCCGGACATGTCGAACACGAAATCCGCGCCACGGCCTTCAGCGATTTCGAGAACACTCGCTTGCACCTCGGCGGTACCGGCCAACAATGTTTTCGTCGCGCCGAATTGATGGGCTCGGTCAAGTCGTTCGCGAGCAATGTCAGTCACGATGACCTCGGTGGCTCCCGAATGCCGAGCCATCGCGGCGGCCGTTAATCCCAACATTCCCGCACCGTGGATGACGACTGATTTGTTCGCACAGTCACCGGCGACTCGAAACGCCGCCGCAACCGTCGACGTCGCACAATTGGCGGGACAAGCAACGGCGTCCGGAATTTCATCGGGAATTCGAACGATTGAAGTCCCAGGTACCAAGTGGCAGACTTGCGCCAGCCCGCCGCTCAGCGGACCGTCGTCATCGACAACATGATGTCCATACTTAAACAGCTTGTCGCACTTCTGAGGAATTCCGGCTTGGCAGTTTTGACATCGGCCACATGAGGCGGCGATGGACCAACTGATCCGGTCCCCGATCGCCAGTGGTTGCCCGTCGATGTCGTGGCAATCCGTGGATAATTCAGCGATGCAGCCAATGATTTCGTGCCCGAGGATCGTTGGCCCGGCCACATCGCGGCGTCCGTGAATTGTGTGCAGATCGCTGCCACAAATTGTGCAGCAAGTTACTTCGACAAGCAGTTGACCCTCGCCCAAGACCGGCTGCGGGAAGACTCGCAGTTGGAACGGTTTCCCCGGTTCTTCAAAAACGGCTGCCAGTACTTGAGCCGGCACGTCGCGGAATTGACCGTTCACGATCGAAATTCCGCTGACTGAATTGCGGACGGTATCTCGGCAACTGATTTCAAAACGAAATGTGCTCCGGCGTCGAGTAACTTCTGTTCGACCTGCTGGTGCCGGGTTTCTCGTTCGTCGCCCGAAAGCGCCTTCAGTTCTTCCTCAGTCAGCCCGAATTCGCTGCCGGTTTCGGTGATGCCGATTGTCCAAACTCCAGCATGGCGGCCGGCTCTTATGTCGGGCACGGTGTCGCCGACTTTTAAGACGGCTGTGGGAGGGAAGATGCCGCGTTCTTCCATATTCCGGAATATCATCCATGGCGCGGGCCGTCCCGCCGGCACTTCATCGGCGCACACACTGTTGTCTGGAACGAAGCCCTGCTCGGCCATCATGTGTAACACGGGAGTCGCGACGACTCGCGGATAACCCGTCGACGTCGCAAGGGCGATACTCGATTCCTTCAGTGTCGCGGCACATTGATTGAATCCCGGAATCAGCGTTGCGTGCAATTGTGCAACATCCCGCTGCATCGGAACGAACGTGTCGTAAATATGATGTGCGTCATCGTCGTTGGATTCGCGGTTGTATTTGTCTTGCCACTGTCGGACGACATCGGGCAACTTGAGCAGTTCGCGGATGTGGTCGAGCTTGTGCACTCCCATCGGCCCGCGCGCTTGCTCGTTCGAGACAGTAATCCCCATCCGCCGAAACGCCTCGACAAACGCGGTAATCGGCGCCATGCAGCCATGATCGACGATCGTACCTGCCATATCGAATACGACCAGCTTGATTGGTGTTTGCTCTTCTCGCATTATCTTCCTGACATCTTGCGTTCAATTGGTGCGTGAGACTTCATCATACTTAGACTGTAAGCAATCAGCTCTCGGCAGTCAGCTTTCAGATCAGGGATATCGGAATCTTGTTCCATCTTTTGACCTGATTCCTGGATGCTGACAGCTTTCCTTTTGCGCGGATTGTAGGGCATATGCCAGATCCAGATTTGCCGATTGTAAGGGTTTTGAAATCTCCGACCGCGACTTGGTGTTGCCGGCCGTCGTTCAACAATGAACGCGTGCAGGGCCAAGTTTGGTGGCGTCGAACTTAAATCATAAGACGCCAAGCCCGTCGCTCGCTAATTCTGCGCGAAGGAATCCATGGGGGATGTGCAGAAGTGCCGACAACGCTCCGGAGACACTTGGATGGAAACTCAACTGCTTAGACGTGGTCTCCATGCCGCATTCGCTCTGATTCTGGCATTGCCGACCGCAACAATGGCTGAAGACGGCTACTGGTCCCAACGCAGCCAATCGGCGGCCGGATTTCTTGACGACAGCAGTTGGTTTGATAGTTTTTTCGATTCGGCATCGGGCGGCCTGAAGAACATGGAGTTCATCGACGGACTTGGCTGTTTCGATGGCAGCTCACTGAGTTTTGGCGGCCAGCTCCGGCACCGCTACCACGATGAAAACAACCGCTTGCGCCCGGGTGGGCCGGGCCGAAGTACCTATGATTTATATCGCTGGCGCAACTGGTTGGATTTCAGGACAGGCGATTCCTTTCGCATTCATGTTGAAATGATCGATGCCTCGATTTTCAACAACGAACTGCCCGTGACGGGCATTGATAAGAACCGCTGGGACATCCAGAACGCCTACATCGATTTGAAGATTGCAGAACTTGACGGCACGCCGCTTGTTCTTCGCGCGGGCCGTCAAGAATTGCTCTTTGGAGCGCAGCGATTGGTCTCTCCGCTCGATTTTGCAAACACGCGGCGTAACTTTGAAGGGTTTCAATTAACGGCCAAGGGAGATCTGTGGGATGTCGACGCGTTCGCCACTCGGCCGGTGAATACGGCGACGGGACGCCGATCCGTGGCAGGGCAGGATGATGCCTTTGATACGCCTGACCAAAGCCGCACCTTTAGCGGCGTCTACGGTACTTACAAGGGATTCGACAAGAGCACACTCGATCTGTACTGGTTGTGGCTGCGAGAACAAGAACCGCTCGCCACTCGCGCGGACGGCAGCCGGCACACGGTCGGTTCCCGCTGGGCCGGGTCGATTCCGGTTCTCGATGCGTGTTGCGAAGCCTCGCGGGTTTATAGCTGGGATCTGGAAGGAGCTTACCAATTCGGACATGACAACGGCGAAACCGTCCGTGCCGGCTTCTTCGCAATCGATCTCGCTCATCAATGGGCCAAGACGGCTTGGAAGCCAAAAGTCAAAGGAGTTTTCTATTACACGTCGGGTGACAAGGCCGCGAACGATGGGCAGAACAACACATTCGATGACCTATTTCCATTGGGGCATGCTTACTGGGGTTTAATCGACAACTTGTCGGGACAAAACCTGCTCGACTACAGCGTGCAGGCGCAGGTGTATCCGACGGAAAAACTCAACCTGCTGGCGGCGGTACACTGGTTCGACCAGTCGAGCGCGAACGACTTCGTCTACAACGTGGCGAACGCCCAATTTGGAACTGTCGCAGCCACGGGCTCACGCGACATCGGCTCGGAATTGGATTTCGTCGCGAACTACAAAGCCAGCTCGCACATGAGCCTGCAATTCATTTATTCATGGTTCTGGTACGACACAGCGGTCACTCAAGATCCCGCAATCACCCGCGGCGACGCCAGCCAGTTCTATTTGCAGACAGTGCTGGATTATTAGCCAACATTTCAAGACGAACGCAATGCGCGAGTCTTGAAGTTGCGTTTTTCACTTTATCACGAAACCGCGGCGATGCACGTCAGCTACTGATGCTCGTCAACATTGCTGATGCCGTGCCATCCAAGAACCCCATCAACCGCTTTGCCCGGCGTGGATCCTGGAGTTTGTCGAACGCCTTGGCTTCAATCTGACGCACGCGTTCGCGCGTCACTTGGAAGATGATGCCCACTTGCTCTAATGTATACGGATATCCGTCGCCGAGTCCGAATCGCAATTTTAGAATTTCCCTCTCACGATAAGTCAGCGTTTTCAGAACGGTGTCGAGTTTGTCACGCAGCAGTTCGCGGGTCGCGAGATCGTCTGGCCGGATTTGCTTCCCGTCTTCAACAAAGTCGCCGATATCACCGTCGTCGTTATCGCCGATAGGCCGGTTCAGGCTGGTGGGATATTGAGATGACTGAAGTACCTGTGTCGTATCTTCGAGGCTGACGCCGGTTACGAGCGAAAGTTCCTCAGCTGTCGGCTCGCGTCCCATTTCGTGCAGGAACTGGTTGGAAGCGTGATTCAACATCGAAGTCGTCGCCGACATGTGAATTGGCAATCGGATTGTACGTCCGGTGTCGGCGATGGCGCGAGTAATGGCCTGTCGAATCCACCACGTCGCGTAGGTTGAAAACTTGTGGCCGCGAAGGTACTCGTACTTTTCAACCGCCCGCATCAGCCCCGCATTTCCCTCTTGAATGAGGTCAAGAAAGCTGAGGCCCCGCTTGCGGTACTTTTTGGCAATCGACACGACCAATCGCAGATTACCGTTTGCCAAGATGCTCATTGCCCGTTCATAAGCCGCGCGGCGGTCGACCAGTAGGCTGATCCGCTGTCTTAACGAATCGGCAGTTTCGAGCGTTTGAGCCATCAAGTCTTTCAACTCGGACTGATACGACTGCAATTTCTGGCTTGATGAGTTCGACTTTCTGAGTTCACGAATCATGCGGCTGAGATTCGTCATGCGTTCCGAGATTGCTTCCAGCTTGCGCATCGTCGGTCTGATTTTTTGCTCCCGAAGGCCGAGTTCTTCGATCATCGTGACCATTTTTCGGCGCCGCACGACCAGAGATTGTTCGATCAGCTTGCGTTTGGTTGCCGAGGTCTTGGGATTGATCAGCCGTTCAAAATCCGCTTTGTTCTCCACACGGAGGTGCGACAACGTTGTGAGATTGTGTTGCAGCCGTCCGACTATCTGCTCGCGGATACGTTGCTCGGTCACCGACACCTCGACCGTGCGATCGAACGGCAGTTCTCCGCGGTGAACTCGGGCCAGAATCTCGGTCGCTTTATCCATGACAAAGTCGCTTTCGATCAACTTCCGTCGAAACAACTTGCGTGTCAGGTCAATTCGTTTAGCCGCTTCGATTTCCTGCTGGCGCGTCAGCATGGGGATCTCGCCCATTTGTGTCAGGTACAGCCGGATCGAATCGGAAGTCGGGCTTGGCCCGGTATCGTCCGCCGATGGTAACTTCGGCGCGACCTGTGCCGGCTTGCGGCGCTTGCGTTCCACATGCTGATTTGGCGTCAAGTCGTCCGAGTCGACATCGAGTCCCAACTCGTCGATACATTCGACCACGACATTCAGTTGCTGCGAATCCTGGGCTTCATCCGGCAGATAGGCGCTGATTGCCGAAAACATGAGTTGTCCGCTCTTCAATCCTTCATCGATCAACTGATTGAGTCGCTCATCGAATCGATACATCACAGGTGCCTTTTCCACGGTATTGTCAGGAAACTCAGTTGTTCCCAAGTTTGTCAGATACGAATTGCCATTAACGTAGACAAATGTTTGCATACGCCAGCGTCAAGATCGACTTGCAGCATACGTTTTCCACTGCCGCCATTTGGTGGTCGGCCCACTTCATGTGGGACGATTCCCGATCGAGTGACGCATGGCAAACCTGTCACAGATTTGGGAGCGGGCTAAACAGCGTCACTCTTTGGGAAGACTGATCAGAGAGGGCAGGACTCAAAAAGGAAAAATGAAAACCGGTTCATTTCCAGATCGTGTAATCGATGTTTTGTCCTACGCTCCCAAAAATTCGAGGTCAGCCCTCTTGCGGGTCCGAACCCGTTTGAAGGCCCATTAGTTCTCTGCCTTCCGGCCTCGGTCTTCACATTCGATTATACGGTCCGACCAGCATTTGTCAGCCGGGATCAGCTCCTGTTTTTGGTCTGATCCGAAGAATTGTTTATCCCGCTTCGTTAACGCTTTTCGCCATCTTCGGAATCCAATCCTTTGTCAGACTTGGCGGCTTTGGCTTTCGTGAGCAGGGTGCCGACAGTCTGCAACCCCTTCAGGTCACTTTCCGTTGGTCCATGGTCGGCACAGTCCGAATCGTGCCAAAGTGGAACTCCCGTTGCATAGCGAGCTGCCAGCATCAGAACCTTCTCTTCCGAACCCGGCCGTGCCTCTGTTGGGCAGCTTGGGTCGATGCCGAGGTCTTCAAAATCCATCTCGTGCCAAGGCTCATCGCCCGCAACCTCTGAGTAAACGAGTGTCGTATCGCTATAGGCTTGATCAATATTCAACATTCCTGCAATTCCTTTACAACGACTTGGCAATTAACTTTTTCGGTCATTCGTGCCGAAAGTCCGCTGAACATGCCGTTTGAGTTCAAACGCACATTCCCCGTATTTCAAACGAGTCTTGGGCCTGCCTTTGAAAGTTGTCCGCCGGAACACTCCGTTCGTTACATCAGACGAAACCGCAGTCGGTATTCTACAAATTCTCAGGATTCCTAACGCATCAAAGGTCTTTAATTGTTCGCCGATCGGAAGGTCGTCTGTTGAGGTAGGACAAAACTTGGCAGGACTATTTCGGTAGGAAGGCGGCCGATGGCTTTGTTTTGAAGAGCGACCACCGAAACTCTCCAAACAAGTTAGGTTACAGGTCGAAATCTCGGTTTGTCAACAAAATCTCAGAATTTTTTGAGGATTTGCGGAATTGGCCGATTGCTGAGCGGGACACTTTCACAAAACGACTGATGCGATCTCTGTCAAGAAGTATGGATCGCATCGACTTGGCAGACAGACGGATCACAAGTTCAGGAATAGTTCGCTCGCTTAAGATTGTTGCGACCCTGCGCGAAACTTCAGCAGAATGCACGGCGAAATTCGCGCATTCTCGAAAACACGACGGAAAACTTACAACAATCGCTGAGCGATTCAGACGAAAAAACACGTGGTTTCAGAAACGGAGTACCCGACCTGAATCACAACTCCCTTGATTTGGCACGTCCCTTGCATTTAGGCCAGACAGGCCGCTTCTGCCAATGTCGGCGGAAGTTGCGATTTCTGTTTGATGCAATCCTGAGCAATTGCGGAGCGCCCGTGCTTACGCTTGGGACTTAGCCACGGCAGAGTTCGGAAATGGCTTTGTCCTCAGTTCGGATTTGATCCCTGCGAGAGAACACGACGAGACGTTGTGTGATTTCGCCATTTCCCTTTCTAAGTCGGCCGATGCCTCTCGGCCGCAAGATTCGCGCTCGAGCATGGAAGTTCACGTACCTGCGAAACTTAATCGGTAATGCCATCAACTGAAAACTGATCCAACGCTACGTCACCTTGGCGAGTGGCCGAAGGATTCTCTTGCGGCCACTCTGCATGCGATCAAGGTGCGTGGCGTGGAAGGTACGCGCTGCAAATACCTACCAAACACGGGAAAGGAATAACTCGACAATGCAGGTCGACAACAAGGCGGCTCGGATTAACCAATTCGACTTCACGACACCACAAATGCGCGCATTCCACATGTCGTGGTTCGCGTTCTTCCTGTGCTTCTTTGCCTGGTTCGGAATCGCTCCGTTGATGACCGTCGTGCGAGAGGAAATGGATCTGACCGATTCCCAGGTCGGATGGTGCATTATCGGTTCGGGAGCCCTGACGTTTCTCGGTCGTCTGCTAATCGGCTGGTTGTGTGACCGCATTGGCCCGCGGTTGTCCTACACGTGGTTGCTCATTCTGGGCTCGCTGCCCGTGATGGGAATTGGGTTCGCGCACAACTTCGAGACGCTGTTGTTGTTCCGCCTGCTCATCGGGTTGATCGGAGCGTCCTTCGTGATCACTCAGTATCACACATCGGTCATGTTTGCTCCGAATTGTGTCGGAACGGCCAATGCGATGACCGCCGGATGGGGCAACCTCGGCGGCGGAGTGACGCAGTTTGCGATGCCGGTTGGCTTTTCTCTTCTCGTTGGAACAGTCGGCGTCAGCGCATTCTGGGGATGGCGATTGTCGATGATGATCGTTGGTGTCGGCTGTTTGTTGACCGGTGTTGCCTACTTCTTCCTGACTCAGGACACGCCCAACGGCAACTTCAAGGATTTGCGAGCTGCCGAAAATATGCCGGACAAGAAAGCCGCCAGGGGCTCGTTGGCCGCCGCCGGCGACCCGCGGGTCTGGGCGTTGTTCGGAATCTACGGCACCTGTTTCGGAATCGAATTGACCGTCAACAACATCGCGGCCATGTACTTCCGCGATTGTTTCGCCACGTTTCAACAAATGGAACTGGAAGACGCCGTGTTCTGGACGGGTCTGGCCGCATTCGCGTGCGGCGGCATGAACATCTTCGCCCGACCATTCGGCGGGATGATCAGCGACCGATTCGGCAGCCGCTGGGGATTGTCCGGCCGAGTGAAATGGCTGTTCGCGGCTGTGTTCTGTGAAGGCTTGGCTTTGATGGTGTTCTCGCAGATCAAAACCGTCACGCTGGCGATTCCGATGCTGATGGTGTTTGCCATTCTCGTGCAGATGGCGAACGGCGCCACCTTTTCGATCGTTCCATTTGTCAACCGAAAGGCTCTCGGTTCGGTTGCCGGAATTGTCGGAGCTGGTGGCAATGCCGGAGCCATCGCGGCCGGATTCCTCTTCATGGGAACCCTGTCGTGGCCGACCGCATTGTTGGTTCTCGGCGTGGCCGTGACAGCTTCGTCGTTCCTCGCATTTGCCGTGCGCTTTTCGTCCGAAGCGGAAGGTGAAGCACAGACGGCAATCAGAACCGCGTTGCAAGGACGCCGTGAGGAACTCGAACTGGCCGGAGCAACGTCGGCCGTCGGCTGAACAAAGAACAGAGTAACATTCGCAAGGGCGCTATGATGATCGCGACAAACACCGGTTCGACAAACAAAGGCAAGACGAAATCCCAGGAGCGCAAAACCGTCGTCGTCATCGGCAACGGCATGGTCGGTCTGCGGTTTTGTGAAAAGCTGGTCGAATTTGACGAGACGAAACAACACCGCATTGTCACCTTCTGCGAAGAACCGCGAGCCGCCTACGACCGAGTCGGCCTGACGTCATTCTTCGCCCACCGCGACGCCGAGCAACTGATGCTCGCCCGCATGGAATGGTACGAACAGAACGGTATCGAGATTCACGTCGGCGACCGAGCCAATCAGATTGACCGCGAATCGAAAGTCGTCCGCTCGGACAAAGGTGTCGAAATCGCCTATGACACTGTGGTTCTGGCAACCGGTTCGTACCCGTTCGTCCCACCGGTTCCCGGCATCGACAAGCAGGGCGTCTTCGTTTATCGCACGATCGAGGACCTCGAACGCATCATCGAATACGGCAGCAAGATCAAGACAGCCGCCGTCATCGGCGGCGGATTGCTGGGATTGGAAGCCGCCAAAGCCGCGTATGATCTTGGGCTGGAAACCCATGTCGTCGAGTTTGCTCCTCGATTGATGCCGCGGCAGATTGACGACGCCGGGTCGCGGATTCTGGTCGACAAGATCGAGGCACTTGGTGTCCGCGTTCATCTCAACAAATCCACCGAAGAAGTCCTCGGCAACGGCAAAGTCGAGGGCATGAGATTCAAGGACGCCGAGCAACTGGATGTCGACATGATCATCGTCTCGGCCGGCATCCGCCCGCGTGACGAGTTGGCTCGCGAGGCCAACATCGAAGTCGGCGAACGCGGCGGCGTGCTCGTTAACGACCATCTGCAGACTTCCGATCCCGATATTTTCGCGATCGGCGAAGTCGCCCTGCACGGCGGCATGATCTACGGACTCGTCGCTCCCGGATACGAAATGGCCGAGATCGTCGCGGCGAATCTGTGCGTGAAAAAGGGGTCAGGTCCAATTTACCAGAATGGCCCGAAGGGTGCTCCGCACAAATTGGACCTGACCCCTTTTTCACGCACTTTCTCCGGCACCGACCTGTCGACGAAGTTGAAATTGATGGGCGTCGACGTTGCCAGCTTTGGTGATTACGAGGCCGGGCCTGATGTTGCGACGCCGTTGGCTTACGAAGATCCCTTCGAAGGCGCCTAAAAAAAGCTGGTTTTTTCGAAGGACGGCAAGAAGCTGCTGGGTGGAATCCTTGTCGGCGACGCCGCGGATTACGGCAGCCTGTTGATGATTGCCAAGGCCGGCGACGATCTGCCGTGCTCGCCCAAAGAATTGATGGGCATGGGCGGCGGCACCGGCGTGGCAATCGGTGGTACCGACAATATGTCTAGATCAGCACAGGTTTGTTCATGCAACAACGTCCTGAAAGGACAAATCTGCAAAGCGATCCGCGACAAAGAACTGACAACGGTCGGGCAAGTCAAATCGTGTACCAAAGCCGGAACAGGTTGCGGTGGTTGCGTGCCGCTGGTAACCGATCTGCTGAACGCCGAACTGAAAGCCGCCGGCAAGTCGATCAACACCAACCTGTGCGAGCACCTCGAATACTCGCGTACCGAATTATTCGCCATCATCAAGACGAAAGAACTGAAGTCGTTCGACGAGGTCATTTCTCAGTACGGACAAGGTAACGGCTGCGAGATCTGCAAACCGGCCGTCACGTCAATTCTCGCATCGCTGTGGAACGAAAACATTCTGGAAGCACAGCACCAGACACTTCAGGATTCGAACGATCGGTTTCTGGCCAACACGCAACGCGGCGGTTTGTATTCCGTCATACCGCGAGTTCCCGGTGGCGAGATTACTCCCGACAAGCTGATCACGCTGGGATCGGTCGCGAAAAAGTACGGCCTCTACACAAAGATCACCGGCGGCCAACGAGTCGATCTGTTCGGAGCGAAAGTCCAAAACCTGCCCGACATCTGGGAACAACTGATCGAAGCCGGTTTCGAGAGCGGGCACGCATACGGGAAAGCATTACGGACCGTCAAGAGCTGTGTTGGTTCGACGTGGTGCCGATATGGAGTGCAGGATTCCGTCAGCTTCGCGATCCGCATCGAGAACCGCTACAAGGGAATTCGAGCTCCGCACAAGGTCAAAATGGCCGTCTCCGGATGTGTCCGCGAGTGCGCCGAGGCTCAATGCAAGGACGTCGGTCTGGTCGCTACTGAGAACGGCTACAACTTATACGTGTGCGGAAACGGGGGCGCGAAACCTCGTCATGCCGATCTGCTGATCGCCGATATCGACGAAGAAACGGCCA
>Ga0310122_10002271_pt1 | contig 12227 bp, 8 predicted proteins | sample CB6_Bottom_1051__FD_203503 | JGI IMG/M metagenome (GOLD analysis project Ga0310122, IMG submission 203503) | Marine microbial communities from Western Arctic Ocean, Canada - CB6_Bottom_1051 | ecosystem: Environmental > Aquatic > Marine > Oceanic | place: Canada: Western Arctic Ocean | collected...
ACCTCGGGGACCAAGTCAGCGCTTCAGCGCGCGCATCGCGATGTCACGCCGCAGCTGCATGCCCGCAAAGGCAATCCGATCACAGGCGGCGTAAGCACGCTGCCGCGCCAGGGCCACGTCGGCCCCCCGACCGCAGACGCCGAGCACGCGCCCCCCGGCCGTCTCGAAGCCATCCTCTGTGCAGCGGGTCCCGGCGTGAAACACTTCCACTCCTTCGAGGGCCGCGGCTTCTTCGAGGCCGGTGATCGCGAGGCCCGTCGGGTAGCTGCGCGGATACCCCCCGGAGGCCAGCACCACGCAGACCGCCGCCTCACCCCAGCCCACGGCGTTCGCCTCGTCGAGTTGGCCTTTTGCTGCGCCGTCGAGCAGCGGCAGCAGGTCTCCGTCCATGCGCAGCATCAGCGGCTGGGTTTCCGGATCGCCAAAGCGCACGTTGAACTCGATCACCTGCGGCTGGCCCGCCTCGTCGATCATCAACCCGACATAGAGCACGCCCCGGTAGGGGTGCCCGTCGGCCGCCATGCCCCGGATCGTGGGCACCACGACCTCGTCGAGGATTCGCTTCTCGACGGCTTCACTCACGACCGGTGCCGGAGAATAAGCCCCCATGCCCCCGGTGTTCTCGCCCACATCGCCGTCGAGGGCGCGCTTGTGATCCTGGGCTGCGGCCAGGGTCACGATGCGCTCACCGTCGGTGATCGCGTAGTAGGAGGCTTCCTCGCCCAGCAGGCGCTCTTCGATCACCACGCGATCGCCGGCGTCGCCGAAGCGGCGGTCCTGCATCATTTCCCGCAGGGCTTCGAGGGCGCCCTCCGCCGAATCGCAGACCGCGACGCCCTTGCCCGCCGCGAGCCCATCGGCCTTCACCACGCAGGGACCCGGATGCTCGCGCACATGGGCACAGGCCTCTTCCAGGCTTTCGAAGCTTTTGTAACCCGCGGTTGGAATCCCGTGCCGCTGCATGAACTCCTTCGCGAAGGTCTTGCTGGCTTCGAGTCTGGCCGCTGCAGCCGAGGGACCGAAGGTCGCGATCCCGACCTCGCGCAGGCGATCCGAAAGCCCGAGCGCCAGCGGATCTTCGGGCCCCACCACCACCAGGTCGATCGCCTCGGCCTGGGCCAGGGCCGTGATGCCGTCGACGTCGCTCGCCGCGACATCGGGCACACAGCGCGCCAGCGCGGAGATCGCGTCACTTCCCGGAACGGCCAGCAGCGCATCCACCGCCGGGCTCTGCGCAATCTTCCAGACCAGCGCGTGTTCGCGTCCGCCGGACCCTACGACCAGAACTCGCACGATGGCTGCTCCTTCGCGTTGCCAGACGAAGCTAGTGGCGGAAGTGCCGCGCGCCGGTGAAGACCATTGCGATTCCGAGGCGGTCTGCCGCTTCGACCACTTCTCCGTCGCGATTTGAACCGCCGGGCTGAACCACGCATCGCGCCCCGGCGGCGACCGCCATCTCGAGACCGTCGGCGAAGGGGAAGAAGGCATCGCTTGCCAACGCCGACCCCGCAAGAGAGATGCCCACGCGCGCCGCCTTCGCCGAGGCGTTGTGGACCGCGTCGAGCCGCGAGGTCGAGCCGCCGCCGATCGCCAGTGTGCCGTCGGCTCCCGAAAAAACGACCGCGTTGCTCTTGACGTGCTTGACCACTCGCCAGCCGAACTGCAGCGCGCGCAATTCTTCGTCGCTGGGCTTGCGCTGGGTCACCACCTTCGCCCCCTCCAGGTCTTCGGAAGTGGCATCGGGTTCTTGCAGCAACCAACCTCCGTAGACCCGGCGCCATTCGAGTTCGCTGCGATCGATCGCCGCCGCGTCAAAGGACAGCAGCCTGCGGTTCTTCTTCTTGCGCAGGATCTCGAGCGCTTCGTCGCTGAAACTCGGGGCCACCAGGACCTCGGTGAAGATTTTGTCGACCTCCTCGGCCAGGGCCGCGTCGAAGGCGCGGTTGCAGATGACGATGCCACCAAAGGGAGAGTCGGGATCGGTCTCGAAGGCGCGCCGGTAGGCGTCCAGCGGATTCGAACCCGCCCCGACGCCACACGGGGTGTTGTGCTTCAAGATCGCCACCACCGCCTCGAGCTTCGGATCAAAATCGAGGGTGAGCGCCAGCGCAGCCTGCACGTCGACGAGGTTGTTGTAGGAGAGCGCCTTGCCGTGCAGTGGCGAGACGGCCTCGAGGAAGTGACCGTAGAGCGCCGCGCGCTGGTGCGGGTTCTCGCCGTAACGGAGTTCCTGCTCGAGCGGCAGCGAAGCGCCGCGCCACTCCGGGAAGACATCCTCGTCCGCTTGCCCTGCAAGCCAGGACTGGATCGCGGTGTCGTAGGCCGCCGTGCGCCGGAATGCCTTCAGCGCGAGGCGGCGACGCGTCGTCTCGGTGAGGCCCCCCTGGGCTCGCAATTCTTCGAGGACGCCCGCGTAATCGTCGGGCTCGACGAGGACGCCGACGTGGGCCTGGTTCTTCGCTGCCGACCGGATCATCGAGGGCCCCCCGATATCGATCTTCTCGATGGCTTCGGCGAAGGTCACGTCGGGCTTGCTCACCGTGGCCTCGAAGGGGTAGAGGTTCACCACGACCAGATCGATGGGCCCGATCGACTGGCTCTCGAGATCGGCCCGATCTTCGGCGAGTTCGCGGCGTGCCAGGATGCCGCCGTGGATCCGCGGGTGCAGCGTCTTGACGCGGCCGCCGAGCATCTCCGGGCTCTGGGTCAACTCGGCAACGTCGACGACTGCAAGGCCGGCTTCGCGCAGCGCCGTCGCGGTGCCGCCGGACGCGACCAATTCGATTCCGAGTTCGACGAGCCCGCGGCCCAATTCGATGAGTCCGGTCTTGTCGAAGACGGACAGCAATGCGCGTTCGACGCGCGGCGGGGATTGGTCGGGCGCCATGTCTCGCTCCTGATCTAGAGTGCCCGTGACCGCCGATCTGCGAGCCCGGCGCCCGAGCGCACTGGCCCCCGGCAGCGAACCGCAAACTCCGCCTGGCTGAGCCGCCTTCGGCTCACGGGTTCGCGATCGATGTTCGGGTTGGGGGGGCCGTTGCGTTTTTTACCCGGCAGGGGCTTCGAAGTCAATCGGCTGACGGGAAATTCGCGCCCCCACCCGGACCAGGAGCTCGTAGGGAATCGTGCCCGCTTGCTCCGCCACCGCCTCGACCGTGGGCACCGAGCCTTCGCCTCCGCCCTCCTGCCGACCGAAGAGAACCGCGGCGTCTCCAAGAACGACGTTCGACCCATCCGAGGCCTCGCCGCCGCCAAGATCGACGCAGAAATAGTCCATCGACACCCTTCCGGCGATGCCCCGCCGCGCGCCTCGCAGCCAGACGGCACCGCGATTGCCCAGCGCCACCGGAACGCCGTCGGCATACCCCATCGGCAATGTGGCCACCCGCGTCGCTCGCGCGCAGCGGTAGGTGGCGCCGTAGCCGACGCTTTCGCCGGCTTCGAGGTCGCGTAGGTTCACCACCGGCGCGCGCAGGGTCATCACCGGCCGCAGCGGCGTCTCGAAGTGCGGCGCCGGCCTGGCCCCGTAGAGCATCAGCCCCGGCCGGCAGGCCGTGGCCTCTGGCAACGCCTCGCGCAGGGCATCGCCTGCCAGCAGGGCGGCCGAGTTGGCGACGTGGATCACCGTCGGGCACAGCCCGCGGTCGGTCGCCCTCGCCAGCACCCCGCGAAACTCGGCCAACTGCGCCAGCGAGAACCCCAGGTCGGGATCGTCCGCGCAGGCCAGGTGGGTAAAGAGCCCCTCCACCTCGATCTCGGCGGCATCCGAGAGCGTCTCCAGCGCTTTCGTAATGGCCTCGGGCGCGAGCCCCATGCGGCGCATCCCCGTATCGACCTTGCAATGGATCTTCCAGGGGCGGCTGCGCTGGCGAGCCTGCAGCAGGATCCTGCGAAGCCCCTCCTCGTGGTGGACCGTGGGGGTGAGTTCGCGCTCGCTGGCCTCGCGGGCCTCGGCCTCCGAATGCAGTCCTCCCAATAGGAGGATGGGCACCTCGATCCCGGCATCTCGCAGCTCGACGGCCTCGTCCACCGTCACCACGGCGAGCGCCGAGGCCCCCGCCGCCACCAGGGTCTTCGACACCGCTACGGCACCGTGGCCGTAGGCGTCGGCCTTTACCACCGCGATGCAGTCGAGGCCCGCCGAAGCCTGGCGCGCCACTTCGAAGTTTGCACGCAAGGCGGCGTGATCGATTTCCGCGGTCCCGCGATCCTGCCGCATCCCCTGCCCCCTGCTGCGCGGAGCTTCCGCGCGGTCGACGACGCCCCTCCGATTGGCCCCTTTGCCGCCGCATCCGCCGCGCCGCGGAAGGATCGCAGATTGGCAGCCCCCCTGCGCCTCTTGTAGCTTCGCCCGCATTCACCCCAAGCCTCGCGAGATCTCCCGGTGAGATCCTCTTCTGAAACAGCGCCGCTCGAAGTCACCCTCAACGGCGAGCCACAGCACCTGCCGCTTCGGTGCACCGTAGAGCGCCTGCTGGCGATTCTCGGCATGGAGGGGCGACGGGTCGCCGTCGCACGCAACCGCTGCGTGGTGCCGCGCTCGGCCTTCGCAAAGGAGCCTCTCGAGAACGGGGACCGGGTGGAAATCCTCGAAGCCGTAGGAGGAGGCGCTTGATGCCCCACCCCAAAGAAAAGACCGCGACCGACTCCTATCAACTCGGGTCGCACACCTTCCACTCGCGCCTGATCATCGGCTCCGGGAAGTACGCGTCCTTCGAGCAGAACCTCGAATGCGCCGAGGCTTCGGGGGCCGAAATGGTGACTGTCGCGCTGCGCCGGGTCGACTTTGACGCCCCGAAGGGCCAGGGCCTCCTCGACTTCATCAAACCGGATCGCTTCCAGATCCTGCCGAACACCGCCGGGTGTTTCAGTGCCGACGAGGCCGTCACCACCGCACGACTCGGACGCGAACTCCTCGACACCGAGCTGGTGAAGCTCGAGGTGATCGGCGACAAGCGCACCCTCTTCCCCGACGTCCCCGCGACCCTCGAGGCTGCGAAGGTGCTGCTCGACGACGGCTTCACCGTGCTCCCCTACATCACCGACGACCCGGTGGCCTGCCAACGTCTCGCCGCCATGGGCTGCGCGGCAGTGATGCCCCTCGCGGCTCCAATCGGCTCGGGCATGGGCATCCGCAACCCGGCGAACCTGCGCATCATCATGGAGACCGTCGAAGTTCCGGTGATCGTCGACGCGGGCGTCGGCACGGCCAGCGATGCGGCGGTGGCCATGGAACTCGGCGCCACCGCGGTGCTGATGAACACCGGGATCGCTCACGCCAAGGAACCCGTGTGGATGGCGCGCGCCATGCGGCTGGCGGTCGAGGCCGGGCGCATCGCATACACCGCCGGCCGGATGTCGCCGCGGCTCTACGCAGAGGCCTCGAGCCCCACCGCGGGCCTCGCCCATCTCTGAGACGCGGGACGTGGCGCGTGCGCTGCGGCTCGCGCCCTACCGTCGACCGCTGCTCGTGCTCGTCGCGGGCGTCGAGGCCACCGCTTTACCGGGAGTGGAAACGGTGCGCGCAGCCTTCGCCGCGGGTCTCGACTGGCTGCAGTTGCGCGACCGCTCTCTGGATGCCCGCGCCTACTTGGAATGGGCACGGCCGCTAAAGGCCGTGCAGCGCGCGGCAGCCGGTGACCACCCGACGGCGCTGCTGATCAACCGCCGAGTGGACCTGGCACAGAGCCTCGGCGCGGAGGGCGTCCACCTGGGCTTCGACGCGGTCTCACCCTTCGTTGCCCGCACGCTCCTTGGCACCGAAGCCCTCGTGGGCGCATCGACCCACGCCCCCTTGGAAATCGACCCGGAGCGCCTCGCCGCCTGCGACTACGTCCACTTCGCACCCGTCTTTGCCCCCCTCTCAAAAGCATCGACGTCCCCGCCCGCGGGACTCAATGCGCTGCGACGCGCCTGCGAACGCGGGCTACCGGTGATCGCCCAGGGCGGAATCGAAGCGGCCAACGTCGCCGACGTGATCGCCTGCGGCGCGCGCGGCGTGGCGGTCACGGGAGCCATTCTCGGCGCCGAAGATCCGGGCCAGGCCTGCCTGCAGCTGCGTCGGGCACTCGACGCCGCTGCCAGCACCTGAGCCGTTAGCCGGGCAGAAAAGTCGAAGCGCCAGCCGAAGGGCGCACCGCAAAGGCATGCGGGTCGCACCCAAAGCGGCTGGCAAAGCGCCGGGCCAACTCGCGACGCACTCCGGGAACGGCGCCGGGCTCGACGAGGTGCAATGTGCAGCCGCCGAACCCCGCTCCGGTGAGGCGCGAACCGAAAACGCCGGGCAGCGAATCTGCGATCTCGCAGAGGGCGTCGAGTTCGGGGGTCGAGACCTCGAAATCGACAGCCAGGCTGCGATGCCCCGCGCGAAGCTGCACGCCGACCTCGAAGAAATCGCTGCGCTCGAGGGCATTCCTCACACGGGAGACGCGCTCGTTCTCGCTCACCACGTGCCGCACGCGCCGAAACAGCAGCGGGTCGAGTGCCGCTTCGACGGCCGGGAGATCGGCGGGGGCGAGGTCGCGCAGCGAATCGACCCCGCCCTGCAAAGCCAGCGCTTCCTCGGCGCGCCGACACTCGCGAACACGCTCGCGGTAGTCGCCCCGGGCCAGCGCCCGGGAAATCCCGCTGTGCGCCACGAGAACGGCCGCGCCGGTCGAATCGAAGCGAACCCTCTGGGTCGCCTGGCTTTGGCAATCGATCAGGAGGGCGCAGTCGCGCTCGGCGAGCGCACTCGCGAAGGGGTCGAGAATGCCGCACGAAAGCCCGACGAAGTGACTCTCGGCGCGGTGTGCGACGCGGGCCCGTTCGCGCGCGTCGAGCCCACAGCCCCCGAGTGCGTCGAGGGCGGTCACCAGCCCCACGCAGAGCGCCGCCGAACTCGAAAGACCGGCCTCGCGCGGGACACGGCTCGAGATCGCGAGATCCACTGGGCCGAATTCGAGGCCCCGCTCGGCGAGCGCGGCGAAAACCGCCTTCACGTAGTCGAGCCAATCGACCCGCCGACTCGGCTGGCGCCCATCGAGATCGGGTTCGCGGTCGGGTTCGAGATCGCCTGCTAAAATGGGCTCGAAGTCGCCCTCCGCCGCGAGATCGCAGGCGAGGACGCGGACGCGCGAGGAAGCGCCCGGACCCGCCAGAACGAGGGTTTCGCGATCGATCGCGAAGGGCAGCACCAAACCCTCGCTATAGTCGGTGTGTTCGCCGATCAGGTTGACGCGTCCAGGCGCACGCGCGCCAATTCTCGGATCGTTTCGAAAGCGGTCCGCGAAGCGTCGGGCGAGATCGAGCGAGGACAGGCCCGGGACCGGGGAATCGAAGAATCCGGGCGCAGGGGAATCCATCGGCCGGAGGGTAGTCGACGCAAGGCCTGCGGCGTCCAGGAAGAGCATGAGCCAATCTTTCCGCAGTCCTAGCTTTTTCCGGCTTCTCGTCGTCGCAAGCGTCGCGGGCTTCGTCATTTCGGTCTTGCTGCTCTTCGCCCCCCGCTTTGCCGTCGAAGCCGCCGACCCCTTCCTGCGCCGGACCGCCACGGTGCGCGCCGCCGAGCGCGTCGGGCCCGCGGTTGTGAACATCACCACCGAGACGGTTGTCCCGGCACCGAACCCCTTCGCAGGCATCTTCCGCAGCCCACAGTTCGGCCCCTTCTTTCGGGACATCCGCCCGCGCCCGCAGCAGACCCGCACCATCCAGAACCTCGGCTCCGGGGTGATCTTCGACGCGGAGGGGCACGTTCTCACCAACGCCCACGTGGTGAACGCGGCGAGTCGTGTCTGGGCAACGCTGGCCGATGGTCGCCAGTTCGAGACGCGACTGATCGGCGCCGACCCTAACAACGATCTCGCAGTGCTGGCGATCGAGGGCGCGGAAGACCTGCCCTGGGTCGCCCCCGGAACTTCTTCGGATCTGATGGTCGGCGAGCCCGTAATTGCCATCGGCAACCCCTTCGGCCTCGAGAACACCGTGACCACCGGCGTGATCTCGGCCACCGATCGCACCGTCCGCGGCCCGGACGGCAGCCTCTTTCACGGCTTGATGCAGACCGACGCCTCGATCAACCCCGGCAACTCCGGCGGCCCGCTGCTCAACGCCGAAGGCACGCTGATCGGAATCAACACCGCCGTCTACACGGGCGGCCAGGGGATCGGCTTCGCGATTCCGATCGACACCGCCCAGCGGGTGGTCGAAGAACTCCTCGAGCACGGCGAAGTCGTGCCGGTCTGGCTCGGCATCCAGATCCAAAAACTCGACCCCGCGCTGCGCGAGATCATGGGCCTGCCCGACGGGATGTCGGGCGCATTGGTGAGCGGCGTGCGTTCGGACAGCCCAGCGGCGGTGGCCGGCGTCGTTCGCGGGGACGTCATCACCAGTTTCGAAGGCCGCCCCTTCCACAGCGACGAAGACGCACAGCGCTTCCTCGACCTGGTGGAGACCGCGACCCCCGACCAGCGCCTGCGCCTCGAGGTGTGGCGCGAGAAACAGCGCTTCCCGCTGACGGTGGTTGCCCGCGAATTTCCCCACGCCGTAATCTTCGAGATGGTCGAGGACATCCTCGGAACGAAACTCGAGCCCCTCGCCGACACCGGCTACGCCATCGTCGCGGTCCGGACGGCTTCCCGGGCCGCGCGCAGTGGCCTGCGGCCTGGGGACCAACTCGTCGGCCTGGCCGGCCGCGCCTTGCACGGCGAGGACGACCTGCGACGCGCGGTGCTCAGCATCCGCGGCCGGGTCCGGGTGCTGCTGGTGGTCGATCGCGATGGCCACCGCGGCCAGGTCTGGGTCTCGCTGGTCTAGCCCCGCGAACGGGAACGGGGACGAACGGGTACGGGGACGTTGTTTACTTGTTTACTTTTCGGGAACGTACGGGGCAGTCACCTCGCACCTGTCCGAAAAGTAAACAACGTCCCCGTACCCGTCCCGCCCGCAGGGAACCCAAAGCGGGCCTCCGGGGTCCGAAGAAGACGTGGCGGCGTTCCCGTCCCCGCCTCCCTCCCCCCCACCGCCGGAGATCCGATGAAGAACGCCTCGCCCTCCCCCTCTCTCGTACTCTCCTTTGCCCTCGGCCTGCTGCTGGGCCTGGGGGCCGAAGGCGGGGTGCTGCTGGAAATGCCCACGGCCCACGCCTCGGATCTCTTCGACTGGCTCGACGCCAAACCCGACTCCGAGCCCCAAAACGAGCCGAGCCCGGACGGGATCTCTCGCGAGGGCGACCACCAACAAGGCTCCAGCGTCGCCCCACGCGACGCGCACGCGCCCAGCACCTTCCCCGACTTCGCCAGTCTGGCCGAGGCCGTATCCCCCGCCGTGGTGAACATCCGCACCTCCCAGACCATCGAGCGTTCATCGACGCGCCCATCGATGCCCCCCGGCATGGAGGAGTTTTTGGAGCGGGGCCCGTTTGGGGGTCGATCGTTTCCTGGTTTTGAGCGACCGGGTCGTCGTGCGTTCAAGGTGCCGAGCCTGGGGAGCGGATTTGTAATTTCGTCGGATGGATACATCGTGACGAACAACCACGTGGTGGAAGACGTGGACGAGATCGTGGTGGTATTTGCATCGGGCGAGGAGTTGGAAGCGCAGGTGGTGGGCCGGGACCCGAAGACCGATATCGCATTGATCCGGGTGAATCCGACGCGCGAGTTGCCCTCGCTGCGGCTCGGAGACAGCGACGCGGTGCGCCCGGGCGAGTGGGTGGTGGCGATCGGCAACCCCTTTGGTCTCGAGCACACGGTGACCGCGGGGATCGTGAGCGCGAAGCACCGCAACATCGGCCAGGGCAGCTACGACGACTTCATCCAGACCGATGCGGCGATCAACCCCGGCAACTCCGGGGGGCCGTTGCTCAACCTGCGGGGCGAGGTAATCGGGATCAACACAGCGATCAACCCGCGGGCCAACACGATCGGGTTTACGGTTCCGATCAACATGGCGAAGGCGATCTTGCCCCAGCTGCGGCTGGACGGCCGCGTGACCCGGGGCTGGCTGGGGGTGGTGATCCAGAACGTGACCCCGGAACTGGCCGAGGCCTTTGATCTAAGCGAGGAGGCGGGTGCGCTGGTGTCACGGGTGATGCCCGGCAGCCCGGCGGCCGAGGCGGAGATCGCGGTGGGCGACGTGATCGTCGAGTTTGATGGGGAACCCATCGAGGAGTGGAACGAGTTGCCGCGGGTGGTGGCGGCGACCGCGGTGGCGAAGTCGGTCTGGTTGGTGGTGGTGCGCGACGGCCAGCGCCGGCGGGTGGAACTCGAAGTGGGGAAGATGGAGGAGCCGGGGGCGGTGGTGGTCCGGGCGGAAGCAAAGGCTTCTGCCTTTGGTCTCACCACCCAGCCGTGGACCCAGGAGTTGCGCGAGCGCTTCGGGGTGGACGACGACCACGGCGTGGCGGTGATCGAAGTCGAGCCCGGCAGTCCGGCGGACGAAGCCGGGGTCCGGCCGGGCGACGTGATCCTCGAAGTAAATCGCGAGAGCGTCGCCAGCCCCGCCGAACTCTCCCGACGCCTCGACGCAGCCGACGAGAATGTGCTCGTCCTGATCGGACGCGGCGACTCCAACTTGTTCGTGCCGATGAAACGAGCGGGTTGAGAGGGGGACGGGGACGTTATTGCTTTGTTGCTTTCCCGGGCCGCGCTGGGGCCCCGCGCGGCCCGGGAAAGCAACAACATCCCTGTCTTTCCAGGGGGCGAGAGCGGATGGGCGTACAAACAGACGCCACATCCCGCGGCGTCTTCCCGAGGGAAGGCGCCGCGCCGCCGCACCCGGCGTGCTTGCCGCGGCGGGAACCGTGCTTAGGTTCTCGTCATGCAAATCGAAAAACTGACGATCAAGAGCCAGGAAGCTCTCGCCGAGGCTCAGAGCCAGGCGAGTTCGCGCGGCCACGCCCGCATTCAGCCCGCGCACCTGCTGCGCGCGCTACTCGCACAACCCGAGGGCAGCACCGTGCCGGTGCTCCAGAAGCTCGGCGTTTCCCTCGACCTGCTGCTGGGGCAGGTGGAACGACTCCTCGAAGCCACGCCGCGGGTTTCCGGTGGCGCCCAGGCACAGCTCGACCCGGCCCTCTCCCGGATCCTCGAAGCCGCCTTGGAGGAGGCCACGACACTCAGCGACGAGTACGTCTCCACCGAGCACCTGCTGCTGGCGCTTGCCGCCGACGGTCGAGACGCCGCCTCGCGGCTTCTCGCCGACGCGGGGGTGGCACGCAAGGGTCTCCTTGAAGCGCTGAAGGCCGTCCGCGGCAATGCGCGCATCACCGACCCCGACCCCGAATCGAAATACCAGGCGCTCGAAAAGTTCGGGCGCGACCTCACCGACGATGCGCGCAAGGGCATTCTCGATCCGGTGGTGGGCCGTGACGAAGAGATTCGCCGGGTGATCCAGGTGCTCTCGCGGCGCAGCAAGAACAACCCGGTGCTGATCGGCGAACCCGGTGTCGGCAAGACAGCGATCGCCGAAGGCCTGGCCCAACGCATCGTCGCCGGCGACGTCCCCGAATCGCTCAAGGAAAAACGCGTGATCGCCCTCGACATCGGGGCTTTGATCGCCGGCGCCAAGTACCGCGGCGAATTCGAAGATCGCCTGAAGGCGGTGCTGCGCGAAGTCAACGAAGCCGACGGACAGGTCGTCCTCTTCATCGACGAACTGCACACCATCGTCGGTGCCGGTGCCGCCGAAGGCGCTGCCGACGCGGCCAACATGCTCAAGCCCGCGCTGGCCCGGGGCGAACTCCACTGCATCGGCGCCACCACCCTCGACGAATATCGAAAGCACATCGAGAAGGATGCCGCCCTCGAGCGTCGCTTCCAGCCGGTGCTGGTCGGCGAGCCGAACCTGCCCGACACCATTTCGATCCTGCGCGGACTCAAGGAGCGCTACGAGGTGCACCACGGGGTCCGCATCCAGGACAGCGCGCTGGTCGCCGCTGCAACGCTCTCGAATCGCTACATCGCGGACCGCTTCCTGCCGGACAAGGCCATCGACCTGATGGACGAAGCCGCCAGCCGCGTGCGCGTGCAGATCGATTCGATGCCCGAAGAGCTCGACCAACTGAGCCGCAAGCAGACCCAACTCGAAATCGAACGCGAAGCCCTCAAGAAGGAGAGCGACGAAGCCAGCGCTGCGCGCCTGGTCGACGTCGAGCAGGCGGTCGCGGACCTGCGCGAGAGGACCGACGCCCTCGCCGCCCGCTGGCAGAACGAGAAGGGCATAATCGCCGCGGTGCGCAGCGCGAAAGAGCA
>Ga0310122_10002274_pt1 | contig 12225 bp, 11 predicted proteins | sample CB6_Bottom_1051__FD_203503 | JGI IMG/M metagenome (GOLD analysis project Ga0310122, IMG submission 203503) | Marine microbial communities from Western Arctic Ocean, Canada - CB6_Bottom_1051 | ecosystem: Environmental > Aquatic > Marine > Oceanic | place: Canada: Western Arctic Ocean | collected...
CAGGAGATTTAGATGGTAATTACTGGAGATTGTCGATTCCTTCACACATGTGAGATGTGTGAGTTTAATAATGATACGGACTGCAAAGCCGACAAAAACGAGCATAACCGCTGGCTTGTCAACCATCGGATGAATGACATCAAGCATAAGCTTATTATCGGTAGTAACAAAGGCGGGGTCGGCAAAAGTACTGTAACCACCAACTTGGCTATTGCCCTGGTGGAAAAAGGTTTTGCTGTAGGGTTGGCGGATGCTGACCTTCATGGGCCTAACATCCCTAAATTATTGCAGGCCGAGGATGTTCGGTTAAAATCTACGGATACAGGCATTGATCCTTATGAAACCAAAAATGGCCTGAAGGTGGCTTCGTTAGGGTTTCTCATTGAAGACCCCAATATGCATATTGCCTGGAGGGATGCCGTTAAATATGACTTTATTATTGAACTGCTGGGAAACATAAACTGGGGCCCATTGGATTATCTCCTGTTTGATCTTCCCCCCGGTACGGGCAATGAGCAAATCACGATCATCGATTTTATTGGTGATGTCGATGGGGCCGTGGTGGTTACAACCCCCCAGGATCTGGCGATTCTGGATGCACGGAAAATGATCTCTTTTGCCCGCGACAGCAATGTCCCCATAGTGGGGATAATTGAAAATATGAGTACGATGGCCTGCCCGCATTGTGATGAAAAAATCGATGTGTTCAAGAAGGGTGGGGGAAAAAAATTAGCTGAAGAACTGGTATTGCCCTATCTGGGCAGTATTCCTCTTGATGGGGAGCTTGTCGCCACTTCTGATAGCGGGGAGCCTGTTGTCTTGTCTCGTCCAGATTCCGTAGCCGCCAAAGCCTTCATGCAATTGGCTGATAATTGCCATAAATTTCTCAATCCCGAATAGTTCGGTAAAAATTAACCGGCCACCACTAGGCGTGGGGCCAGCACTGCATTGCCCGTCAAGCAGGCCAAGCCGTCAAGCGCAATACATTAATGCTCTTCCTGACAAGGGGTAAAGGGGGTTTGGTTTGTCATGCTGAGCTTGTCGAAGAATCTCGGCTCAAAGAGCCCTTGCCGGTTGCCTCCCTTGCTAGTGAGTGCTTTTTTAATGTATACATTATGGATTGCGTTTCACGGTAGGATTGGGGGATAATACGACTATAATGTCAGTTTTAGATTTATTTATTATTCCCATGACCCTTCTATAAGGGCTCTTCCTTTCTTTTAAAGTTCCAATGTTTTTTCGCTTTTCATACAAATTAATAATTAAGAGAATATTGGCAGTTTCCCTTATGCTGTTTGTCATTGGGACTGCTGAGGGTTTTGCGGATGGAATCAAAAATCCTGTTTTCTCGAATAATCCGATAGCCGCAGAAGTGGATGGGGAACCTATTTATCTGGATGACCTCAAGCATGTCCGCATCCAGGAAGTTCTCATGCAACTGCATGAAATGCAGACCCGCTCCTTGAAGGAAAAAATCCTCGATAAGCTTGCAGAAAAGCACCCAGAATTAAAAGCAGAGCAAGCTCCCAAAGTGACGGAAGCGGAAATCAAAAAGTTTTATGAAGGCAATTCCGGCATTAAAGAGTTGGGGAGCCTGCCCAAGGTAAGTGCTGAAATCCGGGATTACCTGGAAACAAGTTTCCGGCAGATTCATATTGAACGGCAATATCAGCATGCGGTTCGGCAGGGCTGGGTAAAGGTTTACTTAACGCCGCCTAACGATTTCCATTTGGTAGCGGGGGTGGGTACGGCCATGTTGTGGACGGAGGAAAAAGTTCCTTCAACCAGACGGGTTTTTATATTGGAATATTCTGATTTTCAATGCCCATTCTGTAAGCGGGTGCAAAGCACTTTGCAAAAGCTTAGAAAATTATATTCCAACGAAGTTCAGTTTGGCTATCGGCATTTCCCACTCCCCTTTCACAAAGAGGCGAAGGTTCTGGCCCAGGCTGTTGAATGTGCCAGGGATCAAAATAAATTCTGGGAACTCCAGGATCTTTTCTATAAAAATATTTCCAACGCTGCGAACGAAAAAGAAATTATGGAGTTGGTCAAACTTGCGGGAATCGAAAATATCCGGGCTTTCAAAGCCTGCTGGCAAAAAGGAAAATATGCGCAGCGGGTTCAAAATGATATCCGTGAAGGAGTCGAACTGGGAATACAGGGAACCCCGACTTTTATTTTGGGGGCTTACGATCCGGAATCCAGAACCGTTTCCGGGAAAATGTTTTCCGGCGCGGTTTCCGAAGAAAAATTTGTCAAAGTTATAGAACAATTTCTTACCTCTACCCGTAGCGAAGCCAAGTTAAACCGATAGTTTTTTTATCCCACCCTTTGCCATGATCCGGATACTCATTTTTACTCTGGCTGGAATGCTTGTTCACTCATTCGCAGAGTCTGGTCCGTTTTCAACCCCTGGACCCCAATCTGGTCCCAGGATAAAACTTGACACCATGGCAGACAGTGACCCCGTCCATCCGGGAGACCGGTTCAAGCTGTACCTGTCTGTCCAGATTGAAGAAGGCTGGCATATTTATTCTCTGCAACCGTTGGATGGCAATGAATTATTGGCGACTCAAATTATTCTTGAGGATAATGTTTTCGAAAGCGCAGGCGGCTGGCAGGAATCCTCACCCAGCCTGATTCAGGATGATGCACAAGCAAAACTGGTCAAGGCCCATATCCATATCGCAGAGTTTCATAAGAATTTTCACGTCCCTGAAAATTTTGACCCGGGAAGCTATCCCATAAATGGAAAATTGCTATACAGGGCCTGCGACAACAAACTTTGTACCCTCCCCCAGAACCTTCCTTTTGTCAGCCGGATTCATGTCGGTGTGACCAAATAATGCAGTCCATTGCCGGGCTTGTCAAAGATGAGGGTAGTTCCCCTCTCCATTTCTTTTCCAAGCTTGTTGTTTTTAATTTCTCCTCCCAGCCGGACAAAACAAGAATCGTCTTTCCTTATTCAGATACAATAGGATAAACTCGTCTTGGCACGAAATTGAAACCAGATTCTTATTACGGGAATAATGCAGGTCATCACAACACATTTGAATGCAGACTTTGATTGCCTGGCTTCCATGATGGCAGCTAAAAAGCTGTATCCACAGGCTCACTTGGTCCTTCCTGGGTCTACAGAGCGTTTGGTGGATGATTTTCTGAAAGAGGAAAGCCCTCATCTGAAATTCACCCGAATTAAGGACATTCCTTTGGACCAGGTCAGGCTTTTGGTGGTTGTCGATACCCATGCGTCGGAGAGAATCGGAGTTTTTGGTCCCTTGCTGGATAACCCGCAGATGGAAGTTCATATTTATGATCATCACCCGGACCCACAACCTGAACTTAAAGCCGGTCTAAAAATAATAAAAAAAAGAGGCGCCACGACCACCATCCTTCACGAAATTTTGCTCGAAAAAAATATGCCTCTAACACCGGAAGAATGCACCTTGATGGTTCTGGGGATTTACCAGGATACGCACTCACTGGTTTCCGTCTCTACAACTCCAGAGGATCTGACAGCCGCCGGAGACCTGATCAAGAGGGGAGCGGACTTGAGCCGAGTTTCCAGTTATATGCGGCAAAAACTGAATTCGGAACAATTGGATATTTTCAATGGACTGGTCTCCAGCCTGGAAAATCACTTGATTAACGGTGTTGAGGTTTCACTCACTACAGCATCTTCCGATCATTTTGTCAGGGATCTGGCTTATGTGGTCCAAAACGTTATGGATATGGAAAATCTTTCTGCGGTGTTTGCCTTGATTCGGCTGGACAAGAGAATCTATTTAATCGCGCGCAGTAGCATCCCGGAAGTCAATGTCGCGGAGCTGGCCCAGGTTTTCGGGGGAGGCGGTCATGAAAGCGCGGCGTCCGCCACCATCAAGGAACTCACACTTGTACAGGCAAAGGAAAAATTGCTTGGTAATCTGGAAAGCCTTGTTCAACCGTTGAGCCGCATCAGGGATATCATGCATGCTCCCGCCATTGCGGTGGATGTGGACGAATCCATTCAATCGGTTGAAAAAAAACTGACGCTTTATAATTTAAACACGCTTCCGGTTTTGTCAGAAGAGCAACCGGTGGGCCTGATCACTCGTCAGATTGTGGAAAAGGCCATCCATCATGCCATGGGAAAGGATAGTGCGGAGGATTTGATGATAAGCCGCTTTGCGGTTACGACTCCCGATGCCTATTTCAAATCGGTGATTCCTCTGCTAATTGAAGAAAAACAGAAACTCATTCCCGTTGTCGATCCTGAGAACAGGTTGATCGGTGTAGTGAGCCGGGGCGACCTCCTCCGGGTACTGCACAGTGAGATGGCACCCTCCAAAATGCAGTTTCAGGGAAAAGCCAGAACTCAGAAGAACCTGAAGAGCCTGATCAAGGAAAGGCTGGATAAGGACATTTTCAGGCTTCTTGAACGTATTGCCCAAGTTGGAGAACGTTGTGGCGTATCCGTTTATGCGGTTGGAGGTTTCGTGAGGGATCTGCTTTTGAATATTCCTAATCAGGATATTGATATCGTTGTTGAAGGGGAAGGGATTCCCTTTGCCGTCCGTCTTGCTGAAGAATTTGGCGGCAGAGTGAAGTCGCATGAAAAATTCGGAACATCTGTAGTAATTTTCCCTGATGGCTATCGTATAGATGTGGCCACAGCACGTATGGAATATTACCAGCATCCCGGTGCTTTGCCCACAGTGGAAAAAAGTTCGATCAGGTCTGATCTTTTCCGACGTGACTTCACCATAAACTGCATGGCAGTTAAGCTGACTGGTGCGAATGCATTTTGCCTGATCGATTTTATTAATGGGGAAAGGGATTTAAAAAATCGAGAAATCCACGTCCTGCATAGTTTGAGTTTTATTGAAGACCCCTGCAGGTTATTCAGGGCCATTCGGTTTGAGCAGAGATTTGGTTTCGAACTAGGCAAGCAGGCCGAAGCGTTTATGCGAACCACCATCAAAAAGCGTTTGGTCGATTCTTTAAGCGGAACGCGTTTGTTCAACGAGATCAAACTGCTCTTAAAAGAGAAACGCCCGATGGATTGCATTCGTAGAATGCAGGCATTTGATCTGTTTCAGTTCGTTTCTCCGGAAATGTTGAAAGGCCGCAAAGACCTTGAGGCTCTGGAAAAGCTGGAATCGGTGTTTTCCTGGGCGGGTATGATCACTCTTCCCCGAGAACCGGAAATCTGGCGCGTTTATCTTCTGGGACTGTTTTATTCCCTGGAGGAAGAAGCAGTTTTAAAAGCAACCGATCGCCTCCAACTGCCAACTCGAATGAAATACTCACTGGGACAGGATAGAACCACCTGCCGTGAAAGTTTGAAACGACTTAATTCCAAAAAGGAATGGGGACCCAAAGAGATCTACCACACCTTTGCTAACCTTTCTATTGAAGCGGTTATTTTTTTGATGGCATTGTCTTCCTCGGACCGGCTCAATCAGTATGTGAATATTTATTTTGCCCAGTATCAGGGCAAGTCAGAACCCTCGTTGACAGGGGATGATCTGGTAGAAATGGGTATAGAGCCCGGCCCGGTTTTTCAGTCTGTATTCAACGCGCTTCGGGAGGCGCGAGTGATGGGCAGGGTGAACACCAGAGAAGAAGAAGTGGCTCTGGTTGAAGAACAATTCCTGAAGTTATAAGGGCCGTGCCAAAAGCAACTCCCTCAATCCCCCTCGACAGGGAGAAGCTCAATTCCCCCCTGATAAGGTAGGCGTATTCTCCCCTTACCTTCATGCCCCGCAGGGGTACCAGGGGGTTAAATATTTCCTTCCAGGGAAACAGGCTGACTGATGGGTCAGCTATGCTATAATACCGTATCCTTAGATTTTTTCTTTTAACTTGTGAAGAGGTGATGGGTCGTGGCAAGTGTTGAATACCTTATTAAGCAGTTTTTGACTCCGGACAAAAAAAATCTCGACTTGAGCAACCAGAATATTGGCGACAAGGGGGCCATCAAGTTGTCCAAGGCCAAGAACCTGAGCAAGTTGAAAAAGCTGATTCTGCCAAACAACAATATCAGCGATGAGGGAATTACTGCGATTGCCAACTCGGAAAACTTCAAACGGCTGACGGACCTTGATATTTACGGTAATGTCATCAGCGATGACGGGGTCAAGGCGATTGCGGAATCTCCCTATATGAGTAACCTGAAAAAACTCAGCCTTTATGGCAACCTGGTTGAAGATGAGGGAGCCATTGCCATTGCCGAATCCCAGACACTTTCAAAACTGAAACATTTATTTATTTCCTCAAACCGAATCCGGCGAGAGGGGATTGAATCGCTTCAAAAAGCAAAATGCCGCACCCGGCTTTGCCACCTTCATGTGGATGACCTGAAGGATTTTTATTATGAAGAGGCCCCGGATGAGGATGATTCAGATTTGATTAATAGTTGGGAAGAACTTAAGGCCCGGGCCGCCAAGAACAGAGATTCAGAGGACTGACCTTCCAAATGCAGAAACGAAAGTGGGTTTTTCTGTTAATTTCCGCGTTCTTTTTTCTGTCGACAAATCGGATAGATGCCCAGTTTAATCTGACGGGGCCGGTGGATTACGAAAAACTCTTTGCCGAAAACCTGTCAAGAGGGGTTTTGAACCTGTCGGGAAAAAAGATAGGAGATGAAGGGCTTAAAATTCTCCTCAAACAGGGTTTTATAAAAAAGCTCAAAAAACTCGATTTGAGATATAACGACATCAGTCCGAAGGGGGCTAAAATCCTGGCCCAGTCCCAGCCCTTACCAAAACTCAAAACATTGATCTTGAAACACAATTTTTTTTCTGATGAAGGCACTGTGGCTTTTGCCAACTCCTCCAGTTTTCCTAATCTGGAAGTTTTGCAATTAGGGTGGAATGAGGTCCGGGATGCGGGAGCTCTGGCCCTGGCAGATTCAAAAAATTTCCCCAAATTGAAAAAGCTCGATTTGAGGGGAAACTTCCTGGCAGGAAAAACTAAAGAAACCCTCCGGGCTACCCTGGCTCACCTGAAATCCCTGCGCATATTCCAAGACCACTAACCGGCCCCACGCCTAGTGGCTAGACTTTGATGATTCCACTGTCCTCGTCATAAAAGAAGGTGTCGCCGTTTGGTCCGCGGTAGGATATTTCATTGACTTCCCATATTTGCTTCTTTTTGACATCCGCCTCTGCGGCATGAAACCGTCCGCTTTCTTCCCGTTGCAAAAGAAGAAATTTGTTGTCGTTATTCGAAACAATTTTCCAATGGAAAAAATCACTTTGAACAGTTCCTTTTTCGTAATCGATATTGATGATATTCATTTCTGACAACCTCTATGATCTTAATGTGGGACTAATAATCGATATTGGCAGCTATTTCACGGGCTTTTTCCATCGACCGGTTTTTGCTGGCCACGGTAGTATTTTTCAGGATACGAAGAGCAAGTTCCACGGTGGAATCATGTTCCCTGCTCAATGCAACACCCTGCTTTTCAAAAAATTTATTGAGGTGCGATACTTTTAAATTCAGCGAAGACAGTGCGGGACCTTTAGATGCCTTGTCCGGTTCCTGGACCTCTTCTCCTGCGACATCGTTGATGATACGAATCTCTGGAACAATACCATGCTCAGTGATGTCGATTCCTGAAGGCGTATAATATTTCGAAGTAGTGAGGCGTAGCCCCGAACCACCGCTTAATCTGAAAATGGTTTGGACAGAACCTTTGCCGTAGGAATTTTCACCAATGATCAGGGCCTTTCCCGAATCCCGTAATGCCCCAGCGACAATTTCTGATGCGCTGGCGCTGTACTGATTAACAAGAACCGCAACCGGGACCTGATGTAAGCTGTTTTTATACAGGCCTCGGTATTCATGGTAATTGCCTTGGGCTCTGCCCTGTGTATAAACTACCATCCGCCCCTTGAAAAGAAAATGACTGGCCACCTTTACCGATTGAGTGAGCAGTCCACCCGGATTTTCACGCAAGTCCAGAATGAATCCTTTCACTCCATCTTTTTCAGCCTTCTTCAAACCTGCTTTTAACTGTTTCTCTGTCTGTTTGGAAAAACTACTGATCTTTAAATAACCAATTTTATTGTCGAGTGTTTTGTATTCAACCGTATTGATTAAAATGATTTCCCGGGTGAGGGTGTAGGTTCGTTCTCTTTTTTCGCTGGGCCGCAACAGGGTGAGGGTGACTTTGGTTTCGGGATATCCCCTAAGCAGGTTAGCGAGTTCCTCTATATGTAGAGCAGTGATATTTTTTCCATTCACGCTCATGAAAGAATCCCCGGCAAGAATTCCTGCTCTTTCAGCCGGCGAATTATTCATGGTTTTGACCACATACAGCCGGTTATCTTTCATGGTGATGACCATCCCCAAACCACCATATTTCCCTTCTGTATCACGCATGGACTTTTCAAAGGAATCTTTATCCATGTATTGGGAATAGGCATCAAGCGAATTCATGATTCCTTCAATCGCCGAGGTTTCGAGGCTTTCCTTGGTGATTGCTTTACGGGAGTGGTCGTGAAGAAAATAATAGACTTTCTGAAGTTCGTCCCAGTCGTGGCTTCTGTCGTAAGTCAGTTTATACTGAGTGGTCCTGTTCCTATACCTTAGGGTATTGATGCCCGGATTTTTGCTAAGTGTCAATTCCACCGAGCCAGCGTTTTTTATCATCCCTTCAATAGCGGCGGAAAACAGTTTTTTATGGTCCGGAGGGTAGACATATTTTTCAGAAACCAAATCAATGACTTCTTCAAATGTTTCCAGGTCGTTGTTGAAAAACCCCGCGTTAGCCGTTCCCTGGAAGTTAGCTGGACCCAGGGTATTGACCTGAGGCAGGCATAGGAGAGCCCAAAGCCCTACTACCAGGCACAGCGAATATTTTCGGAAGTTTCGTTTCATTTTAGATTTTTAGAATAGGATCAATATTGTGGATGCAGATAGACTGAAAAACTAGCCATTCTTCTTTAAAATGTCTTCAAAAATTATTGCCAAGTTGTCTGTCATCTCATCAACGCTTCCATTGGTCATGCTCGGTGCCACTTTCAGGATATCGTTAATGATTATCGTTGGTGTTTCATTGGCTTTGAACTGCTTGGCCAATTCCAGGGAACGGTCGGTCTTAGCTTTAATGGAAGCCGACTGCATGCCCTCTGTCATTTCCTTGCTTATCTTGAAATCGCTGGCCAGAAACTTGATGACTTTGGGTTGAAAAATATTGATGTTCAATTTGAAATTGGTGTCAAACAATTCATGGGTAAATTCTTCTTCCACTCCCAGTTCATCGGCGATATAAAAAGCCATTGCCGGGTAAGCCGTTTGGTTGCCCCAGTAAATGGGAAATTTTTTATGATGAAGCTTGTCTTTGAACCTGGTGTGCAGGCGTTTGGAAGCTTCCAGAAACCGATAGCAGTGCCCACAGGAATAGTTGAAAAACTCGACCATCTTGATCGTTTTAACATTTTTGAGCTTGCTTATGTCACCGATTATTTCATATTTGCCGCGGATCTTTTCATCAGCCTGCACCCAACCCGGCAACAGGAAAAAAACAACCAGTAAAACGGCGGAAACCTTTTTCATGAACCACTCCTTGTATTTTTAAAACAGGTACTTATTAGTGTTTGATCCTCGGCCAATATTCCGCGTAATTAAAACGCGGACTGTGGTTTTTTACATGACATTGTTTGCAAGCCTCTGTGGCTTGGCTCCCAAACCCCGCTTGCGGAGCGGATGCGTGGTCCCGACCGGGACCGTGACATATCTCGCATTGAACATTTTTCAGGCCCGGGGTATCCAATTCGCTGATAAAGCCGCCCGGAAGGTCAAAACCGACCACATGGCAAACCAGGCATTCCGGATCAAACGCCTTGTTGATTTTCCTTAAAGTGTTATAAGCCCGACCATGATGCGATCCCGACCAGACGGTGTGTTCTGCCGGATGGCAGGTCTTACACACGATCTCCCCGGCGTAAATGGATTGTTTGCTCCGGTTCCGTCTGCCAGCCAGGGTCTCGAAGAACATGGCTTCGACTTTTTCATTATATTGTTCATATAACTTTACCATTTCAGAGTCAAATTTTACACTTGAATCCAGTTTCACCAGGTTATGTTTAAAAGATTTGTTGCCATCCGGGTCAATCTGCACCCTCAATTCCCCCATTTTTTGTCCCCGGGGGGAGGACTGGACGAAAAGTCTCCCGTCTTTCCGCACCGGTGTCATATCAACGGCATCCGATTCGGTGTCAATATGTCCATTGATTACAATGTCCACCCCCTCCATATTCAGGTAATCCAGTGCTGATTCCCGTTTTGCATGGGTGAGAAGGACGATGAGGTCCGGTTTTTTCGTTTCTCGCATACGGGTTATCAGGTTCAAGGCGGTCTGTTTAGGGTCTTCGATGCTCAGGCCGATATGGCCATGAAACAAGCCAGGGTCTACCACCGCCAGAATGCCCACTTTTAATCCGTTTGCAAATATTTTCACCTGTGACCGGGCGGGTTCAAAATGATCGATCATCAGGTTTCCCGCAATCCATGGAATCTGCGTCCGAGTCTTTAAAAATTCAGAGCCATAAACCAGGTCCCGGTCTCCCAGAGCGACCGCATCATATTCCATTTGTTCCGTTGCGGTAAGAAGCGTTTCGGCTTTTAGTTTTCCTTGACGTGTGGGCTCTTTAAAATGGTCACCGGTATCTACAAGCAGAATGTGAGGGTGTTTCTTGCGAGTATCTTTGAGGTATTGCATTCGCCGCTCAATGCCGCCCTGATCTTCTTCCTTGGAGCATCCGCAAGGTTTCAGTTCTGCCAGTAGGTTGCCGGTGTATACAATGAGAATTTCCCGCGCCCGGGATTCTGCCCTTGAGGTTGCGCCTGGATCCAACGAAAGACATCCCGCTATAAATATCATAAAAATCAATAGCATTTGTTTCATAGGCATTAAGGTATCGCATTTCGTTATGAAATACTTGGAAAAGCCGTTAATATACAGAGAAAATGGAGTGGTTATTTTATGCCAATGCGTAAATCTGAAATTCATATGCATTCCATCTTTTCCGATGGCGAATTTTCGCCTTCGGAACTGATTGAGCTTGCGGAAAAAAATGAGGTTTCTGTTCTGTCCCTGACCGACCACGATACTTTCGAGGGCATTCCGGAATTTCTTCAGTCTGCGGGGGAAACGGGAATTACCGCTTTCCCCGGCATAGAAATCACCGTAAAATTCCATGATTTTAATATTCATCTGCTGGCCTATTTTAAGGATTATGAATCCCTCAATCCCGAGCTCAAAGATCGGGTGAAAATAATGACCGACACGCGGGAAAAACGTATGTGCCAGTTGATTGAGCGGATCGACGGAGTGATCCCGGACAGGTATCGGGGAACCCTGAAACTTGAGAATGTGAAAAGAGCGGCCGAAGGGGTTCTCGCCCGGCCGCATCTCGCGCGTGAGATGGTGAGGCTCGGCATTGTTTCGAGTACGGGCCAGGCGTTTGAGAGGTACTTGGTTAAATATAATGTCGAGCGGGAAAACCTGGACGCGCAAACTGCCATTACCTTGGTGCGGGAAAGCGGGGGTGTGCCGGTGATGGCTCATCCGGGTGAGCGGTCTTATTCCCTTATCTGTCCCAAAAAGGGAAGGCACCCCGAAAACGCCCCGGTTTTGCTGGAAGAGTTGAAGGAGATGGGGCTTCTGGGCCTCGAATGCCATTACCCTTATCACGAAAGAATGGGCACGGTTCCTTATTTTATTAACCTGGCTGAAAGCTTTGACCTGATCGTAACCGGTAGCCGTGACTTCCACGGGTTCAAATCGCACCAAGCCGTCAACATCTTCGGCACCACCAAAATGGAACCCGATTTTCTTGAACAGTTCCAGGCAATCTGGAACTGAGACACCCGGCCCTGTTTTATTCTTGCTGTTACCTTTTCAGTGGTGATGAGTTTTATTTGATACGAAAACTCACCAGAATCCCGCCCATCACGCCATCCAACTCAAAATTCTTTTTTGGGCTAGCGGGGTGGCCATTGTGGCAGTTGACGCACCCGCGCGTCACCGCAATATCCGGATAAATAGCCTGGAAATATTTTTTCCGACCCACCTTGGTAATCTGGGTGTAAGGCCGAATAGGGTGCACCTCTACGCTTTCCAGTCCGTTCTGCTCAAACTCGTTGGCGGGCCGGTTCAGCGGATTGATGGGATAAAGGCTGATCAAACGGAAGTCCAGTCCCAGTTTTTTAGTCTTAATCACCTCG
>Ga0310122_10002277_pt1 | contig 12211 bp, 7 predicted proteins | sample CB6_Bottom_1051__FD_203503 | JGI IMG/M metagenome (GOLD analysis project Ga0310122, IMG submission 203503) | Marine microbial communities from Western Arctic Ocean, Canada - CB6_Bottom_1051 | ecosystem: Environmental > Aquatic > Marine > Oceanic | place: Canada: Western Arctic Ocean | collected...
CAGAAGAAAAAAGCTGGCTGCGCGACCGCGCCAAAAAGGGCCAGCTCTATTCGCTGGCGGAACTCTCGACGCCGAGCCTCGGGCACCTCGAGCCGGCAGCCGCCCGAGCGGCCTATCTCCAGTCTTATGCCTTCGTTGATTTCCTTGTACGAAGGCACGGCGAACGCCGACTGCGCGAGGTCCTCGCGGATTACTTGCGAACCCGAAACCTCGAGCGCTCGATGCAGCGGAGCTACCGGGGTTCGTTCCCCGAACTCGAAGTGCGCTTCCGGGAAGATCTGTGAAGTTCGCGTGGCGAGGAAGCCGCGTTCGGAGCGCGCTACTCCTGGCGGTCTGCGCGGTTCTCGCTTCGCCTTCTTCGGCACGGACTGCCGCGGCGGAAGCGCCCACCCCGCCCGACGAGGTGGCAACCGCGTTCTCGGAGACGGCGGCGGCGGAGGCGCCCGTGGGGGTGCTCGACGCCAGGGCCCTGCCGAAGGGCACGATACGGGTCGCGTACCGCTATTCGAGGGCCTGGCTCGCGAACGTCTACGACGCTCACCACAAACTCGACCTCGCCGAGGCGACGGCCCAGCAGATCCCTGCGTTCCAGGCGATCCCCGCGAAGCGCACGCTACAGGAGCACCTGGTGAGCGTGGCCTATGCCCCTTGGTCGCGGCTCACGCTCGTAGCAAGGCTGCCGATCTACCTCTCGGAGCAGCACACCGACCTCGCCGCGGGGGGCTCCTTTCTCAACCGCACCGAGGGGGTGGGCGATCTCGAGGTGGTGGCCCTCGTGCCCTTCATGCGCAAAGGCAACGAGTCGCTGCTTTTCGAGTTGGGCTTTCGAGCACCCACCGGAAAGATCGACGAGATGGGCACCGTGGCGGGTGCCGGCGGTTCGCAGCGCGGCCGTCTCGGCTACCCGCTGCAGCCGGGCGAAGGCTCGTGGGCGCTGCTTCCGGGGTTCACCTACAAGGGGCACTGGCAATCTGTCTCCTGGGGGGTGCAGTACCGGGGCGTGTATTGGCTCAACGAGAACACAAAAGGCTACCGCCCGGGCACGCGCCACCAGGTATCCACCTGGATGGCCTTCAGCCCTGTCTCGTGGCTCAGTGCGTCGGGCCGCTTCCTCTGGACCCGCAGCGGAAACATCCACGGGAGTGACCCCGCCATCGGTACCTTCCCCTACGCCGACCCGAGCCAGGACCCCATGCGCCAACGAAGGCAGCAGCTCGCGGTCGGGCCGGGCATCAACCTGAAGCTTCCCGTTCCCGGTGGGCCGCGGCTGGGCTTCGAGGCGCTGTTCCCGATCTGGCGGGAAATCGACGGCCCGCAACTGGCGCAGTCGTGGGGGCTGCACGCCGGCATCAAGTTGGATTACTGAGGAGTCACACGAGAGATGTTTCGTTTCGGGCCTCCCTGGCCTGCGCTGCTTGCTCTGCTCTTCCTCGCCTGCGGCGGCGGCGAGGTTTCGCGTCACCCGGCCCACGGCGTCGTCGAAAAACTGCTGCCGGAAGAACACCAGGTGGTGGTGGCCCACGACGAGATCGTCGGTTTGATGCCAGCCATGACGATGAACTTCTACGTCGCAGACCCCGCAATCCAGGCTCAACTCGAAGTCGGGCAGGTGATCGACTTCGTTCTCGAGCATGACGGCCGCAGTTTCAAGATCATCGCCGTCGAGGTGGTGGGCCGGGCCGATGACGGGGTGGGCTGGGCGCGCTTCGGCGAGAGCCTGGTGCGGAGCGACCCCGCGCCGGCCTTCGAGTTGCAGGACGAGGAGGGTCGCAGCGTCTCCCTCGCGGACTTCGCGGGACACAGGGTGCTCCTCGACTTCATCTTTACGCGCTGCCCGGGGCCGTGTCCCATCCTGACTGCGACCCACGTCGCGGTGCAGAAGGCGCTTCCTCCCGCGGTCCGTGAGCGCACCCAGTTCGTTTCGATCAGCCTCGACCCGGAGCACGATTCGCCCGAGGTGCTCTCGCGCTACGCCCGCGAGCGGGGGATCGATACGAGCGATTGGTCGCTGCTGACCGGGCCGGTGGACGAGGTGGAGAAGGTGGTGCGCGCCTTCGGCGTGGGCAGCACCCGGCAGCCCGACGGCCAGATCGAGCACCTGGTGGTGACCTTCTTGATCGACGGCCAGGGGCGCATCGTAAAGCGCTACATGGGGCAAGAGCACGAACCCTCCGAGATCGTGGCCGATCTTGGAAAGCTCGCGTCCTAGGAGGCCAAAGCGATGTCCACAGGGGGCCCTGAACTCCCGCCGATCCATTTCGTTTCGCGTGATGCCGAGCGCTGGCGCGCGGCCGCGAGCGAAATGCGGAGTCGGCACGACCTCGCCCACAGTGGGATCGCTCTGGACGGAGTGACCAGTTGGGTCTTCCAGGCCTACCTGGTGTTCCGCGACCGCGATTTCGACGTGCGCCTCTCCAGCAAGTTGCCCCGCCATGGTATCGCCGTCCTCCACTGCGACGAGGTCCCCTTCCGCAAGTACCGGCTCGACAGCTTCGTGGTGGCCATCCGCGCGGATCGGGCCTACGTCGATCTCTGCGACCTGCAGATCGTGCAAAATGTGCGTTGCGTGGAGTCGAAAAAGGACTCCTTCCTGGAGCATTGGAGCCAACCGGGCCTGGTGCCGCGGGATTTTTCGCGCGGCGATGAGATTCGGCGCGTCGGTTTCATCGGTCAGCGCCGAAACCTCGCCCAGGCGTTTCGCGACGGGGCATTCGAGGAGAAGCTCGCCCGCCTGGGAATCGAATTTGTGATACGCGACAGCGAAATGTGGGACTACCGGGAGCTGGACCTGATTCTCGCGGTGCGCGATGGGCGTCAATCGTTTCTCGATGCGAAGCCCCCGAGCAAGCTCACCAATGCATGGCTCGGAGAATGCCCGGCCGTGCTCGGTCGCGAATCGGCCTTCGAGAATCTGCGTCGCTCGGAACTCGACTTCGCCCGGGGCGACAGTCTCGAGACCGCGTTGGAATCGATCGCAAGGCTGCAGGAAGATCCCGCGCTCTACCGCGCCATGATCGAGAATGGCCGAACGCGGGCCGAAGCCTACTCGGATGAACGCCAGGCGATGCGCTGGGAGGAGTTTTTCCGGGGGCCGATGCACGAAGGCTACCAGCGCTGGTGTCGCGACTCGTTCACTCGGCGCGTCCTGCGCTTTGGCGGTCGCGCATTTCGCGCGCGCGTCGTCGGTCGGCGCTACGAGCGTTAGGCGACGTCCCGGCACCCGCTGGCAGCCTGCTAGGCTCCCGCGTTGCATGCACGCGTCCCTCGCCGCTGGGATCACCCCCCTTTCCGAACGACCCGGGCGCCTGCCGCGGTCCGTTGCGGCCAGCGGCTAGAGCGAAGTCCCCGTGGCCCATTTCGCACGCGATCTGGTGAGAACCATGCTGACCCAGGGCGTGATGATCGGCGCCGCGCTGGCCGCAGGGGTGATGACAGCGCGGGTGCTCGGCCCCGACGCCCGCGGCCTGTATTCGCTGTGTGTTGCCGTAGTCACCACCGCGGGTCTCTTCGGTTCGCTCGAGATCGGCCAGTCGATGGTCTTTTTTCGGGGCCGGCGAAAGGTCCCCGAGTCGACGCTGGCCGGAGCCGTGCTGCTCGTGCCCCTGCTGCTCTCGGTGCTCACCCTGGCGGCGATTGCACTGGCCTGGCCGCTGCTCTCCCGCGCGCTGGGCGTCCTGCCCCCCGAGCTTCTCTACCTCGCCCTCGGCTTGATCCCGATCTCTCTCTCGGGTGCGGCGCTGCGCCAGGTCTTTCGCGCCTTCGACGACTTCACCCGCTTCAACGCCTTGCGAGTCGGCGTGCCAATCTCTCGCGTGGTCTTTCTCGGCGGGGCCTTCCTGATGGGCGCCGGGGTGCGCGGCGTGTTGCTTGCGCTCTTCGCCTCCGAAGTGATGGTCTTCGCAGTGGGGCTCGTGATCCTCGTGCGCCGCACTCGTCCCGATTTTCGAAACGGACTGCGTCTGGTCCCCGGCCTGATGCGCTTCGGAGCCCGACTCGAATCGGCCACCGCTCTTGGTTACGCGTCGAACCACCTGACGGTTTTCGCCATCGCGGCGGTGATGTCCGCCGAGGAGATCGCCTACTACGCCATTGCCGACGGGCTGGTGCAGCAGCTTTCGGCGCTGCCGATGATCATTGGCACGGTGATGCTCCCGAAGATCACCGGCGAGAGCGAGTCGAGCGGCGCCGAGATGAGTGCCACCACCCATCGCGTGACCCTCGCGCTGATGGCGCTGCTCTGCATCGCCGTGTCGGGCCTGGGCTCTTTGCTCATCACCGGGCTCTACGGCGATGTCTACGCGCCCGCGGTGGCCATCCTGGGAGGCCTGCTGACGGGGGCCTTCTTCCACTCGGGAAGCAGGGTGCTCTACCCCTATTTCGTGTCGGCGAATCGCATCGAACTGCAAGTCGGTATCCAGGCGGTTACACTGACGCTTCACGTGGCTTTGCTGGTCTACTGGATTCCGAGCTACGGGATCGCCGGTGCCGCCTGGGCCTTGGCGAGCGCGCGCGCCCTGCGCTGGATCCTTTCGCTCGGCGCCGTGCGCGTGCTCACGGGGATCCCCCTGCACCGCATCGTGTTGATCCGTCCGAGCGACATTCGCAGCATCTGGGTTGCCGGGCGCGAACAACTGAAGGGGCTGCTCGGCTAGCGGATCCGCGCCGCCGCGGGCGGCTTCTCGCAGCGGACTACTGGGAATGCCCCCCGACGCCGGCCTCGAGGTCGGCCAGGTGGTCGGTGCGGTTGAAGTACTCGAGGGCGAAGGCCGCGCCTCCGGGAAACCGGATCGAGCGGAGCTTGGTGATGCCCGACCACGCCGTCGAGAAGCGCATCCAGGCAAAGGGGACCGCGGGCAGGCCCAGCAGGTGTGAGAGGATGGCGGCGTTGGTGCCCTCGTGGGCCGTGATCAGCAGGCGCTCGGTCTCCGCGGGCAACTGCCAAAGACGGAACTCTCCGGGCTCGTGGATCTCGACCCGGTGGTGGTCAGAGAGCAGGGCTTCGATCCCGGCAGCGATGCGGTCCTGGAAGTGACGGAAGGATTCGCCGCCGGGGAGCCCGTCCCACCACGCGGAGAGTTCGCGGCTGCGTGCCGCTGCGAAATAGGCAGTCACCTCTTCGCTACTCCTGCCGGCCAGCGAGGGCAACTCGATTTCACGCAGCCAGCGAAGGGTGACCGGCTTCTGCTGGAGAGCCTTCTCGAGAGGGGCGGCGCTCTGTTGCGATCGCAGCAGGGGGCTTGCGTAGAGGGCATCGAAGTCGAGGCTCGCCAGCGCGTCCGCAGAGCGCTGCGCCTGCTCGCGGCCGAGGGCCGTGAGCGCCGGGTCGTCGACCGCGCAGCCGTCGGGCTCCCAGTCGGGCTGGGCGTGGCGTAGCAGGAAGATTTCCAAGGGGCTCCTCGCGGTCGGGGGGGGGCGGCGCTCTAGTTTCGGATGGAAAGCGGCGCTCTGCTAGTTTCAAGGCGACGCAATGAACGGGCTCGACTCTTTTCACCCTGCCGTGCGTTGCTGGTTCGAGCGGCGCTTCCCCGAAGGCCCGACCCCTCCCCAGGAGGCCGGCTGGTCGGCGATCGCCCGCGGACGCGACACCCTGATCGCCGCCCCAACGGGTACCGGAAAGACCCTCGCCGGCTTTCTCGTGTGCATCGATCGCCTGCTCCGCGAGGGCGAGCGCTTCTGCCTGCGCCCGGATGGTCCGGCTCCGGCCCAGACCCAGGTGGTGTACATCTCGCCGCTGAAAGCCCTCGCCGCCGACATCCAACAGAACCTCCAGACTCCGCTCTTCGAGATCCTGGAAGTCGCGCGCGAAATGGGGATCGACCTGCCCGAGTTGAAGGTCTCCCTGCGCACCGGCGACACCCCGGCAAGCGAGCGCGCGGCGATGCTGCGCCGTCCGCCCCATCTGCTGGTGACCACGCCGGAATCGCTCTACCTGATGATCACCGCCGAGCGTAGCCGGGCGATCCTCTGCGGAGTGCGCACCGTGATCGTCGACGAGATCCACGCGGTGGCCCGTGACAAGCGTGGCTCTCATCTAGCGCTCAGCCTCGAACGTCTCGACGCCCTCTCCCGGGAGCGTCCGGTGCGCGTCGGCCTCTCGGCCACCCAACGTCCGATCGAGACGGTTGCGCGCTTCCTGGTAGGGGCGGGGGAGGGCCGTTCGGAACCCGATGGCAGCCCCCGGTGCGAGATCGTCGACGTGGGCCACCGCCGCGAACTCGATCTCTCGCTCGAACTTCCGGAGGGCGAGATGGAGGCGGTGGCCTCGGCGGAGCAACTCGACGACGTCCTCGAGCGCATTGCGGCCCACGTCGAAAAGCACCGCACCACCCTCGTCTTCGTCAACACCCGGCGCATGGCCGAGCGGCTCGCGCACCAACTGGGCGAGAAACTCGAAGAGAAACTCGGCGCCCGGGCGGTGGCCTCGCACCACGGCAGTCTCTCTCGCGATCGCCGCCTGCGGGTCGAGGCGCAACTGCGTGCCGGCGAACTGCGGGTACTCGTCGCCACGGCGTCGCTCGAACTCGGAATCGACATTGGTCCGGTCGAAATGGTCTGCCAGGTCGGTTCGCCGCGCTCGTTTGCCACTTTCATCCAGCGCGTCGGTCGCTCGGGGCACTGCCTGGGCGCGACGCCGAAGGGTTGTCTCTATCCGCTCACCCGCGACGAACTCGTCGAGTGCAGCGCGCTGCTGCGCGGTGTGCGCTCGGGGTGTCTCGATGCCATCGAGCCGCCGACGGCGCCCCTCGACATCCTGGCCCAGCAGATCGTGGCCGCCTGTGCCGCCGAAGACTGGAAGGAAGAAGACCTCTTCGCGCTCTTCCGACGGGCGTCCCCCTTCGCGGCGCTCACGCGGGCCGAGTTCGACGAGATCATCGTGCTGCTCTCCGAGGGGATCGTCACCGGCCGTGGGCGCCGTGCCGCCTACCTGCACCGCGACGCCGTCAACGGGGTGGTGCGAGGTCGCCGGGGCGCGCGCCTCGCCGCACTCACTTCCGGCGGCGCGATTCCGGAGACCGCGGACTACCGCGTCGTGGCGTCACCCGGTGACACCTTCGTCGGAACGGTCAGCGAAGACTGGGCGATCGAGAGCATGCGGGGCGACATCTTCCTGCTCGGCAGTACTTCCTGGCGAATCCAGCGCGTCGAGGCCGGCGTCGTGCGGGTCGAGGATGCTGGCGGCGCGCCGCCCACGATCCCCTTCTGGCTGGGGGAAGCACCCGCGCGAACCCGCGAACTCTCCGAGGCCGTGTCGGAGTTGCGCGCGGGCGTGGGGGAAGCGCTCGAACGCGGCGGCGAAGCCGCCGCCGTCGGATGGTTGGTTCGGGAGTGCGGGCTCGGTGAAGAAGCCGCGAAACAGGTGGTGACCTACCTGGCGGTCGCGAAGACGGCCCTTGGATGCCTGCCGACGAGTCGTTCGCTGGTGATCGAGCGTTTCTTCGACGAAGCCGGCGGCATGCAGTTGGTGGTCCACTCGCCGCTGGGCGGTCGCATCAATCGCGGCCTGGGCCTGGCGCTGCGCAAGCGCTTTTGTCGAAATTTCAATTTCGAGTTGCAGGCGGCGGCGAACGACGACGCAGTGGTGCTCTCGCTCGGGCCGCATCACAGTTTTCCGCTGGCGGACGTACCGCGCTTTCTGAACTCCAAGAGCCTCGAAGACGTGCTCTCCCAGGCGGTGCTCGCGTCGCCGATGTTCACCGCGCGCTGGCGCTGGAACCTGAATCGCTCGCTGGCGGTGCTGCGCCATCGCGGCGGGAAGCGAAATCCGCCGCCGATCCAGCGCATGGAGGCGGACGACCTGATGGCGGCTGTCTTCCCCGGCCTTGCCGCCTGCCAGGAGCACCAGGCCGGTCCCATTGAGATCCCCGACCACCCGCTGGTGCGGCAGACCCTCCACGATTGCCTGCACGAGGCGATGGATGTCGACGGGCTGCGCGAGGTGGTAGAGGGTATCGAAAGTGGTCGCATCGACGTGATCTTCGCCGACACCACCGAGCCGTCGCCGCTGGCCCACGAAATTTTGACCGCGCGTCCCTACACCTTCCTCGACGACGCTCCGCTCGAAGAGCGCCGGACGCGCGCCGTGGTGCTGCGCCGTGGCCTACCCGTGGCGGCGCGCGAACTCGGTCGCCTCGACCCCGAGGCCATCGCCAGGGTGCGCGAAGAGGCCTGGCCCCAGCTTCGCTCTGCCGACGAACTCCACGACGTGTTGCTCGGCGTGATCGTCCTGCGGCCCGAAGCTTCGTGGGAGGGTTTTTTTCGCGAACTCGTTTCGAGCGGGAGGGCGGGCAGCGTCGAGCCCGGAGCTGGGGCGATGTGGTTGGCCGCGGAGCGCCGCGCGCACGTCGAGTTTCTCTTCCCGGAGGCGCCCATCGAACCCGGCGCGGGCCCCGAGTTTTCGAGTGCCTTCGCGCCCCCGGCCGACGAAGAGGCCGCGGCGCGCGAAACCCTGCGCGGGCATCTCGATCTGCGCGGGCCGCTCACACCCGAAGAACTGGCCGAGTGGACCCAGTTGCCGCTCGCGGCGATCGGCCTGGGGTTGGCGCAGCTCGAAGCCGAGGGTTTCGTCCTGCGCGGCGATTTCGAACCCGACGGGAAACGCGAACCCGATCTAAAACGAGAAGGCGGCGAACAGTTCTGTGCGCGGCGCCTGCTGACGCGTATCCACCTCTACACCCGGGAGCGCCTGCGCCGCGAGATTGAGCCGGTGAGTGCGCGCGACTTCCTGCGCTTCCTGCTGCGCTGGCAACACGCCACCCCCGATACCAAGCGCGAGGGGAAGCGCGGCGTGCTCGCGGTGGTCGAGCAGATGCAGGGTTTCGAAGTGGCCGCCGGTGGCTGGGAGGATGCGGTATTCCCGGCCCGTGTCGAAAATTTCCGGCCTTCGTGGCTCGATGGCCTGTGCCTCTCGGGCGATGTCACCTGGGGACGCTTCGCGCCGACCGAGCGGGCCAGCGATGCGAAGCCCCGAAGCAGCGCGTCGCCCTCCCGGGCCACGCCCCTCGGCCTGGCCCTGCGCGCCGACGTCGATTGGTGGCTGCGCGTCGCCCGCGGCGACACCTGGCCCCCGGATCCTCCGCCGGGGCCCGGGCTCGATTGCCTCAACGTGCTACGAGAGCGCGGTGCGCTCTTCCAGGCCGACCTCATCGTCGCCACCGGTCGCTTGCCGATCGAAGTCGAACGGGGTCTTTGGGATCTCGTGGCCCGGGGGCTCGTCCACGCCGATTCCTTTCAGGCCGTCCGTACGCTCTTTGCCGCGCGGGCGCGCGATGCGCGGCGGCGCCTGCGGGCTCGCTCCCGGCGGGGTCTGCGGCGTGGCAGCCGTGGGCGCGATCGCGGCGGTGTCGATGGTCGCTGGTCGTTGATCCCGGCTGCCCCCGCCGAGACCTTTGACCCCGACGAACTGGCCGAAGCCGTGGCCGAACAATTGCTGGCGCGCTGGGGCGTGGTGTTTCGTGACCTGTTGGCGCGCGAATCGATTTCGCTCCCCTGGCGCGATCTACTGTGGGCGTTCCGTCGCATGGAAGCGCGCGGTGTGATCCGAGGGGGTCGCTTCGTGGCGGGCTTCGTCGGCGAGCAGTACGCGCTGCCGGGAGCCGTCGACGCGCTTCGGCGCACCCGTCGAATGCCGCTTTCGGGCGAAGTCGTCGAGGTCTCGGGGGTCGACCCGCTGAACCTCGTGGGCATCCTGACGCCCGGGCCGCGGGTGCCCTCGCTCCGTACCAACCGCGTTTTGTATCGCGACGGCGAAGTGCTCCCCGAGGCGGGGGCGCTGCCGGTGTCTGGGCGGTAGACTCGCGCGCCTTCGCGCTTCACCCCCTTCACCGCGGGCGGCAGCGAAGCGCCCTCCCCACCATTGGAGGCCCCCTTTGGCCCACGAATTCGTTTTCACCATGCAGGACTTGCGCAAGGTCGTCGGCAGCAACCGCGTGATCCTCGACGAGATCACCCTGGCGTTTCTGCCCGGCGCGAAAATTGGCGTGCTTGGGCACAACGGCGCGGGCAAGAGCACCTTGCTGCGGATCATGGCCGGCGAGGACACCGATTTCCTCGGCGAAGCGCGCCCCTCGCCGGGGATCCGCGTCGGCTTCCTGCCCCAGGAGCCGCAACTCGACCCCGATAAGGACGTCCTCGGCAACGTCGAGGAGGGCGTGGCCGAGACCCGTGCGCTGCTCCAGCGTTTCGAAGCCTTGAGTGCCCGCTTTGCCGAGCCGATGGACGACGACGCCATGACGGCGCTGCTCGACGAGCAGGCGAAGGTGCAGGATCAGATCGACGCCGCCGACGCTTGGGAACTCGATCGCACCGTCGAAATCGCGATGCAGGCTCTCGGCTGTCCGCCCGGCGACACCGACGTGGCGGTGCTTTCGGGAGGCGAGCGCCGGCGCGTGGCGCTGTGCCGCTTGCTGCTCTCGAAGCCTGACATGCTGCTGCTCGACGAGCCGACGAATCACCTCGACGCCGAATCCGTGGCCTGGCTCGAGAAGACGCTCAAGGAGTTCCCCGGCACCGTCGTGGCGGTGACACACGATCGCTATTTCCTCGACAACGTCGCCGGCTGGATTCTCGAACTCGACCGCGGTCGCGGCATCCCCTGGAAGGGGAACTACTCCTCGTGGCTCGAGCAGAAGGCAAAGCGACTCCAGGTGGAAGAGAAGCAGTCGAGCGCCCGGGCGCGCACGCTCGAGCGCGAACTCGATTGGATCCGCATGAGCCCGCGCGCCCGCCAGGCCAAGGGCAAGGCCCGCATCCAGGCCTACGGAAAGCTGTTGGCCGACAGCGAAGCGCGCCAGGGGATCCCGGAGAAGGTCGAGATCGCGATCCCCACGCCCGAGCGCCTCGGCGACCTGGTGGTCGAGGCGACGGGGCTCTCGAAGGGCTACGACGGTCGCGTGCTGATCGAGAAACTCGACTTCTCGCTCCCGCCCGGGGGCATCGTCGGGGTGATCGGCGCCAACGGCGCCGGGAAGACCACGCTCTTTCGCATGATCGTGGGGCAGGAGAAGGCCGATGACGGGGCACTGCGCCTCGGCGACACTGTGCAACTGGCCTACGTCGACCAGGACCGCGATGCGCTGGTGGGCGAGCACAGCGTCTGGCAGGAGATCAGCGGCGGCGTGGATCTGATGAAGATCGGCCGCAGCGACGTGCCCTCGCGCGCCTATGTCGCCTCCTTCAACTTCAAGGGCCCCGATCAGCAAAAGCGGGTGGGGGATCTTTCGGGGGGCGAACGCAACCGCCTGCACCTGGCGAAGCTGCTGGCCAGCGGCGGCAACGTGTTGCTCCTCGACGAGCCCACCAACGATCTCGACGTCGACACCCTGCGTGCGCTCGAGGAAGCCCTTCTCGAGTTCCCGGGCTGTGTCGTGGTGATCTCCCACGATCGCTGGTTCCTCGATCGCATCGCCACCCACATCCTCGCCTTCGAGGGCGAGGGCCACGTCGAATGGTTCGAGGGGAACTTCGAGGATTACGAGGTGGATCGCCGCCGCCGCCAGGGCCGGTAATGCGCTCTCGGTCTCAGGCCGCGAAGCTTCCGCGGATGCGTTCGATGGCCAGGTCGACGTTGGCGTGCGAGTTGAACGCCGACAGTCGGAAGTAGCCCTCGCCAGCGGGGCCGAAGCCCGAGCCGGGGGTGCCGATGACAGAGGTCTTGGCGAGCAGCTGGTCGAAGAAGTCCCAGGAAGAGAGCCCTTCGGGTGTGCGCATCCAGATGTAGGGAGCGTGTTCTCCGCCGAAGACGTCGAAGCCCGCGGCCCCGAGCGCTTCGCGGATGCGGCGGGCGTTCTGCATGTAATAGGCGACCTGCTCCGCCGTCTGCTGCTTCCCGGCTTCGCCAAAGACCGCCGCGGCGGCGCGTTGGATCACGTAGGGCGTGCCGTTGAACTTGGTGGCGTGGCGCCGACTCCAGAGGTCGCGAATCGAAACGGCGACGCCGGCGGCATCCGTGCCGACCAACCCGCCCGGAACCACTGTATAGGCGCAGCGCACCCCGGTGAAGCCCGCGCGCTTCGAGAAACTTCGCATCTCGATGGCGCATTCCTTTGCGCCTTCAATCTCATAGATCGAGTGGGGCAGGGCGTCGTCCTGGATGAAGGCGTCGTAGGCCGCGTCGAAGATCAAGATGGCATCGCTGGCACGGGCCCAGGCCACCCAGGCTTCGAGGTTTTCGCGCGAGGCCACGGCGCCTGTCGGGTTGTTGGGGGAACACAAG
>Ga0310122_10002279_pt1 | contig 12208 bp, 9 predicted proteins | sample CB6_Bottom_1051__FD_203503 | JGI IMG/M metagenome (GOLD analysis project Ga0310122, IMG submission 203503) | Marine microbial communities from Western Arctic Ocean, Canada - CB6_Bottom_1051 | ecosystem: Environmental > Aquatic > Marine > Oceanic | place: Canada: Western Arctic Ocean | collected...
CCGGGGAAAGCCTCCCGCGAGCAGCTGGCCCACGCTGGTTGCTTCCGCTTCGCGCGGGGCTGGGAGAGCGAGCCGGTTGCCCCGTTGCAGCGCCGGGCCGAGATCGCGCAGCAGGCGGTTGAGCGCTTCCGAGGGGGGAGGGCGCAGCGGGACCCCATCGGGCCCGGGGCGCACGGCGGGACGGGCGTGCGAGGGGGGCATGTCTCGACTTTCGCCTTTTATTCGCTTTTCGTCAAGCGACAGGCGGCCGACGAGACAGGTGGCCGCGGGGCGGGGGCGGTTAGGCCGTGTTGTCGGGCGGGGCGATTCGGGTCCGGGCGCCTTCGATGCGGACCCGGCCGGCGGCGATCCAGCCGATGGCCCGGGGCACCAACCGGCGTTCGGCTTCACGCACGCGCTGGCCGAGGCTTTCGACGTCGTCGTCTTCCCGCACCGGGACCGCTTCCTGTACGAGGATCGGGCCCTGGTCGTATGCCTCGTTCACGAAGTGCACCGTGGCGCCGGAGAGTTTCACGCCCGAGGCCAGGACCGCCTCGTGCACGCGGTCGCCGTAGAACCCCTTGCCGCAGAAGGCCGGGATCAGCGCCGGGTGCACGTTGATCACCCGGCCCTCGTACTTTCCGCGCAATTCGAAGAGCGAGAGGAAGCCGAGCAGGGCGACCAGGTCGACATCGTATTCGTCGAGGGCCTGGTGCAGGGCGTCGTTGAAACTCGCCGTGTCCGCGTGTTCCGAGCGCGGCACCGCCAGCGCCGGCACCCCGCGACGCTTCGCCCGCTCGAGGCCGAAGGCCTTTGCCTTCGAAGCGATCACCACGCCGATCTCCGCTTCGAGTTCACCGCGGTCGATGGTCTCGAAGAGGTTCTCGAGGCTGGTGCCGCTGCCCGAGAGCAGCACGGCGACGCGCAGCCGGCGCTTCGCGTTCATGCGAAGAGGCTCGTGTGGATGCGGCGCGTGGCCGGGGAGCGGTTTAGCGTATAGAAGTGGATCCCCGGAGCGCCGGCGTCGAGGAGTTCGCGGCATTGGCTCGTGGCCCAGTCGATGCCGAGTTCGGCCGTGCGCTCGTCGTCGCCGTTGCAGGCGTCGATTGCCGCCAGCAATTCGGGCGGGAGCGTGCCGCCGCCGAGGCTCGCCATACGCTTTACGTTGGCGGTGCTGGTGATGGGCATGATGCCGGGAACGATCGGGATCTCGATGCCCGCCGCCTTGGCCCGGGCGCAGAAGTCGAAGTAGGCGGCGTTGTCGAAGAAAAACTGGGTGATCAGGAAGTCGCTGCCGGCGGCGACCTTGGCGACGAGGTGGCGCAGGTCTGTCTCGGCGTCGGGGGCCTCGGGGTGGACTTCCGGAAAAGCCGCCGCCCCGATACAGAAATCGAAGTCCTCGCGGAGGAAGGCCACGATCTCGGCGGCGTGGTTGAAGCCGTCGGGGGCCGGGACGAAATCCGGGGCGTCGCGCGGCGGGTCGCCCCGCAGCGCCAGCACGTTCTGCATCCCGGCGTCGCCGAGGGTCGCGAGGATTCCCGACACGTCGGCGCGGTTGAAGCCGACGCAGGGCAGGTGGGTCATGGCGGTGAGGCCGAGATCCCGCTCGATGTCGATCACGAGATCGACGGTTTTCGAGCGCGTCGAGCCCCCGGCCCCCATCGTCACCGAGACGAAGCCCGGCCCGAGGCCGCGTAGCTCGCCGATGGTGTGGTAGAGGCTGCGGAAACCCTTCTCGGTCTTCGGCGGAAAGAATTCGAACGAGAAGACGGGTCCCTTCGCGCTGTAGAGGTCGCTGATCCGCATCCCGACCCAGTCTACCACGCTGGCATTGACGCCCGGCGGGCGACTCGCGAGACTGCGCAGCGCTGGGGGGCTTTATGTCGGTTCTGGTCACGGGTTCGGTAGCGATCGATCACATCATGGTCTTTCCGGACCGTTTCGACCGCCACATTCTGAAAGACCAACTCCACATCCTGAATGTGGTCTTTTCGGTTCCGAGTCTCGAGAAGCGCTTCGGTGGCACCGCGGCGAACATCGCCTACAACCTTCGCCGACTGGGCGAGGACCCGCTGGTGCTGGCCACCGTGGGCAGCGATTTTGGGGACTACGCCAGGTGGATGGATACCTGCGGTATTCGTCGCGACCTGATCCGGGTGCTGAGCGACGCCTTCACCGCGCAGTGCTTCATCACCACCGATTCGGCCGAGAACCAGATCATCGTCTTCCACCCGGGCGCCATGGACCGGGGTCACGAGGCGAAGGTGGCAGAGGTCGCCGAGGCCTTTCGAGTCGGCATCGTGGCACCGAACGGAAAACAGGCGATGCAGGAGCACGCGCGCGCACTCAAGGCCCGCGGCAGCATTTGTGTCGTCGATCCCGGCCAGGGGTTGCCGCTCTTCGATGCCGACGAATTGCGCGAGATGATCGAGGGCGCCTCGATCTACATCGTCAACGACTACGAGTGGGAGACGACGAAGGAGCGGCTGGGATGGAGCGAAGACGAAGTCGCCGAGCGCGTCGGCGCCCTGATCGTGACCCGCGGCGAGCGCGGTTCGTTCCTGCGGCGGGGCGGGCTGGATCTCGACTTCGGGCTCGATGAAGAGCGCTTGGAACTCCCGGCGGTGAAGGCCGAGGCGGTGGTGGATCCCACCGGCTGCGGCGATGCCTATCGCAGCGGCTTGCTCTACGCGCTGGCGCACGGCCTCCCGCTGGCCGATGGCGCGCGCCTCGGCGCGGTGATGGGCGCCCTCAAGATCGCGCGCTCGGGTCCCCAGAGCATCGTCGAGGACCGGGACGCGGTCCGCGCGAGTTTCGAGCGCGAGTTCGGCTTCGCGCTGCCGTGACTGGGGCCGCGGGGAACCCCGCTCGATCGCGCCACTTCCTGTGGTTTGCTCTCGGCATGCTGCTGCCGGTGCCGTGGGTGGTGGCGGGGACTTCGGGTGGTCTCGGGCTCGACGCCCTCACCGTTGCGGTGCTCTCGGGCGCGGCGATTCTCGGGGCCGCGTTCCTGCTCTCGTGGGCCTGCGAGCTGGCCGAACGCGACCTGCCCCAGTCGTTGGCGATTCTCGTTCTGGCCTTGGTGGGCGTGCTTCCCGAGTACGCCGTCGATCTGCATTTTGCCTGGGCTGCGGGTAAGGACATTTCCTACGCCCCGTACGCCATCGCCAACATGACCGGCGCGAATCGCCTGCTGATCGGTGTGGGTTGGGCCGCGGTGGTTTTCGTCGAGTGTGCGCGGCGCCGCAGTACCAGTGTCCAGCTGGCCCCGCGGCAGCGCCTCGAAATCCGATTCCTGATCTGGGCCACGCTCTATTCCTTCCTGATTCCGATCGACGGCCGCATCGACCTCTACGACGGCGCCATCTTGATTGCGCTCTTCCTCTTCTACGTCGCTTCGGCGATGCGAGGTGAGGTGGGCGACGATCGCGTACTCGAGGGCCCGGCAGCGTTGATCGACACGGAGTTCAGCGATCGTGGGCGCCGCATCTGGGCCACGCTGCTCTTCGTTTTTGCGGGCCTGGCGATCTTCCTCTCGGCAGAGCCCTTTGCCGAGAGCCTGGTCGACCTCGGCAGGAGCCATGACATCGACGAGTTCCTGTTGGTGCAGTGGGTGGCCCCGCTGGCTTCGGAGTCGCCCGAGTTCATCATTGCCATCATGTTCGCCTGGAAGCTGCGGGGAACCCTCGGGATCGGGACGCTGATCTCGTCGAAGGTCAACCAGTGGACGCTGCTGGTCGGCGCGATCCCGGTGGCCTACGCGATCTCGTCCGGCGGCCTCGAGGGAATGCCGGTGGACGAGCGGCAGATGCAGGAGCTGTGGCTCACTTCGGCGCAATCGTTGCTGGCGGTCCTGCTGATTGCAGACCTCCAGTTCCATCGCCGCGAAGCCGCGATCCTGCTGCTGCTCTTTGCCGGGCAGCTCATGTTGCCCGGTAGTGGCGCGCGCTGGGCTTTTACCGCCGTCTACTTGATCGCCTTCGTGGGGGTGCTGATTTTCGGGCCGGCGGCTCAGCGCCGCGCCTTCTTTGCCATGCTCGTTTCCGGGCCGCGCTCGGATCGTAAAGCCTCCTGAAAGCGATTCGCTGTGGCCGCTCGCGACTTCGACGGGGTAGTGGTGGGGGGCGGCATCGTCGGGCTCGCCTGCGCCGCAGAACTCGCGCGCCGCGGCCGTTCGGTGCTGATCGTCGAACGCGCCTCTGGAGTCGCCACCGGAATCACCGCGCGCAATTCCGAGGTGATCCACGCGGGGATCTATGACCCGCCGGGAAGCCTCAAGGCCGAACTCTGCGTGGCGGGGCAGCGCATGCTCTACGAGCGCTGTGCGCGACTTGGCATCCCGCACCGACGGGTGGGGAAGTGGATCGTCGCGACCGAAGCCGAAGACCTCCGGGTGCTCGAAGAACTGCAGGTGCGGGGCAGCGAAAACGGCGCCGAGGGACTCGAGATCGTCGATGCCGCAGCCGTGCAAAAGGCGGTTCCCGGGGTGCGCGCGCTGGCGGCGCTCTACAGCCCGTCGAGCGGGATCATCGACACCCGCGAGTGGGCGCTTTCGTACCTCGCAGAGGCCGAGGCCCACGGCGCGGTGTTGCTGCTCCGCAGCGAAGTCGTCGCCCTCGATCGCGCAGGCGACGATTGGCGCGTCTTGGTAACGAGCGCCGACGGGGCCTCCCATCGCCTGCGCTGCGCTGTCGTGGTGAATGCCGCCGGGCTCGACGCGGATCGCGTGGCCGCGCTCGCGGGCCTCGACATCGACGCCCTCGGCTACCGCATCCACTACTGCAAGGGCCACTATTTCTCGCTGGCGCCAGGGCACCCGCTGCGCCTGCCATCGCTGCTCTACCCGGTTCCGTCGCAGGCGGGGCTCGGTATCCACGCCAGCTTCGACCTCGCCGGGCGCATCCGCTTCGGGCCCGACGTCGAGTACGTCGAGCAGCCCGACTACCGGGTCGACCCCCTGCGCGCGCGCGCTTTCGCGACTGCGGTGCAGCGCTACCTGCCGGAGATCGACGCCGATGCACTGGTGCCGGAAGGCGCCGGTATTCGCCCGAAACGGGCGGCCCCGGGCGAGGGCTTCCGCGATTTCCTGGTGAGGGAGGAGGGCGACCGCGGCGCCTTCGGGCTGGTCAACTGCATCGGGATCGAATCGCCGGGCCTGACCGCGGCGCCGGCGCTCGCGCTGCGCGTCGCCGACCTGCTCGAGTTGCGCTGATCTTCTGCTGCGGTCGAGGCGACGGGCTATTCGCTCGCCCATGAGTGGGCGTCTATGCTCGGCGGCGCTCCATGCCGAAGTTCTCGCTCCGAACCGTACTCTGGACCCTCGCGGGGCTTCTCGCGGTGGTGGCCTTCTGGCTGCTGGCGACCTCGCCGGGCGCGCGCACACAACGCGCGGCGGAGGAGCGACGTGACGCGGTCGGCACCGTCGCCGGACGAACGACGTTGGCGGTCGATTCGCACCGGGTCGAAGTCTCGGAGGACCGGCGCCGGATCGAGGTCGCGGGGGTCCTCGAGGCGCTGCGCCGGGTCGAAGTCGCCGCCGAGATCGCCGGCCAGGTGATTGCGATCGACGCCGACGAGCACTCGGCGGTGGAGGCCGATGCGCTGCTCGCTCGGCAAGATCCTGCGCTCCTCGAAGCGGCTCTGAAACGCGCGCGCGCAGCAGTCCTGCGCGCTGAGGCCGGCGACCAGCTGGCCCGGGCGGAGTGGCGTCGCCAGCGCGACCTCGCCGAACGCGGGGTGACTTCCTCGGCGGATCTCGACCGCGCGGAGTCCGAAGCGAAGGATCGCGCTGCGGCGGTGGCCGAAGCGGGAGCCGCCCTCGAAGAGGCGGGGACCCGCCTGGAAAGGACCCAGATCCGCGCGCCCTTTGCCGGCATCGTCACGAAACTCGATCTCGACGTGGGGGCGTACCTGCGCCCCGGCGACGTGGTCGCGGAAGTTGCCGACCTCTCCGAGATCGAGATCGAAATCGGGGTCTCGGATTCGGAGATCCTCGCCCTCGCAGTCGGGGATCCCGTCGAGGTGAGGGTGCAGGCGCTGCCCAACGAGCGATTCGCCGGGAGGGTCGCTGCGCTCGGGCGCAGTGCCAATACGGCGACGCGAAAGTATCCCGTGCCGGTGCGGGTTCCGAATCCCGAACTCCGGCTGCTGCCCGGGATGCAGGCGACCCTCGCCTTCGAAATCGGCAGCGCGCGGCCGACCCTCATCGTGCCGCGACGCGCGGTGATTCGCGAATTCGATCTTGACTACGTCTTCGTCCTCGAGCCGACCGGGGAAGGTCGAGCCCTTGCCCGGCGCCGCCGCGTTGCGACCCGAGCCCTGGCCTTCCGGCCGGAAGTCATCGAGATCATTTCGGGGCTCGCGCCGAATGAAGTCGTCGCCACCACCGGTGTGCGCGAAATCCGCGATGGGCAACCCGTACGGGTTCGAGGTGGCAGCGTTCTGCTCGCGCCGCCGACCCCGTGAGGAGCCTGCCCCGCTTCAGCGTCGACCAGGCGGTCCTTGTCAACCTGCTCTTCTTCGTCTGCCTGATCGGCGGGATCGCGACCCTTCCGCGAATTCCCGTCGAGTTCTTTCCAGACGTAAACCTCAACCAGGCGGTGATCACCACCGTGTGGACCGGGGCCTCGGCCGAGGAGGTCGAACGCCTCGTCACCCAGAAGATCGAAGAAGAGCTTCTCTCGGTCACCGGCATCACCGACCTGCACTCGATTTCCCAGGCCAACGTCTCGACGGTCTACATCGACTTCGACGAATTTCTCGAAGACGTTGAATACGAGGCGGCGGTGGGAGACGTCCGCGCTGCACTTGACCGGGTGGGGGATCTCCCGGCGGACGCCGAGGAGCCCGATCTCAGCGAGATCATCTTCTCCGAGGTCGCGCCGGCGGTGATGATCGCGGTGGTCGACGAGGGGGGCGTGGGGGCCATGGCCTTGCGCGAGGTCGCCCGCGACTTCGCCCGGCGCTTGCGCGATCTCGAGGGCTCGAACCGGGTCGAAGTGAGGGGAGCGCGCGAGCGCGAAGTGCGTGTGCTGGTCGATCGCGATGCCGCGGCTCGGCACGGCCTCTCGGTGCTCGAGGTGGCCGAGCGGATTCGTCGCCACAACCTGAACCTGCCGGCGGGAACCTTCGAGACCCCGCTGGGCGAGTTCACGCTGCGAGCCGAAGGCGACCTCAAGGGCCTCGCGGATCTGCGGGCGACGGTGGTGGCCGAGGACGCCGACGGCGGGTTGGTGCGGCTTGGCGAGATCGCGACCCTCGAGGAGGGGCTCGAGAAGCCGCGCTTCATCACGCGCTACAACGGCCGTGATGCCCTGCTCGTGAGCGTGACCAAGAAGAGCGAGACCGACACCCGCGAGATGGTCGCCGAAATCGACGCATTCCTGGCTGAGGTGGCACCCGGCCTGCCGGCTGGGATCGCGCTCGAGAAGACAGTGGATACCGCGCGCTTTGTCGAGAAGCGCATGGGGATCCTGCGCGACAACCTGATTGCCGGCGTGATCCTGGTGGTCGCGATTCTCTGGTTCACCCTTGGGTTCCGCAACGCCCTGCTCACCGCGATCGCCATCCCCTTCAGTTTTCTCACCGCGATGATCTTCTTTCCTTCGCTCGGCATCACGATCAATTCGGTGACGGTGATTGGGATGCTGCTGGTCTCGGGGATGTTGGTCGACGACGCGATCATCGTGCTCGAAAACATCTACCGGCGCATCGAAGAGGGGGAGCCCCTGCGCACCGCGGTGGTTGCGGGGACCGAAGAGGTGATGTGGCCGGTGATCTGCGCCATCGCCACGACGATCGCGGCTTTCGCGCCGCTTCTGCTGGTGGGCGGGACCCCCGGAAAGTTCGTGAGCATCCTGCCAAAGGCGGTGGTGGTGTGCCTGATCGCGTCGCTCTTCGAGTGCCTGCTGATCCTGCCCGCGCACTACATCGATTTCGGGAGTCGTCGCCGACGCGCCTCCGCGCAGGCGGCCTCCGCGGGGGCGTCTCCGACTCTGAAGACGCGGCTTTCTGGAGCGCGCGAGTTCGTGGATGCCGGCGTCGATCGGCTGCGGTCGCGCTACCTGCGCGCCCTCGACGCGGTCCTCGAAAACCGAGGTCCCACGGCCGCCCTCGTCGTCGCCGTACTGTTGCTCGCCTTCGGTGGCTTCCAGCACCTGCGCTTCGATCTCTTCCCAGGAGAGTTCGACGTCCTCGAGGTGATGCTCGAAACCCCTTCGAGTTCCTCCCTCGACGCCACCGACGCGGTCTCGCGCGGTGTCGAGGAACTGCTCCTTTCGCATGTTGGGACCACGCTCGACGATTTTTCGATCACCGTCGGTAGCAGTCGCGACACCAACTACGACCGGCTCACCGGCTCGAACTACGCTCTGGGCGTGCTGGTCCTCGCCGAGACCGAGGCGAATACGCGGGCCCCTGAACAGGCGCTTTTCGCGTTGCAAGATCACCTCGAGACCTTTCGCCGGGAGCATCCTCCGGGCATCGTCGACCTGCGGGTGCAGGCGGAGCAGGACGGCCCGCCGGTGGGGCCGCCTGTCGAAGTGCGTTTGCAGGCCGACGATTATGCCCTTGCGAAGATGGTGGCCGAGGAGATGCGCTCGTGGCTCGAGGGCGTGCCGGGCGTCTATAACGTCGAGGACAATCTGAAGATCGGGCCGCCCGAGGTGCGGATCCGCATGGACGAGGAGCGCGCCACCCGCCACGGTCTGCGCTTCGAGGACCTGGCCCTGGCCCTGCGCGCGGCCAACGACGGCGTCGTCGCTTCGAGCTTGCGCGAGACGTCGCGCAACGAGGATGTCGACATCCGCGTGCGCCTCGCGGATCGGCATCGACGCGATCTGCAGGATCTCCTCGAGATCGAGATTCCGACGCGCGCGGGGGTCCTCGTGAAGCTGCGCGACGTGGCCGAAGTCGAGGTCACCCGTGGCTACCGGGCCTTCCACCGCTACGACGGGAAGCGGACGGTTTCGGTCTTCGCCCAGGTCGACGGCGTGCGTGAGACCTCGCAGTCGGTCAACCGAAAACTCCAAGCCGAGTTTGCCGACCTCGAGCAGCGCTTTCCCGAACTCGATGTCCACTACGGCGGCGAGTTCGCCGAATCCGGCAAGGCCTTCGCCGACCTCATTGCCGCCTTCCCGGTGGCACTCGTGGCGATTTACATGATCCTGGCGGCGCTCTTTCGCAGTTACGGACAGCCGTTGGTGGTGGTTGCGGCCATCCCGATGGGCTTCGTCGGCGTGGTCCTCGGCATTGCGATCTTTGACTACAGCGTCAGCTTTACGTTGCTCTACGCCACGATCGGCCTCACGGGGGTGGTGGTGAACGATTCGCTGGTGATGGTCGACTTCATCAATCGCGCCCAGCGGGGCGGCATGCCGCTTCGGGAAGCGATTCGGCTCTCGGGCAGCCGTCGCTTCCGTCCGATCCTGCTCACGACCCTGACGACGGTGACCGCGCTGCTTCCCATGGCCATCGGTCTGCAGGGAGCGTCCAAGACTTACGGTCCCTTTGCCGCCGCGATCTCGTTCGGGCTGCTGGTGGCGATGGCGGGGACCCTCTTCGTGGTGCCGCTGGTCTACACCCTGGTGCAGGATGCGAGCGGCTGGGGGGCGGGCCTCCGGGCCCGCTGGGGGCGGCATGGCCGCGCGGGGGTTTCGCCGACCGGCTAGGGCGTGGTTCGTGCCGCGGGAGATCTCCCAAGCCCCTCGTTGCGTGCGAAGGCCAGTTCTTCGAGCGGTCGCCCTTCGATGAGGTGCGATTGGATGATCTTTTCCAGGTTCGCGGGGGTGCAATCGCGATACCAGGTGCCTTCGGGGTAGACCACCGCGATCGGCCCCTGGCGGCAGACGCGCAGGCAATCGACCTTCGATCGGTAGACCCCAGCCGCGACGTCGCTGAGACCGAGTTCGGCGAGTCGGCGCTTGAGGAACTGCCAGGAGGCGTCCTGTTCCTCCCGGGGCGCGCAGTCGCCCCCCACGCACACGAGAATGTGCCGGCGGTAGCTCCCCAGGTGGAGATTTCGCGAGATGCGGTCGAGGCGGGCATCGGCCATGGCGCGCCGAGTATAGGTGCGGGCGAAGCGGGTGCGCTCCCGGGGCGCTTCCATGGAGTCGTCCGGGAGGTGCGCTAGCCTGCGCGCGCCATGGCCCCGGAAGCACGCAAAGACCTGCGGAATCTCGCCATCATCGCCCACGTCGATCACGGAAAGACGACGTTGGTGGACGCACTGCTGCGCTTTTCCGGCGCCCTCGGCTCACGCGACTTCCAGGTGCGCGTGATGGATTCGGGCGATCTCGAGCGCGAGCGCGGAATCACGATTTCCTCGAAGAACACCTCGATCGAGTGGGAGGGGTTGCGCATCCAGCTCGTCGATACTCCCGGGCACGCCGATTTTGGGGGCGAGGTCGAGCGGATCCTGGGGATGGTCGACGCCACCCTGCTGCTCGTCGATGCCGTGGAGGGTGTGATGCCCCAGACGCGCTTCGTGCTGCGCAAGGCGTTGTCCCACGGCTTGCGGCCGATCCTCGTGGTGAACAAGATCGATCGCCCGGAGCAGCGCGCCGAGGCGGTGGTGGATGAGGTTTTCGATCTGTTGGTGGACCTGGGCGCGAATGACGTTCAACTCGATTTTCCGGTGGTCTACGCCTCGGCAAAGAAAGAGGTCGCCACCTGCGACCTCAACGAGCCGATGACCGACCTGCGTCCCCTCCTGGAAGTGATTCGCGATCACGCACCGGCTCCCAACGTGGACAAGCACGGTCCGTTGCAGTTCCAGGCGGTGACACTCGGTTGGGACGATTTCGTGGGACGCCTGGTGATCGGCCGGGTCGAGCGCGGGGTCCTCGTGCGGAACGCGCCCGTGGTGCGCATCGCCGAGGGGGGCGCCACCGAGACCTTCCGCGTCACCAAGCTCTTCGGCGTCGATGGGCTCAAACGCACCGAACGAGAACGCGCCGAGGCCGGCGACATCGCGATCCTCGCGGGCATCGATTCGATCGAGATCGGCGATACCCTCTGCAGCCCGGAAACCCTCGAGCCGCTTCCCCGGATCGCCCTCGATCCGCCGACGCTGCGGGTGCGCTTCAGCGTCAACGACTCGGCCTTTGCCGGCCGCGAAGGCACCTTCGTGACCAGCCGTCAGTTGCGCGAGCGTCTTCTGCGCGAGGCGCTCACGAACCCGGCCATCCAGATCGAGGAAGGCGGCGCCGGCGAAACTTTCGAAGTCGCGGGTCGCGGAGAGTTGCAGCTTGCGGTGCTGATCGAGACCCTGCGGCGGGAGGGCTTCGAACTCAGCGTTGCTAGACCCGAGATCATCCTGAAGGAAGAAGACGGGAAGACCCTCGAGCCGATGGAAGAGGTCTGGGTCGAGATCCCCGAGAAGCTCGCCGGCAGCGTGATGGAGAAGCTCGGCAGCCGCAAAGGCCGGATGATTTCGATGCAGCACGAAGGCGAGCGCATCGTGCTGCAATACCGTGTGGCGAGTCGCTGTCTCTTCGGATACCGCAGCGAGTTTCTCACCGATTCAAGAGGCGAGGGCGTCCTGAATCGCACCGTGGTTGGCTATGAGCCCTGGGTAGGCGACGTGTCGGGGCGTGGGGTCGGAGCGATCGTTGCCACCTGTGAAGGGCGTGCCACCGCGCACGCCCTGGCCAGCATCCAGGAGCGCGCCACGATGTTCATCTCCCCCGGAGACATCGTCTACGAGGGGCAGGTGGTGGGCGAGGCGCGACGCGCGGGCGACATCCAGGTGAACGTGTGTCGCATGAAGAAGCTCACCAATATCCGTGCGGCGGGTCGCGATGACTCGCCGCAAGTCACCCCGCCCCGTCCCCTCACCATCGAGAGCGGACTCGAGTGGATCGAGGACGACGAACTCCTCGAAGCGACGCCGAAGTCGCTGCGGCTGCGCAAGAAGATCCTCTCGGCGAGTTTCCGCAAGCGATGAGCGCGGGGGGGAACTCCGGCCGCTTTGCAGCCACCCCCGACGAGCTGCGGCGCTATGGCGAGGATGGTTTCTTCGTGCGATCCGCGGTTTTTGCTCCCGCGGAACTCGAGGTGCTCCGGCAGGCGGTCGAGAAGGTGGTGGCCGAGGCGGGCGAGCACGGCGGCAAAACCTACGAGATCGACGGGAATCGTTACCGGGACACCGAAGCAGCGACCCTGCAATACGAGCACCACGCCGGCGCCGAAATGATCCGGGTGATCGAACCCTTTCACCATCTGCACCCGG
>Ga0310122_10002280_pt1 | contig 12208 bp, 10 predicted proteins | sample CB6_Bottom_1051__FD_203503 | JGI IMG/M metagenome (GOLD analysis project Ga0310122, IMG submission 203503) | Marine microbial communities from Western Arctic Ocean, Canada - CB6_Bottom_1051 | ecosystem: Environmental > Aquatic > Marine > Oceanic | place: Canada: Western Arctic Ocean | collected...
TTTCATCTGTCGGTCGCGACAGGAGCCGACGGATCGCTGTGGCTGACGTGGCAATCATTCCGCAACAGCAACGGAGATATCTTCGCCAAGTGCCTGCGCGACGGAAAATGGTCGCACGATATCACCGTGACCGACGGTCCCGCCGACGACTGGCAGCCATCCGTCAGTGTTGACGGAAAGGGCACCGCCTGGATCGCCTACGACACCTACCGGCATGGCAACTATGACGTCTATGTGACTCACGTCAGCTTCGACGGCGCGAAGGAACAAATCGGACGGCACACAGCCGTGGCGACGAGCGCCGATTTTGAAGCGCATGCGACGGTTCTCGCCGAAGATGACGGAGTGTGGATTGCATACGACGCGGCCGGTCCGAACTGGGGCAAGGACTTTCGGAACGTGCCGACGATTAACAAAGGCAAATATGCAGAGCCACTGCATGCCTCGCGGCGACTGGAATTGCGCTGCCTCATCGATGGCAAAGTTTTCAGCCCGGCCGTTGCGTTCCCGCAAAAGTTGCCGCCGGATCGGATTCCCGCGATTGAACGCACTTCAACTCCGAGACCAACCAAACCCACACGGTTTTACGAGTATCCTCAACTGGCCCGCGACCGCGATGGCCGCATGTGGCTCTTCTTCCGGCAATGCCGGCAGGGATATTGCCCGCATCCTCCCAAAGGACATCATTGGAACATCTATGCCACGACATACACAAAGAAGGGTTGGCTGGAACCGATTCAATTGCCGCGAAGCCAAGGACGACAGAACCAGCGCGTCTCGTTCGCGATTGGACCAACAGGTCGGCTGGAATGTGCCTGGTCGGACGGCAATCGGTTTGCATCGGTCGACCGCAAATACGTCGTGCTGCATGGCACTCTACCACAAGTCACTGAAAGCACTGCGAAGATTCCGCTGGAAGAGATCGAACTTGATGAGCCCGGTTCGACGGCTTCCACGCCGAAGGTTCCTTTTACAATCGAACGCGACGGAAAAGAGTACCATTTGTATTTCGGCGACTTGCACCGGCACACCAATATCAGCCGGTGTGCACCGACAATCGACGGATGCCTGACCGACGCGCATCGATACGCGTTGAACGCGGTTGAACTGGATTTTCTGGCAATCACCGATCACACGCGCGACGTGAGTCCGTTCGCATGGTGGCGGACACAGCAAGCCGCCGATGTGTTTCATATTCCCGGCCGGTATGTTCCCATCTACGCTTACGAACGCAGCAACGGCACCGCTGGTGGTGGACACCGGAATGTATTTTTCTTGAAACGAGGATCGGAAGTCAGCCGCAGCGACCACTGGTATCTGGGGCGTAAGCTGCCTCGTCAGGATGCCAATCCTGATACAACGTTGTACCCGTGGATGAAGGAACGCGGCGATTCTCTGACCGCTGCTCACACGCCCGTTTATGCGGTGACAGCCAAACGTGGGACGTGGACTTACAACGATCCTCAAGTCGAACCGGTCGCCGAAGTCTTCCAAGGGTTTCGCCGATCGTACTTGCGTCCCGGCAAGTCAGTGCGTGAAGAAGCATCGGTATGGTACGCGTTGCGGCAGGGCCATCGGCTGGGGTTCATCGCATCCAGCGACCACATCTCGACGCATCAATCGTACGCGTGCATTTGGGCGACCGAGAAAACTCGCGAAGCACTCTTCGAAGGCCTACAAGCTCGACGCACGTTCGCGGCGACCGACCGGATCGCGCTCGATGTTCGTATCGGCAACGCACTGATGGGCGAAGAGACGATGCTCGAGGGTTCAGAAGTTGTTCTCCAAATCCGAGCCGCCACGACGGCGCCCGTTCAAGAAATTGAAGTCGTTCGCTCCGGCCAAGTCATCGGCAAGTTGCACCCCGGAGGTCGCGAAGTCGACACGCGATTCGTCGATGCAAAGCCGTTGCCCGGAAAGAGCTATTACTACATCCGGCTTACGCAAGACGATGGCGGTCTGGCTTGGGCTTCGCCGATTTGGGTCAATCGCTAATTGGCACAACGGCAGGTTCTTGGTGACCGCACCTGATGCTTCGATTGAATCGCGTCGTTTTACCTTGGGCTTGCGAAGCTGTATGCTGGTAAGAGTTCTCCGTCTCACCAGCGATTCAGCAGGACAACGATGAAAAGCGTCTTCAGAACCGGTGCCGTTAATACGATGTACGTGTTGGCCATCGCGGCGATCGCCGTGATGGGGACGCTCGGTTTGATGCTGTTGGGGTTGGGAAAGCCGCCGACCTCGTCTGCTGGAACGCTGACCATGTATTGCGCCGCGGGTATTCGTCCGCCCGTGGCCGAGATCGCTCGGCAATACGAAAAGGAATACGGCACAAGAATCGAGTTGCAATATGAAGGATCGAATACGCTGTTGGAGAAGATTGGGATTGTCAAAATGGGCGACTTGTATCTTGCGGCCGACGAGAGTTACACGACGAAGGCTCGCGACCGAGGACTCGTGGCCGAGACGATTCCCATTGGCAGAATGCGGCCCGTGATCGCCGTTCGCAAGGACAGCACGAAGAACATTACTGCGATCAAAGATTTGCTGCGGGATGATGTGACAACGGCGATTGGGAATCCCGAACAGGCGGCCGTCGGCAAAAAGACCCAGAAATTGCTCACGAAATCAGGCCACTGGAATGCTCTTGAGGAGCACGTCACCAAAACCGGCACGTTCTTGCCGACAGTTCCCGAAGTCGCCAACAGTGTGAAACTCGGCAGTATCGACGCTGGAATTATTTGGGACAGCACGGTCGCCCAGTATCCTGAACTTAAGGCAATTCGAACGCCCGAACTCGATGCCGGCACGGCGAATATCACGATCGGCGTGTTGACGAGTTCCGAGACGCCCGCCGCGGCGTTGAAGTTTGCACGCTATCTGACGGCTCGCGACCGGGGCCTCAAAATCTTCGAGTCGAAGGGTTTCGAAATCAAGGAAGGTGACGTGTGGGCGGAAGTGCCTGAGATCAACTTCTATTGCGGATCCGTCAATCGCCGGGCTGTCGAACCCGTTGTTGACGCGTTCAAGTTGCGTGAAGGCGCTGTCGTCAACACGTCGTTCAATGGGTGTGGCATTTTGACCGGGCAAATGCGGACCATTCGCGACGAGCAACAAGCGCAGGGCTTTCCCGATATCTACATGGCGTGCGACGTGTACTATTTGGAAACCGTCAGCGATTGGTTTCAGGAAGGAGTCAACATATCGGACACCGAAGTCGCCATCGTCGTCCCCAAGGGCAATCCCGCGAAGATTAAGAGTTTGCAAGACCTGACGAAACCCGGTGTCCGTGTCACGGTCGGTCAGCCGGACCAATGCACGATCGGCGTGTTGACGCGTCAGTTGCTGACGGCGGAAGGTATCCTCGACGAAGTGATGAAGAATGTTGTCACGGAAACGGCAACGTCGGCGATGCTGATTCCAACTGTCACCACAAAATCGGCCGATGCCACGTTTGCGTATTTGACCGACACGCTGTCCGCGAAAGGCAAGGATAAGATCGAAGTCATTCGAATTGAGTCTGATGCGGCCAAGGCCATTCAGCCGTTGAGCATTGCGCGGTCCAGCAAAAACAAGAATTTGGCGAGGCGACTGCATCAGGCAATTTCGCAAGCCCGTGACAAATTCGAACTGGCCGGCTTTCACTGGCGGCTGAATGGTGACCTGACGACCGTCAAACCCAACAAGAAGTCAGAGCCCGTCGAGAAATGACATCCGTTTCCGTCGAACCTCAGCCGCCGTCAAAGCAGACGACCGATTCGGCTCGCCAGCATCGAGTTGGCTCGGATGTGCCGTTCTATGCGATGTTGAGCGTGATCGGTGGCACGTACGTGCTATTGCTGATCGGCTTGTTGCTGGCCGATGTAGCGTACATGGTTTCATCGGGGACGGCTGAAACGATCGCTCTGCCGGCCATGCTGGAATGGGCGCGACCGGTACTGAAACCAATCCTGCCGATTCTGGCGGCATTGTCCGATGAGAAGATTCAGTATTCGGTCAAATTGACGATGTTGTCGTGTCTCTTTTCGGCCATTCTGTCTTTGATTGTCGCCGTGCCGATTGGGTACTTGCTTTCCCGGTTTCGGTTTCCCGGACGCAACTTTCTGGATGCGGTCCTCGATATTCCGATTGTTCTGCCCCCGTTGGTGGTCGGATTGAGTCTGCTGATCTTGTTCCAGTTTTGGCCGTTCACCGAAATCGCGCGGCAAGTCGTGTTTCAAATTCCGGCTGTCGTTCTGGCTCAGTTCATGGTCGCCGCGGCCTTTGCCGTGAGGATCATGCGGAACACATTCGATCAAATCGACGACCGTCTGGAAAACGTGGCACTCACGTTGGGTTGCACCCGGGCACAAGCATTCGGGATGGTCGTGCTACCGCAGGCCCGCCAAGGAATGCTGACGGCGGGAACGTTGGCGTGGGCACGGTCATTGGGAGAATTCGGACCGTTGCTGATCTTCGCCGGTGCGACACGGATGAAAACCGAGGTGCTTTCGACGTCGGTTTACTTGGAATTGAGTATCGGCAATCTGGAAGGCGCCGTCGCGGTGTCACTGATCATGGTCTCGGCAGCCATCATCGTATTGATGATCGCCCGCATCTGGGGCAGCCGCAGCATGTCGTTGTGATTGATTCGTAAAAGGATGCCGAATGAAGATCACTATCGAATACGCCGCTCAAGTCAAACGTGCCGCGGGAATCGCTTCGGAAGAACTCGATGTCGAATCGTCATGCACCGTCCATGCGGCGGTAAACCAAGCGGCCAACAATCACGGCGACGAACTGCGTGCAGTTTTATTTGACTCGGACGGCCGATTGCACCCGTCGATTCTGTTGTTCGTCGGAGACGATCAGATTCGTTGGGATCAAGAAGTCGAGCTGAGCGACCACGACGTGATTACGTTGTTGTCACCGATCTCCGGAGGATAATTTCATTTGTCGACACGTTGTTTGGTCGTTCCGTCGTTTAACCGAGAGCCAACGGCGACCGCGTTCCAGAACACGTCATATTGAGAATCAGCATCCAACACCGTCCACACCGTCCAGACGCGACAACATGATTCACGGATACCACGCCATTTTCGGCACATACGGTTTTTAGTTGCCCAACGATCCGCGTGGGTCGTGGTCCGAGTTTGTCGGTGCATGGGAATTATTGAGATTCGGACGCGCAACCAAGTCTCATGAACGGAAACAGATCAGCGAAGAATTAGAAACAAGACGACAGAAGGCGAAACAAGCACTGAAATACCCAGTCGTCCAATTCACAGGACTCCAAGCCCGGGCAATCGGTCGCGGCTTCGCAAATGCAGTAGCAAAGAGCAACGGCTTGGAGATCTGGGCATGTTCAATTTTACCCGAACATGTTCACGTTGTTGTTGGCCGCCACAACTACTCTGTCGAACAAATCGTGAATCTCCTGAAGGGTGCAGCAACGAAACAACTCAACGAAGAAAACATCCACCCGCTGGCGCAATACTCGCGGAACGACGGTCGGACGCCAAGTTCGTGGGCCGTTGGAAAGTGGAAGGTGTTTCTCGATAGCGAAGAGTCGATTGAGGCCGCGATTCGATACTTCGAGGATAACCCGATCAAGGAAGGGAAGCCGAAACAAACTTGGTCGTGTGTGACTCCATTTTCTGGTCTTGATCCGGGGTGGGTTACTTATCACTGATTGGAAACGTGTGAGCTGACGCGGTCGCCGTTGGCTCGCGGTTAAACGACACAACTGAAACCGGCCTCGCAAAGTGTATTTAATGGATACTCCTCAATCACTCACCGACGAAGAACGTGCTGTCTATGAATGGCAGATGTGGGTGCCGGATTTTGGCGAGGCGGGTCAAGAGAAACTAAAGAATTCGACGGTGCTCGTATCCCGGTGCGGTGGACTCGGCAGTGTTGTGGCTTATGAACTTGCGGCGGCCGGGATCGGGCGGCTCGTGTTGGCTCATGCAGGAAACGTGAAGCCCAGTGACTTGAACCGGCAGTTGTTGATGACGCACGACTGGTTGGGCAAACCGCGAGTCGAATCGGCCAAACGGAGACTGAAGGAATTGAACCCCAGGCTTGAAGTCATTGTTTACAACGAAAATATCGGTGAAAAAAACGCCGCTCGCATCATCGAACAGGTCGACTTAATCGTCGACTGTGCTCCGTTGTTCAACGAACGCTATCAGATGAACCTGCAAGCCGTGCGGCAAAACAAGCCGTTGGTCGAATGTGCGATGTATGACCTGGAAGCTCAGTTGACGACGATTATTCCTGGTGTGACCCCGTGTCTGGCGTGTCTCTATCCGGAAGACCCGCCGGAATGGAAACGTGAGTTCCCCGTTTTCGGGGCCGTCTCGGGAGCGATCGGCTGTCTGGGCGCGATGGAAGCCATCAAAGTGCTGGCTGGTTTTGGCGAGCCGTTGTGCGGCACACTGTTGACTTGCGATCTGCGGGAAATGACATTTCGCCGACGTGGATTACAGCGAAATCCAAATTGCCACGTTTGTTCAAGCACAAGGCTGGTTGACTAAAATGGATCGACGACAATTCCTCGGATCCTCGGTTGGTGGTGCGGCGGCAGCGGCGACTCTCTCGCCGTCGCTGAAAGCCGACGACGAAAATCGCCCACGAGTTTTTCACGTCTGGGCGATGGGCTGCTCGCATGTCGGCACGGACAAACGAGTCGGCAAACGCGAGAGCCTGGCCGAAGCCATCCGGCATTCCGAAAGCGGCGGTAACCAGGACGGTCCGCCGTTTGACTGGGATATCGCGGTCCATCTGGGCGATTTGTCGGGAACCCAGACGACTCCCGACGATGAAGAAGGCCGTGAAGTCGTGCGGCAATTCGCCGCCGCAAAGAAACATCGGCGCGAAGACTTCTACAACATTGCCGGCAACCATGACGCCAGTGGCCCGGACGAACTGTCAATGGGTTGGTTCCAAAAATGGGTTGATCCCGATGGGAAACATCCCGAGTTTTCAGGAGTTGATCCGAAACGCCGGCGTTTTCCCATCGACGGCACGTGGGAACGATACTCGTTCCGAGTCGGCAACTTACTGTTTCTGATGATGTCGGATCGAAACGATGGCGGCCCGCCTGTCGGGCGAGGAAAACGGGGCGGTTATCCGGCCGGAGCCGTGACGGGCGACACGTTCGATTGGTGGAAGCAGAATGTCGAAAGTAATCCCGATTCGATTATCGTTTCGGCTCATCATCATATGTTGAAAGAGACGACGTTCGCATCGGGCGAGTTTGAAGGTTTCAAAAAGTTGGCGAATGGAAAGTTCCGGTCGTATTATCACGGCTACTTTCCGCAGGGAGGACCAAAGGGAGCTTCGTACCTGTACTTCGTCAAACGCAAGCCGGACGCTCAGGCGTTTGAACATTATCTGACGGCGCACGAAAACGCGATCGACCTGTGGTTGGGCGGGCATACGCATTCGCATCCCGATGACGACAAAGGTGGCCGGACACATATCGAACGCAAATGGGGCATCAATTTCGTCAATTGTGCGGCGCTGGCGAAGCACCACGCCCGGCTGACAACGCTCCCAATGAGCCGGCTATTCACATTCACCGAGGGCAGCAGCAAGGTCCGTGTGCAGTGCTACCTGCACACGTCCGACCACGCGCCGCAAGGCTGGTATGCGAAGGCCGAACGGACATTGAAACTTGGCAAGAAATTCCAATTGGGATGACCGAACGCGAATGTCTGGCCGCTGCCTTTGGAACGACTCTGGAACAATTCAGGGTTGGTTAATAGCATCTTGAGAGATAGTTTCCAGCTGCGGAATTCAAGACAGGCAGAAGCAATGCCAACTCCAACGGCGTGTGTTCTTAGGGCACCTGGCACAAATTGTGACGATGAAACGGCTTTCGCGTTTCAATCTTGCGGAGCAGAAGCGGATCGCGTACATCTGTTTCGGCTGCTGGAAAAGCCTGATTTGTTATCGTCGTATCAGATTCTGTGCATTCCGGGTGGATTCAGTTACGGAGACGACATCGGTGCCGGCGTCATTTTTGCCAACCAACTGCGCGGGCATCTCGGCGACGTCATCGGCGAGTTCTTGCAGGCCGACAAGCTGGTCCTCGGCATTTGTAATGGATTCCAGGTCCTGCTGAAGTCTGGAATTCTACCGGGCGGCGCAACCGAATGGCCTCCGGCCGCGGATCGTGAGCCGGCAGCCACCTTGACTTGGAACAACAACGGCAAATACACCGCCCGATGGGTCAACTTGCGAATCGAATCGGAACGCAGCGTCTTTTTGCGAGGGATCGACGAGATCGAACTGCCGGTCGCGCATGCCGAGGGCAAATTCGTCACGCGCGATGAGGCTATCTTGAGCCAATGGCGAGAGTCGTCGCAGATTGCGTTGTGCTACCAGTCACGAAACGGCTCGACGACAAGTGCTCGGGATGGCATGGAATCCGGCGGTTGTTCAAGCCCGGCGAATCCCAACGGTTCGGTTGCCAACATCGCCGGCGTCAGCGATCCGACAGGACGTGTCCTGGGTTTGATGCCGCATCCGGAACGGTTCATCCACGCCACACAGCATCCCAATTGGACGCGTCGTGGGCTGAACGGCGAAGGGGAGGGGGAGGGCGTCAAGCTGTTCCGCAATGCGGTCGAGTACTTTGATTAGCCGTCCTTCTCACACGACTCCGGCGCCGAAACCGTCGTCGGCAAAGGTTTCTCGTTGATTTGTTGTCGTCGCTTCTTTTGGGCTCTCGTCCGGCGATTCGTGATGCGGAGGATTCGGTTGGCTGGCCGCAGCCGGTTCGATGCGGTGCGATTTGTCACCGTCCCGATGAATCGTGACCTGCGCCGGTTCTTCATAACCGTCGGCGAGTGCCGCGTAGTTTTCCTCGCCGTAATCATCGTAGCGACAGATGTAGTTGTCAGAGCGTGCTCGGACCAGTTCCTCGTCGTATGACTTCAGCACGGATCGCTGAATCATATCCCGGCACTGCGAATTGATTGGGTGAGCGATATCGGCATACAGTTTTGCTCGGCCATCATCGTCTTTGATGGCACGGTCTTCTTTTAGATGGGTTCCGCATTGGTTGCAGCACATCGCCCGCAGGTGATTCTTGGTGTTACATTTCGGGCAGCGGTCAGTCAATTTGCGGCTGGGCATTGCCACAAACGGTCCTTTCGTTCCCTGAATGATCTTCAAGTCGCGGATCACAAAGCATCCATCGAATGTGATCGAACAGAATCCTTGAAGCCGTTCGTGTGGGTCATCCATCAGCTTGATGCGAACCTCGGTGATTTCCACAGCATTACTCCTTCTTAGCTGATCATCATGGCCGGCTTTGAGCCACGTACACGCGTCCGACGCGCTTTGCCCGCAGACGAGCCGCCACGGATTCCGCCTGGCGCCGATTGGCACACAATCCAAAATAGGCAGTTCCGCTTCCGCTCATCATGTGACCGAGAACCGATTGACTGGAAAAATAGGACTTGAGTTGTTTCACCTCGTGGTTTAATTCTTCGGCTGGGGTTTGCAACGAGTTGCATAGAAGACCGGCGGCACAAGCCAGCGACGCATTATTCAGCGAGTCAATCAGATCGTCGGCCCGGAGGGGATTTTCGCTGGGCCGACAATGCCGATAGACGGTCGCTGTCGAGAGGCCGGTTCGCGGGCGGGCGATCACAAAGTTGAGACAACGCGACAATTGGATCGGTTCGATCCTCTCGCCGCGTCCTCGACAGACCGCCGCAGCCATCGGTGCCAGAAAGAAACCGACATCACTACCGAGTCGCGATGCCAAATCTTGAAGTTCGACAGTTGTCAACTTCAAGTCCCATAAGCGGTTCAGCGCCGCCAGTGTTGCAGCCGCGTCACTCGAGCCTCCCGCCAGTCCCGACGCCACGGGGATTCGTTTGACCAAATCGATGTGGATGCCGCGATCAACGCCTGTTTGCTCACGCAATAGCTGCGCCGCCTGTACGACGAGATTGTTTCGGCCGCCCGGGATTGTGTAATCGTCGGTAACGTCAGTTCTGCTGGTGTAACCGGCGTCGAAACAACGCAGTTGGATTGTCCTGTTGGGTTCCTCCGTGAAACTCAGTGTGTCGTACAGACCAACGGAAACCATGAGCGTTTCCAGCTCATGAAATCCATCCGGTCTCTTCCCCAGTACCTCTAAAAACAAATTCAGCTTGGCGGGAGTGTGAACGACCAGAGAACGGCCAGATTGCCGAAACAACATTTGGCGTCACATCCCGTGACCGAGCCCAAAATGTGCGAATTTGCGAGATGACGGCCGACTCGACTGCAAGTCCGCCAGGAAACTCCCTTTCCACTTTCTGCGAGCATGGCACACGCACGATTGCGCAATAAGCCATCCTGCAACAATCAGCTTGCGTGGATGCTATCCGCATGCGGAAACGCCGTCAATGTTTTTTCGCGGATAACGCGAAATTGCTGGAAATTGCACGAGACCTACCACCGGCGGATCAACAACTGGACGCATCGTTCTTGTTCTCGAACAACGGCACTGATTGATCGGCGGGTCCCAAGTACGACAGAGCCAGTAAGTCTCGCCAGCAGGGCCAATTTGCGCATGACATAGCGCCGATGAATCGAGAATGACAGAATCACTGCCGTTACAGGTTATCCAATGTTTGAATGCTCTCGACAAAGTCGCCGAATTGTTTCCGCGGGTCGAGTAGCAGCGGATAGTAGTCGCCGTTCATTTTTTCTCCGCGTGGAATGACGGGATACGAGTCGAAGTCGGCGAGCGAACCAGGGTCGATATCCGAGACGACTCCGTCGGCGAATATATTGATCACGGTGGCGCGACGTTGCCGGTCAGATCGGTTTTCATACGACCCGTGCATCATCAATGGGTGGTGGAAACTCGCCTCGCCTTTCTTTAAAGTGACGGGCACCTTACGGTCGAAGTCGTCGGCCTGTTCCGGCGTCAAGACTTCACGAACGGCATCCATGTCTCCGGCCAGGCCGGGCTTTTTGACCAGGCCCCAGCGATGACTGCCGGGTATGTAGTGCAGGCAACCGTTTTCAGTATCGGCGTCGTCCAGCGCAATCCAACAAGTCAGATGCGCCATCGGTTTCGTCCATGTCCAATATGAGTAATCCTGGTGCCAAGCGACGACACCACCGTGTTTCGCGGGCTTGCTGAATAACTGGTCGTGGAACAGACGAAATCCTTTTCCCAGCAGTTGGTAGGCGGCCATTAGAAACGCGGGATTCCACACGACATCATGAAATGCCGGCCGAACGCGCCACGCACCCAGAGCGTGAAACAGAGTCGTCTCGGCGTTACTCGACTCATTGCTGTGATATTCGTAGAAGAACTCGCGGCCTTCGTGATTCGGTTCGGCCATCTCGGCAAGTTCCGAACGTAAGACTTCGATCTGGACGTCACTTAACAGACGAATGCCACTGACATAACCGTTTCGTTGAAAGTGTCGAATTTGATCGTCTCTCAGCACGTACGATTCCCAGTCCTCCACTCGCGGCGGACGAGAGAACAAAGAGGTCAACGGTTCGTGCCGGAGTCCAAGGTCGCTACCGATCATGCGATAATTCACGCGATTGAAAATGTCAAATTCTGTTGTTTAAGCAAGTCATTCTTGCCCGCCAACGGTATATCGTTCAGAAATCCCAACAAAGGCACAAGGTGGCGGGAGAATGCGTGGTCAGAGCCCCGACAGCGCGACGATGGTGGCAATGATGCCGACCAATCCCAGCAAAATCCAGATTGGCGATTTGCCACTCCACACACTGGTGTCCGCGACAATATAGTTTCCGCACGAGGGACATTGCTCGGCGTCTTCGTAGACGTCCTCGCCGCAGAATCCACAGGGAACGACATCGTTAATGCCGTCATCTTCGGGCCAATCGTTTTCGTCCCAGTCGTCTTCCATGGATCGAATCAACCCACGACTTTGTCGAGTGTTTCACGAAGAACCTTTGCGGAATTCGCCATCCCCATGCGTTCCTTGGGCCAAAGTTCAATCTCGACATGTTGTAACACGCCGGCACGTCCGACAACCGTGGGGACCGACAGGCACACGTCGCGGATACCGTAAGCTCCATCCTGCAGCGACGATACCGGCAAGATGCGACGCTGGTCCAGAGCAATACTGTGGACGACATCGGCAATCGACACACCGACGGCAAATCCCGCTCCGCCTTTTTTCTTGATCACTTCCGCTCCGCTGCCGCGGGTTTTCTTTTCGACTTCAGC
>Ga0310122_10002281_pt1 | contig 12207 bp, 6 predicted proteins | sample CB6_Bottom_1051__FD_203503 | JGI IMG/M metagenome (GOLD analysis project Ga0310122, IMG submission 203503) | Marine microbial communities from Western Arctic Ocean, Canada - CB6_Bottom_1051 | ecosystem: Environmental > Aquatic > Marine > Oceanic | place: Canada: Western Arctic Ocean | collected...
CCGACGCCACGGCCAGGTTCACCACCACGCTCGTCGCCAGGGACTTGGCCAAGCCGCGCAAAACCCGGCTGCTCGATCGCGGCGAGTACAACCTGCCCACCGGTGAGCCGTTGCAGCCGGACGTGCTCAAGGCGATGAATCCCTTCCCTGAGGGCGCGCCGCGCAACCGGCTTGGCCTGGCCAGGTGGCTCACCAGCCGCGAGCAACCTGTCGTCTCCCGTGTGCTGGTCAACCGCATCTGGCAGCGTGTCTTCGGCGCGGGGCTGGTCCGCACGCCGGAGGATTTTGGCCTTCAGGGGCAGCAGCCGACCCACCCGGAGTTGCTCGACTGGCTGGCCGTCGAGTTGCACGACAGCGGCTGGGATCTCAAGCACATGTTGCGGCTGATGGTGAACAGCCGCACATTCCGCCAAGGCTCCGCGCTGCGCGACGGCGTGAACGATCCCGAGAACAAACTCTGGGCTCGCGGCCCGCACTATCGGCTCGACGCCGAGGTGCTGCGCGACATCGCTCTTTGGGCCAGCGGCCTGCTCGACCCCCACATGGGCGGTGAAGGCGTGAAGCCGTACCAGCCGGCCGGCCTGTGGAAGGCACTCGCCCATCCTGGCAGCAACACGAAAAACTATGTGCGCGACAAGGGCCAGCGGCTCTACCGCCGCAGCCTCTACGTTTACTGGAAGCGCACCAGCCCGCACCCGATGATGACGCTCTTCGACGCGCCGAGCCGCGAGTCGAGTTGCGTGCAGCGTTCGCGCACCAACACGCCGCTGCAGGCGCTTGGCCTGCTCAACGAAACCCAGCGCATCGAGATGGCCCGGATGTTCGCCGAGCGTCTGCTCAAGGAACGCGCCACCGACGCCGAGCGACTCGACCTGCTCTTCACCCTGCTCGCCTGCCGCGAGCCCAGCGCCACCGAGCGCGACGCCTGCGCCCAACTTTTGAAAACCATGCGCGAACGCTATGCCGCCGCTGAAAAGGACGCCACCAAACTGCTCGAAACCGGCGAAGTGCCCCGGGACAAGTCACTCGACCCCACAAGCCACGCCGCGTGGACACAACTCTCCGCCACCCTCCTCGCCAGCGACCTGGCGCTGATGATGTTTTGATGATGCACCCACTCGACTCATGAACGAACAAAACCCAATTCGAGAATCCGAACTGATGATGACGCGGCGACAGTTGTTCGGCCGCGCTGCGCTTGGCCTGGGCACGGCCGCCCTAGCAGACATCATTGGCCCGGATCTGCTCGCCAACTCCGCTGGCCAAGCGGGCGGCACGCACTTTGCGCCCAAGGCCAAGCGGGTGATTTATCTTTTCATGAGCGGCGGGCCGAGCCATCACGATCTCTGGAGTCACAAGCCGAAGATGCGCGAGATGTTCGGGAAGGATCTGCCCGAGCACGTTCGCGACGGCCAGCGCATCACCGGCATGACGGCCGGACAAAAGACGCTGCCGGTCTGCCCGAGCAAATACAAATACACGAGGCACGATAACAACGACCAGGGCGTGTGGGTCAGCGAGTTGCTGCCGTACACGGCCCAGGTGGCGAAGGAGCTTTGCGTCGTGCACAGCACCTTCACCGAGGCGATCAACCACGACCCGGCGATCACCTACATCCAGACCGGCAGCCAGGTTCCCGGCCGGCCCAGCCTCGGCGCCTGGCTCAGCTACGGGCTGGGTCGCGTGAACGAGAACCTGCCGGGCTACGTCGTCATGCACGCTCGCTCCAAGTTCCCCGAGCAGAGCTTGTTCAACCGGCTTTGGGGAACCGGCTTCATGCCGTCCGAGCATCAAGGCGTGCTGTTGCGCAGCGAGGGCGACCCGGTGTTGTACCTGAAAAACCCGGCCGGCGTCACCGGCAGGGATCGCCGCGCCCAGCTCGATACGCTGGCCGCGATCAACCTAGCGCATTACAAGCAGTTCGCCGACCCGGAGATTTTGGCGCGCATCCAGCAGCACGAACTGGCCTACCGCATGCAGACCTCCGTGCCGGAACTGATGGACCTGACGGGCGAGAGTGATGCGACGTTTGAACTGTACGGTGAAGAAGCCAAAAGCGCCGGCTCCTTTGCCGCCTGCTGCCTCAACGCCCGCCGACTGGCCGAGCGCGGCGTGCGCAACATCCAGATTTTCCATCGCGGCTGGGACGCGCACGGCAGCCTGCCCAAGGAACACGAGTCGCAGTGCAAAGACATCGACCAGGCCAGCGCCGCATTGATCACCGACCTCAAGCAGCGGGGCATGCTCGACGAGACGCTGGTCGTCTGGGGCGGCGAATTTGGCCGCACCGCCTACTGCCAAGGCAAGCTGACCGAGACGAACTACGGGCGCGACCATCACCCGCGCTGCTTCACCACATGGATGGCCGGCGGCGGAATCAAGCCGGGCATCACCTACGGCCGGACTGACGACTACGCCTATAACATCACCGACTCCGACGGCAACATGATCCGGCCCACCAAGGACAAGTGGATGCCCGGCACCATGCACATTCACGACCTCAACGCCACCATCCTTCACCAGTTGGGCATCGACCACAAACGGCTGACCTACCGCTACCAAGGCCGTGACTTCCGCCTGACCGACGTCCACGGCCATGTCGTTCACGACCTCATCGCATGAGCAACCCCGGCATTCCCGCCGCCTTTTCGCCCCCCGATCGCCTCCTGCTCGGCCCCGGGCCAAGCAACGCGGCGCCTTCCGTTTTGAAGGCCATGCAGCGGCCGCTTGTCGGCCATCTCGATCCCACTTTTATCGGCATGATGGAGGAGATCAAGTCGATGCTGCGCCATGTGTTCCAGACCGAAAACGAGATGACGTTCCCCGTCAGCGCCACCGGCAGCGCCGGGATGGAGGCCTGTTTCGTCAATCTACTCGAGCCAGGTGACGAGGTGGTGATCGGTGTCAACGGCGTGTTCGGTGCGCGAATGTGTGACGTCGCCGAACGCTGCGGTGCCACCGTGAACAGGGTCGAGGCCGAATGGGGCACGATCATCGAGCCGTCAACTATTGCCGCCGCACTTGAGGGTTGCAAACCCAAGCTTGTGGCAGTTGTTCATGCCGAGACTTCCACCGGCGCACTCACGCCGGTTGAGGCAATCTCGCGCCTGGCCCACGACGCCGGCGCGTTGTTCCTGCTCGATACCGTGACGTCGCTTGGCGGCTGCCCGGTGGCCATCGACGCCTGGCAGGTTGATGCCGCATACAGCGGCTCCCAAAAATGCCTGAGCTGCCCACCGGGTCTGGCGCCGGTTTCGTTCAGCCCACGCGCGATGAACGTCCTCACCAACCGCAAAACCAAGGTGCAGAGCTGGTATCTCGACGTGAATTTTCTTGCCTGCTACTGGGGCTCGGAGCGCGTGTACCACCACACCGCGCCAATCTCGATGAACTACGCGCTGCATGAGGCGTTGCGACTGGTCCTGGAGGAGGGACTCGAGGCGCGCTGGGAGCGGCACCAGCAGGCGCATGAGGCGCTCAAGGCCGGCTTGGCCAAGCTGGGCCTATCGATCATCTCGCAGGAGGGACATCAGCTTTGGCAACTCAACGCCGTCGGTGTGCCGGATGGCGCGGACGAAGCTGGTGTGCGCACTCGCCTACTCAGCGACTTCGGCATCGAGGTGGGTCCCGGCCTTGGTCCGATGAAGGGCAAAATATGGCGGGTCGGCCTCATGGGCCACAACGCCACCACGGCCAACGTCGAGCGCTTCCTCGACGCGCTTGGCCAATGTCTCGGATAACAGCAAGCGCTTGGCCAAGTGGCTTCAGTGCATCTCGACGTCGCAGGTGCCGAGCCCGCCCCGGTAGTAGTTGAACTGGACGTTCGGGTGGTCAGCGAGCAGCGACATCGGCACGCTGCTGTCGGTGATGCCATTGGAAATCATCAGCGCCGTGAGCCGTTGGCCAAGCGGGTTGTCGTGCGCGCCGGCGTGCCAGATGCTGACCTTCTCCGACTGCCATGTTTCGATCGGCCCCACGGTGACGGCGCGTTGCGGCACCATGGTGATGTTGCCGCCGCCAGAGGTGCGGGCGTTTTGCGCCAGCGTGATCGGGTGCAACTCGACCACGCGCGTGGCGAGTTTGCGGTATTCCTCCGGCGTCAAAGGTGCATCGGCATACTCCCCCTCGCGTCGCAGCGGATCGTTGAACGCCCAGTGCTTGATGTCGCCCTGGCCACCCTGCATCACCGCGCAGCGAACGCCGTCCCAGCTCTCTCTATAGGCCGTCGTGTCGGCCTTGGGAAAATGCAGATTTTTCTCCGGCATTGTCTGGCCAGGCGTAATCCGGTCGAAACACAGTTCGCGATCCGCCCGCTCGAACGACAACGGGTGGTCGGTCGGCACTTCGCGGCCGTCGTCGCCAACCCATTCATCCATGCCCCAGAAATGCGAATGTTGCAGCGACAAGCCAAGCTCGTTGACCAAGCGGGCAACGAGTGGCAGTTGCTCGGTCGGCCCGATCGGCCCGCAGATGCCGACCGGATTATCCGCAGTCGCCTCACGCCAGGCATGGATATACTCAAGCGCCTCGGCCAAATAGAAATCCTCCAGCGTATCGTACATCACGACGCGAAAGCCGGGACGCGACAATTGCTGGATGTCACTTGGCGTGAGCGCTGCTGCGTCGCTGATGAGGTCGTCCTCGAGCGTGGTGTAGTCCCACCAATCGGGAGCGATGGAACTGAGCTTTCGCGGCATGGATTATCGGGCGCTCCGGTTGATCGGCTCGTCCACCACGAGTTGACCCGGGAAGGCACCCGGCTTGGAGCGCGACTTGAGGCGCTTGTTCTGTGAGTTGCCCCTTGGCTGGTTGAGCGGGATGAACATCCCGCCGCTCTCGGCCAGCATCCCGTACAGCTTGTCTTCCATCTCGCGAACGACCGGTTTGAGCTTGGAATCGGCGATGAGGTTTTTGGTTTCGCCGGGGTCGCTGCGTATGTCGTACAACTCGTCGGTGTCCCACAGGCCGTAGTAGGTGATGTACTTGTAGCGGTCGCCGCGCAACGCGAACACCGTGGGCGATTGCGGGAAGTTTTTCTCCCAGTAATAGACGTAGAGAAAATAGTCGCGCCACGAGATGTCCTTCCCTTGGCCAAGCGCTATGAAGCTTTGGCCGTCCATGTAGCTGGGCGTCTTGATGCCGGCGGCCTCGAACACAGTCGGGGCGATGTCGATGTTGGCGACGACCTGCTCGACCACTTGGCCGCCCCCGAAGAGCGCCGGGCACTGCATCACCATCGGCACGCGGATGGAGGTCTCGTAGGCGACCCGCTTGTCGATCAGACCGTGTTCGCCGAACATGAACCCGTTGTCGCCCATGTAAATCACCAGCGTGTCGTCGTGCACGCCCATCTCCTTGAGCGTCTTGAGCACCCGGCCGATGCTGTCGTCCACCGCGAGAAACGCCTCACAGTAATCCTTGTAAAACTTCTCGACGTCGATGCCGCTGTGGTACGCGAAGTCGACGCCGTGCCAACTGTTACGCTGATCCTTCAGCCAACGCGGCTTGCCATCGTAGTTCGCCGGCGAGTCGGCCTGCGACTTGGGAGGCACAACTTCCGCATCGGCATACGTGCCGCGATGCCGCTCGGCCGGCGTGAACTGCGCGTGCACCGCCTTGTGCGATAGGTACAGGAAAAACGGCTTTTCCCGCTTGCGGCTGCGCAGCCAGTCCACCGCGTAGTCGGTCAACTCGTCGGTGATGTAGCCTTTCTGCGTCACCTTTTTGCCGTTGACGTTGAGGCCGTTGCGCGATGGCAGATACGTGCCCTGTCCGCGAAAGCTCACCCAGTGGTCGAACCCCGGCCGGGGCTGGTCGGTGCTGCCGCCCATGTGCCACTTGCCGATGTACGCCGTCTCGTAGCCGGCCTTCTGCAAATGTTGCGGGAAGAACACCGTCCCCTCCGGCACGAGCCGGTTGTTGTCGATCACCCGGTGCTTGTGCGTGTACAGCCCGGTGAGGATCGACGCCCGGCTCGGCGAACAAAGCGAGGTGGTCACGAACGCATTCTTCAGGTGCACGCCGTTCCGGGCCATCGAGTCGAGGTGCGGCGTCTTCAAAAACGGATGCCCCATGAAGCCCATCGCGTCGTAGCGATGATCGTCGGTCAGGATGAAAACGACATTGCGCGGCTTGGCGCCGGGCACGCGCTCGATGGCCAGCTTGTCGGCGGCAAACGCTTGGCCAAGCGCAGCCAAGCCAAGCACAGCGGAAAAAAATATTCGGATGTTTTTCATGGTAAAAAGGAAACGGCTGCAACGCCGCAGTTTAGGCGGGGAGTATGGCTCCGCCGCTCCGCCCTGTAAAGCCGGAATGCGGCTAATCGCGGTGGAGGCGCCAAAACTGAACGCGCCCTCCTACCCGCAGGAAGGTGGACACCGCGCCGCCGTTGCCAACCACCGTCTCGACCGTCTCCCAGTTCTCGAGGTCGGATGATTTTTGCAGTAGAAACTCATCGCCGTCGGTGCCCTCCCACTCGATCTCCACCGCGCGATGTATGCCGGTCAACTTGCCGCTGACCTCGCCGCCACCGCTGCCGACGTTGACCGGGTCGCCGCTGGGTTTCTTCTTGGCAAGCTTGGTGGCGAGTTTGAGATCAATCTCATCGTCGTCCCTGCCGACAAAAATTTTCTGGAAGTCATCGATGTAGTAGTACTGCTTGCCGCCCTTCTTCGCATAGGCGCGGATCGACAGGTAATAGCTCATGCGAGGTTTGCGCTTGGCCGAGAAATGAACGTCGAGCAGTGAGTCCGCTGTGGTGCTGAGGTCGAGGTTCTCGAACTCCACCTGATCCACCAGCGTCGCCGACACATCGGCCAGCAACGGGTCGTACTCGTACAGCCTCGCGTCCACGTAGATGCCGAGCATCTTCTGCTTCGTCAGCGGGAAGGTCAGGTGCACATCCGCCTCGAGCGGCCCCGCCAGCGGCTTGGCCAAGCCCGCGGCAAAAAAGGCGGCAAACAAAATCAATCGCATATTTATCGTCGCAGAGACGCTAGGCCCACCCAAGCGTTACACTTCATCCAAGGGCGCGGTGGCGTCGCCGAAGGTTTTTGGGTGGACGTCCATTTTGTCCATCATGCTGAGGAACAGGCGGGACATTTGGCGGTCGGGCTTGCCGAGGTAATCCAAATTCTGGCCGCCCTTGATGCGGCCACCGCCGCCACCGAGCATCACGACCGGGAGCTGGTTGGCGTCGTGATGGCCGTTGACCATGCTGGAGCAGAGCATCAGCATCGTGTTGTCGAGCGCGGTGCGTTCGCCCTCCTGTATTTTATCCAGTCGACCGGCGATGTAGGCCATTTGCTCGAGGAAAAACTGGTTCACTTTCAGCCAGTCGTCCGTGTCGCTGTGCGAGAGCAGGTGATGAATCATGTAGTCCACGCCAAGGTGCGGGAAGCGCAGCGTGCCGTGGTCGTTGTTCAGCTTGAGCGTGCAGATGCGCGTGGTGTCGGTCTGGAACGCCAGCACGAGCAGGTCGCTCATCAGCCGCATGTGCTCGACGATGTCCTGCGGGTAGCCGTCCCGCGGGCGCGGGATGTCCGGCTTGGCCAGGGTCGGCCGCCAGCCTTGCAGTTCGCCGCGTTTGCCGGCGCTCTCGATTCGTTGTTCGACCTCGCGGACGGAGTTCAAATATTCGTCGAGCTTTTGCTGGTCAAGCCGGCTGATGTTGCGGCGCAGATCGCTCGCGTCGGACAGGACAGCATCGAGCACGCTTTGGTCGCCGGCTTGCGCCTTGTTTTTGAACATCTCATCAAACGCCAGCGCGGGGTAGACCTCGAGCGGCGTCGGCGTGGTCGGGCTGCTCCACGAGATGTGCGAGCTGTAGAGCATCGAGTAATCCTTGTGCACCGAGGGGTTCGCCTTTTCGCAGCCGAGCACGAGGCTCGGCAGCTTGGTGCGGTGCCCGATGTGCCGCGCCACCAATTGATCGATGCTCGTGCCGGACTGGATCCGCCCGCCCGGGGCCAACGGCGCGCCGGAGAGCAGGTTGCCGGTTTGCGAACTGTGGATGTTGCCCTTGAGCGCCTCGGCATTGTACAGGCCGCGGATGAACACCATCTTGTCGCGAAATTCGTTAAGAGGCGTGAGCACCTTGCCCAGCTCCATGTCGGCACCCTCGCCCTTGGCCCACCATTCGTCCCGGTGATAACCGCAGCCGGAAAACAGGATGGCCATGCGCGTCGGCGCCTCGCTGGCCTTCGTCGCGTCGAGCCGGGTGTCGCCCCATACGCGGCGCGATTCCATCCACGGCAACGCCATCGACGCGCCCAGCCCGCGCAGCATCGTGCGGCGGGAAAGTTGGTAACGCATCTTGTTCATATCGAGTTCAGCCCTTCGGTTCATGCTAAATTGGTTGCGGTCACAATCAACCCTCATCTTTGGCCAGACGCCCTCGGATTTTGCGAAACTGCTCGCTGGTGACGATCGCCTCCACCGCTGCGCTGAAACGGAAGTCATTTGCCTTCAGTCGCTTCTGCATTTCTTCGAGCAACAGCAAGTCGGACAACGCCACCTCGCGGCCAAGCGCGTAGCCAAGCAGTTTGCGGCAGAATTGCGCCAGCACATCGTCGAGCCGCTCGGTGGCCAAGTGGTGTCGCAGTCCGTCGATGCCCTCGACGGCCGTGCCGTCCGCGAGCCTGGTTTTCGTGTCAACCGCCTTGGGCCGAAACCGCCCGATGGCGTCGTACTGCTCCAGCGCAAAGCCGAACGGGTCGATGAGTTTGTGGCACTTGGCGCATCCGGGGTTTGAACTGTGTTGCTCGATCAACTCCCGCGCGGTCAGCCCGTTTGGCACGCTCTCCGGCAACTGCGGCACGTTGGCCGGCGGCCTCGGCAGGCGCTCGCCAAGCAGCGTCTCGTAAACCCAGTTGCCGCGCAGGATCGGGCTAGTGCGCGACGCGCCGGAGTTGGCCGCCAACACCGTGGCCAAGCCGAGCACGCCGCCGCGCCCCCTGGCCTGCACGCCATCGACCCGCCGCCACTCGCTTCCGATCACGCCGTCGATTCCGTAGAACTTGGCCAAGCGCTCGTTGAGAAACGTGTGATCGGCGCTCAGCAAATCCAGCACCGGGCCGTCGTTGCGAAACATGTCCTCAAAAAACCGAACCGACTCCTCGTACATCGCGCCGCGCAGTTCCGTGAACGTCGGATAAAGCTTCTCGTTCTTGTCGTCGTTTTGGTCGAAGCCGCGAATGTGCAGCCACTGGCAGGTGAACTGCTCGGCCAGGCGCCGCGTGCGCGAGTCGCGCAGCATGCGCCACGTCTGCGCGAGCAACGTTTTGTCGCCGGTCAACTCGCCGTCGTCGGCTGCGCGGCGCAGTTCCGCATCCGGCAGCGACGACCACAGGAAGTAACTCAGCCGCGTGGCCAACTCGGCGTTTGTCACCGCCACCGGCTTCGCGCCACCACCCGCTTCCTCACGGCGATACAGAAACACCGGCGAGGTCAGCACCCGGGCGATCGTCAATTGAATCGCCTTCTCGTGCGGAATCTCGCGCTCCCGCAATCCGCGATACAACGCCCGCAATCCCTCCTGCTCTTCACCACTCAACGGCCGCCGCCACGCGCGCCCCGCAAACTCCAGCACACTGTAAAGATGCGTCGGCTCGTCCGCCTCGAGGCGTTCGCGAAAGGCCGCAACCCGTTTCATCAGCGGTTCCCTGTACGGCTTCCACGCGATGACTAGATCCGGCCGGTCCTGAGTCGAGAACTCGACGATCTGCTCGTACGCGACCTCCACCTTGAACGGCTCGCTGGTGATGTAGAGCAACTCGTCCCAAAGCCGGTCGAGTTCCCCCTTTTGCTCGTCGCTGAGCATGAGCCGTTGCAGCGGCTCGTCCTCGCGGAAGTACAGCGCCAACGTCACCACCTCGTCCACCGGCACAATTTTCGGGTAACAAATCGACGCCGGAAACAGGTCGCGGAAATCGTCCAGGCCAGCAGCCAACCGCTTCTCCGCTGCGCTGCCAGCGGCGACGACAATCGGCCGTCCCGGTGAGAGCCCGCGCGGCTGCGGCTTGGCCAAGCCGGCCGTAAGTTGGACGCTGCCTTTCTGGCCGTGCTCCGGGTCGAGTTCACCGGAGAGCACCAGCGTCCGGCCCTCGGCCAACTCCGCCGGGATGCGCAGCTCGACAATCGCCGGCGCCTGCACGATTAGGTCCGCCGTGACCACCGACGGGCCAAGCGGATGTTTCCCGAACCGCTCGTCCGGCACGATCGATTTGAGCACGTTGCCGTAGCGGCGCGGCACCGGGATTTTTTGGAGATGCTTGAACAACATCGCGTCGGGCGAACCCGGCTTGGCCGTTGCCGTGCCGGTGGCCAGCGCCTCAATGCGCCGGGCCAAGCCGGTTCGCTTGGCCGCGTCGGTCTCCGCCTTCCAACTCGCCAGCAGCGACCCGGCCGGTGCCGTCATTGAGCCGCCGGACGCCCTGGTCACGTCCGCGACGTTGCCGCTGAAAAAATGCCAGACGCCGGCGTTGCCATGACTGTCTTTCAGTGGATTGCCCTCGAGAATGTTCCCGGAAATGTCCGCAGCAACATCCCACACGCGCCGGCCGCCGCCGGTCTCGGTGATGGTCATGTCAACGTGCGTCAGGTCGCACGAGTGGTTGCTCTGCCTCGGCCCGATGGCGAGTTGGATCACTTCGCCTGCCCGCACCGACACGGTTTTGGCGGCCAACTCCGACGAGCCGTTCACCCCAAAATCGCCGTGCCCGAGGTTGCCCACCCTGCGGCTGTTTCGATGCTGCACCCACCACTCGACGCCGTTGCCGCAACTGTGCGCGTCGGCGATCCTGGCCGACACCGACACGATGCCATCGATCGGGCTGCGCCAGCCAACCGCCACGTACTGCGTCGGCGACGGGTGCGCCACCACCGCATGCGGCCGTGCGGTGCCGGGGATGCGCACTTCCGTGTCGGACGAGTTGGCCGCGACGGACGGCGTGCCTAAGGTTCCCCAGCCGTTCACGAAATCGTAACCGCCACTCTTCAGCATTTTCCGGGTGAACAACCCGTCAATCGTCACCGGGCCGCCGGGGCCAAGCGCGAGGTAATCGAGCCAGGCCGCCAGCATGTCGGCATCCACCCCGTGCCGTTTGGCCAGGGCGTCGATGTCCGGCTCGTCGCCGGTGGCCTCCGCGGCAGCGGCGAGGAACTTGGCTGTATTGGCCAGCGTCTCGCGGCGCAGCTTGCCCAGGCGCCCGGCCAAGCCAGGCACGTCGCGCATCGGGAGATCCGCCTTGCCGCCGCCGATCAGCCGGGGGTTGCGCCAGCGAACAAAGTCGTTCTCGCTTCCGTCGCCGGCATCGCTGGCGGCGAGGTGCACCACCACGTCGCTTCCGTCCGCCGGCAGCTGGAGTTCCAGGCTGAAATCCACGCTGGATTGCGTGATGCTTTTCGGGTTCATCCAAGCGGTTGGCCCGCCCTGCCGGCCGATGTGGCCGATCGGGTCGAACCGCCACAACGCCTGCTGCCACCGTTGCACTGCATCGACGATCGGCTTCGGGTTGTCATCCGCTGCCGCCCGCCAGCGCGCGCGAATGTTGTTCAGCAGAAACGAACCGGACGGGGCGTCGGCGCGGGTGAGCATCGTCCAAAGCGAACCGAGATACTTCGCGTTAAGTCCGCGCGCGCGCGCAACCGCCGCGACTGACTCGCCTCCCTTGGCCAGCGCGTCGCGATCGGCGAGCGTCGCGGCGAAATAGGGCTCGAGCGGAATGCTGCCGTTGCGGTTGATCACGTTCGCCTTGGCCTCGGCGGAGTCGTCCCAGTTGTCACCGGCGTTGCTGCGAACAGCCACGTGTTGAGCGTAAAAATTCTGGATTTGGGCCATCAACCCGTCGGCCCGGTCGCGCTCGGTGACGTGCTCCGAGAACCGGATGCCGTCCGGCAGCAGCATGGCGTGCTGCGCGACCTCCTTGCCGGCGTCGAGAAATTTGCCCACGAGCGCGGGCGACATCACCAGCGCATCGCCGGCATTGGTGAACCCCTCGCCCGCCGCGCCGTCGATGGGGAATTCGCGGGTGGGGTTCAGCGAGGCGACACCGGTGAGGTCGCGGACGGAGTAGTTATATTCGTCGTTGTTGAGCCGCCGCAACGTCACCCGGCCGGGGTCGCCCGCCCGCGCCCTGGCCTCCTCGAGCAACAGGCTGTGCACCCACTGCTGCAGTTTCGCGCGCTGCTCATCGCTTGGCTTGTCGG
>Ga0310122_10002282_pt1 | contig 12207 bp, 7 predicted proteins | sample CB6_Bottom_1051__FD_203503 | JGI IMG/M metagenome (GOLD analysis project Ga0310122, IMG submission 203503) | Marine microbial communities from Western Arctic Ocean, Canada - CB6_Bottom_1051 | ecosystem: Environmental > Aquatic > Marine > Oceanic | place: Canada: Western Arctic Ocean | collected...
GCACCGCTTCTTCCGCATCATGAGCGATCACGAGCTCCTCGACAATGAGGAGGTCTCGGTCGGCGAGCAGCCGCTCTCGATTCCATCCGAGCTTCCGGTGTTGCCTCTGCGCGACACCGTCTTGTTCCCCAATTCCTTCATGCCGCTGGCGGTGGCTCGAGAGAGCTCCGTTCGGTTGATTGAGGAGGCCATCGCCGACAGTCGGGTCGTCGGGGTGTTCACGCAGCTCGAACCCGGTATCGAGGAACCGACGCAGGAGGACCTGTACCCGGTCGGCACGGCCACCCACATCCACAAGATGTTCAAACTGCCGGACGGCACTCTACGGCTCATCGTGCAGGGGCAGGCCCGTTTGCATCTCGACGAGGTGCTCGAGACCAAGCCGTATATCCGGGCGCGGGTCCGTCGAGCTGACGAAGGGGCGCTCGAGGAGGACCGACTCGAGATCGATGCGCTGCAGCGCAACATCAAGAACAACTTCCAGCAGGTGGTCTCGCTGTCGCCACTGCTGTCGGACGACCTCCAAGCGTTGGCCGAGAGTATCACCGACCCGGGCAAGTTGACCGACTTCATCGCGTCGAGCCTGACGACCATCCCGACGGCGACCAAGCAGCAGGTGCTCGGGACGCTCGACGTGCGAGAGCGGATGGAACACATGAACCGCACGCTGATCAAAGAGCTCGAGGTGCTGGAACTGGGCTCGAAGATCCAGTCCGAGGTGCAATCCGAGGTCGGCAAGAGCCAACGTGAGTATCTCCTCCGTGAACAGCTCAAGGCGGTCCAGAAAGAGCTGGGCGAAGGGGACGACCAGACCCGGGAGATCGACGAGCTCAGGGAAAAAATCGAAGCGGTTGGGATGCCGGAGTCAGTCAAGAAGGAGGCGCTGCGCGAGCTCGACCGCCTGTCGAGGATGCCGGTGGCGGCCGCCGAATACACGGTGTCTCGCACGTATCTCGATTGGCTGGTGGCGCTGCCCTGGAACCTCCGCACCGATGAAGTGATCGAGCTGGTGCATACCAAGAAGATCCTCGACGAAGACCACACTGGTCTGGAGAAGGCCAAGGACAGAATTCTCGAGTATCTGGCCGTGCGCAAGCTGAAGCCGGACGTCAAGGGGCCGATTCTGTGCTTCGTCGGTCCGCCGGGTGTTGGCAAGACATCACTGGCGAAGTCGATCGCACGGTCGCTCGGACGCAAGTTCGTCCGGGTGTCGCTGGGTGGCATGCGCGACGAGGCAGAGATCCGCGGGCACCGGCGTACCTATATCGGGGCTCTCCCGGGGCAGGTCATCCAGGGACTGCGGCGCGCCGAGTCGAAGAATCCGGTATTTATTCTCGACGAGATCGACAAGCTCGGGTCTGACTTTCGCGGTGACCCGTCGTCGGCATTGCTCGAGGTGCTCGACCCTGAACAGAACAACACGTTTCGCGACCATTACCTTGACGTGCCGTTCGACCTCTCCGAGGTACTGTTCATCACCACCGCGAACGTACTCGACCCCGTGGCGCCGCCGCTCCGAGACCGCATGGAGGTGCTGGAGCTGGCGGGCTACACCGAGGAAGAGAAGTTGCTGATTGCCACCGAGCATCTGGTGGAGCGTCAGATCGAGAACAACGGCCTCCAGCTCGGGCAGCTGAAGTTCACCGATGACGCTCTGCGCGCGGTCATCCGCGGCTACACACGCGAGGCCGGGGTTCGGAACCTGGAGCGGGAGATCGGCGCGCTGTGTCGCAAGGTAGCCCGTCGCCACGCCGAGGGGAACGTCGACCCGGTCGAGATCGTTCCCGACACGGTGACCGAGATGCTCGGGGCGCCGCGTTTCGAGGACGAGGAGGTCGCCGAGCGTACAAAGAATCCAGGCGTCGCCTTGGGGCTGGCTTGGACGCCGGCGGGGGGCGAGGTCCTCTTTGTCGAGGCGACGCGGATGCCCGGTGGTGGGTCACTCACGCTGACCGGTCATCTGGGCGACGTCATGAAGGAGTCGGCGCGCGCCGCGCTGTCGTGGTTCAGAGGCCAGACCGAGGCCTACGGCGTAGACTCGGATTTTTACGGAACGTCGGAGATTCACCTGCACGTGCCCTCGGGCGCTATCCCGAAGGACGGTCCGTCGGCCGGTGTGACGATGGTGACGGCGCTGGCGTCAGAGCTGACGGGGCGACCGGTCCGCGGGGATCTGGCGATGACCGGGGAGATCACGCTGTCGGGTCATGTGCTGCCGGTTGGCGGCATCAAAGAAAAGGTACTGGCCGCCCGCCGGCATGGGGTGTTCGAAGTCATCATGCCGAGGCAGAACGAGAAGAACGTCAACGAAGATCTGAGTAACGACCTCCGACGGGACATGACGATCCATTTCATCTCGAGGATCGAAGAGGTATTGCAACTGGCGCTACAGCCGGCCACATCGCGTCCTACCCGTCCGGATACTGACGTCGCGGCGGTCGAAGAGCCCGAGGTGAGCCGCACCGTCCAGTGAGGCCTAACAGGCTGCGGAGAACGCTGGCCAAGGCGCGCACATGCGCGCCCCGCCGGCGCGGCGTGGGGTTCGGGGCGTAGCCCCGTCTAAGTACTGGCGTGAAGGTTGTCTACTCGACCCGCTACGCGATCGACATCGGGCCCCACATCTTTCCGACAGAGAAGTACCGCCGCATTCACGACCGGTTGCTGGCGGCGTCGCCTCGAGGCCTCGAGGGCGTCGTTGCGCCACAGGCCGCCTCCTGGGCCGAGCTGGCGCTCGTCCACACCGACGAGTATCTCGACAAGGTCCGCACCCTTTCCCTGTCCTCGGCGGAGCTCGTCGAGCTCCAGCTACCGCTGAACAAGCCGATCGTCAACGGCTTCCGGCTGATGGCTGGCGGAACCCTGACCGCTGCCCGCCTGGCCCTCACGGATGGTCGCGCCTGCCATATCGGCGGGGGCTTTCATCACGCCTTCGCCAACCACGGCGAGGGGTTCTGTCTCTTCAACGACGTCGCCGTCGCGCTCGAGGTTTTGCGACGGGACGAGGCGGTCTCCCGCGCTGCCGTGGTCGATCTGGACGTGCATCATGGCAACGGTTCGGCGTTCCTCTATGACCGAGATCCGCGGGTGTTCACGTTGTCGATGCACGAGCAGCACAACTACCCGGCGTTCAAACCCCGAGGCTCCCTCGACATCGGACTCAAGGCCGGTACTGACGACGCGACATATCTGGACCTGCTTCGTGGCGCGCTCTCCCACGTCGTTGAGCATCGGCCAGACTTGGTGTGCTACCTCGCTGGCGCCGACCCGTTCGAGGGCGACCAGCTGGGGAATCTCAGGTTGACCAAGGAGGGTCTGCGGGAACGGGACCGCCTGGTGCTGCGCACGATGCGCGACGCACGGTTCCCCGTCGTGATCGTGGCGGCCGGCGGCTACGCCACACGACTCGAGGACACGGTCGATATCCACGTCGCAACCATCACGGAAGCATTGGCAGACTAATCGCTTGTCAGTCGGCCCGCCGATCCAGCTCTAGCGTTCACGCAGCTCTCGCAGCTCGTCGACGACCGTCTGCAGGTCCTCCGGGAGCGGGGCGGTGAACTCCACCCGTCGGCCGTCTTGCGGGTGTTTGAAGGCGAGTCGGTAGGCGTGGAGGAACGGGCGGTCCAGCGTGCCGAGCACACGGTGGTCGGCTGCCAGATGACGGCGCACGCCGCCATAGACGGCGTCACCGACGACCGGGTGGCCGATGGTGTTCAGATGGACGCGGATCTGGTGCTGACGACCGGTGGCGATGGCGACCTTCGCGAGTGTCAGGCCGCGAAGACGCTCGGTGCCGGTGACGCGCGTCACGGCCGATCGCGCGCGGCGGGCGCGAGTGGACATCTTCTGGCGGTTCACCGGGTCGCGGCCAAGCGGCGCATCTATACGGCGGCCGGTTTTGAGCAGACCCCAGACCAGCGCCACGTATTCCTTCTCGACCTCCCGATCTGCGAACTGACGTGACAGCTCGGCGTGGGCTGTGTCGTGCTTGGCGACGACCATGACGCCGGAGGTGCCGCGGTCGAGGCGGTGGACGATGCCGGGGCGTTGCTCGCCGCCGATGCCGCTCAGACCGGTGATGTGATGCAGCAGTGCGTTGACGAGGGTACCTCCGGCGTGGCCGACCGCGGGATGGACGACCATGCCGGCCGGTTTGTCCACGACCACCAGGTCCGGGTCGTCGTGGAGGATGGTGAGCGGAAGCGCCTCGGGGACCGGGGTCGAGGGTATTGGCGCAGGGATCGTCAGGTCGATGACGTCACCGATGTGCACGGCATGGCTCGACCGGACCTGCTTCTGGTTCAAGCGGACGTGGCCGTCACGGACGAGACGCTGGATCTGTGAGCGCGAGCGCTCCGGCAGCACCGCCGTGATGCAGTGGTCGAGTCGTGCGCCGTCGTGCTCGTGGGTCACCTCGAGCCGCAGTGATTCGGCCGGGGCTTCCGTGTCGTTGTCGCCCATCCGGATCTAGGCGGCTCGCTTGTGCTGAGATCTTGTCGAGGCGTCACCAGGCTGGGCTCGGCGGCCCAGCCAGATCAGCATGATGATGCTCACCGGTATCAGCAGCGCAGAGAGGAACTGTGAGGTCGGGATGGTGCCGAAGACCATCCCGCGCGGGTCGCCGCGGAAGAACTCGATGATGAACCGGGCCGTTGGGTAGAGCACCAGGTACGTCCAGAACGTCCGGCCGGGGAATGGGCGCCAGCGCCGCTCGCCGACGAGCAGGATGCCCAAAACGGCCAGTTCGGCGACCGCCTCGTAGATCTGGGTTGGGTGCAACGCGATCGCGAGCGGCGTGCCGACATTGGCTGCCGCCAGCGAACTGGTGAAGGTGATGCCCCAGGGCAGGTCGGTCGCCAGGCCGTAGCAGCAACCGGCCAGGAGACAGCCCATGCGGCCGATGGCGTGGCCCAGCGCGATGCCGGGGGCGAACAGGTCGCAGGTGGTCCAGAGTGGCAGTTTGTGCCGGCGGATGTACCACCAGGAGACCGGTACCGCGAGCAGGAGCCCCCCGTAGAACACGCCCCCCGACTTGAGCAGGACCATCAGCTGGGCGGGGTCGCTCGTGAACCGATCGACGTCCAAGAAAAACAGCATCAGCTTGGCGCCGATGAGCGCACTGATGATCGCGAAGATACCGAGGTCCATGACGCGCTGGCCGTTCAGCCCCGCACGGTCTGCTCGACGCAGCGCGAATTGCAAGGCGACGATGTAGGCGGTCGCCAGCAGGACGCCGTAGCTGTAGATGCTGAGCGGACCCAGCTCAAACAGGAGTGGATACATCGTTGTTGGTCGCCACGAACATGTCCAGGATCAAGAGAGAGGCACCCACCGTGATCGCCGAGTCGGCCACGTTGAACGCCCAGAAGTGGTAGCTTCGCCAGTACGCATCGACGAAATCGACGACATAACCCACCGAGGCGCGGTCGATCAGGTTGCCGACGGCGCCACCCAGAATCAGCGCCAGCCCGGCGCGGGCCAGCGGCTCACGCGACCCGACCCGCGCGGCGTAGAGTCCGATAGCCAGCAGGGCGACGAGCGCGATGCCGGTCATCAGGAACTGCTTGTAGCCGAGGTCGACGCTGTTCAGGAACCCGAACGCCGCGCCCGTGTTACGCACGTGTACCAGGTTGAGGAACCCCGGGACGATTTCGATGCTGTCGTTTAACGCGATCTGCGTGCGGACCAGCAACTTCGTCAGCTGGTCGAGGACCAGGATCACCACTCCGATCGTCGCCATCGCCCGTCGCGTCAAGACGCCGGCCGGCGGTGGAATGAACTCGGAGGCCGGGGTGACGACTGGCGCTGTCTGGGACTCAATGGTCATTGCATGGCCTGGAATGCGTGCACAGCTCAGCCGACCAAGGAACTAGGATAGCGCGTCTACGCAGCGTTCGCAGATCTCGGTCTGGTCGTCGGCTTCGGCGGCGACGCGCTCCATGCTCGCGTCACCGCTCGGTGGCGCTGGGGCGGGCAGCACCCAGCGCCAGCAGCGTGGGCACTTCGCGGCGTCGATTCGGCTGACCTCGATATGCGCCGCACCGGCCGGCTCGCTGTACACCGTCCCCGTGGTGCCGTCCCCCACCGGCGGGCCGGTCGCGAGGGTGACCGCCGAGGTGATGAACAGCATCGGCAGCGCATCGCGATAGGTCTCGAGCAGCTGCGCCAGCTCGCCGTCGGCGGTCAAGCGGACTGTGGCTTCGAGCGACGTGCCGACGACCTTGTCCTGCCTGAGCTTTTCGAGCTCGCCGTTGACCGCGTCGCGTAACGCCAGTAACCGGGTCCACCGGTCGATCAAGTTGGGGTCCACCAGCGTCTCGACCCGCTTCGGGAAGTCGGCCAGGTGCACGCTATCGGTCTCGGCGCCAGGCAGATTGTCCCAGAGCGCGTCTGCGGTAATCGGCAGGATCGGCGCGATCAGCCGGGTCAGGCCGTCGACGATTGTGTGCATCGCCGTTTGGGCCGACCGACGGGCCTCAGACCCGGGGCCGAACGTGTAGAGCCGGTCCTTTGAGATGTCGACGTAGAACGCACTCAGGTCCACGGTCAGGTAATTGTTCAGCGTGTGCACGACTGTCTGAAACTCGTATCGGTCGTAAGCGCGCAGCACGCGGGTCGCCACCTCGCCATAACGGGCCAGTGCGTAGCGGTCTACCTCGTTCAGCCGGTCATGCGGGAGCGCGTCAGCCGCCGGGTCGAAGTCGAACAGGTTCGCGACGAGGATCCGCAGCGTGTTCCGGATTTTTCGATACGCCTCGACCACCCGGTCGAGAATTTGCCGCCCGATCCGCACTTCCTCCCGGTAGTCGACCATCGCGACCCAGAGTCGCAAGATCTCGGTGCCGCTCTGTTTGATGATCGTCTGCGGCTCGATGGTGTTGCCGATCGATTTCGACATCTTGCGACCGGACTCGTCCACCACGAAGCCGTGGGTGATCACCTGCCGGTAGGGCGCCGCGTCGCGGGTGCCCAGCCCGACCAGGAGCGAGCTGTGGAACCAGCCTCGATACTGGTCGCTGCCCTCCAGATACACGGTGTAGGGCCACTGCAGTTCGGGGTGGTCGCCCAGTATCGCTTCGTGGCTCGACCCCGAGTCGAACCAGACGTCGAGGATGTCACGCTCCTGCTCGAACTCCACGCCGTCGCACGTCGGACAGCGCAAGTCCGGTGGTATGAACTCGGCGATGTTCCGTTCGTACCAGGCGTCGGCGCCATGTTCGGCGAATACGGCGGCCGCGCGGTCGGTCAGGCCTGTCGTCAGGATTGCCTCTCGGCACCCCGTACAGTAGACCGCCGGAATCGGCACTCCCCAGGACCGCTGGCGCGAGATACACCAGTCGGGCCGGTGAGCCAGCATGTTGTGGATTCGTTCCTCCCCCCAGGCGGGGAACCACTCGACTTGGGTGATCGCCGCCAGCGCCCGGTCCCGCAAGGCGCCTGTGTCCATGGCGATGAACCACTGCCAGGTGGCCAGGAAGATCACCGGATGACGACACCGCCAGCAGTGCGGGTAGGTGTGGTCGAGCAACCCGCTGTGCCACAACCGGCCCGCCTCGGCCAGCGCTGCCTCCACCTTCGGGTTGGCGTCGAACACCTTCTCGCCCCCGACGATCTCAACGTTGTCGTCGAACCGTCCGGACGGCCCGATCGGGGCATAGATCTCGAGCCCGTAGCGCACTCCGGTGTTGTAGTCGTCGGCGCCGTGCCCCGGCGCGGTGTGCACGGCGCCGGTCCCCTGCTCCAGGGTCACGTAGTCGGCCAGCACGCTCACTGAGTCCCGGTCGTAGAGCGGGTGCCGGAACCGCAGCCCCTCCAGGTCACGTCCCTTCAGGCTGAGGAGCTTCGCACCGAATGGGCGTTCGACCGCCCCGGCGACCTGCTCGACCAGCCGTTCCGCGACGATGACCGCCGTGCCCTCGACGTCGTAGACGCCGTAGTCGACGTTCGGGTGAAACGCGATCGCGAGGTTCGAGGGGATCGTCCAGGGCGTGGTCGTCCAGATGAGGACCGAGACCGGTCGGTCCGCCAGCGGAGGGGCTCGCTGTGCCAGGGTCGAGGCGCTCTGGGGGCTCAACACGAACTCGACGTAGATCGACGGTGAGGTGTGCGGTTCGTGCTCTACCTCCGCCTCGGCGAGGGCGGTGCGGCAGTGCAGACACCAGTGCACCGGTTTCTTCCCCTTGTAGACCATCCCCTGCTCGACGAACCGGCCCAGGGCCCGTACGATCGCGGCTTGGTAGCCGGGTGTCATCGTCAGATACGGCCGGTCCCAGTCCCCGAGGACACCCAGCCGCTGGAAATCGGCCGACTGTCGCTTTACGAATTTCTCTGCATATCGCCGACAGGCGCGGCGGAAGTCCGCCACGCTCATCTCGCGTTTCTTCTTGCCGAGCGCCCGGTCCACCTGTAGCTCGATCGGTAGCCCATGACAGTCCCAGCCAGGTATGTAGGGCGCATCGAATCCCGCCATCGTCTTCGACTTGACGATGACGTCTTTCAGCACCTTGTTGAGCACGTGCCCGATGTGAATCTCCCCATTGGCGTAGGGTGGACCGTCGTGCAGGACGAACTGCGGCGCCCCGGCGCGCTGTTCGCGGATCCGCGCGTAGAGCCCCATCTCGTTCCAGCGCGCGATCGCGGCCGGTTCTGTTACCCGGAGGTTGGCTCTCATCGGAAAGCCGGTCCGGGGCAGATTGAGGGTGTGCTTCCAGTCAGACATGGGAGATCACGTACAGGAGCAGGCTGACAAGAGACGGCAGCCTACTCCTGGGCTTCGGGCTTCGGGCTTTGGGCTTCAGGCGCTCCGCCGGCTCGCCGGCTCGCGGCCGGCTAGACGGTCACACCCCAAAGAGACCATTGTAGTGCATGGCAGCGAGTCGGACGGACTCGTGCGTCGCGTCGAGGTGTCCGTCAGCCACTTGTATAATGAGGGCCGTGTCCCGAGAAGCTTCCACCAGTGACGGCGCTCTACTCACCCCCCGCGCCGCGGTCCTCGACAACGGTCTGACGGTTCTCATCCAGGAAGCCCATACGGCCCCGCTGGTGTCGGTGTGGTGCTGGTATCGCGTGGGGTCGAAGGACGAGCCGTCCGGGCTCACCGGGGCGTCGCACTGGGTCGAGCACATGAACTTCAAAGGCACGACAGGCATTGGGGCCGGCGCGTTCAAGGAGCTGATCGACCGGTTTGGCGGGTTCTGGAACGGGTACACCTGGATCGACCAGACCACCTACGTGGAGACCGCCACGAAGGACGCTCTCGACCAGATGTTGTTCATGGAGGCCGAACGCATGGACCGGTGTCTCTACGACGCCGACGCCTGCGAATCCGAGCGGACCGTCATCATCTCCGAGCTCCAGGGTGGCGAGAACGACCCCGACCAGCTGCTCGACATCGAGGTCACCGCCACCGCCTTCAAGGCACACGCTTATCGCCATCCGACGATCGGGTGGATTGGCGACCTCCAGGCGATCAGCCGCGATGAGCTGTATGGGCACTACCGACGGCACTACACACCGGCGAACGCGACGCTGGTCATCGTGGGTGATGTCGAGGCCGATGACGCGCTTCGGCACGTCGAGCGCCGGTTCGGAGCGATCGCGCCGGGGGCTGAGCCGCCGCGGGGGCGCACGACTGAGCCTGTGCAGACGGGCGAGCGGCGCCTGGAGATCGTCCGCGAGGGCACGACCGGGTATCTGAAGGTGGCGTATCACGCGCCGGCCGCGACCGACGCCGACTTCGCGCCGATGCTGGTGCTCGACGCTGCGCTCACCGGGGCCAAAGGCCTGAATCTGTGGGCCAGCTTTCGTGGGCCGGCTCCGCAGCGTCGAGCGCGGCTCTACCGCGCGCTGGTCGATGGGGGGCACGCCTCTGCCCTCAGCGGCGCGTTCGTCGCGACAGCGCACCCGTTTCTGTTCATGGTGTCAGCAACCGCCCGGGCCGGGACGCCGCTCGACGTGCTTCGCGACACGACGCTCACTGTGCTCGATGAGGTCTGCACGAACAGTCTGACCGACGCCGAGGTCGAGCGCGCGAAACGTCAGCTTCGAGCCCGGCTTGTGCTCGAGAACGGCAGCATCACCAACATCGGGCATCAGATCGGCTTCTTCGAGACCGTGGCCGGCGCCGGTGTGCTGCAGGCGCTACCGGGGCGCATCGCGGCGGTCGCCCCCGAGGACGTGGCTCGTGTAGCGGCCCGCTATCTGACCGCGAGCAACCGGACCACGGGCTGGTTCAAGCCGGCATGACCACCACATCCACCCTCGGTTTGGCTCCGGTGCGCGAACGGCTGGCCAACGGAGTGACCCTGCTCGTCAAGGAAACGCGTGTCCAGCCCGCGGTCACGATCAGCGCCACCATGTCCGCCGGCAGTGTCTGCGATCCGTCGGGTGTGGAGGGGGTAGCCCATCTGTTGTCGCGGCTGCTGGACCGCGGCGCCGGGACGCGCGCGGCCGATGAGGTGGCCGACATTCTCGACCTGCGCGGGGTGTCACCGCTTATCAGCGTGACGCGTCACGCCACCACCGTCACCTGCGACTGTCTGGCCGAGGACGTCGAGACGGTGCTGGAGACCGTGTGCGACATGTTGCGTGCGCCACACTGTGTGGACCAGGAGATCGAGAGGTGTCGCGGTCAGTTGCTGACGCAACTCCGGCAGGACGAGGACAGCCCGTCCACCCGTGCCCTCGAGGCGGTCATGCCGCTGCTCTACGGCGCAGACCATCCGTACGGGCGTACGCCGAAGGGCTCGGCCGCGACGGTCGAGGGAATCGATCGGCGCCAACTGCTCGACTTTCACGCCGCGTGGTTCGCACCGGACCGGCTGACGCTCGTGCTGGTCGGCGACATCGGCGTGTCGGCCGCGGTGGCGCTGGTCACCCGGGTCTGCGGTGACTGGGGGGGGCGTGCCGTGTCGGTGCCCGCGTTTCGCCCGCCGCCGGTCCCGACCCGCCGCCGTCTTGTCATCCCGATGCCGGCCAAGGCGCAGGCGGACATCGTCTACGGGTTCACCACGATCCTGCGGTCTGACCCCGCGTTTCACGCCTACTGGATCATGAACAACGTGCTGGGGCAATACGGCATCGGCGGGCGACTCGGTCGAAGCATCCGCGAGCGGCAGGGGATGGCCTACTACGCCGGCAGCATGTTCGAGGCCGGCCACATTGCCGGGCCGCTCCTTGTTCGGGCGGGGGTCAACGCCGACAACGTCGACCGGGCGATCGCCTCGATCGACACCGAGGTGGCCACGATGGCGCGGGACGGCGTGACTGACGAAGAGTTGGCGAGCGCCAAGCGATATCTGGTGGGGTCGACCCCGCGGTCGCTCGAAACGAACGAAGGCATCGCCCGGTTCCTGCAGACCGCGGAGCTGTTTGACCTCGGTCTCGACTATGACCACCGGCTGCCGGCGCTCGTCCAGTCGGTCACCGCCGACGAAGTCGCCGAGGCCGCCCGCCGCACACTCGTCACCGAGCACGCGTCGATCGTCATTGCCGGACCCTACGAGGCCCTGTGAGTGACTCATGACGCGGACCACTAAGGCGGTCTTCTTCGACGTCGACTTCACGCTGATCTATCCGGGGCCGATGTTCGAAGCTGATGGCTACCGGTCGTTCAGCGAGCGACATGGTCTCTCGGTCGACACGACGCGGTTCGACGCAGCGGTCGCCGTCGCGTCGCGTGAGCTCGAGGTCGGCGACGACGCGAGCTATCGGCGTGAACCGTTTGTGCGCTACGCTCGGTGCGTCATTGAGGAGATGGGCGGCCGCGGGTCCGGCATCGACGCGTGCGCCCGCGAAATCTACGAGGAGTGGGCGGTCTGCCGGCACTTCTCCCTGTATGCCGACGTGAAGCCGGTGCTCCGGCAGCTCCACGGCAGCGGCCTGCGGCTCGGACTGATCTCCAACACTCACCGGTGTCTCGACGCCTTCCGGAGCCACTTCCGGCTCGAAGGGCTCATTACCGGAGCCGTGTCGTCCTCCGACCACGGGTTCATGAAGCCGCACCCGAGCATCTTCGAAGCGGCGCTCCGCGAGCTCGATGTCGTGGCCGAGGACGCCCTGATGGTCGGCGACAGTCTCAGCCATGATGTGGAGGGTGCGCGGCGGCTCGGAATGCGGGCGGTACTGCTGGCCCGGTCGGGTCCGCCGGCCCAGCGGGTCGAGGCTGTCCCGGTTATCACTAGCCTGAGGGAGCTGCCCGCCTTCGTC
>Ga0310122_10002283_pt1 | contig 12203 bp, 14 predicted proteins | sample CB6_Bottom_1051__FD_203503 | JGI IMG/M metagenome (GOLD analysis project Ga0310122, IMG submission 203503) | Marine microbial communities from Western Arctic Ocean, Canada - CB6_Bottom_1051 | ecosystem: Environmental > Aquatic > Marine > Oceanic | place: Canada: Western Arctic Ocean | collected...
TGCTGGGCAATATAAACAGGAACACATCGCCCCACCGCTATCACTTTCGAGGTCTCGCCCATGGGATACACCCTCAAAGCCACACGTGTGGAACCGATTTCCCCAAACTCCTGAAAGACCTGTTTTCTTTGCTTGCGATAAGATTTGGAAATAAAACCCTCAATTTTGATACTTTTTTTATCTACCGGCTCGCATTTTTCCTCGGCAAACACGGGAGACACGCCCACCAACCCCAGAACCAGCAGAACAGGAATTACCCGCTTCCTGAATTGCTCCAATAACTGACTAAACTGTTCTTTTTTATAGCGCATAATCAATTTTTCTGTTTCTCCGGTTAAAGACAAATCCTCTGTTATAATATATCGGACTGGTTGCGATTTTCTCTCCCTATGGGGACTTTTGCTTGTTTATGAATTCTTCGGCACTTTGTTCGCTTGAAAAATAGTGCTCCTTGCCGTCAATGTTTTTTTTGATGGCTTCAGATTTCGGGATATACACCCCGTTGTTGGGGTCCATGACCATTTCTGTGGGTTCTTGTTCCGCAGACGAGCTTTTTGCAGGAAAAATCGCACGCGCAACAAGAATCAGCAGGATTACGGCAATTCCAAATAATGCTAAACGGACCATGTCTCCATTTTAAAGTTTTGCCAGCTGAATTTCAACCCGGTAAGTGTTGGCAGAACAAGCATTAATATAGTTGTTTAATAGATAAATTCCTGACCCATGAACGATGAAACAACATTTGAGCTAGATAAACCAGAGCAAGATAAGCCCATGGTGCCTACGGTCCGGACCGCTAAAGGGTCCCTGGTCCCGCGCGATCCGTTTTACGCTTACCTTCAGGAAGTCCGAAAGTATCCTGCCCTGACGGAAGAAGAGGAAAAGGAACTGGCCATTCGTTATAAAGAAACCGGTGACCTCGAATCTGCCTATAAGCTGACCACCGCCAACCTGATGCTGGTTATTAAAATCGCCATGACTTTCAAGCGTGAATGGCAAAACTTGATGGACTTGATTCAAGAAGGCAATGTTGGCCTGATGAAAGCGGTTAAAAATTTCGATCCTTTCCGTGGGGTACGTCTTTCCGCCTATGCCACCTGGTGGATCAAGTCGTATATCCTGAAACATATTCTCGACAACTGGCGACTGGTGAGGGTGGGCACCACCAACGCACGGCGAAAACTATTATTCAACCTGAAAAGAGAAAAGGAAAAGCTGGAGCGGGAGGGATTTGACCCCACAACCAAACTGCTGGCCGAACGGTTTGGGGTTGATGAAACAGAAGTCATAGAAGTCTCCGCCAGCATCGGCGCGATGGATGTTTCCATTGACACCCCGGTTCGTCCCGACAGCCCCATGACACCTGCGCAAACCCTTTCGCAGGATGGACAATCGGTCGAAGAAAATGTGCAGCTGAAACAGTTCCGACAGATTCTCAATGAACATATCGAAAATTTCAAAGTCGGGTTGAACCCCAACGAAATGGAAATTCTCAACAAACGCATTCTTTCCGAGGACCCTTTATCGCTCCAGGAAATTGGCGACCGGAGAGGAGTCACTCGAGAGGCAGTGCGCCAAGCCGAACAACGGTTGTTGAAAAAATTTAAAACTTATATTGAAGAAAAAATGCCGGAAGCGGCAGACCATTTTCCAAACTGAGGAGGAGTATTATGAGTACCCGGACCGAAACCGACAGCATGGGAGAGATCGATGTCCCGGCTAACAGGTACTATGGAGCCCAAACCGCGCGATCATTGATCCATTTTGATATCGGCACCGAAACCATGCCGCGCGAAATCATCCGGGGAATGGGCATATTGAAGAAGGCTTCGGCCATGGTCAACGCTGAACTAGGACTCTTACCTGAAAACATCAAAGACTTGATCTGCCAGGCCGCCGATGAAGTGATCGAAGGAAAACTGGATGAACATTTCCCCTTGAGAGTTTGGCAAACCGGTAGCGGAACTCAATCCAACATGAACTCCAACGAAGTTATCGCCAACCGGGCAATTGAGATAGCCGGCGGGACCATCGGCTCGAAAGACCCGGTACATCCCAACGACCATGTTAATAAAGGTCAGTCTTCCAACGACACCTTCCCCACAGCAATGCATATCTCAGCAGTAGAGCGCATTCGCGATGCACTCATACCCTCGATATCGACCTTGGCCGGCTCGTTCCGAAAAAAAGCCAAAGAATTTCAAGACATCATTAAAATTGGCCGAACCCATTTGATGGACGCCACCCCGCTTACCCTTGGCCAGGAGTTTAGCGGATACACCACGCAGTTGGAATACGCGCTCGACCGTATTAATGGTTGCATGCCCAGAATGTATCAAATTGCGCTGGGCGGAACCGCAGTGGGAACCGGCCTCAACTCACACAAGGATTTCGCCGTAAAAGTCGCCAGACAAATCGCCGAGCTCACTGGATGCCCCTTTGTCACCGCGCCGAATAAATTTGAATCTCTTGCGGCGCACGATGCCATTGTCGAGACCAGCGGCGTTTTAAAAACTATCGCTTGTTCGCTTATGAAAATCGCCAACGATATACGCTGGCTCGGGTCGGGTCCTCGATGTGGGATCGGGGAAATCGTTTTACCCGCCAATGAACCAGGAAGCTCCATCATGCCGGGCAAGGTCAACCCCACCCAGTCTGAAGCAATGACAATGGTCGCGGCGCAAGTGATCGGCAATGACACCACTATCAATGTGGGCGGATGCTCCGGTAATTTTGAACTCAATGTTTTCAAACCGGTGATGATTTACAATCTTCTTCAGTCCATTCGCCTGCTTGCCGATTCCTGCCGATCTTTCAACGACCATTGCGTGGTCGGCATAGAACCCAATAAAACACAAATAGAAAAACATCTTAAAGGCTCACTCATGCTGGTCACAGCTCTCAATCCACATATCGGCTACGACAACGCGGCCAAAGTGGCAAAGAAAGCCTATCAGGATAACAGCACACTGAAAGAAGCGGCGGCGGCGTTGAATCTACTCAAACCCGAGGAATTTGACGAAAAAGTGCGGCCTGAAAAAATGATCGGCCCTGAATAATATTTGCTTGAAATTTAGATATATTGAGGCCCTCACAATGAAAAGTGGATTCAATCCATCCCGAAGGAGTTTTCTAAAAAGTTCTGTGGCGCTGGGAAGCTTGCTCGTTACGGAAATTCTGAATCCACTATCCGCCTTTCCAGCTTGCATCCGAACACCCCTGGAAACTTCGGGGCCCTTTTACCCTGTGACATATCCGCTGGACAACGATAATGATCTCACCTTTTTGCAAAACAAATCGGAAAAGGCCCGGGGAGACATCATCTTTATTAAAGGAGTAGTTCAGGATGAAAAATGCCGGCCCATTCCCGGGGCACTGGTTGAAATCTGGCAGGCCTGCTCCACTGGAAAGTATAATCACCCAGGGGACCGAAACTCCGCCAAACTCGACCCGAATTTCCAATACTGGGGGAAAGCCATTTCCAATGATAAGGGTGAGTATGGCTTTAAAACCATAAAACCAGGATCTTATCCGGTCAGTTGGTTCTGGACGCGCCCTCCGCATATTCACTTTTCGGTTCGCTCCCGCAATTTTCACCCCTTTACTACGCAGATGTACTTTGCCGGAGAACCATTAAATAGTAAAGACCGCCTCCTGGGGAACCACCCAAAAGAAGATCAGGAACGATGTATAATTCCCTTTCAGGAAACCAACGATATACGAATCGGAAAATTAGATTTGATCTTGAAATTATAATTAGAGTCGGGCAATGATCGGCCCGAAAGGGTGAGGGTGGCCCGATCTGGGTTCTATTAAAAACCCAACCCATTGCCAAAAGGCGGAGAAATAAAGTTATGTTTCAAAGTTGGGAAACTTTTATAGGAATTGTAGTCGTGCTGGCTATTTTGCTTCCTATTATTCTAAAAAAACTATATTGAACAGGATGCAAAACTAATTGGATCATTTTTCCTTGGATTTTTGATTGCGAGTTCTTTTTTCCGAGGTGAGATTTCAACACTCCGAAAGCGAACTGCTTAACTTTTTAAAACACGCGGTCCCGACTAACACCCCGTTCTGGTTGGTCACCGCAATACATTCCGCATCATGTTCCAACATGATTTCCGCCGCTCTGGCCTGCGGTTCATTTTGCTTAATCGTCAAAAAAGGTCCCATATATTCCCTGATGGTAACGTTAGACAAATCCTTTGCCTTGTAATTCTCCAGTAATTGACCTGCCGAAACTATGCCTACCATTTCTCCTTCATGCTGGACAAAAGCATGATCGCAATCGTTGATAATGAGGTATTCGATGGCGTCAAAAATGAGGGTTGTTGAATCCAGAGTCGGTGTGGGCGATTTGATTTCTCCTATTAAAGACATAGCCTTTGCCTCTAAAAAATTCTGGTAGTCTAATGAAGCTTTTTCATTTGCAAAACATTTTCACTCGACATTTACAATATAGGAAAATAGGCGGCTTTTCACAATCCCACAATTTGGGTAGTGAAAAACACCTCAAATGCACTGAAAAAACGGAATTTGCCTTGAACATCGGTTAATCTATAAATCCCTTTCTTTTTAAAAATCAATTAAAACCAAATTTTACTTACATTTATAAGATTTGAAGTATAGATTTACATCATATCATCAATAATTTTATACACATGGTATCTATGTCATGGACCTTCGCAAGGATTTAGAAGCCTTGAAACAGGCATCCCTTTCCAGTTTATTTGAGGAAGCGGATTTGGAACGCGTTTTTAACGCCGGAAAGCAAATTTGCCTGAAAAAAGGCCAGATTCTGTTTTCAGAAAACTCCTATCAGGAAACCATGTACATCATTCTTTCGGGAAAAGTGGAAATTTATAAAAGGCATAAACAAATTGCGGTCCGGGGAGTTGGAGACTTTTTCGGTGAAATGGCCTTGGTGGAATCCAAACCCCGTTCTGCCAGTGTCCGGGTTCTTACCGATACGGAAGTTCTGGAAATTGATAAAGAGACCTTCTTTAATTATTTTGCATCGAACCCAAAAGTGGTTTGGGCGATATTAAAGGACGTCTCCGCCAGAAATCGGGAAGATCTGGATGCCATCGACACAAGTTATCTGCAATTAGTAACAGCCGGGAAAAATACCGCAGGGTGGTCGACTCGGTATCCGATCTGATTATCCAGACCGACCCGGAGGGCAAAATCAATTTTGCCAATAAAGCGGTGAGCTTTTTAGGGTTTGATGTGTTTGACCTGATAGGCCAGGATTTTAAAGATTTTTATGACGGAGAACTCTGCGATTCCAGCAGGGCTCATATCTTGACCCGGCGTGTCGGCCCCAGAACCACAACGGACCTGGAAATTTCCCTGAAAGTGAACGAACAACCTGTACGATATCTGCAACAGCATGAGTTTTCTGATGACTGCCGCCGGGATGTGGGATGTGCCGCATGAGAGTGTTATGAAAAAAGGCACCCATAAAGAATTTCAGGGTACCCTGCTGTTCCTCCGAAAAGAAAAATTATCAAGTTACCGGATGGTATAAATGAGCAAGAACTTCTGCGGAGGCTCTCCGATTTAAATGGTGGTATTGAAGTTCAAAAGAGAGACTTCAGAAGGTTCACCGGAATTTGTCAGAATTTCCTGAACTCTTGATTCGATCAAAGCATCCAGGTCTGTCGAATTATGCAGGAGAGAGAATAAATCGTTGCCCTGCTTGGCCCCATCGCTCAAGAAGTCAACGATGCTGTTGGTGGAAATCCCCGAGTACTGGAAAAGGGTTTTCAGTTGACTCAAATATCCATTCAGTCCAGCAGTGGATTTTGCCCGAAACGCGATCAATTCCGTTGCGGATAATTCCCCGCTTTGGTCGGTATCAATGGAGTCAAAATTGTCCAGCAGATCTTGACCGTTGCCGGTCGCCTCTATTTTTTCCTGAACTTCGCTGAGATCTAGTCCGCCCGAATAATTGCGATCTTCTTTCTGGAAACGCTGGTAAACCTGCTGGGTAAGACTATTAAGAATGGTTGAACCGAGTCCTCCACTTCCTCCGATCATTGAGTCGCCCTCCACCGAAAATGAGTCATTATCAAACCTTCCTCTTAACTCTCTTATCGGTCACCGCAAAAAAAGCCATAAGCTTTTATTTAAAAAGGTTTATAGCAGTCGAAAATTCAAGGGTTTTAACACCGACCAAGAGCGCTTTGGGGAAGCCTGGGTTTTCGGGGGAATCAGGAAGTCCTCAGTTCGGGAGTACTAGAGAAGCAACTCATAAACCCACGGAAGTCGGTCAGCCCGCGTAGTCGAACATGCGGTTCACACATTGGAGAGCCCGGCTCTGGGTTTCCGGGTCGAGGGTGATGATGCTATGCGGACTGGGATTTTCGAGGACGTTTAAAATATCTTCCAGCGAATTGGATTTCATGTATTTGCAGAGTGTGCAGCTACCGGCAAATGTCTTTTCCGGAAATTCTGATTGCAAAACACCGGTCAGCCCGCATTCGGTGAGCAAAAAGAACGAGTCCCGCTCGGACTCACGAACATGGCTGAGCATTTGGCTGGTACTTCCTACATAATCAGCCTTGCCCACTACGGAAGAACTGCACTCGGGGTGAACAAGAATTTCTACACCCTCAAAGTTTCTCCGCACCTGATCTATACTTTCCGGCTGGTATTCTTCATGAACATAACAGGTGCCATCCCAGAGTTGGATATCCTTATTCACGCCTTTTTCTTTAAGGTGATTGATAACGTTTTCACCCATCAGTCGATCCGGCAAAAAATAAACCTTGTTGTTGGGGATTTTCTCAATAATGGCGCAAACATTTGAAGAGGTGACACACACGTCACACTGGGCTTTCACATCGGCAGTCGTGTTGATATAACAGACAAATGTATGATCGGGAAACTCTTTGTGCAGTCGGACAACATCCTCCGCCGTTATGCCATCGGCCAGGGAACAACCGCCATTGGGATTGGGATCCAACACCATTTTCCCAGGATTGAGAATTTTGGCGGTTTCCGCCATAAAGCGAACCGCTGCAAAAATGATGATATCGGCATCAGATTCTTTTGCTTTTTTCGACAGGCCATAAGAGTCGCCGGTATAGTCAGCAACACTGTAAAAAATTTGCGGCGCAACATAATTATGCACGAGAATGATGGCATTCTTTTCGCGCTTGAGATCTTCAATTCTTTCAATGGTGGGGAGCAACAGTTCACAATGTTCACGGGTAAACTGGCAAATCGGATTGCCCACCTGAATGTTTTTAAGCTTTTCGTATAATTTTTCTGCGGTAACCATGAGTTTCCCCTACCGGCGTAACCGCCGGTGGTAATGAGCAATAGATCTATCTTGCGAACAAAATTTTATCCCGGCTCAACAAGCCCTTGCCCATTGGCCCCACGCCGAGTGGCCCCTTAGCAGGGGAGGCAATAGCAACAACTCGTCAAGCCGAGAATATCGTTGCTAGCCTGAAAAAGCCATTGCACGCTGGTCCCACGCCGAGTGGCTAACCTGGCGGCCAGTTCATAGCTCGACCGCCCAAAAGATGAAAATGAATATGGAACACCGACTGTCCGGCACCCGCTCCGCAATTGACCACGAGCCGGAATCCAGATTTATCGATTCCTTTTTCTTTTGCCAGTTGATTCGCCACACTGATCACCGAACCCATCAGCGCATGGTCCTTTTCCTCGACATCCAGCAAAGTGTCCTGATGAATTCGGGGAATGATCAGAATATGCGTAGGGGCCTGCGGATTGATATCATTAATCGCGAACAACGTGTCCGATTCATAAACCTTTTCAGAAGGAATACTGCCCTCGCTGATTTTACAGAACAGACAATCATTCATACGATTTTTTTCCCCGTCCACCCGGGCTTCCCATATCCTTGCCTTGTTCAATTTCCTGCTGGGGCATGGGGTCAAACTTGTTTAGATACTCTTTGATTTCTTCTTTGTAGGAGACGAACGGATCTTGCATCAGGAACGGTTCATCAGCTTTACTCAGGCGAAAGCCAATCCAGTCTATGAGATAATCCATGTGAGCATGCTGGTTCATAAGCCTTTTAATGAGTTCTCCTCGGCCCTGCGCCCGGGTCCCTCTTGGAGGATTTACTTTTGAGAATTCGACCGCCTCATCAGTGGTTTTCCTGTAACCATCCCCATTTGCTTCCAGCCCCCAAAACAAACCTGTTTCCTTGTTCAGGTTATGGTACTCCAAGTCCAAGCTTTTGAGCCAGGGATCGTTCCATTCCAGGTTTTCTTCGTTTCTGAACTCGTTTAGCATCCAATATTTGCTGGCCCAGTCCACCCTGCCGATGACCGCTTCCGGTCCTTTAGGCAAATCGGTCAAGACCGATTCCCAACCTTCCAGAATCCAGTCCGTCTCTCGGTTCGTTCCAGCCAGGTGTTCCTTGCAGGTATTCAAAATATCCCATTGCAGTTCCAAGGCGGTGGAATAATTTCCTGAAGCCAGTTGCACGTGCCACTTGAAATCCGGATCACGAGAAATGGAACGCATGGACTGGACCGAGTCTGCGAGAATCCATTCCCGTTTAGCGACCCCCAACTGCATGATATCCAGCATGAGTGTTGTGGTCCCCATCTTCATAGCAGTGGCAAACTCACTCATGTTGGAATCGCCAACCAGAAGATGTATGCGCCGGTATTTGCTCGGGTCCGACAAGGGTTCATCGCGGGTGTTGACAATCGCCCGGTTATATTGCACCCACCGATAAAATTCGTTGGGGATATGATCGGCCCTTTGTGAAATCTGAAAGTTCACCTCATCGCCCCGCTTTTCATCAGGCGTGATGTATTCCCAATCCCGAAATGGGTGGGGATCGCAGGAACCGATGCGGCCGGCGCCACAATAAATCAGTCGGGTGGTTAAAAAAGAAGAAAGCAGTTTCAGGTTGCCCTGCTCATCGAAAGGAAATCCCCTGCCGACCAGATAGTTCTCGTGGCACCCAAAAGTCGCATTGGTTTCAAGGTCTACATTGTTCTTGATGAACGAAACATGATCTGCCCAGCCCAGTTCTTCCACCGCCTCCTGGACCAGTGTATCCCCGGCGCGGTCATAAGTCACCAGGTCCACAAGGGTGGAGCATTCCGGGGAGGCGTATTCCAAATGGCCCATATCCAAATACAGGCGCCCGCCGTTAAGCAGGAACCCTCCATTACCAGGAGGCTCATCGTTGGCCCGATAATGAAGGTCCAGCACTCCCAGATTTTTTGAAAAAATATGGTTCTTGACCTTGTTGGCAATTTCTATGGGGTCGAAAGAAAAGTCCTCATCATTTTTGACCAAGAGGCCATATTCCGTTTCAATGCCGAAGATGCGTTTTTTCATTCGTCCTTCTTTTACCCCTTCCACCCCTTCGGGGCATGCGTGATATCTTTTCATTTGCCTTCATGCCCTGAAAGGGTAAAGGCTAAGGTTAAATATCACTGGGGCAGGAAAGTTTAGGAAAAATATCACGGTCCAGCGAGTTATGCTTATCATTTGCCTTCATGCCCTGCATGGGGTAGAAGGGGTATCACGCTAACGTTTCAGCGATTTCTTGCAAATATCCGCCAGTTCCTGATCATTCATAAACCGGTAACCCCCCTCGGTAATCATTCCAATGGTGGGGAAAATTTCATCTTCCGGACGGGCTGTACCGGTTGCGGAATCAAACTGTGCTGCGGTTTGCAAAAGTCGGATAGCAAGGGTGACTGCACTGCTTTCCGACCTTTCCGCCAGGGGTTTCTCTCCCCAAAGGTCTTCATGTTCCAGAATTCCCCGAATGGTCGGCGATCCCGACCCAGTTGAGGTATGAGTGCGAATCTGGAAATCCGCCCCGAGCATATCGTAAAAATGTATAGCTGGCTTTCTGGTTTGTAAATCGTAGGTAGCAAATATCGGGCTCACTACCCCCAGTCCTTGGACCGCCATGCCCACATTCTCTCTGAGCAGTCTTGACAAGGCGCGGATTTTCCCCTGCCCGCTCATGGCCTGCATTTGCGAACGCCGGAAGAACTCAAAGTTATGAGTTAGAACGCGTGCCATCTCGAATGCAGTGGCGGGAACCCCGGCAATAGCCATCAGCGAATAATCATCAATGGGAATGACCTTGTCGCAATGTTCATACATGATACTGCTACCGGCCGTTGCCCGCCGGTCACCGGCAACAATCACTCCATCCTTAAAGTGGAACGCTAGAACAGTTGTGCCCTGGGTCACTGTAAAATCATTGTTCACCTGCGCAGGATCAATTCGGGCCTGCCAGCGATAACCGGATCTTTCCAAGAGATCAAAAAAATCTCCGGGCGAAGTATGGGGATCCGCTTGTAAACTCATTGACCGGTTCTCTGCTTGTATTTTTCCGTTTGTTTCGGATCCACCTTTTTCATACGCTTCAAAAGATCATCCCTACCCGGTCGTGAAGGTTCGGGGCTGGAAGGGCCGGAATCATGGCGATCCGGACTGGATTCTTTTTTTTCTTCCCTTCTTAGGGGATCGTTCATGTCCATGGAATCAACTCCTTTTATTACCCGGCCGTTTCTGCCCCATCACCCAGGGAGATCAACCGACTGATGTTTTTAACTTTTCAATCTCTTCCTTGGTGAGAGCCCTATAAATAGCTCTTCGTTCCACTTTCCCTAATAACACGGCACCCTCGAGATACCATTGATCAAAAATCTCTTTCAAAGTCTTGGGAAAATTATTATTCTCGTCGTTCTCGCCGTCCTCGTCTTCTTGGTTTTTGCTTTCAGTCCAAAGCCGACAGACTTCCTCTAAAGCCTTATCGAGCGTAAACGTCGCAAAGGGAAGTTCCTGGATTTCCTTCTGAATCCAATCCATGACTTTTTCATTACCAGCGATAACAGTTCCCTTTTTAAAGGTTTCCCAATGTCCGTCATAATTTATGCGGAAAAAGGTTGGATTGCTTTCGTGGTCCAGTTCGACAAGCAGGAGGCGAATAATATAAGGAGCCCGTTGGATTTCTTCAAAATTCTGTTTGAGTGCCGGGGCAATCCCAAACTGCAGGAGCCTTGCCAAAGTTACATCTCGGGCCGAGCGGTTGAAGCCTTCCAAATGCGCCATTTCCAGAAGGGTCATGCGCAACCGTTCCACATCAGCGGGATGCCCCACACCGCCTAAAGCGATACGGTCATAGATTTCGAATATTTTGCCCGGCTGGGGGGCGAACCCCATAATCAGCACCCCTTCATCAAAAGGAACCGACAACACCGGCTGACCCAATTTCAGCTTTTCCTGAACATAACTGTGGCGGGTGGAAACCGCTTCCATCCAGCGATACGGCTCTTCAAACATTTTTCAATTTCCCTCTCTGGCTCTAAAACGAATTGTTCTCTGAAGTGAGGATATTTTCAACCTCTTCAATTTTCCTCTCTAACCCTTAAACCAATTGTTCCCTGGAGTTTAGGAAAATTTCAACCTCTTCGGGGCAGATAACTCCGGTCAAGTCCAGGATCTCTCCGTTGGCAAACTCTACTCCGGTCCAATGAATACTTTTTATGTTCTCCGCATCTTGTGCCACCGCCTGCCCCCTTATCTGGGCACGGGTTCCTTCGGGAGGAGACTCAACAGCGCGGGCGATTTCCTTTTCACTGAGCAGGGAATAAACCGCTCCCTCCTGCTGTAATCCCCGATACAACCCGCGATCAGGGTCCAAGTTATGGTACTCCAAATCCAGGCTCTTTAGCCAGGGGTCCTCCCAGCCCATGCCTTCCGACTGCATGAACTCGGTAAACAATTTCTCCTTAATCGCCCAGTCAATACGGTCAGAAAGTTTTTCCGGACTGTGCCTGAGCTCATCCAGCGTCCTCTTCCATTCCTTAAGAATCCAGTTCCACTCCAGGTCCTTTCCGGCAAACGCTTTTTCTGCCGCCTCCAGATAAGCTTCCTGAATTTCGAGAGCCGTGATGGTTCCGCCTGTTTTACGCTGTAAAACCGTGGCTTTATCGAGAGACACTTTCAACACATCGGCAACCGGGTCCACCAATTCCAAACCGGCAAGTTTATCCTCACTGGCGATCAAATTGAAAACCAGTAATGTGGTCCCCACCTTCAAGGCCGTTACATAGGCGGACATATTGGCATCGCCGAGAATCAAATGCAAACGCCGATACCGGTTGCTCACCGCATGCGGCTCGTCCCGGGTGTTGATAAGGGGACGCTTGGTCATGGTCTCAATGCTTAAAAGC
>Ga0310122_10002284_pt1 | contig 12201 bp, 11 predicted proteins | sample CB6_Bottom_1051__FD_203503 | JGI IMG/M metagenome (GOLD analysis project Ga0310122, IMG submission 203503) | Marine microbial communities from Western Arctic Ocean, Canada - CB6_Bottom_1051 | ecosystem: Environmental > Aquatic > Marine > Oceanic | place: Canada: Western Arctic Ocean | collected...
GCGCTAGGTAATTGAATCTTGGATATTTCCGGATGAATCAGTCATCTTCTTCATCAACGCGTGGTTCTGGGGATCATCAATTCCATCGTCGCATGTTTTTGCAAGGATCACTGGTCGTTGGTGGCGCGGGGCTTGCATTCGACGGCCTTGCCGTATCGGGCGGTGAAACCGCGGCGAAGGAATTGAAACAACGACAAAAACGAGTGTTGTTCGTTTGGCTGGCTGGGGGTTCGAGCCAATTTGAGACTTGGGATCCCAAACCCAAGCGAGAAACTGGCGGTCCATTCCGCTCGATCCCGACGACGATTCCCGGCTATCACGTGTGCGAGTTGATGCCGAAACTGGCTCGGTTGACCGACAAACTGGCGGTGGTGCGCTCGCTCAATACCGAGATCACCGCTCATGCCATTGCCGCCGACTTAATCAGCACGGGACGTCCCAAAGAACCGGCACTCGACTACCCAGAAATCGGTGTGGTTCTGGCCAAAGAACTCGCCGTGCGCGACAGCGCGTTACCCGATTACGTTTCGATGTTCCTATCGACGGAAGGCCGGCGTCGTCCATCCACGGGATTTCTCGGCAGCCGGTATGCACCCTTGTTGTTGGAAGATTCTTTGCGTCCCCAAAATATCGACTTGGCGAAAGATCTGTCCAAGAGCCAACATCGTGAACGCGAACAGTTGCGCGAATTGCTGAGCAAGAAATTTGCTCGCAAACGCGCGGGGTCGGAATTAGTGAGGGGCTACAACGCTGCCTACGCGAAAGTGCGGGGGCTAATGCAATCGGACCATTTGTTCGACTTGGAAAAAGAACCCGCCGCCGTGCGGGAGCGGTACGGGCCGACGGAATTTGGCCAGCAGGCGTTACTGGCGCGGCGATTGTTGGAAGCCGGCGTACCGATGGTCAAGGTTGCTCGAGGTTTCTGGGACAGCCATCACGACAATTTCGAGAGTCACCGGGAATTGGTCCCTGATTTCGACAACGTGATGAGTACGCTGCTCACTGATCTCGACGAACGCGGTCTGCTCAGCTCGACACTGATCATCATCTTGTCGGAGTTCGGCCGCACGCCAAAGATCAACAAAGATGTCGGCCGAGACCACTACGCGGCGGCATGGTCTTGTGCGTTTGCCGGCTGTGGTATCAAGGCCGGTACGATTCACGGCAAAACCGACGATGACGGCAAAACAGTCACCGAAGGAGAAGCCAACGCCAGCGACGTGGCCGCGACGATCTATCAAGCCGTCGGCATTGATCCCGATAAGCACTATCAAGTTGGGCCGCGTCCCGTGCCGTTATCCAAAGAGGATTCGCGGCCGATTAAAGCAATCTTGGCATAGGTGTCGCGTGAGCAAAACTCCAGAATTCGATCCTCGGAAGGCGCAACTCGCCGCGAACTACGAAGTTCCCGGTATTCTGTTCGCGCTGGCGCATGATCGAGGCAACGCTGTTCTCTATGGAGCCGGCACCGACTACGCGGTGCATCGTGTCGATCTGAATGCGGACAAACCTGCCGCGAAGAAATGCTGGTCGAATCACGACAGTTATGTGTCGTCACTTGTCTTGATCGATGGCATCGTCGTTTCCGGCGGGTTTGACCGTCGGCTGATTTGGACGAATGCCGAGAGTGGTGAGAAGCTGCGGGCCGTCGACGCGCACGACGGTTGGGTCCGCGATATCACGATATTGCCAGGTGGCAACCTGCTGGCCAGCGTCGGCGACGACATGCTTGTCAAAATCTGGAACGCCGAAACCGGCGAGTTAGTGCAAACGTTCGACGGTCACCAGAAGCAAACTCCGCAAGGATACGCGACGGCTTTGTATGCCGTGGCAGCGACACCCGATGCCAAGTTGCTTGCCAGCGCCGATCGGATCGGTGAAGTTTGCGTGTGGGACGTCGAATCGGGAAAATTGATCAACCGGCTGAAAGCTCCGACGTTTTACACGTACGATTCCAAGAAACGAGTTCGTTCGATCGGAGGCATCCGTAGCCTGTGCTTTTCGCCCGACGGTTCTCGATTGGTCATCGGCGGCATCGGCCAGGTCACCAACGTTGATGGATTTGTCGGTCCGTGCCGGATAGAAATTTGGGATTGGAAAGCGGCGAAACGTCTTTACACTGGCGACGATAGCCACAAAGCCGTTTTGAATCATGTCATGTATCATCCGAGTGAACCGTTATTGATCGCCGCGGGCGGCGGCGACGGTGGCGGAGTTCTGGGTTTCTGGGACCAAAAGAAGTCCAAGCCGATCCACAAAGTGAAGCCGAAAGGGCACATTCAACGATTTTCTCTCGACGCAAGCGGAAGGCATCTCTACGCAACCGGTTTCGGCGGATTCCAGGCGTGGAACCTGTTCCCACCGAGTTAAGTTTCACTCGATTGTTCCTATGCAAAACACCGACGTCGTTATTATCGGAGCTGGCATTGTTGGGCTCGCCACGGCTTATCGTTTGAACGAACGGTATCCCGATCTTGCGATCACGATTCTCGAAAAGGAATCGGGGCTGGCACAACATCAAACCGGGCGCAACTCGGGAGTGCTCCATTCCGGCGTTTACTATCGTCCCGGTTCATTGCGGGCGACGAATTGCCGCACGGGCAAACTCGCCATGCAGGAATTCTGCGAGCAGGAAGGCGTCCCGTACGAATTGTGCGGCAAGGTGATTGTTGCAATCGATGAATCCGAGCTTCCCAACCTCGACAAGATTCTCGAACGAGGGCAGGCCAACGGTGTGAAATGCGAGATGATCGGCCGCGAACGGCTTCGCGAAATCGAGCCGCATGCGGCCGGTATCAAAGCCATCCATGTGCCGGAAGCCGGAATTGTCGATTACAAACAGGTGTGCGAGCGGCTGGGCGAACTGGTCACCGAGCGCGGTGGGCAAATCTTGACGAACGCCAGAGTCAACGGAATGCAACTCGACAACGGACGGGTCGTCGTCGCGAACACGGCCAATGACGTCGAGGCCCGATTTGTCATCAACTGCAGCGGGCTGCAAAGTGACCGCGTGGCGAAGATGAGCGGCGAAAAGCCCGACTCGCTGATCGTCCCATTCCGCGGCGAGTACTTTGAACTGAAACCCGATGCGCAGCACTTGTGCCGGACGCTGATCTATCCCGTTCCCGATCCGAAGTTCCCTTTCCTGGGCGTACACTTCACGAAGATGATTAAAGGCGGAGTTGAATGCGGGCCGAATGCCGTGTTGGCTTTCGCTCGCGAGGGTTACACGAAACGCGATATCAATCTGGCGGACCTTTTCGAATCGCTGACTTATTCGGGGTTCCTGCGGATGGCGGCCAAGCACTGGCGGATCGGCATGGGAGAAATGTGGCGGTCGTTCAGCAAGAATGCTTTCGTCAAAGCTCTGCAACGGTTATTGCCCGAGATCCGCGGCGAACATTTGGAAGTGGCTCCTGCGGGAATCCGCGCGCAGGCATTGCGGCGTGACGGCAAGTTGGTCGACGATTTCTTGATTTACGAATCAGATAATGTGATCAACGTTTGCAATGCGCCGTCTCCGGCGGCGACGTCGTCGCTGAATATCGGAAAACTGATTGTCGAGAAATTGGCGAGCCGGATTGAAAATACTCATTCCGATCACGAATTGCGGTCATGAGCGTGGTCTCTATGAGACCATCCTCAAGATTTGACCGTGCGGAGTCCCAAAATGTCGGTCGAAACTCAGACGTTTCCCATCGAACAACTTCACGAGTTTGTGTCACGGGTCTTTCATCATTTCGGCGTTCCGGCCGATGAGGCACACGAGGCTGCCGACGTTTTGGCTCTGAGTGATCTGCGCGGCATCGATTCGCACGGAATCGCCCGGCTGCATTCTTATTGGCAAATGCTGAACGCCGGCCGGATTAATCCCAAGGCCAATGTGTCAATCGTCCGCGAAACCATCAGCACGGCAACCGTCGACGGCGACAACGGACTGGGATTGGTCGTCGCTCCGAAAGCCAACCGGATTGCGATGGACAAAGCCGACGAAGCTGGTACGGGCTGGGTCAGCGTCCGCAACACGAATCACTATGGCATCGCCGGGTATTATGTTATCGAGGCGTTGAAACGCGACCAGATTGGCTGGTCGATGACCAACACGACCCGCATTGTGGCTCCGCTGTGGGGAGCCGAACGGATGCTGGGCACGAATCCCATCGCGATCGCGTTTCCGGGAAAAGAGGAACCGCCAATCGTCATCGACATGGCCACTCCGGCCGCCGCGTTCGGGAAGATCGAGATGGCATTGCGACGTAACGAGCAACTTCCCGAAGGCTGGGTCATGGATTCCGACGGCAATCCGACGAATGATCCGCAAGAGATGGTCGACGGCGGCGCCATGTTGCCGTTGGGATCAGAACGCCAACGCGGCGGCCACAAAGGATATTGCCTTTCGGCGATGGTCGACCTGTTGTGCGGACCGCTCGGCGGCGGCAACTGGGGACCATTCACTCCGCCATTCACTCTGTCGCACGCCGACCCCGTGCGGGAAGTCGGCAAAGGTCTCGGACACTTTTTCGGAGCGATGCGGATTGACGCTTTCATCGACGTCGACGAATTCAAGTGCCAAGTCGACGACTGGATCCGCACCTTCCGCGCCACAAAACCCGCTCCGGGAACTGACGGCCCGCTGATTCCCGGCGATCCCGAACGCGAAGCCGAACAGACTCGCCGCACCGCAGGCATCCCGCTCGTCATGCCCGTCGTCGACGACTTGCGGGAAATCTCGAAGGCAACAAACGTCCCATTCGATTGATTCGAGAAGCAAACCACGTTTTCTGCCGACTCGCACTGAAATCGGATGAACCATTCCGTTCCGATTGCGTTTAGCGACTAACTTAAACGTGAAAAATAAACGGCGAGAGGTATGCGTAAGCTTACTGGCAACACACGTCTACACCGACGCCAGCGGACTCACGTCCGCCGCTCACCTGAAATATCCTGTTTAGTGAGATGCGACCGCGATGATTGATGTCAACAATGTGACTCAGCACTACGGCGTGCGGCCGGTCCTGCAAGATGTGTCGCTCCATCTACGCGCCGGGGAATTGGTGGCGATTCTTGGTCCCAACGGAATGGGCAAATCAACTCTTCTTGCGGTAATCGCCGGAGTTCTCTCGCCTCAAAAGGGATTTGTCGAGATCGATGGCCTGCGACGACGGGACTCGATTGACGACGAACTCGCAATTCGGAAACGCGTTTCGTATTTGCCGGACGATCCGTGGTTTCCCGAGAGCAGAACAGGCCGCGAATTCCTGTTCGCCGTCGGCCGGCTTTACGGAATTGATGACGAACGCGTGATGTCTCACGGCGAACGGCTGCTGAAACTGTTCGGACTCCACGACGAAGGCGATTGGCCGATCAGCAGTTATTCGAACGGTCAAAAGCACAAGATTGGCTTGAGTTCGGTCTTGATCACCGAAACGCCGGTATTGCTGATTGACGAAGCCTTTACGGGAGGACTTGATCCGGCCGGAATTCTCGCTCTGAAGCAAGTTCTGCGTCATCGCGCATCTGACGGCGCGTTAGTTGTCATCACGACTCCCGTCCCGGAACTCGTTCAAGAAGTCGCCGATCGAATTGTCATGTTGCGTGACGGGCAAATTGTCGCCGACGGCAGCATGGACGAGCTTCGCCATCAGACGACATCGGGCAACACGCTTGACGAGGTAATGCAGGAATTGATCCATCCTGAAACAATGGTGAATCTGCAAGAATATCTGTGCGAGACGCAAACATGAGACAATGGTTTCGAGTTGTCAGTCCGCCTGTCTGGACAATCGTAATCTTCTCCATCGGCTACATGGCGGCTGAGGCCGTTGTCCTCTTCGTCTGGAACTTATCCAGCGAAGTCGGATAAATCGCGATCCCCAGAGACGCTTTGTTGGCCGTTGCCGCGTTTGTGTACGGAATTAGTCGTTGTTGTTCCTTTCATCCATGTTTCTCACGCGATTATCGCCAATGGTTGGCCACAACGCCGTGGGACGGCACGGCCGCCGATCTGCCACGGCCTGTCGAACTGAAGTTGCAAGATGTCGTGGTCGTTTCAGTCTTGATGTTGCTCGGCTGGCATCAGGCGGCGTTCAGTCCGCTTTGGCTGCCAATGTTTTTGCTGTTTGGTTATTTGACTTGTGCCGCGATTTCACTGGGGAAGGCGAAATTGTGGAATTACTGTTATTTGATCGCATTTGGATTGGGACTCGTCGTCCTGCTGATCCCCAACATTGTTGCAAGTTCCTTGGTTGCATTCTTGCTGTATTGCGTGGCCGCGTACGGAATCAAGACGGCTCTGAAACAAATGCCACATGACGAACTTTGGCCTGACCAAAACGTGGAATGGTCGATGCCCTTGACAACATCGAAGCAAAGCAACCAGAAACTGCTTGGTTGGCCGCATGACGGCATCGGCCCCGATGATCAATGCGTCTCAATTCCCCTTCGGCATTCGACAATTGTCAGTGCGATCATAGGATGGTGGATGTGCGCGATCTTAGGCATGTGTGCGCATATTTTTGAGCTTCGGGAAACGGGCCAATCCGCGCAAACCGTTCTGGCCGATTCACTTGAAATAAGTCCCTTGCTGTTTATTTTTTTCGGTATTGCTGTGTTTGCCCGAATTGCAGCGTATTGTGCCAATCATCGGCCGCCGATCAGTCTGTGGGGCCGCTTGCGGACCGGCCAGTGGATCATCCCGAAATACGATGTGGCATTCGTGTCGCCGGCACTCGCAGTGGCGTGTTTTTGGGGAAGCATCCTCGGTCTTGGCGTCCTGTTTCAGTTTTCGCCCATCATTGTACTGCCGTTGGCAATCACCAGCGCATCGCTATGTCTCTTAGGACTGGGACCGAGTCTTAAGGAATGGAAACTGACGGCACCATGCCGCATCGTGAAAACACGGACGATTTCTCAACTAAACGCTGATCGTTACCCGCGTTGAGTGGCACTCGAGAGAAGCTCGGCTTCGCGCAATTGGGTTCACGCGCACGACTGTTTGTGCACGACGTGCCAAGCTCCGCTAGCGGAGCTTGGGAACGCACGTCATCGAAGCTCTGCTTCAACCAACGAAGCAACCATCATCGAATCCCACCATTCGCGCAAAGCTGACCCTGCATACGCTCGCGGCCAACAAGTCACGGGCCGCAGAGTTCGGCGCCGCAATCAGACCCCTGCTGTTCGGACAGTACTCGGAACTACGGGTTGTCCTGCTCAAGAAGGTCATCGATCTCAGATTGAAGTTTGTCGACTTCCGATTGCAAGCGGCTGATGCCTGTATTCAAATCCGCGGCTTCGGGAATCTCACCGAACTCGGCCAGCCATTGGTTTAGTTCGGATTGCGAGATTACCTCAGAGCGTTTGGCTTGCGCCGCTTCGTTTGCGGATGCTTGCGAATCGTTGTCGCTCGCCGAGAGCCGGCGTTTCAGCTCCGCGACGAATTGCTCGCTGTCAACGAATTTCGACTTGCGACGTCGAGCGGCTTTTTGCAGGCGGTGGTCGCTCGACACGATCCGCAACTGACGGGGCGCTGAATGAGTGGAGATGAATTCTTCGATCAGAGTATCCGCGTCGCCGCCCGGCCGCGCGAAGATGATTTCCATGCCATGCAGATTCGAGCGTGGCGGAAGTCCCGGCGGTGCGTTCCCAGCATCGAAGACGACCGTCGTTCGTGGGAGTTCCGGATCACGCAGATGAACCAGCAAAAACTTCAGCAGCCGATTTCGGGCTTGTTCCAATTGGCCCTGAGAATAACGCGATCGGGCAAATCCCACGGCATGCATTAAGTTGTAGCCGTCGATGAGAAGAAATGGATCAGCCATGCGAAGTCACTGGCTGTTGCGCGCTGTGCCGAATTTGTCCGCCGACGATGACGGTGTCTGCCCGTCCGCGAACCGGCCATCCGTGAAACGGAGTGTTGCGGCTCTTGGAGAGAAACGCGGACGAATCGATCGTCCATTGTTTGTCGGGATCAATTAACGTGATGTCCGCGTCGGCGCCGGGTTGGAGTGTTCCTTTCTGGATGCCGAGAACTCCAGCCGGCCCGGTCGTCAATTTCGCCAACAGTTGCGGCCACGTCAGGTGTCCAGGCTCAATCAAGCTGCGGACACACAGCGGTAAGAGTGTTTCCAAACCGACGATTCCAAAGGGGACCAAATCGAGTTCGCGGTCTTTTTTTTCCGATGCGTAGGGCTGATGGTCGGAACAAATGACGTCGATCGTTCCGTCTTTCAGGCCTTCAAGCAACGCATCGATATGATCTTGGCTGCGTAGCGGCGGGTCGACCTTGCAGTTTGAATCGAACGATTGCAGTTCCGCATCGGTCAACGTCAGGTGATGCGGCGTCACTTCGGCCGTGACGTGAACTCCGCGTTCTTTCGCGCGGCGGATACGGTCGACGGCTCCGATTGTCGAAATGCACATTAGGTGAACGCGTCCGCCGGTCAACTCGGCCAAAGCGACGTCCCGGCCGACCATGATTTCTTCGGCGGCGGCCGGCATTCCCGGCAGTCCGAGCAGCGTCGAGAACACGCCCTCGTGCATGACTCCGCGTTCGACCAATTCGGGGACCTGTGGATGATTCAGAATCGGGCGGTTAAACATCCGCGTGTATTCCAACGCACGCCGCATGACTTCGGCATTCACGATTGGCCGTTTGCCGTCGGTGAACGCCGCAGCGCCGCCTTCAACCAGTTGGCCGATTTCCGCCAATTCTTTGCCGGCGTTTTCTTTGGTCACGGCTCCCAACGGAAACACGTTGCAGTTACCGGCACGTTCGGATTGCAATTGGATAAACTCGGCCGCCGCGCGGTTGTCGACGACGGGCGTGCAATCGGGCATGCAGGCGATGCTCGTGAATCCGCCCGCTAGCGCGGCCGCGGTCCCCGATGCTGTCGTTTCATCCTTTTCGTCGCCCGGTTCACGCAACGAAACGTGCGTGTCGATTAAACCCGGAGCAACAATCAAACCCGTGGCGTCGATGACGGTGTCGGCGACCGACGTGCCTTCGTCGATGCCCGCGATGCGGCCGTCGTGGACCATCAAATTGGCGGTGCGGTCAATGTCCTGGCTGGGATCGATCACGCGTCCGCCGCGGATCAGCATCGTGCTCATCGAGCTGCCTCCGCTTTGGGCTGAGTTTTTTGGACATTGTGCAACAGGTAAAGACACGCCATGCGAATCAGCAGCCCGTTGGTCACTTGATCCAGAATCACCGAGTGTGGGCCGTCGGCAACATCGGGAGTCAGTTCGACTCCGCGATTGATTGGTCCGGGAGCCAGTATGACAACGTCTTTCTTCGCACGCCGAATGCGTTCTCCGTTCATTCCAAACAGATGAGCATACTCACGGATTGAAGGGAAGAACGCGCCGCGCTGACGCTCGAACTGAATTCGCAGCAGGTTGATGCAGTCGGTTTCTCCCAGCACCTCGTCCAAACTGTGGGAGACTTCAACGCCCATGCGTTCGATGTGCGGAGGGATCAAAGTCGAAGGGCCGCACACAATCACGCGGGCTCCCAATTTCGTCAGCCCCCAGATGTTCGACCGGGCAACGCGGCTGTGCAGAATGTCGCCAACCAATGTGACGGTGATTCCCTCAAGCGTGCCAAGCCGCTCGCGAATCGTAAAGATATCGAGCAGAGCTTGCGTCGGATGCTCGTGGGTTCCGTCGCCCGCATTCAAGACGCTGACATCGATGTGTTTCGCCAACAAGTGCGGAGCCCCCGGTGTCTTGTGCCGCACGACGACCTGGTTGGCTCCCATGGCTTCGATGTTTCGCGCCGTGTCAATGAACGTCTCGCCTTTGACCAGGCTGCTACCCGACGACGTGAAATCGATCGTATCGGCACTCAGCCGCTTCGCCGCCAAACTGAAGCTGGTGCGCGTGCGTGTCGACGCTTCGAAAAACAAGTTGGCAACAACCGTGCCCGCCAACGTGCCGAGTTTTGTTTCGCCTTGTTCGCCGAGCCGCTTGAATTCGGCCGCCTGATCCAGAATCAACGTGATCTCGTCAGCACTCAGGTCTTCAAGTCCCAGTAAGTGCTTCTTCGTCCAAAGAGTTGGATCGTCTGTCGCTGCCATTTGAGATCAAGCAGGCCTTGAACTTGCGCAACGTCGCGCAGAATCAGATCGTCAATGTTCCGTGGGGTTGAGGCTTTTCAGCCCGTGCCAAGAAAACCAAGAATACGTCGCCACCAAAGTCTCGATTGATCGTATCAGCCGGGGCTCGGACGATCAACCTCCAACCAGCCCGCGATCTGTGTCTCGATTGCGTTGGTAACCAGTTCCAGGCTACTCGCGGCCAACAGAGCCACATCAACTTGATACAACGGCTTGTCAAAGGCTTCGGCGGTTGGCAGATAGCTGCATCGCGAGCCATTCGCCAGGGGAATGACGATGATTGTCTGATCGGAAAACCGCGACGTCAGCTTTTCTTGCAGATCAAAGTAAGGTTCGCCCTCAACAGCGACCCAGAACGCATCGCCGATCTGCCACGCATCGATTCGAAACGGATAGGTGTCTTCCTGTGGAAGCGGACGAATGCGGTCGAGCAGCCGGTGCTTGCGTTCGGCCAGTGCCCGGCACCGCTGAGCTTCCTCGTCGTCGTTCGCCTGCCGCGCGGCCGCTTCGTCCGCGAGCAATTGAGCGTACTCGTGTTCCGTATCGGCAACCGTCGGCAGTCGGTCTCGATACTTGAGAGATTCGCTCCATTGCCGATGCCGAAATGAAGAGACGGCGTTCTGACGTTCTTCTGTCAAAGGCCGGAATTCCCATTTGCCCAATGTCGCTCCGGAAAGGACGGGTCCGCAATAATGGAAATCATTCTGCGCGGGCGGCATCGATTCCAGTGCCGACAATGCCGCATACGCCAACTGGCGGCCGTTCGAATCGGCGATGTCGGTGTCGCCGACGAATCCAACACGCGGCCCGATGTCTCCGCACGGAGCCGGCAGAAAAATGCACGGTTCACCCGTTGTTGACTCGATCGTTTCACGCAACGCTCCGATATAGTCAGGACTGATCAATGTGTTGTCCCACGCCAGAGTGGTCGCGTGACAGGGATAGTTGACAATCGTTGCGAGTGGGCAATTGTCTCTGTCGGAAACGCGAATCACTTGAACCGGCAAGCCCGATTCGGCATCCGGATTAAATCCACAGACGTAGCGATTGTTTTTCTCGTCCCAAAAATCTCGATCGTGACCCATGTCACAAGTGGTCTTCGCGTATGTCATCGTTGCCGGTTGCAGATTGCCGATGGCCTGACGGCACGCGCCGCCGATGATCTCGGGCAGCGAATCCAAATACGGTCCAATCTTTTCGCCACCCGGAAGACTGGAACGATCGCGGGCCACATTGCTGCCGGAATGAGTGTGGGAAAACAGAAACAGAATGCTGTCGGCCGATACGTCAGCAATAGCAGCCGTCTTGTTTAACAATTCGTCCATCTCGACCGGACGAAACAGGCAATGATCAATGGCGACCAGCAAAAACGGTTGCCCGGAATCTGCATCGCCGTCGTGCCACAGCGCGATCGCGGTGGCCGCCAATGGCCGGTGAACCCCGGTTGCCGCGTCATGCCGCGCAGCTCCCCAGAATCGATGATAAATTCCCACGGGCGGAGTAATATCGCAACTTGCGATTCCGATCTTGCAACGTGAGGTGGGGGTCGCAACTGATGTCATGACTCTGGATTCCAGTAATTGTTCGACTTATATTGAAAAACGGGTAGACCAGTGGACTGTTATTGTGCATATCGGACTTGAATAACTCAAACGGCCTGATTCGTGCCTACTCTAGCCCGGATTATTCACGAAACAACGCAAATATGATGCAAAGCTTGTGGCCAAAAGGAGTTGCGACTATCTTACCCAAAACACCGCGCAAAATCGGAGTTGATCGTAACCCGAAGCGTCAGCGAGGAAATATTGTTGAATTCCTCGCTTACGCTTCGGGTTACGAATAATTCGGGCTAGTTGGACAGCGCGGCAGTTGGGCAGCGCCACTTTGGGTCCACGGGTCGGATCGCAACCTGCTCGCATCCAAGAACTTAGGTCCTACTGGCCATGCAAAGTGGCGCTGTCCAACTAGTTTTACTGTCCAAAGTCGTGTTCATCGCTTTAAGTTATTCTGGTACTTGTACTTCTGAAGTTTGGAATCCTTCAGGAGAAATCGTCATGGATCGACGTTTTGAAGTGCGTAAGCAGGA
>Ga0310122_10002287_pt1 | contig 12199 bp, 15 predicted proteins | sample CB6_Bottom_1051__FD_203503 | JGI IMG/M metagenome (GOLD analysis project Ga0310122, IMG submission 203503) | Marine microbial communities from Western Arctic Ocean, Canada - CB6_Bottom_1051 | ecosystem: Environmental > Aquatic > Marine > Oceanic | place: Canada: Western Arctic Ocean | collected...
TTAACCCTTGAAGATGGGCAAAAGGCTTCGAAACTATGTGTTATAAACATATTAGCCCAAGCAAAGAAAGCTATGAATGGAGATCTTGATAAAATAAAAAATTGTATAAAAATTACAGGATTTGTAAATTCAAGCGATGATTTTAGGGATCAACCTAAAGTAATAAATCCTGCTTCTGAAACATTATCAGAAGTTTTCGGTACTAAAGGAAAACATGCAAGGGTCGCAATAAGCGCAAATGCTTTACCACTAGGTGCTGCTGTTGAAATAGATGCAATATTTGAAATATAAGAATTCTATCTGCCAATAGAATAATAATTAAAACCTTTTTTCTTCATTAACTCAACTGAGTAAAGATTTCTCATATCATAAATTTTGAATTTCTTTTTTCTGTATAATTTATTAAAATCTAATGCTTTAAATTCTTCCCATTCAGTATGAATTATAACCAAATCAACATTTTTGCATGCATCATTTACATTATTACAAAACAAAATATTTTTAAGTTTAGAAAATTCTTTTTTTTCTCCAGATGGATCATAATAAGTAACTTTTGCACCTCTTTTCAGCAAAAAGGGTATCATTGACAGACTTGAAGATTGTCTCATATCATCAGTGTTTGGTTTAAAAGTAACTCCTAAGAAAGCAATTTTTTTGTTTTTAATTTTATTTAGTAAAATTTTTTTAACTCTTTCAATTAAAAGTGTTCTGCGCTTTTCATTAGATTTGATAACAGATTTAATTATAGAAAGATCTGTTTTGAATAAATCTCCAGTAACAGTTACAGCTTTAGTATCTTTAGGAAAACAAGAGCCTCCAAAAGCGGGTCCGGCTCTTAAAAAACGACTACCAATTCTTTTATCTAAACCTATTCCCAGCGACACATCCTCAATGCTTACACCTGTTTTTTCACACAAATTCGCGAGCTCGTTTATGTAAGATATTTTTGTCGCCAAAAATGCATTAGAGGCATATTTTATTAGTTCAGCTCCTCGTCTATTGGTTGAAAAAAATTCAGCTCCCTTTTTAATTAAAGGATCATATAAAGATTTTAATTTTTTTGTAATTTTTTTATTGCTTGAACCAACTACAATTCTATCAGGAAATCTAAAATCCCTTATTGCCTCACCTTCTCTCAAAAATTCAGGATTTGCAACCACCTCAAACAATGCTTTTCGTTTTTTCTTAGAAATTAATTTTTCTATTTTGTCTCCTGTTGTGACCGGTACGGTTGATTTAGTAACTATTATTTTAAATTTATTAATATATTTACTTACTTCAGTAGCTGCCTTGAAAACATGCTGAAGATCAGCTGAATGATTTTTTTTTGATGTTGGTGTACCCACACAAATAAATATTATGTCAGAGTTTCTAACCGCTAGTTTCAAATTTGTAGTAAATTTTAATCTACCTGAAGAAAAGTTTTTACTAACAAGTTCTTCCAAACCAGGTTCAAAAAATGGAATTTGATTGCTATTTAACAAATCAATCTTTTCTTTATTTTTATCGACACACAAAACAGAGTTACCTAAATCAGCAAAACAAGCTCCACTAACAAGACCTACATAACCTGTGCCTATCATACAAATTTTCATAGATTATAATTTAGACATTTCTGTAAATGAATTAACATAGCCTCGCATTGTGCCACAATCTAAATATTTTCCGGCAAAAACATGACCGATAAATTTATTATTTTGATGTATCAGCGTTCTTATAGCGTCGGTGATATGAATTTCGCCATTTTGTCCAGGTTTTTGTTTTTTAAGAATTGTAAATATTTTTACAGGCAGTATATATCGACCAATTACAGCATAATTTGATGGGGCAGATTTAATACTTGGTTTTTCAATAACGTCTTTGATAAAAAAATTGTTTTTACTAAATTTTGTTAATTTAAAAATTCCCCACCTAGAAACATCTTTCCTTTTTACCTTCTTTGAAGCAATAACCGATGCATTATGTTGTTTGTGTAGTTTTATCATTGCTCGAGAACAATTATTTCTTATTATTAAATCATCAGGCAATAACATTAGAAAATGCTTTGATTTGATAAGTTTATGACATTTTAAAACTGCATCACCAGTTCCACGAGGTGAATTTTGGTAAACAAATTTGATTATCCTCTTAAATTTTTTAATCTTTGAATATTCTAATTTAAGCTTTTTATCTTTTCTCTTTTTTTTAATCATTTTCTTGAAAAACACATCATTGTAAAAATACTTTTTGATGATTTTTTTTTTGGTTGAAATGATAAATATAATTTCTTTTATGCCAGCTTCAACACATTCGTCTAGTATATATTCCAATCCAGGCTTACCGTTAATTGGTAAAAGTTCCTTGGGTAAAACACTGGTAAGAGGCAACAATCTCGTTCCTAACCCAGCTAAAGGAATTATAGCCTGTTTAATCATTGCTTTCTTTTACATATAATATTTAAAATTTACAAATGAAAATAATTCCAAATAAAAACAATCTAATTAAATTCATATACAGGGAAAAAAATTTAGGTTTTGTCCCAACAATGGGGTCTTTTCACCCAGGACATTTATCTCTAATAAAAAAGTGTATATCTCAATGTGATAAAACTGTAGTGTCTATTTTTGTCAATAAACCACAATTTAATAGAAAAAAAGACTATAAAAAATATCCTCGTGATTTAAAAAAAGACATCAATAAAATTAAAAATTTAAAAGTAGATTATCTTTATTTACCAAACTTAAAACAAATTTATCCTAAGGGAATAAATAAAGATATTCAAATAAGTTCTTTTAAAAAAAAGCTATGTGGAAAATATAGACCTGGACATTTTGAGGCGGTGGCAGATGTAATAGATAGGTTTATTAATATAATTAAACCAAAAAAAATCTATTTAGGAAAAAAGGATATGCAACAATTAAAAATAATTGAACATTTTGTTAAAAAAAATCATATTAAAACTAAAGTTGTTGGCTGTAAAACTATTAGAGAGAAAAATGGAATGGCCTACTCGTCCAGAAATTCTCTACTTTCACATGACGAAAAAATAATTGCTTCCAAAATTTACAAGCTTTTGATTAGAAATAAAAAAAAATTAATAAGAAAATATATTTCTTTGAACCAAATAAAAAATAAAATTTCAAAACTTGGTGTTAAAACAATTGATTATATTAATATACTCGATATCAATAAATTAATAAGACCATATCAAAAAAATAATAACTATAAAATTTTTATAGCTTATTATCTCAGGTCAACAAGATTAATAGACAATATTTAGCCATAAAAGAAATATGCTCCGATACCTAGGAATGATAAAAATCCGATTACATCTGTAATAGTAGTTACAAATACGCTCGAAGCTATTGCTGGATCAATATTAAATTTTTTTAGAGAAACAGGTACTAAAATACCAAATAATCCTGCAACAATCATATTCAAAACCATAGAGACAGAAATTAAAATTGATAAATTAATCTCTTTGAACCATAATTGAACAATTAAACCTGTTATAATAGCAAAAATGACTCCATTTAAAATTCCAATAAAAAATTCTTTTCTTACCATTTTGCCCAAATTTGCAGATGATAATTCTTTTGTGGCCAAGGCTCTTATAGTAACAGCTAATGTTTGCATCCCAGCATTTCCACCCATAGAAGCAACTATCGGCATTAAAAAAGCTAGAGCAACCATTTCTTCAATTGTAGCACCAAACATACTAATTACCCATGTTGCCAATAAAGCTGTAAATAGATTTAGAAGTAACCAATTAAATCTTCTTTTAGTTTTTTGTAAAATACTATCTGTAATTTCCTCATCTCCAACTCCGGCAAGTCTTAAAACGTCTTCTTCTGCCTCGTCTTTAAGAACTGTGAAAACATCATCGCCAGTAATCATTCCCACTAATTTATTACTCCTATCAACTACGCCTGCCGATACTAAATTATAATTTTCAAAAATGTGTCCGACTTCTTCTTTGTCCATATTAACAGGAATTAGAACTTGCATTTCATTCATAATTGAATTCATTTTTGATTCTCTTGAAGTTCTTAAAACTTTAGACGAGGGAACAGTTCCAATAGGTTTAAAATTGCTATCTACAATAAAAATCTCTAAAAATTCTTCAGGTAAATCTTTATTTTCTCGAAGATAATCAATTGTGTGACCTACTGACCAATCACTTGGTATTGCTGCAAATTCTCTCTGCATTATTCTAGCAGCAGAATCTTCTGGAAAGCTAAGGCCTTCTTGTAATAAAAATCTATCTTTTGGAGGAAGTTTATCTAAAACAGTATTCTTCTTTTTTTCATCTAAATTTTCAATAATTTTTAATGCATTGTCAGATTCTAAACGTCTCAATATATTTGTAATCGATTCTATTGACAAAATAATAAAAATTTCTGTTTGGATAGATTCATTTAACTCTATAAATATTTCTGGATCTAAACTAAAACCTTCAAGTTCGATAAGCCTTGATCTCTTTTCTGGAATTAAATTCTCAATTAAATCAGCGGAATCAGCAGGATGTAATTCTTTTAGTGTTTTATTTAGAAATTCTGTATTATTGTCTTCAATTTTTTTACTAAAAACATTGATGAATTCCTTATTAAACTCAAAATTTACTTTTTTATCTTTTATTTGTTTTGTTAAACTCATAAATGTAATCTACCTATTAATTTTCAGACTATTTAGTAGGTTTTTTTTAAAACCACAAACTTAAAATGAATATAGAAGTAAAAAATAGCGTAAAACTAGTTGACTATACTAAATCAATGCAAATCCTCGAACAACGAGTTCAAAACGTTTTATCAGGTAAAAAAGATGAATTTTTATGGATAATTGAACACACTCCAGTTTACACTGCTGGCACAAGTTCAGCCAACGCAGATTTATTAGACAAAAGGGTAAATGTAATAAAAACAAATAGGGGCGGTAAACATACATGTCATGGACCAGGTCAAAAAGTTGTTTATTTTGTTTTAAATTTAAACAAAAGAGAAAAAGATATTAGAAAATTAATTAGCAAAATTGAAAATTGTATTATGGCTATACTTAGTGAGTATAAAATAAAATCTTATACAGATAGTAATAATATAGGCATATGGGTTGGTAAAAAAAATAATTCTATGAAAATTGCTGCAATTGGCATTAGAGTGAAAAAATGGATTGCCTATCATGGTTTTTCATTAAATGTATCAAACGATTTAACTAATTATAAAAAAATAATACCATGTGGTATCAAAGATAAGGGAGTTACTAGTTTAAAAGAAATGGGAATAAAAAATTATGATAATATAAATGAAATTATCGTTAAAAAATTTTTAAATATTTTTCTCTAAGGACTTTTTCAAAGCCTAAAGGAAGTTCGGCTGAATAGCTATATTTAGTTTCAGCAATTGAAAAATTTACTTTATAAGCATGAAGCATAAGTGAGTTTTTTTTACTTGGGTGATTATCCGATATTCTATATTTAGAATCACCTAAAATTGGACAACCATGGATTAAAAGCTGTTTTCTTAATTGGTGTTTTCTGCCAGTTTCAGGATTAAGTTTTAATAAAGAATAATTATTATTTGAATCTATCACTTTAAAATGAGTAATTGCTTTAGTTTTAATTTTTTTTTCTCCTTCATAATAAAGGAGTTCGTCTATAAACGTACCTTTATCTTTCTGTAATTCTCCGCGTACTATACCCAAATATGTTTTATGAATTTTCCTTATACGAAATAATGAAGTAAATAATTGAGCATATTTTCTATTTTTGGCAACAATGAGAACACCAGTAGTTTCTTTATCAATCCTGTGGACCGCATAGGGTGATGAATTTATAAACTCCTTTGTACTACGCAATATATCTATAATATTTCTTCTTGATTTAGTTCCTAATTGTACAGCAATGCCAGCCGGTTTATTAATTACGACAAAATTTTCATTATTTTCAATAAACATCTTAGATGATGAAGATAATTCACTTTTTGTAGCTTTATATTTTTTTTTATTTATTTTTTTATTATTTGCAATAAAATTTAAGTTGTCGACAAAAATCAAATCATTTTTTCTAAGTTTATATGAACTTTTACTTTTTTTATTATTAATTTTTATTCTCCCTTGTCTCAAATTTTTTTCTATTAATGATTGGGGTACATTATATACATTTCTTTTAAACCATCTATCAACTCTAGAATCTACAAAATCATCTTTAACTAAAAAAGTTTTTTTCATAAAAAGAATATATTCTTTTGTCACTATTTAAAGTAACGTTTTAAAATTGCATAAGTAATTTATTTTTTGGATTTAGTTTTTTTAGCTGTATCTTTTGATTTATGTTCAAGGGTTGGTTTTTCTGCTTCTTCAGGTTTTTTCTTTATATCAACTTTTTTTGCTTGTATATCTCTATCTACTAACTCAATTATTGCCATAGGAGCATCGTCTCCGTATCTAAAACCGGCTCTAATAACTCTGCTGTACCCTCCTTTTCTTTTTTCATATCTTTGGGATAAAGTTTTTGACAACTTTTGAACTGATGTTTTGCATTGTAACTCAGCAAATAAATTTTTTTTTGAATGTAAGTTGTTTTTTTTTCCTAAAGTAATTGCTTTATCAATTTGAGGTTTTAATTCTTTCGCTTTAGGTAATGTGGTGGTGATTTGCTCATATTTAATCAGCGAATTAAGCATATTTTTAAATAAAGCTTTTCTATGTTCAGAGGTTCTATTTAATTTTCTATAAGCTAATTTATGTCTCATAAAATGATTAGTTATTATCTTCAAGTTTTTTAGATAATTCAGAAATATTATCTGGTGGCCAATTTGGTACTTCCATTCCCAAATATAGTGACATTGAATTTAAAACCTCTTTTATTTCATTAAGTGATTTTCTACCAAAGTTAGGAGTCCTCAACATTTCAGGTTCCGTTTTTTGAACTAAATCACCAATATAAATTATATTGTCATTTTTTAGACAATTCATTGATCTCACGGAAAGCTCAAGTTCGTCAACTTTTCTAAGTAAATTTTTATTAAACTCAAGTTCAGTTGATTGTGGTATTTTCTCAATTTCAACAGGCTCATCAAAATTAACAAATAATGACAATTGATCTTGAAAAATTCTAGCTGCATAAGCTACTGCATCGTCTGCTGGTAAAGAACCATTTGTTTCAATATTCATTATTAATTTATCATAATCTAACGATTGTCCCTCTCTAGCATTCTCAACAGTGTATGAAACTTTTTTAACTGGCGAAAAAAGTGAATCTATTGCAATTAACCCTAAAGGCGCATCATCCTTTTTATTTTTTTCAGCAGGACGATACCCTTTTCCATTGCTTGCTATTAATTCCATGTGAAATTTCGTATTCTCGTCTAAGTGACATAAAATTAAATCTGGATTTAAAATTTTTACATCTGGATTCGGTTGTATATCTTTAGCTTTAACCTCACCAGGACCCTTAACGTCTAATATTAACCTTTTAGATTCTTGTGACATAACTTTAAGTGATAAAGATTTAACATTTAAGACTATATCTGTTACGTCCTCTCTTACACCTTTTATAGAAGAAAATTCATGGAGTACTCCATCAATTTGGATCGCAGTAATAGCAGATCCTTGTATTGATGAAAGTAGAATTCTCCTTAAAGCATTTCCAATTGTGAGTGCATATCCTTTTTCGAGAGGTTCAGCGATGACGGTAGTAATAGTCTTATCCTCATTGCTTTTTATATTTAATTTATTAGGTTTAATTAAAGTTTTCCAATTTTGAACTACTGTAGGATTTTCCATCTTAGTTATACCCTTCTCTTTTTTGGTGGTCTTGAACCATTGTGTGGCATTGGTGTCGTATCTTTTATTGAAAGAATCTTAAAACCTCTAGATTGTAAAGCTCTTAAGGCTGTTTCCCTTCCTGCTCCAGGCCCTTTTAATTTAACAGTTAAAACTTTCAAACCATGTTCTTGTGCTTTGGTCGCAACATGATCGGCTGCTAATTGGGCAGCGTAGGGAGTAGATTTTCTTGAACCCTTAAAACCTCTTGACCCAGCTGAAGCCCATGCAATTACATTTCCACTATCATCCGCTATTGTAACAATCGTATTGTTAAAAGTTGCATTTACGAATGCTATACCGTTAGTGATATTTTTTTTTATTTTTTTTTTTGCGACTCTAACTTTTTTTATTTTTTCAATCTTTTCATCTTTATTTTCTTTTTTTTTCGTTTCTCTTTTATTCATATAACTATTTTTTTAAAGGTGTTAATTTTTTTCCAGCAATAGCAATTGCCTTACCTTTTCTCGTTCGTGCGTTGCAATGGGTTCTTTGTCCTCTCACTGGTAATTTTTTTTTATGCCTCGATCCTCTATATGTTGCAAGATCCACAAGTCTTTTAATGTTTAATGATACTTCTCTTCTCAAATCACCTTCGACTTTGTAATTTTGATCTATAAACTGTCTAATTTTTAAGATTTCATCATCAGTTAAACTATTTGCTCTTTTATTTTTCGAAATATTAAGCTTCGTACATATATCATTTGAGAATTTCTGCCCTATACCATGTATATACGTCAAAGCAACATGAACAACTTTATTTTGAGGAATATTTACACCAGCTATTCGTGCCATAATTTTATTGAAAATTGCTATCTAAAAACGCTATTTATATAAATGCAGTTTACAAAGTCAAGTCTCTAAAGAGGTGATAATACTACGTATTTCATCATAAATTCGATTAATTTCTCGTGTTCCATCTATTTCGTGCAATATTTTTTGTTCTATATAATAATTTATTATAGGTGCAGTTTTCTTTGTGTATGTATCAAATCTGTTTTTTATAGTCTTTTCGTTATCGTCCGTTCTTGTTTTTAAATAAATTAAATTACAATTATAATTCTCTTTTTGGGGTGGATTAAAGTATTTATTGAACGTAAGACCGCACTTTGTGCAAACAAGTCTACCTAAAATCCTTTTAATGATAGATTCCTTGTCTATATTTAAACTTAATACACAAGATATTTTTTGATTATATTTTTTTACTAGTAAATCTAAACTTTTTGCCTGATTTAAATTTCTCGGATATCCATCAAAAATTAAACGATTATAATATTTCTTATCGGACAAGATTTTAACTATTAAATTGTTAATTATATCATCAGATACCAATAAACCCTGATCTAGTTTAGATTTAATTTTGTTACCCAAATCAGTATTATTTTTTATTTCATCTCTTAGTAAATCTCCTGTAGAAACTTTGTATAAATTAAAATTCTTGACTATATAACCCGCCTGTGTTCCTTTTCCGGCACCAGGAGGTCCACACAATATTATATTCACTTACTTATTTTCCAAATTTTGTTTTTTTTATCAATGACTCATATTGTTGACTCATCAACCTAGTTTGTACTTGCGAAACAGTATCCATGGCAACAACAACAACGATTAATATTGAGGTTCCTCCTAAATAGAAAGGAATAGGGTATTTTGAAATTAGAAATTCAGGCATCAAGCACACTAAAGTTAAATATAGAGCTCCAATAGTTGTTAATCTTGTTAGTATATCTTCTATAAAAAAAGCTGTTCGTTCACCAGGTCTTACACCAGGAACGTATCCTCCATGTTTCCTCAAATTTTCTGCAGTTTCTTTTGGATTAAAAACTATAGAAGTATAGAAAAAAGAAAAAAATATAATACCGGAAGCATATAGCAGCATATACAAAGGTTTACCCTGAGAAAATAAAGAAGAAAAATCAATAAATGTTTCAGAGTCGGAAAATCCAAAATTTGAAAATGTTATTGGAAGAAGTAATAAGGCTGATGCAAAAATGGCTGGTATAACTCCTGCGGTATTTATTTTTAGAGGTAAGTGTGATGACTCTCCTCCATAAATTTTAGTACCCATTTGTCTTTTTGGATAATTTATTAATATTTTTCTTATTGCTCTTTCAATAAAAACTATGAACATAACAGTAAAAATTACAAGAGCAAATAAAAACAAAATTGTTGCAGCGGACAAAGCTCCTGTTCTTCCTAATTCAAATGTAGAAGCCAAGGCTCGAGGTATTTCAGCAACAATTCCAGAAAATATAATTAATGATATTCCATTTCCTATTCCTCTTTGTGTAATTTGTTCTCCAAGCCACATTAAAAAGATGGTTCCTGCTATTAAAGTGATAACAGTAGTTAATTTAAAATAAAAACCAGGATCAGTAACGACAGTACCAGAATTCTCAAGTCCTACGGATACGCCATACCCCTGAACTGCTGCCAATAAAACTGTTCCGTATCTTGTGTATTGAGTAATTTTTTTTCTTCCTATTTCTCCTTGATTTTTTAAATTTTTAAAAGTTTCTGAAACTCCAGTGAGTAATTGAATTATAATAGATGAAGATATATAAGGCATGATTCCTAATGCAAATATGGCCATTCTACTAACCGCACCACCTGAGAAAATATTAAACATTCCCAAAAGACCTCTTTGCTTGGACTCCATCAATGATTGTAAAGATTCTGGATCTATCCCTGGTAAAGGAACATACGTGCCAAACCTATATACACATAATATTAAAACTGTAAAAATAATTCTGTTTTTTAAATCACTTGCCATTTATTTTATTATCTTGTTATTTAATTAATGTAACTTTTCCACCAGATTTCTCTATTTTTTCTTTTGCTGATTGTGAGATAAAATTAACCTCAACATCAAATTTTTTTTTAATATCGCCTGACGCTAGCAATTTTAATTTTCTATATTTATTTTTGATCAACTTTGATTTTTGTAAATTTGACAGATTTATTTTTATATTAGGCAAAATTTTTTTTTTATTAATAATTTCTTGAATCTTTGATAAATTTATTATCGCAATAGCTTTATTTTTTATGCTTTTAAAACCACGTTTTGGAAGTCTTCGATATAAAGGCATTTGACCACCTTCAAAACTTTTTATAGCAACACCAGACCTTGATTTTTGTCCCTTGTGTCCTCTTCCACATGTTTTTCCTTTTGTCGAACCAATTCCTCTGCCAAGTCTTTTTTTATTTTTTGACGACTTTGAATTGAACGTATTTAATTTCATGTTAAATTAATTATTGGCTTTTTTTGTCAGCTCAGCAATTGTTTTTCCTCTTAAATTTGCAAGAAATTTTGGTGAGTTTTGATTCATTAAACCTTTTATGCAAGCTCTTAATACATTTATTGGATTTGATGAACCCATAGACTTAGCTACAATATCTTTGATGCCAGCTACTTCACATGTGGCCCTTATTGGACCGCCTGCAATAATGCCTGTACCAGAAGGAGCTGATCTTAATAAAACCTTTCCTGCTCCAGCCTTAGCAACAATATCATGATGAAGAGTTCTGCCCTCTTTTAGTGGAATATGGATTAAATTATTTTTAGCACTTTGTGTTGCTTTTTTTATTGCATCGGGTACTTGTTTAGCTTTAGCATAACCAACACCGACTGAGCCAGCATAATTACCTACTACAACTAAAGCAGAAAATGTAAATCTTCTACCACCTTTAACAACCTTAGTTATTCTGTTTATTGAAACTAACTTATCTTTAAATTCAATTTTATCCATATTAATAATTAAAAAATTAATCCACCTTTGCGTAATGCTTCAGCAAAAATTTTAATTCTTCCATGATATTTATATCTCCCTCTATCAAAATATACTTTTGTAATTTTTTTTTCCATGGCCTTTTTAGCCAACATTTCAGCAACAATTAATGATAAATCTGTTTTTTTCTTATTTATATTTTTTTCTTTAATAGATGAAGCTGAAACCAAAGTTTTATTATTCTTATCATCTATAATTTGAGCTGATATATTTCGAGATGATCTAAATACAGTTAATCTAAATCTTTCAGAATTGACTTGTTTTAATTTTCTTCTTATTCTTTGTGCTCTTTTATTATTGATATTAGACATTTTATTTCTTTTTACCTTCTTTTCTTAAAATATATTGACCTCTTTCACTTATTCCTTTTCCTTTGTATGGTTCAGCAGGTTTTAACATTATAATTTCTGCGGCGATCTTTCCCACTAACTCCTTATCTATAGCACTAATTTTAATTATGGTGCTTTTTTCTACAGTAAGTTTTGCAGCTTCGGGAATTTTGTATAAAGTTTCATGACTAAAACCTAGCTGTAAATTTAATATGTTACCTTTTAAAGTTGCGCGCAAACCAACTCCGGTAAGTTCAAGAATTTTTTCATGTCCTTTAGTTACTC